>Ga0075522_10002319_pt1 | contig 14198 bp, 8 predicted proteins | sample NGEPerA_FD_74796 | JGI IMG/M metagenome (GOLD analysis project Ga0075522, IMG submission 74796) | Arctic peat soil microbial communities from the Barrow Environmental Observatory site, Barrow, Alaska, USA - NGEE PermafrostL2-A | ecosystem: Environmental > Terrestrial > Soil > Wetlands > Peat ... | reverse complement strand
GTGTGCGTCTGGCGGTAGGGCTGGCAGCCGCTGCAGCCTTCACGCGCGGTACTTACCGCCTGCCGTACCTACTACCTCGACCTTGGCCGTCTCGCGCGCCTGCAGGACCAGCGCAACACCCCGTTTACGCCAGCCGTGCAGGCGTACTACGCATTGCTCGAAGCATTGCGCGAATTCACCGAGCAGGTACGCGTGGGCGTGGCGTCGCTCGGGATAAACACTGTTCTGCCGCCCGAGTAGTCCTCAGTGGTGTTGCGCGCCTACCGGCTGCCTGCGGGAGTGACGTATCCGGCCCTGCACGATGCTCTGAAAGCCCAGGGCTTTGTGATCTATGCGGGGCAGGGTGATTTGTCGCAGACGCTGTTTCGGATTTCCACGATGGGCAACCTGACCTCGGCCGACATGCAGCGCCTGTTGCAGTGCTTCGCTGGTCTGCGCTGACGCAGTCCCTAAGGCTGCTGATCCCGCGCCGACGGCCATTGCCGTTCCAGCCGTTCATCGATTTCGCCGATGCAGGCGGCCAGTGAATTGTTGGCGGCCAGTATTTCCTGGTGCAGACGTTCAAGCGACGCAGAGTGCGCTTGCCTGAGTGAGGCCAGCTCCACTTCCAGGTACTGGCGCAATTCCGTGAAGCGCGAGCCCTCCGTCTGCTCAACCAGCTCGCGCTGAGCGCGCAATTCGGCCGCGTGCCTGCGGTGCGTGGCCACCAGTCTGACCTGACCGGCGAGCAGCAGGCCGAAGAACACGGCGCTTAGCGCCAGCGCCAGCCCCAGCAGCAGCAGCCACAATGGCATGCTGAGACTGGTGAACGCGAACGAGACCTGTACCGGCGTGGCGAGCATGGTCCTGTTGATGAGCACGAACACGATCGCCAGGACCGCGATGATCCCCGCCAACACACTGGCCGGTTTGAGTTTCACGCCGCTGCTCGTGGATGCATGGTCATTGTTCGCTCTTGGCCTGTTGCTCGCTCTTGGACCCTTCCTCGTTCGATTGACCCTCGATGGCCTCGAGCACCTGCGTGGGGTCGGTGGGTGTCTGCATCGCATCCGCCACGGCATCGCGCCGATCGTGCACCATCGGCAGATCGTGCCGCAATTCCTCGATCAAGTGAATCAGCTTGGTGGTCTTCTGCTCGGTCAGCAGGTTCAGCTGCAGATCCAGATTCAGCCGATGAGCCTCGAATCGCGCCTGGCGGTTTTGCGTGATCAGCACCACCGTGGTGGTGAAGAACGCACCCAGGCTCACCAGCCCCTGCAGCCAGAAGAACGGCGGCGGATCGAACCGCGGCCAGCCCAGTTGGGGGGCCGAGATATTGTACAGCAGCCAGAACAACGCCACGAACACCGAATACAACAGGTACATCGGGCGCCCCAGCCAGCGCGCAATGCGCTCGAGCCGCCGCTGCGCGGTACTGAGCTTGAACTCCTCGCGCCGGTGGAAGGCGAGGATGCGGTCGATATTCTGGCTGATGTGCTCAGGTACACCGTCGGCGGCCGGAGCAGGGGCTTCAGGGGCGTCCGGGGTTGGTTTCTGATCTGGACCAGGCATGGCCCGATTGTACCGGTGTGAGCGGCACGCGCGCGCCTGCCACCAGTCTCAGGGCGCTCGGCGAGCCGGCAAGCGTGGCCAGATCCGCGCGCGCGCGCCGCTTGTCTCGGGAAGTGCTTCCGCGGGCTCATACAGCCGTTCGAGATATTTCGTGAACTGGTCCATATCGAGGGGTTTGAGCCAGTGCGAGTCGAAGCCGGCCTCACGCGAGCGCCTTCTGTCGTTTTCCTGGCCCCAGCCTGTCAATGCGATGAGCACCATGGCTTTCCCCCAGGGCTGCTGGCGCATGCGGCGCGCCAGCTCGTAGCCGTCGAGCCCGGGCATGCCGATATCGAGCACGCCGATCTCCGGCAGAAATTTTGGTGCCGCTTCCAGGGCCAGGAAGCCATCGGCCGCGGTTTGAATGTCATGACCGGCCAGTCGCAGCAACGTGGCGAGGCTGGCGAGCGCGTCCTGATTGTCATCCACCAGCAGCATCCGTCGCTTGCACGCGGCCGGCGCTGCCGGTTCGGCGGGCTGCGCTCCGGTGACCGGGCAGCTGTCCTGCTCCGTGTGTGCCGCCGGCAGCCGAATGGTGAATTCGGTGCCGAGGCCGGCCCCGGCGCTGTATACGCTGACGCTGCCGTCATGCAGATCGACCAGCCGTTTGACCAGCGCCAGCCCTATCCCCAAACCGCCGCGTGAGCGCTCATCCATGACGCCGGCCTGGCTGAACAGATCGAATACCCGCGGCAGCACCGATCCCGGGATGCCGATGCCGTTGTCGCGGATACAGACTTCCACCGCCGCGCCATCCCGCCGGGCGTACAGTTCGATCTTGCCGCCGGCATTGGTGTACTTGACCGCATTGCCGAGCACATTGCCGATGACCTGCGTCACGCGCGTGAGATCGCCCACCAGTACCAGCGGTGCCGCGGGCAGATCGATGTGCAGCTCGTGCCGTTGCTGAGTCAGCATGGGCTGCACCGTCTCCACTGCACGCGCCACGGCGGCCGCGAGTTCCACGGGCTTGAGTTCAATGTTGATCTTGCCGCGCGTGATGCGCGAAACATCCAGCAGGTCATCCACCAGATGGGTCAGGTGGCCCGCCTGGCGGTCGATCACGTCGCGCGCCCATTCCAGCTGCGGATCTCCCATGGGCTTCAGGCGCATGAGCTTGACGGCATTGTGGATCGGCGCCAGGGGATTGCGCAGCTCGTGCGCCAGCATGGCCAGGAACTCATCTTTGTGCCGGTCGGCTTCCTTGAGCTGCAGCTCGACCCGGGCGCGTTCGCCTATTTCGCTATGCAGCGCATCGTTTGCCTGCTCGAGGCGCGAGATCGCCTCGCGCAAGGAGGCATTGAGCCGCTCGAGCTCGCGGGTCTTTTCGGCCTCCAGGTTCGAATGCGCTTCTGCCAGCCGTGCATTGGCTTGTGCCAGGGTGCTGTTGAGTTGCTGCAGTTCGCGGCGCTTGAGGTGCAGCTCCACCAGCACCGCTACCTTGCTGCGCAAAATCTCCGGCACTACCGGGATCAATACGTAGTCGACCGCACCGAGCTTGTAGCCCTTCAGGCGGTCCAGGTCGGTGATATGCACGCCGGTGACGAAGATGATCGGCGTGCGTTCGAAGCGCGGATGGTCGTGGATGAGGCTGGCGGTCTCGAAGCCATCCATACCCGGCATGCTGACGTCGAGCAATATCACCGCGAAATCGTTCTGCATCAGGCGCTCGAGCGCCTCGGTGCCCGAGCGGGCGCTGATCAGGTTCTGCCCCAGATCGCGCAGTATCGCCTCGTAGGCGAGTAGCCGCGCCGGCTGATCGTCCACCAGCAGTATATTGACCTTGCCGTCCTGGCTCATCGATGCAGCCACATGCGTACCAGCGAGAGCAGCTGGTCGCTGTTGACCGGTTTGGCGACGTAGTCGGAGGCGCCGGCGTTCAGGCACTTCTCGCGGTCGCCCTTCATGGCCTTGGCGGTCAGTGCGATGATCGGCAGCTGGCGGAAACGCGCGTCGCTGCGGATGCGGCGCATGGTCTCGTAGCCGTCCATCTCCGGCATCATAATGTCCATGAGCACCAGCGACAGATGTTCGGTGTTTTCTATCTGCCGGATCGCGTCCTGTCCGTTGCTGGCGCTCAGCACGTGCATATTGTGCCGCTCGAGCAGGCTGTTGAGCGCAAAGATGTTGCGCACATCGTCATCGACCACCAGCACGCGCCGTCCACGCAGTGCTTCATCGCTTTGATGCAGTTGCTCGATCATCTTCTGCTGAGCCGGCGGCAGATCGGCGACTACCCTATGCAGGAACAGCGCGGTTTCATCGAGCAGCCGTTCCGGCGAATGCACGCCTTTGACCACCACACTCTTGGCCTTCTTGCGTAACTCGCGCTCCTCGGCCTCGCTGAGCTCGCGTCCCGTGAACACCACGATCGGCAGGTCGCTGAGCCTGGGCTCCAGCTGAATTGCGTCCAGGAGTTCGAAGCCGGACATGTCCGGCAGCCGCAGGTCCAGCACGATGCAGTCAAAGTCGCGGGTACGCAGCAGCTCGAGTGCATCCATGCCACTGGCGATGGTCGTGATCTCGACGTCGCTATGGTCGAGCAGGGCACGAATGCTCATCTGCTCCGATGGATCGTCCTCGATCACCAGCAGTTGCCGTACGTGCGGGTCGGTAAATGCGCGGATGCGATCGAACGCCTGTTCCAGGCCATCGGTGGTCAGCGGCTTGCTGATGAACGAGAACGCACCACGCTCCAGCCCGTACTGACGTTCCTCCTCGATAGTCAGGATCTGCACCGGAATATGCCGCGTGTCCGGATTGCGCTTGAGGTGACTCAGCACCGTCCAGCCCAGCATGTCAGGCAGGAAGATATCGAGTGTGATGGCGCTGGGACGGAATTTGCGCGCCAGCTCGAGCGCGTCGGTGCCGGTCTTGGCGACCAGCACCTTGAAGCGGCGGTCGCGCGCGAGATTCAACAGCACGCGCGCGTAGTGCGGATCATCCTCCACCACCAGCAGCGTGGTGTCGCCCGGTTGCAGATTGTCCCGGTCGTCCTCCAGCTCTTCCTGGCGCGGGGCCGGCAGCACGATGGGCTGATAGGCGCCAATGCTCGTGGCGCCGGCGGCCGCCTGCAGCGCGACCCTGCTGTAGGCCGGCCCGCTGTAGGTCGAGGGCAGGTACAGGGTAAAGGTACTGCCGCTGCCGGGCACGCTGGTCAAGCGGATTTCGCCGCCGAGCAGGTGTGCCAGTTCGCGACTGATTGCCAATCCCAGGCCGGTGCCACCGTAGCGGCGCGCGGTACCGGCATCCGCCTGCTGGAATGCCTCGAAAATGATGCGCTGCTTTTCGGGTGCAATGCCGATGCCGGTGTCGCTGACCGAGAATTCGATCACCGGCTGGCCCTGGCTCAGCACCGGATGCTCCGAACTCCAGCCGCCCGCGGCGACGCCCACGTGCAGGCGCACACCACCGTGCTCCGTGAACTTCAGCGCATTGGACAGCAGATTCTTGAGTACCTGCATCAGGCGTTTGCTGTCGGTGGCGATGGCGCGACCCAGATGCGGATCGAAATTGGTCGTAAATGCGAGCTTGCGGTTATCGGCTTCGTGCCGGAACGAGCGCTCGATGGTCTCCTTGAGGTGCATGAAGGACAGCTCTTCGGTCTCCACCGTTACCGTCCCGGACTCGATCTTCGACAGATCCAGGATGTCACTGATCAGATTGAGCAGGTCGGTGCCGGCGCCGTGGATGGTCTTGGCGAATTCGACCTGGCGCGCGGTGAGATTGGTATCCGGATTTTCCGCCAGCTGCTGACCCAGGATCAGAATGCTATTGAGCGGCGTGCGCAGCTCATGCGACATATTCGCCAGGAATTCCGACTTGTAGCGCGAGGTCAGCGCCAGTTCCGTGGCTTTCTCCTCGAGCGCGCGGCGCGCCAGCTCGATTTCCTGGTTCTTGCGCTCGACCTCGACGTTTTGTTCGGCCAGCAGCCGCGCCTTGGTCGCCAGTTCCTCGTTGGTCTGCTGCAGTTCCTTCTGTTGCGTCTGCAGTTCGGCGGCGAGCTGTTGCGACTGCGTCAGCAACCCTTCCGTGCGCATGGTCGCCTCGATGGTATTGAGTACCACGCCGATGCTGCCGGTGAGCTGCTCGAGAAATGCCAGCTGCGAAGTGGTGAATTCCTGCAGCGACGCCAGCTCCACCACGGCTTTGACATTGCCTTCGTACAGGACCGGCAGGGCAATGACATTGCGCGGCCTGGCCTGGAACAATCCGGAGCGAATGTGAATGGCGTCGGGCGGAATGTCCGCCAGCAGGAAGCGCTGCCGGTCCGCCGCACACTGTCCGACGATGCCCTGTCCCATGGCGTATTGCCGCGGCTCGCCGTCGAGCGGATCGGCGAAGCTCGCGAGCTGCTTGAGAAAGGCCGAATCGCCGCTGCCCTCCATGACATACACCACGCCCTGCTGCGCATTGACCAGCGGCGCCAGCTCGGACAGCAGCATTTGCCCGACCGTGACCAGGTCGCGCTGACCCTGCATCATGCGGCTGAACTTTGCCAGATTGGTCTTGAGCCAATCCTGCTCGGTGTTGCGCTCGGTGGTCGCGCGCAGGTTGCCGATCATGGCGTTGATATTGTCTTTGAGGTCCGACACCTCGCCGCGTGTGTCGACCTGGATCGAGCGCGTGAGATCGCCCTTGGTCACTGCGGTCGCCACTTCGGCAATAGCGCGCACCTGCGTGGTCAGGTTGGCGGCCAGCAGGTTCACGTTGGCCGTCAGATCCTTCCAGGTACCGGCCGCACCGGGCACGTGCGCCTGGCCACCGAGGCGGCCTTCGACACCGACCTCGCGCGCCACGGTGGTCACCTGGTCGGCAAAGATCGCGAGCGTGTCGGTCATGCTGTTGATGGTATCGGCCAGGGCTGCAACTTCGCCCTTGGACTCCACGGTCAGGCGCTGGCGCACGTCGCCATCGGCGACCGCGGTCACGACCTTGACGATGCCGCGAACCTGATTGGTCAGATTGTTGGCCATGACGTTGACGTTGTCGGTCAGGTCTTTCCAGGTGCCGGCCACTCCCGGCACTTCGGCCTGGCCGCCGAGCTTGCCCTCGGTACCGACCTCGCGTGCCACGCGCGTGACTTCGGCGGCGAAGCCATTGAGCTGGTCGACCATGGTGTTGATGGTTTCTTTCAACTGCAGGATCTCGCCCTTGACGTCGACCGTGATCTTGCGCGACAAGTCGCCGCGCGCGATCGCGGTGGCGACTTCAGCGATATTGCGCACCTGGCCGGTGAGATTGCTGGCCATGGAGTTGACGTTGTCGGTCAGGTCCTTCCAGGTGCCGGCGACGCCGGGCACGATCGCCTGGCCGCCGAGCTTGCCCTCAGTGCCGACTTCGCGCGCCACGCGCGTGACTTCGGCGGCGAAGCCATTGAGCTGGTCGACCATGGTGTTGATGGTTTCCTTCAACTGCAGGATCTCGCCGCGCACGTCGACCGTGATCTTGCGCGACAGGTCGCCCTTGGCGACGGCAGTGGTGACCTCGGCGATATTGCGTACCTGGCCGGTGAGGTTGGTGGCCATGGCGTTCACGGAGTCGGTCAGATCCTTCCAGGTGCCGCCGACGCCTGGCACGATCGCCTGGCCGCCGAGGCGCCCGTCGGTGCCCACCTCGCGCGCCACGCGCGTGACTTCGGCGGCGAAGGCGTTCAACTGATCGACCATCGTGTTGATGGTCTCCTTGAGCTGCAGGATCTCGCCTTTCACGTCGACGGTGATCTTGCGCGACAGATCGCCGTTGGCAATGGCGGTGGCCACGTCGGCGATATTGCGCACCTGGTTGGTCAGGTTGCTGGCCATGGAATTGACGTTGTCGGTGAGATCCTTCCAGACCCCGCTGACGCCCTTGACGTCGGCCTGACCGCCGAGATTGCCTTCGGTACCCACCTCGCGCGCCACGCGCGTAACCTCGGCAGCGAAGCCGTTGAGCTGATCCACCATCGTGTTGATGGCTTCCTTGAGCTGCAGGATTTCGCCCTTGACGTCCACGGTAACTTTGTGGGAGAGGTCGCCGCGCGCAATCGCTGTGGCGACTTCGGCGATATTGCGCACCTGACCGGTGAGGTTGCCGGCCATCGAATTGACGTTGTCGGTCAGGTCCTTCCAGGTGCCGCCGATACCTACCACGTAAGCCTGGCCGCCGAGCTTGCCGTCCGTACCCACCTCGCGTGCCACGCGCGTGACTTCGGATGCGAACGAGCGCAACTGATCGACCATCGTGTTGACGGTCTCCTTGAGCTGCAGGATCTCGCCGCGCACGTCGACCGTGATCTTGCGCGACAGATCGCCGCGCGCAATCGCGGTGGAAACTTCCGCAATGTTGCGCACCTGGCCGGTCAGGTTGCTGGCCATCGAATTGACGTTGTCGGTGAGATCCTTCCAGGTGCCGGCGACGCCCGGTACGATGGCCTGGCCGCCGAGTTTGCCTTCGGTACCGACCTCGCGCGCTACGCGCGTGACTTCGGCGGCGAAGCTGTTGAGCTGATCGACCATGGTATTGATGGTGTTCTTGAGCTCCAGGATTTCGCCCTTGACGTCGACCGTGATCTTGCGCGACAGGTCGCCCTTGGCCACGGCGGTCGTGACTTCCGCAATGTTGCGCACCTGACTGGTCAGGTTGGTCGCCATCGCATTGACCGAGTCGGTCAGATCCTTCCAGGTGCCGGCGGCGCCGGGCACCAGAGCCTGGCCGCCCAGCTTGCCTTCGGTGCCGACCTCGCGCGCCACGCGCGTGACTTCGGATGCGAACGAGCGCAATTGATCGACCATGGTGTTGATGGCTTCTTTGAGCTGCAGTATCTCGCCGCGCACATCGACCGTGATTTTGCGCGAGAGATCGCCATTGACGACGGCGATGGTCACCTCAGAGATGTTGCGCACCTGGCCGGTCAGGTTGCTGGCCATCGAATTGACGTTGTCGGTGAGATCCTTCCAGACGCCGCTGACGTCCTTTACCTCGGCCTGGCCGCCCAACTTGCCCTCGGTGCCCACCTCGCGCGCCACGCGCGTGACCTCGGCCGCGAAGCCGTTGAGCTGGTCCACCATCGTGTTGATGGTTTCCTTCAACTGCAGGATTTCACCGCGCACGTCCACTGTGATCTTGCGCGACAGGTCGCCGCGCGCCACCGCGGTGGTGACCTCGGCGATGTTGCGCACCTGACCGGTCAGGTTGGTTGCCATTGCATTGACCGAGTCGGTCAGGTCCTTCCAGGTGCCGGCCACGCCCGGCACGATCGCCTGGCCACCGAGCTTGCCCTCGGTGCCGACCTCGCGCGCCACGCGCGTGACTTCGGATGCGAATGAGCGCAGCTGGTCGACCATGGTGTTGATGGCTTCCTTGAGCTGCAGGATCTCGCCGCGCACATCGACGGTGATCTTGCGCGACAGGTCGCCGTCGGCCACCGCGATGGTCACTTCAGAAATATTGCGCACCTGGCCGGTGAGGTTGCTGGCCATGGAGTTGACGCGGTCGGTCAGGTCCTTCCAGATGCCGGCGACACCGGGCACCACTGCCTGCCCGCCGAGCTTGCCCTCGGTGCCCACCTCGCGCGCCACGCGCGTGACTTCGGAGGTGAAAGCGCTCATCTGCCGGATCATGGCGTTGACCACGGTGGCCGAGCGCAGGAACTCGCCTTCGAGCGGTCTGCCGTCGACGTCCAGGGCCATGGTCTGCGACAGATCGCCCTTGGCCACAGCGCTGATCGTGCGCGTGACCTCGGTCGTGGGCCACAGCAGATCCTCGATCAGGGTGTTGACGCAGTTCTGCATCGCATTCCAGGCACCGCCGCGGCGGCTGCCGGAGACCCGGTGTCGGGTCTTGCCTTCCTTGCCGACGGCCTGCCCGACGCGCTCCAGATCCATCGCCATCTGCTGATTCGACAGCACGATCTCATTGAATGTATCGGCGATCTTTCCGGCCAGGCCAGTCTGGTCACCCGGCAACCTCGCCGAGAAGTCCCCGTCGCGCACTGCCTGCAGGGCACGCAGCATGACGCGCATGTCCAGCGCATGCGGTTCGGCTGCCGCGCTGCCGTTACCATTGCTTGCCTTGGGCGGCGCCGCGGACTTACGAGTGGCGGGATTCGCTGCGGTGCGCATGGTTACAACTCCGGAGCTCGAGCATAAGAAGGGTTGACCGACCAGCACGCAAGCGGTGTCGGCAGAGGAGGCCTGTAATTTTTACAGCGCGAAGGCGAGGGGTTCGAACGCCAGCTAGACAAGCGTGATCGACGGGTCTGCGTAACTAAGGCGCGCAAGCGCTGACCGTGTTGGATCGCCCGGGTTTGGAGTTTCCCAATCGCTCTGTCCCGAGCATCGGAGGATAGCCACAAGTTGAAGATCCCGCAATAAAAACAGAGCGTTGCGTCGGCATACGGCGACACCGGTCACGTTCGGCTATGATGCAGAAGCCGGGGGCAATGGCAGGTGGGATCCGCCTGCGCGGTGTGGAGTGCTGGTTATGATGGACGAAGAGCGAAGCGCTCAGGGCGGCGCTCGCGGCGGGACAGCCGACGCCGAGTCGCTCATCCTGGTGGATGAAGCCGACCGGGAAGTCGGCCACATGAGCAAGTCGCAGTGCCACGAGGGCCGCGGCGTTCTGCATCGGGCCTTTTCGCTGCTGATTTTCAATGCCTCGGGGGAGCTGCTGCTGCAACAGCGCGCGGCCTGCAAGCGGCTTTGGCCGCTGTACTGGTCGAACAGCTGCTGCAGCCATCCGCGGCGCGCCGAAACCATGGAGACGGCGATTCATCGCCGCCTGCAGGAGGAATTAGGCCTGCGTTGCCCGCTGCATTTCTTGTATAAGTTTCAGTATCAGGCGCAGTTCGATGCGGCCGGCGCCGAACACGAGGTCTGCTCAGTGTTCATCGGCCGCTGCACTGGACCCGTCAAGGTCAACCGGAGTGAGATTCAGGCATGGCGCTGGATCGCTCCCGAGGCACTGCAGGCCGAATTGGCCGGTAGCGGCGCGGAACGCTTTACGCCATGGTTCATAATGGAGTGGGGCCGAGTGTGGCGGGATCACCGCGCCGCGCTGCTTGCCCTGCAATAGGAGTTACAGATTTGGCCATTCCATTGATTCAGGCGTACCGCGTGGGACGCTATATCGCCGGCCGCAAACTGCGCGGCGCGAAGCGCTATCCATTGGTGCTGATGCTGGAGCCGCTGTTCCAGTGCAATCTCGCCTGCGCCGGTTGCGGCAAGATCGACCATCCGAAGGAGATCCTGCAGAAGCGGCTCAGCGTTGAGGACGCCTTGCGCGCGGTCGATGAATGCGGCGCGCCGATGGTATCCATTCCGGGCGGCGAACCGCTGATTCACAAGGACATGCCGCAGATCGTCGCGGGCATCGTCGCGCGCCGCAAATTTGTCTATCTGTGCACCAACGCCATCCTGTTGCCCAAGCACATCGATGACTACCAGCCGTCGCCGTATCTGACCTTCTCCATCCATCTCGACGGCAGTCGCGAACGTCACGACGAATCGGTGTGCCAGGAAGGAGTGTTCGACAAGGCCGTGGCGGCGATCCGGCTGGCGCGCAGCAAGGGCTTTCGCGTCACGATCAACTGCACACTGTTCAGCGGCGAGAATCCTGACGAAGTGGCGGCATTCTTCGATGAAGCCATGACCCTGGGCATCGAAGGCATCATGGTCTCGCCTGGTTACAGCTATCACCACGCGCCGCGACAGGACGTGTTCCTTGGGCGCAGCGCCAGCAAGCGGCTGTTCCGCGAGATTTTCAAGCGCGGCCGCAGCAGCAGCTCGCGCCTCAAAGGTGCCCGCAGTCGCTGGTCATTCAATCACTCCGGGTTATTCCTGGATTTCCTGGCGGGCAACCAGGCCTACCAGTGCACACCATGGAGCACTCCGACCTACAATATTTTCGGCTGGCAGCGGCCCTGCTATCTGCTGACCGATGAAGGCTATGCGCCCAGTTTCCGCTCGCTCATGGACGACACCCAGTGGGAGAATTACGGCGTCGGGGTGAATCCGGCCTGCGACAATTGCATGGCCCATTGCGGCTTTGAGGGGACGGCGGTGGACGATGCCTTTGCGCATCCGCTCAAGGCGCTGAGGACCGCGCTGTGGGGTCCCCGGCTGACCGGTCCGATGGCGCCGGATCTGCCGATCCTGTACGGCGATCGCACTCGCCACACGGTCGCGACCGTGCCGGTGGAGGCAGTGAAACGCGCAAACCGTACGCCGGAAGGCGCTCATACCGCCGGACCGCAGTGATGATGTCATGAGGTCGCGGAATCGATGCCGCGGGCGTCGAAGTGAATAGCGCGGCCGAGACTCGGGTGGCGATGCCGGATGACGCGGCAAAACGTGCCGCCTTTCTGGCGCAGCTGGAATCCTGGCGCGCCCGCATCGAGCTGGCATTGGCGGCACGGCTGCCTGGCCCCGACGCGGTGCCCACGCGTTTGCACCAGGCCATGCGCTATAGCGTGCTGGGCGGTGGCAAGCGCGTGCGCCCAGCGCTGCTGTTCGCGACCGCCCGCGCAGTGGGCCTTGCGGAAGCCGAAGTCGAGGCGGCCGCCTGCGCCGTGGAACTGGTGCACGTGTACTCGCTGGTCCATGACGACCTGCCGGCGATGGACGATGACGATATGCGCCGCGGGCGGCCCACCTGCCACAAGGCCTATGACGAGGCCACGGCCATCCTGGTAGGGGATGCCCTGCAGCCGCTGGCATTTCAATTGTTGGCCTCGGACCCGGCGTTGCCGGCGGCGCCGTCGATCCGGCTGCGGCTGATCGAACTGCTGGCCGAAGCCAGCGGCACATTCGGCATGGCCGGAGGCCAGGCGATTGATCTGTCGGTTCAGGGCAAGCGGCTCGATGTCGCACAGGTGGAGGAAATGCACGCCCGCAAGACCGGCGCGCTGATTCGCGTCAGCGTGTTGATGGCGGCGGTATGCGCACCGGCGCTCGAGACCCGGCTGTACGAAGCGTTGACTGGTTTTGCAACCCCGATCGGCCTGGCCTTCCAGATTCAGGACGATCTGTTGGACGTGCTCGGGGACGCTTCGACCTTGGGTAAGGCCGTGGGCGCCGACAGCGAGCGGTCGAAACCCACTCACCCGGCCATCATAGGCATTGAATCATCGCAGGAACGAGTGCGGCTGCTGCACACCCAGGCGCTCGCAGCCCTGGCGCCGTTCGGGCCCCGCGCCGAGCCGCTGCGAGCGCTCGCGGATTGGCTGCTCTCGCGCCGCTATTGACCGGCTGCAGAGCGCAGTGGCTCCTGCCTCTGCAGTGCCCACCAGCCCTCGACACTGGCGCTCAGTCCCGCGGCATCCAGCCCCGCCGCGGCCAGGCAGCTGTCGCGCGAGCCATGCTCGATGAATCGATCCGGTATGCCCAGGTGCAGCGTCGGCAACTGCAGGCCTGCGGCAGACAACAGTTCGCCCACGGCTGAGCCGGCGCCCCCCGCAATGGCGTTCTCCTCGATGGTGACGATGCCCCGATGTCTGTGCGCCAGTGCGATCAGCAGATCCGCGTCCAGCGGCTTGACGAAGCGCATGTTGACCAGCGTGGCATCGAGTCGCTCGGCGATTTTCTGCGCCGGCTCGAGCAATGTACCGAATACCAGCAGCGCCAGCCCGCTGCGTCCCTCACGGCGCGTTTGTGCCCGCCCCACGGGTAGTGCGGTCATCGGCGTGACCACCGGCGCGCCCGGTCCGGTGCCGCGCGGATAACGCACCAGTGCGGCAGTGGCGAGCGTGGTCGCGGTGTACAGCATCTGGCGGCATTCGTTCTCATCGCTGGGGGCCATGATCACGAGATTCGGAATGCAGCGCAGATAGCTCAAATCATAGCTGCCCTGGTGCGTCGCCCCGTCGCTGCCCACCAGACCGGCCCGGTCCACTGCAAACACTACCGGTAGGTGCTGCAACGCAACATCATGGATCAGCTGATCGTAGGCGCGCTGCAGGAATGTCGAGTAAATCGCCACCACCGGCTTCAGCCCCTCGGTGGCGAGTCCGGCGGCAAAGGTAACCGCGTGCTGCTCGGCAATGGCTACATCGAAATACCGGTCCGGAAAGCGCTTTGAGAATTCGACCAGCCCTGAGCCTTCGCGCATCGCCGGGGTAATGCCGATAATCGTTGGATCGGCCGCGGCCATGTCGCATAACCACTGGCCGAACACCTGCGAATACGACGGGCCGCTGCTCTTCTCCTTGAAGATGGTGCCGCTCTCAGGGTCGAACGGACCCGGACCGTGCCAGGTGATTGGATCGGCTTCCGCGGGCGCGTAGCCTTTGCCCTTGCGGGTGATCACGTGCAGGAACTGCGGGCCGTGCAATTTACGCAGATTGCGCAAGGTACTGACCAGAGCCTTGACGTCGTGTCCATCGACCGGACCGATGTAGTTGAACCCCATCTCTTCGAACAATGTTCCCGGCAGCACCATCCCCTTCAGGTGTTCTTCCGAGCGCCGCGCGAGTTCGCGCACGCTGGGCATCTGCCTGAGCATCTTTTTGCCGCCCTCGCGCAGGTGCGCGTACACACGGCCCGAGAGCGCGCGCGCGAAGCGGTTCGACAGTGCGCCGACATTTTCGGAAATCGACATGTCATTGTCGTTCAGCACCACCAGCAAGTCGG
>Ga0075522_10002316_pt1 | contig 14201 bp, 8 predicted proteins | sample NGEPerA_FD_74796 | JGI IMG/M metagenome (GOLD analysis project Ga0075522, IMG submission 74796) | Arctic peat soil microbial communities from the Barrow Environmental Observatory site, Barrow, Alaska, USA - NGEE PermafrostL2-A | ecosystem: Environmental > Terrestrial > Soil > Wetlands > Peat ... | reverse complement strand
CAGCTTGGCCGTGGCCGATGCGATGTGCGCGACGATGGCGCGTTGTTCGGCCAGCGGGGGAAGTGGAAACCAAAACGCTAAAAAACTTTCGGAATACAGACGTAGAAAGCCTGACTCGCCTGTTCCCAAGCCCGTGGATTCAGACCGAAAAAGAGCTTGCAATAATTCCGTTTTGAATAAATGGACAAAATACTTTTGATCAGCTTCGGGACTTGCTTGGAAGACGGCATAATCTGGACTGACCAATCCTTCTTCCGGCGTTATTGACACCAAGCCGCTGGAAGCACGCATACGATTTACAACAATTTCGCCCGGTGAAGTTTTTTTGTAGCCAATGAGTTCTTCGCTGCGCGTGAGTTTTTCGGAAACATCGTTATGCCGAACCAAACCAACTTCCATTCGCAACGACAACAAAACTTCTTCGCCGGTTGTGCTTCTTTCATCGCGCTCTTTGAAAAGCCATTTGGAGCGTTCAACACGCCAATGTTTTGGAACCTGGCCGAGCCAGGGGAAACCGGAATCGCTCAGAGGCGCGGCGGGATTAAGACCGCGCGTCACGGCGCGGGTGATAAGCGCGCGGCGTTTTTCTGCCAGCAATTCCAGCCAGCGTTCCTTCGCCGCAACCAACGCATCCATCCGTCCCGTTTCCTTATCCAGATACTTTGTAATCGCACGTTGCTCGGCGAGCGGTGGAACGGGTAATTGTAATTTGCCAATGGCATCTTTTGGAATTCCAAACCGCGTCACCCCGTCTGCCGCGAGCTCAAGCTGGATACGAATGTCTTTCGACTGAAGACAACGCAGCAAAAAACGCCCGTCGAGTTTTGTTTTATCAGACCGAAGGATTGCCAAGTGATAGCCGCAAACCAAATCATCTGCGGAATCAACGACGAGCGCAGGAATTCCAATATCGTCCCAAGTTTCAGAATCCTTGGTAATAATAACATCGTCGCGGTGCAACCGGAATCTTTCAATCTCATTTGCTGTCGCTGTTGCCTGCATGAGTTCCATGTCAGAACTGATAAACTCATGTTTGTAAACGTCCGTATAATTGGCCAAGCGAACGGGAAATTCGTCGTCGGCGGGAATTTTATCCACGCTGCTAATGTTCAACGATGCGATGGCACGCAGAGGCTTGACGCTCCATTTCTTTGGAACGGTCGGAAGCCAATGCTCCGTGAAATTCATGCTGTCACCTCATTGAGCAGACGGAGGATTTCGTTCTCAGTTTTTTTCAGGTCGGCATCAATCGCTTCCAACGGGCGCTGCGCGGAGTAGTGATAGAACTGGCGGTTGAAATTGATTTCATAGCCGATCTTGTCTTTGGTGCGATCCATCCACGCATCAGGAATGTGCGACAGCACTTCGCGCTCAAAATATGTATCAATGTCCTCCTTAAGCGGCACGTTCTCAAAATCGCGCAAGTCGGGGTCAGCCTCCAATGGACTGCGAAACGCAAATTTGCCAGCGGGTTCAAGAGCCAGCCTTCCTTTTTTGGACGCAGGCTTGTTTGACGGTTTTTGTCCTGAATCTGCTTCGCCGTTTTCGTCCGCCGACGACACATCCAGCTTGGAAATTACCGGATTAGCAGCCGGGTCTTTTTCCGTAAAAACACTCCTGAAAAGTTTTAGCTCGGCATTTTTCCATTTTGAATCGCGCTCGTTGAGAATGTTCCGAACGGACATCAAAACTTCATTCCAGTCAATGAACGGGTCGCGGCCAAGCTGCTTGTCAATGTCCTGCACGTCGTCGAGCAATTCGGGGCAGGCGTCGAGGAAGCGGGCTTTGCGTTCGGCGTCCATCTGGTAGCGCAGCCGCAACGGGCGCTCGACGGTCACGCGCGTGTAACCGAAATCTGCGTTGTCGAAAATCTTGTTACGCTCGGTGCTTTTCAACTGGCCGTATTCGCGGACAATTTCGGCGATTTGGTCGGGTTCGCCATCCGTGCCGTCGCCAATTTTGCGGCGCTTGTCGCCAAGGCTGCGGCGCATGGGAACGTAGATTTCGCGGGCGTCGTAGAGCTGGATTTTTCCTTTGCGGCGTTTCTCTTTGCGATTGGTGACAATCCAGATGTAAGTGCCGATGCCGGTGTTGTAAAACATCTGCTCCGGCAGTGCGACGATGGCTTCAAGCCAGTCGTTTTCAATGATCCATTTGCGGATGTCGCTCTCGCCGCTGCCCGCGCCGCCGGTGAACATCGGCGAGCCGTTGAAAACGATGGCGAGCCGCGAACCGTGCTTTTGGTTCTCCGGCTGCACCGGCTCAAACTTGCTGATCATGTGCTGAATGAACAGCAACGCGCCGTCGTTCACGCGCGGCAATCCCGCGCCGAAGCGTCCGGCAAAACCAAGCTTGTCGTGTTCGTCCTCAATTTCCTTGGCCTGCTTTTTCCAGTCCACGCCGAAGGGCGGATTGGCGAGGTGGTAATCAAATTTGTCGCCGGAAAACTGGTCGCCTTTTTCCGGGTCGGAAATCAGTGAATCGCCGTAGCGGACTTCGCTTTTCTGATTTTCTTTCGCATCGGTTTTGATGAGCAAGTCGGACGCGGCGACGGCGAAAGAGCGTTTGTTGTAATCCTGCCCATAAACATAAAGCTCAGCCTGGGCGTGGTGCTGGTGAAGATACTTTTGCGCCTCGGCCAACATGCCGCCCGTGCCGCAAGTGGGATCAAGGAGTTTGCGCACCGTGCCGGGCGTGGCAAGAAGCTGGTCGTCGTGAATGAACAGCAAGTTGACCATCAGATTGATGACTTCACGCGGCGTGAAGTGATCCCCGGCGGTTTCATTCGCGAGTTCATTGAATCGGCGGATGAGATTTTCAAACACCAATCCCATTTCGATGTTGTCCACTTTGTCGGGATGGAGATCCACGTCGCAAAATTTTGAGACGACGAGATAAAGAATGTTCGCGTCACGCATCCGCTCGATCTCGCTGGTGAACTCGAAAAACTCGAAGATGCGGCGGACGTTGGCGGAAAAGCCGTTGATGTAGCTGGCGAGATGTTTGTCAATGTTGTCCGGGTCGCCCTTTAATTTCTCGAACGTGAGCGGCGAGTGATTATGAAACCGCTGGCCGGCGGCTTTGTTCAGGAGCTTGTCGAGGGCGTCGTCCTTGTATTTGTCTTTGTGGCGTTCGTATTCGCGCAGAACTTTATCCTTGGTCGGCGCGAGAACGGCATCGAACCGGCGCAACACCGTCATGGGCAACATGACGCGCTCGTATTGGGGCGGACGATACGGGCCGCGCAGCAAATCAGCGATTTGCCAGATGAAATTGGAAAGCTCGTGATGGTTGGCCACGGCGCGAAAATAACGAAATGCGAGCGCGTTAGCAACCTCCCGCCCAAAAACATGATGGGGGCGGCGCGGAAAATCCGACATGGCGGAAACGGTCAGTGCCGGGAGCGCGGAAGATGGACATTTCCGACAGGCTTGGCGATGTTTACGCCTTTGACTTTCAACATGGTTTGCGCAAGCAGTCGCATTTGGTCGTCTGCCACTTTCGGCGGGAGAATTTGCGCGAAACGGCCTTCCATCTTGTCCATGCCGGGAACGGTGGTTTCGCCGAGGTTGAAAAACTTTCCGTTGCCGCTGCGGATGATGGGCAGGAATTTTTGTTTCTGGCCGCTGTGCGACTCGCCCATGAGAACGATTACTTCCTGCCGGTCGAACGCCTCGGACGGCGGTTCGGTCATGTCCATTTTCTCGCCGGGCGTGGCGGACTTCATCCACGCTTCGAGGGCCATGACGGCGACCGTGGCGGCATGGGCGATGCACACAAGCCGGGCGGTGTTGGCGAAAGCGTCTTTCTCGTCCGCATCCACCAACGAAGCCGGGACGAACATGAGCGGCCCGTCCGCGCCAATCAGGAAAAGCGTGGGCGACATTTTTCCGCTGTTACGCATACAAAACCCAGCGTAATGCTCGGCCTGTGCAAGCAGGTCATCAAGCGATTGAAGTTGGTGCGTCGGTTGCAACGGAGAAAATGTTAAAGTGATACGGGCAAATGTTAAAGCAAAAGGGAAATAGATTTTACGCCGTCCACCTGATGAGCCCGTTGTGGGCATTGGCTTTTGCCTTAATTCACGTTGCTGCCTGTGTCCGCCGGATTCGGCGTCGCGGAACGAAAAGAAGCGCAAGCAACCAGCGGACGGGCGAAGGTCGGGCGCGGTTGCGAAGCGTAGAGAAGTGAAGCGATCCCGAACCGGACGGACTCAGGCTTTGAATTTTGAATGGCGGAGGCAGTCTGCGGTTTTCAGCAGGATTCGGAGAAACCAGCGGCGAAGCCCGGTGCTGAAAATTGCAGTCTGCTGACGATCCAACCGAAGCCTCACTTCTTCAAGTGATAAAACTTTGATGTGCTGGACAACCCCATTGCCACTCGTCACGGCAAAACAAGAATCTATACGGTGACATAAGCAACTCTTGACAGCAGGCAAATCCGGGATTCACTGTGGTTTGGGCGTATAGCCATGTCCATGCGTGAAACGAAGCGGACCATCCGCTATGCGTTGGAAATCCAATCCGTAGGAAAGACCTTTCCTAATGGCTATTTGCTTTGCTTGGATGAATGCGGGGAACGAATCTTCAAAAACATTAAATGCAAAATAGATTTCATCACGCGATTGCTGGTCAAAATAATTACTCAATACGCCAGGATTTAGAACGGGATCAATTCCACGTCCGCGAATTGGCTCTGCAATTTCGCTGTCTAGTTCCGTTGTCCAATTGATGTCTGTTTCGTTCCGGCTCAAGTCAGCGTTGCGGACTGGATAAATGTGACCATAGCGAACAATAATCCAAACAACTTGCTTTCCGGTGTCGTGTTCTTTCGGCAGTCGAAGCGGTCTTTGCAATTCGTTGATCTTGGCCGTCACCTGTTGTTCCATATCTGAGAGGCGTTGTTTAAGGCGCTTAATGTTTTCTTCTGTGGCAGCAAGACTATTTTGGGCTTCCAATTTGTGTTCTTGCGCCGTCGCGAGTTCGGAATTGAGAAATTTCAGCCGTTCCGCAGGATCGGCGGCATTAGCCGCATCAAGTTCCTTGCCGTTCTGGACAACGGTGTCACGAGCTTGTTGTATCGCATCCTGAAGTCCTTTTCGTGTTGAGAGAAGTGACACTTGCTGCTTCCAATGTTCATCATTGGCCTTCGCATTGAGTGACGCGGCTAGTTGAAGCGATTGCTGAAGGTTGGTTTGGGCAATGGCGAGACGACGTTGAAGCATTTCCTGTGAATCGGACGCCGTTGTGCTGCTCTGACTCTTTTCCTTGCTTGTGAGTAACACCACGAGCACCGCCAGCAAAATAATTCCCCCAAACGCGTTGCATAGTGTATCGAGCAACAGGTAGAGGCTGTCTTGCGGTGTTTTTCGGCGGAGATTCATTTTATCCAAGTCCGGCCCATTCGAGCAGTTTTTGCCACCAACCTTTTTCTTTTGGAGGCATAGGCGCGCTAGGTGCGGCGGCTGGCTGCGGCTTGTTTGGTTTTGGCGGTGTCGCAGCCGGAATTGCATTGGTCGGAGACGCAGAGTTGCCGTTTGAATTGGCAGAGTTTTGAGACGGTGAGTTGCCCGGCGTATCTGTCTGCGGCGTGGATTCATCAACTGCCGGCATTGGTGAAAAGTGAGTCTGCTGATTTTCCTCTAAAGCGTCATAGCCGACATCAAATCCCATGTCACGAGCCGACTTAACAAGGTCTTGAAAAGTTTCGATGCCAGATGGTCTCACTAGAAACACCACATATTGATCGAGTGGTTTTGCCTCACGGAGATACGATTTGAAGGCGGTATCCACGTCAAACATTCCCAATAGTTTGCGCTGCTCTGGATGGTCAAAGCGTTCAATCGTTACGCCCGCACCGGCCACGGTAACAAGTATTGGCTCTTTGGTCGTCGAACTTTTATCGGGAATGAGCCAAAGCTGTCCATCCCTCTGGCGAAGTTTCAAGAGTTTAGTCTGCTGTTGCGAAACTTGTTGGTCTAGGATTTCCATTTCGCCGCGCGCTTTGGCATCTTGGTGGGCTATGGATTCCGCCTCCTGAACCACGCGTTGAACCGTGGCTTTCAAATCGGTAAGCCCTAAAACTTTGTCACGGGCTGCGATGGTCGCTTGGCTGTCTGCCATCTGGTCGGCGACAGCGGCCTGTTTTTTTTGTTCTTCGGAAAGTTGTGAACGCAGTCTTGTAATGTCGGCCTGTAATTTTTCCGAATTAGGGGCGGTCTCCGCCGTCGCAAGCAATTCTTGCAAACGGTGGTTTTGTGCATCCACTTCCACCTGTTGCGCGATTGTGTCCTGAAGTCGCTGTTCAATTTCGGTATTCGCAGCTTGGGTATGACTGTCGGTTGGCCGACCTAAATCTGTTGCCAGCAACAAGGCGACGAAAATAAGCACACCGCTGACGGCGGTGATGATGTCAGCAAACGCGAAGAAGCTGATCTTCGAGTCCAGGCTTCTTAAACGGCTGCTCATGACTTAACAGGAGCGGAAATTTGGGCGGGCGGTGTTTGTTGTCGGTCAGCTAAACGGAGTTTGGAAACAATGTGCGAGTGGCAATAATCATTACATTCATCAAGAAAAGCCATTTCGCGCTTTTGCTGGAATGTAATTACCAACTGCAAAATGAGCGTGAAAGTAAGGGCGACTAAAGTTGACTCAAAAGCCGTGGCAAGCCCGCCGGTAACGCCTTGAAGTGAAGCGCGAATCAAAGTCAGGTCGCCAGCCGCCTGTAATGTCTGGGTAAATCTGCCGATGGCTAAACTCAACCCCAAAACCGTGCCGATGAATCCAAGCACTGGAATCGCCCAAACCAATCCGTTGACGACAGTATAACTTGAAGCCACTTGGTCTTCATCGTTTTGAGCCTGTGCGCGAAGAATTGCAGACACATCGTTGACTTGACCGATGTTTTTGAAGTTGGACAAAGCGCGGTCAATGCGGTTAAGTAAAACAAAATGGCGCGGCTGATCAACCAGCGAGTGGATGCGAGCAAGAACAGTAGCGGCGGTCGCTTCAGTCAGAATGAAATCCGGTTCGGCAGGCACAGCGGCCAATTTTAGCGCGCGCTCCTGAAATTTTATTTTCTTTCCCTTCAAAAAGAGAACGGCGATTCCGCCAAAGAAAAAGAATGTAGCTGGAATCACAGCGAATTGATTGCTAGGGCGCATATAAATGGTGGCAACCTTTGACATCACGGGCAGGTGGCTAAAGACGAATATCATCAGGGCATAAAGTATTCCCGTCAGCAACGCGCCTATGAGAAAAGCGAAAGCATGATTGACGCTGGTGTAGCGGCCACCTTTGAAGCCGAAACGATTTTCAATGTCGTCTTGCGACCACGCGAGCAGCGTTTGATTATCCGCTCCACTATCAGCGGCCTTTGGTGAGATTGGGAATTGTGCCATAGTTTGTTTAGTTTTTACCGCGAGAGCCGATTGCGAGCATGATTGTGCCGACAACTCCAAGCCCGATGCCAATGATGATTCCATTTTGTCGGTCGGCCATTAGTCCAAGATTATTGACGCGGCCAACGCCGCTTTCTACGGAAGTATCGTAGCCCAAAAAGAAATATGCTGTGATGGCTAAACCAGCGATCAAAAGAAGCGCACCTAAAGTCCGCAAACCTGACGAACCTCCATCGGTTGTAGGCGGTGGCTGGTGAAGATGCTGGGGCGAATTTTCTCGCGATTGGACAGATTCAAGTTGTGCGCTTCTACGTCTTTCTTCGGCTAACAATTCTTCCCGTCGTTTTTCTTCTCGCTCTTTCGCCTGCCTCTCTGCTTGTTCGCGCGCCAGGCGTTGTTGCTCCTGTCGCGCCTGATCCTCTGCGCGTAAAATCGCCTCTCTTTCCGTGATGTAATCACGAATCGTAATCCATTTGCCGTTGCAAAAAATCTCATGCAGCAAACCTATTTCATTCGCCACAAGTTTGGCTTCAATGACGGATGCTGGATACGGGCCTTCCTGCCTACCACGCCAACGCACGAGAAATGTTGCGCTGTCTCCGTCAGATAGTTCGGCAAAATTATTCATGGTTGCACCGATTTTTGAAACAGTGGTGGCAGTGCGCCTTGGAAAGAAGCGTCGCTTGGATTAACACCAGCTTTCGTCAAGTATTCTTTGCGCGGGCTGTCGAGGGCGAATAGCGGAGACAGCGGCATCGCCGGTTCTATGAGTGGTTGTCCGGCTTCAATTTTTGCGGACAACAACACCGGCTGTTTGCGGGCGGCACTGTAACCGAAAACTTCTCCTGAAATGGAATTATCCACGAAATTGGGTTTGCCGTCCAAGCCTACAAAGCCGACATATTGAAAACTGCCTTTTGAAACTGCGTGTGCAAGTGCCAGCAAACCGTTGGCCTGTTTCGCGTAAGAAACCGTTTTCACAGAGGCAAAAAATTGTTCCAACTTTTGCGAGTAGGTGTTGACCTTTACCGGCACAAACCAGTCACCACTATTTAATTGCTGTTCGCCAATGATGGTTCTGATTTGCGCTTCATGCGTCCGCGCCGCCGGACAGAACGTGAGTCCCCAAGCGTCGGGCTGCAATTTCATCAAATCCATTAGACGCAAAAACAGATACGCCCGGAATAGCGGCGAGCCTTCGTGTGAATCTTTGATAGAATCTAAAACTTCCAGTAGCGGTTTGGCGTAAGAATCACCGCCCGTCGAAACTTTTTCCAATCCGACAGAACTGAATGAAGCCGTTTCGTCACGATTATCTAGTTGTTCAATGCGATAGACAGGCTGGGTCGGAGAGAGTTTGTATTGGTCGCCGAAATAGCCATAATCACGATCCTCAAACGTGGCACTGTTCGCGGTCATCGAAGGTGTCCAAGCCTTGATTTGTTTCCATCCCGTCGAAGCATCAAACAATCCGGCAGTAATCCACTCGACGGAATTTTTGCCGTCTTGGTCTAGCCAAAGGCGGTATCGCTGATGAATTGCGCTTACAGCCGGATCGCTGTTGAGTTGCTGGAAGATTTGGCGCTCGGCGGGCATGGCAATTTCAGGAATGAATTGCGCCGATTGCGCTTTCCCAATGAAAGCCCAAGTGCTGGCATTGGTCGCGCCAAGCAGGTTGCGGAGAATTGTGTCGTCACTTGCGTTTAAGGATTGAACCGGAGAAGCAGCCATCGCAGCGGGCGAAGCAGAGAATTCCGAGGAAACAATCAGGTTAATGCCATCGGAAAAATCTTTAACCGTGTGCGCTTTTTGTATCGCGGTCATGCCTTGATCAAGTTTTTGAAGTTCGTTTTCGTAAGTTGTAAACTTGGCTTGCACAGTGTCAGCCCGTTGCAAGAGATCACTGCGAAGATTCAAACGGTTTGTAAAACCGGACTCGGTATCGGTGATTTTTTGCACGAGGCTGGCGAGCGCGGTAAGTTGAGCCGTGGTTTTATTCAGAGGCGCACGGTAATCAAGCTCGTTGCATTTTTCCTCGGCGGATGAAACCCACTGGTCAAAAAGCCCGTTGACCACCGTGCCGCTTTCGGACAGATAATTTTGCCATTGTTTTTCAAACGCCTGAAGGCGTGGCTCATTTTCCGTTTTCAAATCTGGCGCGAGCGCGGTCAAAGCAATGTTCGCCAGTGCGAGTTGGTCTGCAATGTTTGCCAAACGAGACGCATCAGGTTCGCCGGTAAGTTGCTGCGGCAATTTGGTGAACGCCGCTTCAAAATTAGCCAGTAGCGCGTGTTCCTTGGTCGCAAAAGTTTCGGCGGTGGCAATCGAATTGGCATTGCCGACTTTTTCAGTGCGCGCGCGTTCCAACAACCTCTCTGCCGTGTGAACTTGTCGTTGGTCAACCGCTTCCTGAAGTTGCTTGGAAAAATCATGGGCTTTCATCTGCCCTATCACCAGCCACGCAATAGCCCCGCCAACGACCAGAACGGTGGCAGTGCTGGCGATGATGATGCGCCGGTGTATCGAAGTTCTCCGGGCGATTTCTGCTTCAAGCAAAGCGGAACGCTTGCGAAAACTGGATGTGGCGTCCTCTGGAATTGGCCGGGTGAAATCCGTCAATGAACGCCAAATTTTGTGCATGGCTTCGTAATCATCCCGCAGCTCTGGGAGTTTGACGTAGCGTGCCGAAGTGTCCTTTTCTTCACTCTGTTGAATGCGATGATGCAGCTCACCAAGCAAGGATTGAAATTGGCGATTTTTTTTATCCTTCTCCTGTTCGCCTCGCGCCCAAGATTTGAGCGTGTCGAGTTGGGTCAACGGCGCAGCGGGCATCTGCACTTTGAACTCGTTTTGCAACCGCTGGATGAAATCTAGCTTTGCCAGTGCATCAAGCCAGCGGGATTCATTTTTTAGTTTGGCTGTTTCCTCAAGCAAACATTCGCAACGAACCGCTTGGGCTTTGCGCCAAACTTCGCCGTCCGGCTTATTTTTGAAACCAAACGCTTCTATGGTTTCAATCTCTGCAACCAATAGCGCGGGTTCTGCCCCTTCCAACGAACTACCAAGATGCTGCAATCTCGCCGTCAACACCTTTGCATCGAGCCGCGCCAATTCAGAAGCCGCGTTGGTGTCCGCAGGGTTCAACCGTGTAATGCTTTGCAATGTTTTTAGAGCTTCCTCGTCGTTTCGGCTTAATACCGCACTGCGGTAAGCCGCGTAAAGCGGATGGTCGGACGTGATGCCTTGTGCATAACATTGGTTCAGAGTTTGGACGGAACGCGCGTCAATTCTGTCAGCGATTGGCAGCGAATTTTGCTGGCAATAGCCGCGCCACTCATCCGAGCCGCGAAATTCCAACACCGTTACCAAGTCGAGAAGATTTGGGGCGGTTTCTGCAAGTTGAATCGCCTGCGGGCGATCCCCCGCCTTTATCATCGCTTCGCATGATTGCAGTCGGAGATTTGCGGCATGACACGCAGCGGCGTAATCAGCGGCCAGCTTCGGCGCAATTTCCGGGTTGCCCGCCTGCTGAAGCAGTTCGGAAATCTTTCGCCCAAGGCGTTCGGTTTCGAGGAGGGTCATGCTATTTATTTTTTGCGCCCTTTAGAGCTTGGGCGTTTGTAGATGCCTTGTTCGTTGATGGCGGCGAATAATCCGGCATCTGTAAGGTTTTCGGCGGGCTGTTTGTTGCAGAAATTTTTACGCCGTCAGACACAGTCCCCAAGTTTTTATTCGTCGTTGTGTCACGCACGATTTCGGCTTGAGTCGTTTGATTAGAGGCATTGGTTTGGCTATTCAAAACCGGGCTATTTCCAGCCGGATTATTCGTTGCTGGAATTTGGCCGTTGTTATCCGGTTGTTTTGGATGACGAAAAAATACAAATGCTAAAACACCAATCGCTAGAATAAAAATAAATGCCGTGCATATCTTCAAGATTTTTTTCAACTGCTGCCTTTTCTCCAAATCTTCCTGTTCTTTTATATCTCTGTGGCGGGCGCGGTCTCGCTCGATGTCGTCCGCCGTTTTTACGTTGTAGAGCGTAGGCGTCCGAACTACGGTTGCTATTTTCAGCGCTGATTTCGGTTTTTCAGCCGGTTCAACTTCAAGTTTTACAGGAACACTTTGAGAATCATTGCCAACACCATTGGTAGCCCAAACTCTGTATCTAGTTGTTCCTTGCTTACAATTTTTAAGAGCCAGCATTGAAGACGTTTGACCTTCAATCGGTTTTATTTCCTTTTCCTTTTGGTCGCATTCATACCATTGATATTTTGGTGTAGGGATTCCCTCGGCTTTAGCTGTGAAAACCGCATCTTCTCCTTCCCTTATATGCTGATTTTTGGGCTGTTCAACAAAGCGTGGAGGCTGTCGCCCTTGATTTGCAAAAGCCTTTTCTTCATCCGAGCATCGGGCTAGTTGCATGGGCGCGGCAGCAAGTTCACGGTAATCCGGCGTCGCAAGCCGATTCGCTGCCGGATTATCGGAGTGAATACAGCGCCATAGAAAGTCTGCCGGATTGTCCTGCTCCTGCATCGAGGTCGTGAAAGTGAAATCCCATGCGGCATTGGGGAAACCCTTGCGCCGAACTTCCAAAAGTTCCAGGCTTTCGGCGAAGAGTCCAAAAATATCTGTTTGATCATCCACACGGAACGAAGTTCCTCGGAGTGCATCAAGCAAACCATAACCGTTTTCGGCATTGCCAGTGACTACCCGCCATGTCTTCGCTTCCCCATTCGACTTAACTGCAAGGTTTTTGATTTTATTCCAAACGGAATCTTCATTTTTTAGCAACTCCGGTTCCTGCGTCCATGATGTCTTCCAATCCGGCCAGTCGCGCAGAATCACGGGTGGCGAGGGAAATCCCCCGATTTCTTTCGGCTCAAAAACTAAATGATGCGCGATGAAATTCGTCCGCCCCGTGAAATCCAAGCCAGCATCCTGGATTTTACTCAATACATGATAGCGAGTCCCGCGAATGTCCACGATACGATATGCAGAGATGGGACGCTCTGTGCCACCGCTCAAAGAAAGATGCTGGTAGTAACTCAATTGTTCCAGCCGCAGGATGAGCGCTTCCCGCATTTCATCGCTGCGGGCAACGGTGCAATAGCCCGATTGTCCGGGAACAATTCCGCGCGGCGCGCTGGTGTAGATGAGTTGCTTTGGCATTTGATGGCGCGATATTTACCAATACTCAACGGCTGCCATTGGATTTGTCCAATTGACCAACTCCAAACAAATTTGGACAGACTTGTGACAAAATCCAAAGCGGCGGAATTTCTACAAACATCGGCTGAAGTTTGGTCGGATCAGGAGCATATTTGCTCGGTCCAATTTTGACTGGCGCATGACCAAACGAACTCGTCGCAAAAAACATGACATTGCTACTCAATGATTCCGCATTAGCGACCACTGCCGGACAAAGTTGATAGATGAGCGCGCGAATAACTGCGGAGTTCTCCTCAATTACGGCAATGTCAAGTTTCCCGTCACACACTGGGTCGCGCAGTGGACTCCCTTTCAACAAGTGTATCCATGCGTCACATTTTCCAACAATGAAGGCAACGGGTGTTTGAATAGTTTCGCCGGCTCGCAAATTTCGGATCGTTTGGATGCGGGCACGCATTTCAGCCAGAATGATTTCTTGCGAATCCAAGATTTCAACTTCATGCTGCGGGTCTTTGTTATCACGGATACTTTTGCGAAACTCCGGGCTATTGAATGGGTCGAAAAGATACATGATGCCCGCCGCGCTGGCGACGTGTTGCGCCCCCGGACTATCCGCGCCATTGCGCCCCGGTTGAAAGTGTTCGCCCGCGTTGTCGTAAAAAATCAACGCGCATTGTTCTTGTTCCTTATCCTCGGCTGCCAGCGTGTATATGAACGGACGTGGAAGAGCAACCATTCGACCTTGTCGGGGTAGCCGCTCATACATTGCGCCTTCAAAACCCGTCTTCGCCAGTATCGCTTTTTCAGGAGACTGCGCGCTAAAAAGTGCCTTGCGCAATTCGTTGACTGGTGCGTTGCCGGTCGGGTCGCTGTCTTGGAAAACAATGCCGAACTCGCGATACAAAGTTGCCGGGAGAACTTTGGTTAAAACGCTCAAATAATATGACTTCCCTGACGTTGTATCCCCAACTAGCGAAATGATGTGGTGCGGCATTCCAAGAAAACTCGGCGGCAGTTTTCTCCGGCAGTGCGGGCAGGCGATTTCCGACGACGGCAGACTCATGGCGTCGAGTGCCTGACCTGCGTTGTTGAAACGGGTTGCGAGAAATCGTTGTTGTGCATCTTCGCCAAGAAGCGGATCACCACGCAACGAATCATGCACAGCAATGTGCATAATGTCGCCCGCGTCAAATCGCAGCCAGCAAACGGGGCAGGTCAAATCCCCTTCACCATTTGGATTTGCAAACGCGGGGTCTCTGGTCGGTTCAGCGGATGGTTCTGGCTGGGGTGGAGGAATGGAAACTTCGGCCTGCGGGACGTGGAATTCAGTGCCGCAATCCGGGCATTCAACTTTCATCCCGGCGGCTTCTTCATCTGCCTTGAGTTTTCGACCACACGACGGACATAAAAATCGAAATTCCATAATTTTGGAGCTTGAACCCTGCGAATGATGGACAAATTTCTGCATGATGACAAAGCAAAAGCGCTTGGTGAAAATGATCTCGGCTTGCCGCCTGTGTCCGCCGGATTCGGCGTCGCGGAACGAAACGAAGCGAAAGCAAACAGCGGACGGGCAAAGGTCGGGCGCGGTTGCGAAGCGCAGAGAAGTGAAGCGATCCCGAACCGGACGGA
>Ga0075522_10002315_pt1 | contig 14203 bp, 14 predicted proteins | sample NGEPerA_FD_74796 | JGI IMG/M metagenome (GOLD analysis project Ga0075522, IMG submission 74796) | Arctic peat soil microbial communities from the Barrow Environmental Observatory site, Barrow, Alaska, USA - NGEE PermafrostL2-A | ecosystem: Environmental > Terrestrial > Soil > Wetlands > Peat ... | reverse complement strand
GCGGCCGGCTCGCCGTGGTGGTCGGGATCGGCACCAACGTCGTTTCAGCGCCGGAGGGCACGCCGACACCGGCGACTTCGCTGGCCGCGCTTGGTATCCAGATCGGCGCCGAGGAGCTGTTCGCCCTGCTGTCGGACGCCTGGGCGGAATTTCGCGGCATCTGGGACGATGGCCGCGGCTTTGGCGAAATTCGCCGGCTCTGGCTTGCCCGTGCCGCCGGGCTCGGCGAGCGGGTCGCGATCAAGACCGGCAACGCGACGCTGGAGGGGACTTTTGATACGCTGGACGAGAACGGCTGCATGATCGTCCGGACTCCGGACGGGCAGCGTCTGCCGATCACCGCCGGCGACGTCTATTTCGGCTCGGCGGCCTCTGCGGGAGCGAACTGATGGCGCGGCCCGACGAATTGACCTTTGCGCCGCTCGGCGGTGTCGGCGAGATCGGCATGAACCTGTCGGTCTATGGCTTTGGCAACCGCCATCAGGGATCGTGGCTGGCGGTCGACCTCGGCGTGTCGTTCGGCGACGAGGAGCATCTGCCCGGCATCGATCTGATCATGCCCGACATCCGCTTCCTCGAAAAAGAACGCAAGAACCTGGTCGGCCTGGTGCTGACCCACGCCCATGAGGATCATTTCGGCGCGATTATAGATCTGTGGCCTAAACTCAAATGCCCGATCTACGCGACCAAGTTCAGCGCGGCGTTGTTCGAGGCCAAATGCGCTTCCGAGCGCAACCCGCCCAAAATTTCGGTCACGGTGGTGCCGTCGGGCGGCCGTATAAACCTCGGGCCGTTCAACGTCGAGTTCATCCCGGTGGCGCATTCGATTCCGGAATCGCACGCGCTGGCGATCCACACTTCGGCCGGCACCGTGCTGCATACCGGCGACTGGAAGATCGACCCGACCCCGATCATCGGTCCGCCGACCGACGAGCGGCGGCTGCGCGAGCTCGGCGACGCCGGCGTGCTGGCGCTGATCGGCGATTCAACCAACGCCGTGCGGGAAGGGCGTTCGCCGTCCGAGACCGAGGTCGCCAAAACCATTGCCGAACTGGTCAAGGCCGCCAAAGGCCGCGTTGCGGTGACCACCTTTGCCTCCAACGTCGCGCGGCTGCGCGCGGTCGCGGATGCCGCGCGCCTGGCCGGCCGCGAAGTCGTGGTGATCGGTCGCGCCATGGAGCGCGTGGTGCAGGTGGCGCGGGAGACCGGGCATCTCGACGGGGTGCAGAACTTTCGTGGGGCCGATCTCTACGGCCATTTCCCGCCCGACAAGGTGCTGGCGCTGTGCACGGGAAGCCAGGGCGAGCCGCGCGCGGCGCTGTCGCGCATCGCCAATGACGACCATCCGCAGGTGACGCTGAACAAGGGCGACAGCGTGATCTTCTCCTCGCGCACCATTCCCGGCAACGAAAAGGCGGTCGGCAGCATCATCAACGGCCTAGTGTCGCAAGGCATCGAGGTCATCACCGACCGCACCCATCTCGTGCATGTCTCCGGCCATCCGCGCCGCGACGAACTGCGCGACATGATCTCCTGGGTGCGGCCGCAGCTCCTGATACCCGTCCACGGCGAGGCGCTGCATCTGGCGGAGCATGCGAAGCTGGCGCGGTCCGTCGGCGTGCCCAAGGTGCTGGTCTGCCGCAACGGCGACCTGGTCAGGCTCGGACCCGGCGACCCGGCTGTGATCGCTGAACTGCCGTCGGGACGGCTGTTCAAGGATGGCACGATCCTGGAGGATTCCAAGTCGCGCGCGGTGGTCGAGCGGCGCAAGCTGGCGTTTGCCGGCTGCGCCTTTGTCGCGGTCGCGGTAACCGAAAAGGGCGAACTCGCCGACGATCCGGAGGTTGATCTCGTCGGAATCCCCGAGAAGAATAGCGCCGGCGAGGTCATCGACGACATCGTGTTCGACGTGGTGGTCTCGACCGTGGAGGGCCTGCCGCGCGCCAGGCGGCGCGATCCCGACGCCCTCGCCGAATCGGTGCGCCGCGCGGTGCGCGCTGCGATCAACGAGCAGTGGGGCAAGAAGCCGCTGTGCTATGTCCACGTTCTGACCGTGTAGTTGAGTAGAGTAAAGCTGGAGGAGACGTCATGTTGGGCCGGCTCAATCATGTGGCGATCGCAGTCAAGGATGCCGAAAAGGCCGCGAAAATCTACGGCGCGGCGTTCGGCGCCGACGTTTCCGGCGCGGTGCCGCTGCCCGAGCACGGCGTCATCACCGTGTTCGTGACGCTGCCCAACACCAAGATCGAATTCATCCAGCCGCTCGGCGAGGCTTCGCCGATCGGCAAATTTCTCGAGCGCAATGCCGATGGCGGCATCCACCACATCTGCTACGATGTGCCCGACATTATCGCCGCGCGCGATACCCTGATCAAGCAAGGCGCCCGGGTGCTCGGTGACGGCGTGCCCAAAATCGGCGCCCATGGCAAGCCGGTGCTGTTCCTGCACCCGAAGGATTTTTCCGGCGCGCTGGTCGAAATCGAGCAGGCCTGAAACCGCATGATCTATACAATCTCAACCGCGTTCGCGATCTACTTCGTGATCTGGTGGATCGCGCTGTTCCTAACCTTGCCGTTCGGCGTACGCAGCCAGCACGAGGACGGCGAGAGCGCCCCCGGGACCGATCCCGGCGCGCCGGTCGCCACGCAGATGCGCGCCAAGCTGATCTGGACCACGGTGATCTCCGCGGTGTTTTTCGCCATCGCCTGGCTGGCCTATGATGCCGGATATCTGAACATCGAGCGGCTGTCCCGGCTGATGGGGATTACGTTCTGATTGTTGCTCGTTGTTGTATTCGCTTTGTTTTTAGTCATTCTTGGGGATACGGAAATGACTTTTCAAAGAACGATCATTGCATTGCTGGTGGTGATCGTCGCGGGCCTTGCGGGGGCCTTCTACATCGAGTGGAAAATGTCGGTGCAGCTGCGCGCCGTGAAGGCGTTCGTAGAAGGCCAGGTGTTCGCCGAGGCCGTTGCGGCTTGCGAAGGTGCAAAAAGTTCGACCCCGTTCAAATGGAACGGCGGCGCCAACACCTCGATCGTCGGACTGAATTCGGTCAAGCTCGACAAATACTCGGTGAGCGCGAGCTACACGCTGGTCGCCGACGGCGTCTATTGCGACTACGATCCGGTCAAGAAAAAAGCCGACATCGGCTCCAATTTCCTCGATCGGGAATGAGGCGGTAACCCCTGCATCGAGCACCGGATGCACCAGCCATGAGTTCACCACAACAGCCGCCGGGCGGCGCTCGAACCGAACAATATCGAATATTGCGGGAAGCCGACCTGCGGGACTATCTGGCGCGGCTGCCGGCCATTGCCGGCCAGTTGGGCGGACCGCCGCAAGACTGGTCGATCGGCGAGGTCGGCGACGGCAATCTCAATCTGGTGTTCATCGTCAAGGGAGCAACCGGCGGAATAGCCGTCAAGCAGGCGTTGCCCTATGTGCGCCTCGTCGGCGAAAGCTGGCCGTTACCGCTGTCGCGATCTCACTACGAATATCAGGCGCTGGTGCATCAGGCGCGGCTGGCGCCAGGCCTCGTCCCCGGCGTGCTTCATCACAACGAAGCGCTTGCGCTCACGGCGATGGAGCTGCTCGAGCCGCACATCATCATGCGCAAGGGCCTCGTTTCCGGAACCTGTTATCCGCATTTCGTCGATCACATCACGACCTTTCTGGCGCGGACCCTGTTTCTGAGCTCCGACCTCGCGTTGCCCGCCGCGCGAAAGAAGGAGGGCATTGCCGCCTTCGCCGGCAACCACGCGCTATGCAAGATCACCGAGGACCTGATCTTCACCGATCCCTATCGTCAGGCCGAGCAGAATCGCTGGACTTCACCGTGGCTCGATGCGACGGCGGCCGCCTTCCGCGAAGACTTCGACCTGCATGTCGCGGTCTCGCGGCTCAAGCTCAAATTCATGGCGAGTCCGGAAGCGCTGGTCCATGGCGACCTTCACACCGGTTCGATCATGGTGACGGAAAGCCGGACGCTGGTGATCGATCCGGAGTTCGCGTTCTACGGACCCATGGGATTCGATCTCGGCGCCGTCCTGAGCAACCTCCTGATGAGCTATCTGGCATCCGCCGGCCACGAGCGCACCAATGGCGACCGGCAGTCCTTCGAGGCGTGGTTGCTGCTGACGATCGAAAACGTATGGGCGGAATTCGTCCGGAAGTTCACCGGTCTGTGGTTCGCCGAGGGCCATGGCGACGCCTATCCGGCCGTGCTGTTCGGCGGCCCGGCAGGTGCGGCGAGGCTTGAGACCGAGCGGCGAGCCTATATGGACCGGCTGTTCCAGGACACGGTGGGATTTTCGGCGGCCAAGATCATCCGCCGCATCCTTGGCCTCGCGCATAATATCGATTTCGAATGGATCGAGGATTCAAGGATGCGGGCGATCTGCGAAGCACGAGGTCTACGCCTCGCCCGGAGCATGATGGTGGACGCCCCCTCGTTCCGCACCATCGGCGCCGTGACCGCGGCGGCGCGCGAGATGCGCAACTGGCAGCCGGATTTTGCCGGGTAGGGGCGGTCGCGGCTATTCGGCCACCCTGGCCCGCAATCGCTGCGCATAGACATTGATCACGAGCGCGGCGAGCAGGATAAGCCCCCGGATCAATATCTTCAGGAAGCTGTCGATATTGACGTGATCGAGCCCGTTGTTGAGGACGCCAAGCACGAACAGGCCGACGATGGTATTGCCGATGCCGCCGCGCCCGCCGAACAGGCTGGTGCCGCCGACCACGACAGCGGCGATCGAGTCGAGCAGGTAGGTGTCGAACTCGTTCTGCTGCGCGCTGCCGAAATGCGCCACGCCCAGCATGCCGCCGATCCCCGAGCAGATCGCGGAGATCACCATGACGCTGCCGAGGATCAGGTTGACGTTGAGGCCGGAATATTCAGCCGCCTCCCGGTTGCCGCCGACCATGTACACGTAACGGCCGAAGCGGGTGTAGCCGAGCACGATATGGCCGGCGAGCAGCATCAATGCGGCGACGATCACGATCCACGGGATGCCGCCGATCGCGGATGACCCGAACGTCGCGACGATGTCGGGAACCTTGTAGGCAATCTGGCCGCGCACCAGCAGGGCGGATATGCCGGCCGCGATCTGCATCATCGCCAGTGTCATGATGAAGGAGGGGATGCCGATGATGGTGAGTCCGAGCGCATTGACGACGCCCAGCATGGCGCACAGCGCCAGCGCCAGCAGGATCGCGGCCCAGCCGGGCACCGGGATGTTGGCGATGTTTACGTAGGTCTCCTGCTGGGTGAAATAAGCGACTGCGATGCCCGTGACGTTGGCGATACTGGCGACCGACAGGTCGATCTCGGCGCAGAGGATCACAAAGGTGAGGCCGACGGCGATGATGCCGGTCACCGAAACCTGGGTCAGGATATTGCCGACATTATCGAGCGTCGCAAATGACGGGCTGGCGATGGCGAAGAATCCAGTGAGGAAGATCAGGGTCAGGAACGGCGCGATGTTGCGCATCTGGGAGCGCAGCATCGCGGCGATGGTGCGCGGCTGTTTCCGGTCCGTAGCGGAGACTGTCGCGCTGTCACCGGTCACCATGGGCGTCTCCTCAAGCGGCTTCCAGCAAGCGGTCCTTGCTGATCGTTTGGTCGGCGAATTCGTGCACCACTGCGCCACGCTTGAGAACGATGATGCGATCGGCGAGCGACAGCACGGTCTCGGGCTCCGTCGAAAGCACGACGATGGCGAGCCCGCGCGCGCGCAGGTCGCGGACGATGTGGATCACGTCGTTCTTGGCGCCGACGTCCATGCCGCGCGTCGGCTCGCACAGCACCAGCACGCGCGGCGGGTAACTGAGCCATTTGGCGAGGCCGACTTTCTGTTGATTGCCGCCCGAGAGCATGCCGAGGTCAAGTTCGACGGTCGGAGGCCTGATCTGCAATTGCTCGACCTGCCGGGCGGCGACCGCCCGCTCTCGTGACGGCTTGAGAAACAGCGAGGATATCCGGTCGAGGATACTGATCGAGATATTCTTGTAGACCGGTTCCTGATGGAAAAGCATGGCGCGGCGGCTCTCGGGAACGAAGGCGATACCGGCCCGCCGGGCGTCGGCCGTGCTGCGGAAGTTCTTGCGGTTGCCGCCGACCGCCAGCGTGCCGTGGTCGGGCCTGAGCTTGCCAAAGAGGATCCGCGCCAGTTCCGACTGCCCGCATCCCATGAAGCCGTAGATGCCGAGCACCTCGCCGGCGCGCACGTCAAACGACACGTCGCGGAGGCTGCGCGCGAGCGAGACCCCGCTCACCTTCAGCACCGCCGGTTGATCGCCGGACGACGGCAGCCTGATGGCGTCGGTATAGGTTTCCTCGAGCGCCTCCCGGCCGCTGCCGATCATGGCCTCGATCAAGGCGGCCTTGGTGGTCGTTGCCGCTTCCGTCTCGGCGACCTTGCGGCCGTTGCGGAACACCGTGACTTCGTCCGACACGCGAAGGATGTCCTCGATGAAATGAGAGATGAAGACGATGCTGGTGCCGGCGTCGCGCAGCCGTCGAAGCGTCGCGAACAGGCGCTCCACTTCCGGCGGCGAGAGCGCCGAGGTCGGTTCATCGAGGATGATGATACGCGCTCCGGAAGACAGCACGCGGGCGATTTCGATCAATTGCTGCAGGCCGATCGGCAAGTCGCCGAGCCGGGCCAGCGGATCGACGTCGATACCGAACCTCCTGAGTTGCTCACCGGCCTCGCGAGCCATGCGACGCCACTGCACGAAACCGAGACGGCTGGTCGGCTGCGCGCCGAGAAACACGTTTTCGGCAACCGACAGGTCGGGCACCACGCTGAGCTCCTGGTGGACCATGGCGATGCCCGCCGCAAGCGCATCGCGGACCGATCGAAAACGGGTTTCCCGACCGTCCAGAACGAAACGGCCGGAAAACTCCGCATGCACGCCGGCGATGATCTTCATCAGCGTGCTTTTCCCCGCACCGTTTTCGCCGACCAGGCCGTGGATCTCGCCGGCGGAAAGCGCGAAGTCGACCCCGCGAAGGGCCTCGACACCGCCGAAGGCCTTCGTGATCTGGTGCAGTTCGAGGATCGGTGAGCGGCCTTGCGGCATGACAGCTCAGATCAGGAAATGATCCTCCATCCACTGCATGCCTGCGGCATTGGCCTTGGTGACCACCGGGCCATCGGTCACGACGCTCTTCGGAATGCCCTGTCCGCTCTTTTCGCCTGATGTAACCGCGGCGACGCCGGCAACGATGGCGCCGCCATGGATGCGGCAGGATGGATTGCGGACCGTCGCATACATCCGACCCTCGCTCACGGCCTGGATGGCCGGCGGCATCGCATCCACGCCGCCGATCAGGATATTGGTGCGGTTGTGCGCCTTCATAATGTTGTAGGCGGCCAGCGCCATGTCGTCATTGTGGAAGAAGGCAGCGTCGATCTGGGGATATTTGGTCAGATAGGTTTCCCACAGCCGCGCCGTTTTCGATACGTCCCAATCCGCGGGCTGCGTGTCGAGCACCTCCATGTTCGGATATTGCTTGATGACGGAGTTGAAGCCCTTGGCGCGGCCCTGCGCGCCGGTGTGGCCGAGCGCGCCCTGGGTCATGATGATCTTGCCCTTGCCGTTGAGGGCGCCGACGAGCGCCTGCGTCACCGAGGCGCCCATGAATTCGTTATCAGGCGCCAAAAGCGAATGGACGTTGATCTGGTCCAGCGGCGCGATCAGCGTGTCCATGTCGATGACCGGGATGCCGGCATCGATCATCTTCTGCACCGGCTGGGTCAGCGTACCGATGCCGAACGCCTGGATCGCAACGAAGTCCCATTTTTGCGAAGCCATATTGTCGATCGCGGCCCGTTGCTTGACCGCGTCGAGCTGGCCGTCGAACCAGGTAACCTCGACATTGAACAGCTTGCCCCACCATTCGGCCGCCTGCTTGCCCTGGGCGCACCACGTCGCCTGCAAGCCCGCGTTGGAAAATGCCGCCTTCAGCGGTTTCTCGGAGCGTCCTGTTTCCGCCGCGAGCGCGGGGTTTATGCGCAATCCGCCGAGCAACGCGGTTGCCGCGCCGGCAGTCGCCGCCACTTGAAGAAGATCGCGCCTGGTAGTGGTTGAGGATTTGTCAGTTCCGGACATCGGTTGCTCCCTCTTTATCATTGCTTGTTACCCGTCGGCGTCATTGCACGCACCGCGGAAGAAGGAAGTCTCTCACAATCGGGACCTCCACGCCACCCGCCAGTTTACCGCGCGGAATAGAGGCGGAGCTGGCCTTGTTCCGCGGGTTTTGGATGAGCGGCCCGGCCGGATATTCTTGCGGTGCGCAATCAGGCGTTGATGCCAGCGGGCCGTTCAATGACGGTCGAGCGTGGCGGCATCCGAAGGAGGTGCCGCAATGAGAAATGTGTCGGCGCGCATCATGAAGCCTCCGGTGCGATCAGAGTTTCGACGTCGCCGAGTAATTCTCGCCACGCCGCGTCGATCTCGGGCGACCAATCCGTTCGCAGGATTTCGCCCAAGCTTTCCGCGATCACGCCGAAGAACGCGATGAACAGGTCGCGCGGCGTGCCGTAGGCATCGTGTGACACGACCTCACATTCGATCAAACGAAAATGGCCGGTGCGGTCGCCTGCGAAATCCAGGATCGCTTCGATAGTGAGCGCCAGCATCGAGCCCTTGACGAGGTCGCTGCCTTCGGTCCGGAACATCGCCCGGGTCTCCGGATGCTGGCGAAACAGCCGTTCATAAACCAACGGCGTCAAATCTTGGCATCGCGCCGCGGCGAGCTCGAAACTGCGTTCAATCGGATGGAGAGGCATGACCTATTCACTTCACAGGGCGTCGGCCGGTAAATGAGGCGTCAATGCCACACTTGTCGTTGTTCTCTTTAAGGTAGATAATAAAAAAATAGCAATCTATGGAGGGTATCGATGCCGATCACCGTATCGATAGCTATTAACGGCAATGTGGTGCGCATGATGGCAAACGTTCCGTGGTCGCAAGGCATGAACGCACAGAATGCGCTCGAACAGGCCTATGCCACAGGGACCGGATATAGTTTTTCACTGCAGTATTTTGGCGTCCCGCTCGGTTATGAAGTCATGTCTTTCGATGGCATTGCCGCGCAGCAGGGCACCGATACCGGATTTTATTGGGAATTCATCTATAACGGAAACCCCGCGCGGCAGGGAATCGACAGCACGATTCTCAACGATGGCGACACGCTGCTGTTCAGCTACGTCGCCTTTAACGAAGCGGTTCATTCCCGCAAACGCGTTGGCGCCATCCGCAGTGCGTTGCGCGCGCGCCAACGCGCATCCTGAAAACAGACATCTCACAAAACGCTCGGGCGCCAAATTCTGTGCGGGAGAAGCTCGGTTTGCGGGAAAGCTGCTTCCAAAAAAAGAGCAGGGCACGAAGCCCTGCTCTAAAAATTGTGTCGACCCTATTTCCCCGCAAAGTTGGATTTGATCTTGGTTTGGCGGGGCGACGCTGCTTGTGCGCGCCAGGGCTCCTCCCGAGACTTGGACCACCAGACTTCGACCTTTCGGCCAGCCTGAGCCCGTACTGGTAGACCATCTTTTTCGCCTTGTCACCAATTTCGGCAACGATTGTTCAAAATTCGAGCAATCCACGAAATGATTGGGATTTTGTCATATTGGATTGCCATTTGGCGCGGGCAATCAGGGCTTTTTGCAGGGAATGCGGAGGAAGGCGACGACACCGGCCATGGCAGGTTAATTCCCGCGAACCCACAAGATATCGTCGGGAACCTGACCTCGACTTCGGACTCTGCTGGTGATTAGATCGCGGAATCGAAAAGGGCAGTGAGATGCGGCGGCGGTTACGGAAATTTCTTCCGATCGTCATGTTGGCCTTGGCGGTGCAGATTTTGGCGCCGATCGCGGCCTGCTGGGCGGCCGGGATCGCCGCTTCCGATCCCTTGGCCGCCTTGGGCGCGGCCGCCATCTGCCACGACGCCAGCGGCCTGGCCGGCGGTCAAACCGACCAGCCCGATCAAGCCGGCCACCATGCCCATGACGGCGCCTGCGCGCTGTGTTGCCTGGCCCATGCCGGCGCGTCGCTGGACGCGCCCAACACCGTCATCGCCGTGCCATACCGGCCTTCGCTGCGGGTGGTCTGGCACGACGCAGTTACGGAACTGCGCGATTCCCGCAGCAGCGGGCACGCCCAGGCCCGCGGCCCGCCTTCGATTTCCTGACGTTTCCAGACCTCGCGATCGGTGCGGCCTCGGCCGCCATCGATGACGTTGTTGAGCAGGCTGGCGATTGCGCCAGTGTCAGGAATTTTAAAAGATGTTTCGTCTTCATGCCCTCGCTGGCGTGAGCGTCGCCGCCCTTCAGGTGGCGCTGCTGGCGCCGTTGACGGTGGCGAACGCGCGAGACAGCGCGCAAGACAACGGGCAGGCGCTGCCGCCGGTGACGGTCGAAGCACCGAAAGCGCCGGTCAGGCGGGTCGCGCAAAAGCCGGGCGAGCGCATCGTTGCGCGAAGGCGGCCGGTCGCCGCGCCGGAGCGAAAGCGCGCGGTCGTGGTCGTCGATGGCGGCAGCAACGCCAACGCGTCGCTGGATACGCCGCCGGTCAAGCAGAGATACGCGCTGCCGCAGGAATCCTACAGCATCACGGCCAAGGAGATCGAGGAGACCATCAACCTCAAGGACCCCGAGGACGCGGTCAAATACATGCCGAGCCTGTTCGTCCGCAAACGCAACGACGGCGACAACCAGGCCGTGCTGGCGACGCGGACCTGGGGCCTCAGTTCCAGCGCGCGCACGCTGATCTACTATGACGATCTCTTGGTCTCCGCGCTGATTGGCAACAACAACTCCGGCGCCGCACCGCACTGGAACCTGATCGTGCCGGAAGCGATCGCGCGGGTCGATTTCCTCGATGGTCCATTCGCGGCAGCCTACCCGGGCAACTCGATCGGCGGGGTGCTGCTGATCACCTCGAAAATGCCGGACCACGCCTTTGCCACCGCGAAGGAGACGGTGTCGGTGATGCCGTGGAGCCAGTACGGCACCAAGGACACCTATGCCACGAGCGTGACCAGCGCGGCCGCCGGCAATCGCGTGGGCAATGTTTCCTGGCTCGCGAGCGTCAACTATGTGGACAGCTATCAGCAGCCGCTGACCTACACCACCAACGGCTCGATTCCCGCAGGCACGACCGGCGCCTTTCCAGCACTCAACAAGCAGGGATTGGTCGCCGACGTCGTCGGCACCGGCGCGCTGGCGCATTCACAGCAGACATCCGGCAATGTCAGGGTTGCCTACGATGTGACGGCACAGGTGCAGGCGGTCTATTCGTTCGGAATCTGGAATAATGTCCAGACCTCAAATCCGCAGACCTATCTGACCTCGACGGCGACGGGAGCGCCGACCTTTGCGGGGATATCGGCGTTTGCGAGCAATAAATACATCTGGGACCAGACCCATATGAGCAATGCCATCTCGCTCAAGAGCGACACCAAGGGCACCTGGGATTTCGATCTGTCGGCGTCGAGCTATAATTACCTGCAGGACATCCAGTACAATCCATTTACCGTTGCATCGACGGGTGTCGGTTACTCTGCGAATGGCAAGATCACCCGTAACGACGGCACCAACTGGCAGAATGTCGACGTCAAGGGAATCTGGCGGCCATACGGATTCGACGGCCCGCAGGAAATTTCCTTCGGCCTCCATGGCGATCGCTACGATCTGGAAAACCCGGTCTATCTGTCAGATATCTGGAACGCCACGCCGGCCAACGGGAACGGTCAGTTGTTTTCGGACGGCGTCGGTGAAACCCGCACCGGCGCGCTGTGGGTGCAGGACGCCTGGAAGATCATCCCCGAGCTGAAACTGACGCTCGGTGCGCGGCAGGAGACCTGGCGTGCATTGGACGGCTTCAATCTCGACAGCGTGGCCAAAGGTGGTACCGGAACAACCGCTGTGCCGATCCCGACGCTGTTGTCGAACTCGACCAACCAGCCGGGTCTCACGTCGACGAATTTTTCGCCGAAGGCGTCGCTGTCCTGGGATCCCAACAAGGAGTGGAATTTCACCGCCAATTTCGGTGAGGCCTATCGCTATCCGACCGTCACCGAACTCTACCAGAATATCACCGTGAACGGCGTTGCGACGTTCGCCAATCCGAACCTGACGCCGGAGCAGGACCTGAACGGCGAGTTCGTCGTCGAGCGCAAATGGAGCGATGGCCGGGTCAGGCTGACGTTGTTCGATGAGCACGTTCACAACGCGATCATCTCGCAGACCAACCTTGTGAACCAGGTTCCTACCACGACAATCGGCAATGTTGACGCCATCCGGATGCAGGGTGTCGAACTGGCGGCGGAAAAGGACAACGTCGTAATTGCCGGCTTAAAACTGTTCGGCAGCGTCACCTACGTCGATTCCCGCATCGTGTCGGACCCGACCTGGGCCGGCACGAACCCGCTGACGGGTGCGCCGGATACGGTGGTGGGCAAACGGGTGCCCAATGTCCCGGACTGGAAGGCGACGCTCGGGACCACTTACCGGCCGAACGAGAACTGGGCCTTCACATTCGCGGCACGCTACAGCGGCAAGCAGTATTCGACGCTGGATAACACCGATATCATCTCCCACGTTTACGGCGCCTTCGACAATTACATCGTCGCCGATCTCAAGGTGCACTATAACGCGACGCAGAATTTAGCGTTCGATTTCGGGATCGATAACGTCTTCAACGAGCAGTACTTCCTGTTTCACCCGTTCCCCGGCCGCACCTATGTGCTGGCAGGGAAATACACCTTCTAAAATGCCTCGCTTACGCCAAGGAATAATCCATGAAATCCATCGTCCACACGCTTGCTTCCGTCTTCTTCGTCGTGCTCCTCAGTGCCGCGCCTGGGCGCGCGCAGGAGGTCAAGGCCGGCGATCTCGTGATCACGCGAGCCTGGGCGCGCGCCACGCCGAACGGCGCGAAGATCGGCGGCGGGTACCTGACCATCGAGAACAAGGGCTCGGCGCCGGATCGCCTGATCGGCGGCTCGGCCGAAATCGCCGGCAAGCTGGAGGTTCACGAGATGTCGATGAAGGACGGCGTGATGACCATGCGCCCGCTCGACAAAGGCGTCACCATCGACCCCGGCAAGACCGTGAAGCTGGCGCCGGGCGGCTATCATCTGATGATGTTCGACCTCAAGAGCCCGCTGAAGCAGGGCGACGCACTGCCGATCACGCTCAAATTCGAAAAAGCCGGTGAGGTGAAGGTTTCACTGGCGGTGCAGGGCATCGGCGCGCAAGGCCCCGGTGGTGCCGCGTCCGGCGGCGCCATGATGATGAAGAAGATGCCCGACGGCATGAAGAATTGAGCTGCTAATGATGTGCGTCCGCCGTCCTTTTCTCGCAGGGCTCGCTGTCGCCGTTCTCGCGGCGTCGGCGGCCAGCGCCCATATCACCCTCCAGGGTCATGAGGCCACCATCGGCTCGTCCTACAAGGCGGTCTTCGTGGTGCCGCATGGTTGCGCCGGTTCGGCGACGACCAAAATTCGCGTGCAAATCCCCGAAGGCGTGATCGACGCGAAGCCGATGCCGAAAGCGGGCTGGAACCTCGAGGCGATCAAAGGCAAATACGCCAGCGAATATGATTTCCACGGCGGCAAACTGTCCGAAGGCGTCAAGGAAGTGGTGTGGAGCGGCGGCAAATTGCCGGACGACTTCTACGATGAATTCGTCATCAGCACTTTTCTTACCGGCGCCTTGAAGCCCAACGCGATGTTGTATTTCCCGGTGGTGCAGGAATGCGAGCAGGGGGTGAGCCGCTGGATCGATATTCCCGTTGATCCGGCGCACGCCCATGACAGCAAGTGGCCGGCTCCTGGCGTCAAACTGAATCCAAAACCTTGAGCCCAAGACCTTGAAGCCGCAGCCGTGAAACCAAGCCCGACGATACGCCTGATCGCGGGCCTTGCGACGCTGCTGTGGATCGTCGGCTCTGTCACGCCCGCTTCGGCGCATGCGTCGCTGGTATCGACGGAGCCTGCCGACGGCAGCCTGTTGGCGGCGGCGCCGAAGACAGTGAAATTGCGGTTCAACGAGCCGGTGACGCCGGCCGTGGTCACGCTGATCGACGCCGCGGGCAAAACCCGTCGCGATGTTGCGATCGCAGCGGTCGACCAGACCGTCACGCTGACGCTGCCGGACAACCTGCCGCGCGGCACCCAGGTCGTCAG
>Ga0075522_10002312_pt1 | contig 14209 bp, 13 predicted proteins | sample NGEPerA_FD_74796 | JGI IMG/M metagenome (GOLD analysis project Ga0075522, IMG submission 74796) | Arctic peat soil microbial communities from the Barrow Environmental Observatory site, Barrow, Alaska, USA - NGEE PermafrostL2-A | ecosystem: Environmental > Terrestrial > Soil > Wetlands > Peat ... | reverse complement strand
ACTCAGCAGCGCTTCGCTTTATCCCCTACGACGACCTCGAGGCCGAGGGGTACGGCGAATACCGCGACCTGTTCAACTCGGACCTGGGCTCGGAAGGAGCGAAGAAATGACTGATAGCACAGAAAAGGCGGTTCTCGCCGGCGGCTGTTTTTGGGGAATGCAGGACCTGATCAGAAAGCGTACGGGCGTGGTGTCGACGCGGGTCGGCTACACCGGGGGCGATGTCGCGAATGCGACCTACCGCAATCATGGCAGCCATGCGGAGGCGATCGAGATCATCTTCGATCCCTCGCAGGTCTCCTACCGGGAGCTGCTCGAGCTGTTCTTTCAGATCCATGACCCCACGACGAAGAATCGACAGGGCGGTGACATCGGTTCGAGCTACCGCTCGGCGATCTTCTATCTCGATGACGAGCAACGCCAGATCGCAGAGGACACGATCGCCGATGTCGACGCGTCGGGGCTCTGGCCTGGGCGAGTCGTTACCGAGGTAGTGCCGGCCGGTCCGTTCTGGGAGGCTGAGCCTGAGCACCAGGACTACCTCGAGAACTATCCGAACGGCTACACGTGCCACTTCCCGCGTGCAGACTGGGTGCTTCCGCACCGGAGTGACGCCGTCAGCCGCTAAACGACCCTCCTCGGCGATCTACCTCACCGCCTAGGCGTGATCTAACACTCTGTGCGGCGAGTGCCAAGCAGAGGAGTTCAACGAACGGCTGCGCCGAAGAGGTGGCCGATCCCGAAGGTGGCTGCGGCCGCGGCGATGACGATACCAAGCTGGCGAAGCGCGCCAATAGCGATCGGCCGGTCACTTAGGTGCGCAACTCTGCCGCCGGCGAGCAGTCCGGCGAGCGCCGTGAGGCATATCGACGACCAGATGGCAGTGCCCCCGCCGATGAAAAACCACGGCAAGAGCGGCACGAGTGCACCGCCTGAGAAGTAGGCGAGCGACGTCAGGCCGGCGTTCAGGGGTGAGCCGAGCTCGGATGGGTTTATCCCGAACAACGTTCGGGCGGTGAAGTCGAGGAACCGACCTTCGTCGAGGGGAAGTTCAGCTGCTGCGGTCTGAGCGGTCGCACGCCCGAAGCCCGCATCTTCGAGGCGCGCCGAGAGCTCGTCGAGGATGAACTTTGGATTCCGGTCCACGAGACGATGTACCTCGGCGAGCAAACCGGTGTAGAGCTCCACCTGGCTGCGTACCGATACCCACTCGCCAGCTGCCATCGACAACGCGCCTGCGACGAGGGACGCAAAGCCCGCAAGACGCACATTGGCTGCAGATGCACTGGCCCCGGCTACCGCCAAGATCAGGCAGACGTTGGTGACGAGGCCGTCATTGACGCCAAGTACGGCGGCCCGTGCACCCCCTTTCGCCACCGCAGCGATCCGTTCGGACAGCTCCGCGGCATCCGACGCGGAGTCTGGCGTGTGTCGACCGATCGTGACCCGAAATGGACGGACAAGGCGCGCCCTTCCGGGGACCGGGTCGCCCAGCATGCTTTGATCAGTCACGAGGATCGAAGCGCCGAGAGTGCCTCGAGTACGGAGTCGGCGTGGTCAGCGACGCCGGTTACCGCGAACGTCTTGCGGATCACGCCCTCTGGATCGACGAGGTACGACACCCGCAGCGGGAAGGCCGCGTACTGGTCGTCAGGCTCGCGCTCGACCTCATACAATCGGCCGATCGCGTGATCCTCGTCAGAGAGCAGTCGGAATGCGAAGCCCTGGTTCTCCGCCCAGGCCAAGTTGTCGCTGACCGTGTCGAAGGAGATCCCGACGATGTTGCAGCCCGCGGCCGAGAAGTCGCCGATTCGACTGCTCAACTCTCGGCCTTCGACGGTACAGCCGGGTGTACCTGCTTTCGGATACCACCATAAGAGTGTCCACTTTCCAAGGAGCGACTCCAATGAGATCATCTCGCCGTTTTGGTCGGGAAGATCAAATGGGGGTGCGGCTGTTCCATGGTCGAGCACTCCCGAAAGTCTAGGTGGCGACGCGCTAAGCCCGACTGCGCAGCGTCGGTGAGGACTCGCCGCGGAGCTCGATTTCGCGATCTCGACAGGACGTATTACGGCTCCCCTCCGATGGTTTCAGACCTTCGAGGCGAAGTGCCGACTCGCTCGCGAGATCGGCTTCAGGGACTCGGATCGACCGATTCGGCGGGTCGCAATGTGGTGGCGACGACTCCCAATATGATCGATATCACCACCGTTCGGGCGGGCTAGTTGTAGTGGTCTCCGTCGCGGCCGGCGCGAAGCTGGCAAGCGTGTGTCGGTAGATCGCGCTGCACGAGTCGTGTAAGTGTCTGGAAAGTGATCCCCGGAGGGTCTTTGGCCGTAGTACTGGAGATGATGAAAAGGCTCAGGAGTCACGGGGGAGACGAGATCTCTGACGAGGCCCTGCTTGCAGGCATGGCGGTCGGCGACGATCAAGCCGGCCTCGTCTTCGTTCGGCGATACCAGCGTCGACTCTTCGGCCTCGCGGTCGGCATCGTCGGCGATCCAGGCCTCGCAGAGGACCTCGCTCAGGAAGCCTTCATCCGGATCTTCCGCCATGCCGTGATGTTCGACGCTCGGCGTGGTTCGGTTGCCACCTGGACGCTTACAATCACGCGAAATCTGGCGATCGACGCCCTTCGCGTCCGGCGTGCCACGCCGATTGATCCGGAGGATCACGCCTTTGTCGACCTCGTCAGTGCAGAGCGGTTACCCGAGGACGCCGCGGTGACGGCTGATGCCCTTGCCCACCTCAGATACGCGCTGGCCGATCTGCCTACCGAGCAGCGCCGGGCGGTGTTGCTCGCAGCAATGTACGGACGAACTGCCGCAGAAATCGCCGAGGTGGAATCAATCCCGCTCGGGACGGCGAAGAGCCGTATCCGCGTCGGAATGGCGAAGCTCCGGGACGCTCCCGTAATCGAGGCAGGCCAATGAGTGGCCCCTTCGAAGCGCAGCAGGGCTGTGAGGCCTATGAGGATAATCTTGCCGAGCTGGCGCTCGGCATACTCTCTGGGCGCGACCGACTAGCGGTTCTAGAGCACGTCGAGTCGTGTGAGCGCTGCAGTGCCGAGCTCGAGCGACTTTCCTTGGTTGCCGACGCGCTCCTAGGCCTCGCTCCCGCGGTTGAGCCTCCGGTCGGGTTCGAGTCGCGCCTCGCGGAGCGACTGTGGTCGCCAGCGATGCCCCATCGCGTATCGCACGCCCGTCGCGCGAGCGTGGTCGCCGTCGCGACAGTGGTGCTCGCGCTCCTCGGATTCGGCCTCGGCGCTGTCATCGGACCTCCGAGCCTGAACGTCCGAGCCCCGTCCACTTCGGCGAATCTCACCTCGGCCAATCTCTCCTCGCATGGTCAGATCCTGGGACAGGTCATGGTCTCATCGGGTACCCCTGCTTGGATGTTCATGACCGTCGACGAGGGCGCGTGGTCGAGTTCGGTGACCTGTGAGGTGACGCTCGCTTCGGGAAAGGTCGTGAAGATCGGCGTATTCAAGCTCTCGAACGGGTACGGCGCGTGGGCAGCGGCGCTTCCCGCCTCGGCGCGCGACCTGCGCTCGGCTCAGCTTGTGTCGCCTGACGGAACTGTTCTTGCGAGCGCGAAACTCACGGTGTGATCGTGAACGGGCGAGCGGGTTGGTCCCGTCGAGCAGAACCGATCCTTGCAAGCAGTCTCGCGGGCGTTTGTCGCGGCCAGTACTTCGCCGATCGTGTGCCAGATCGCCTGAAGCCTGGCTCGCTCGGGTGTGCGCGGCGTCGCGGAGTGATCTATTCGTCGCCGTTCTACGTAGTCCTTCGTAGCGAGTTAGCGGCGACATCCGGACTCGGGCGGGCTGCGCGAGGCGAGTTCGACGAGCGCCACATCAGGAATATTCGAAATCCCAACGCGTCAAGGAGAACCAGATGAACACGTCCAAGTACTCACGATCGACGACACAGCGGTTCACGCCACGTCGCGTCGCCAGCAGCGTGGTTGCGCTGCTTGGGCTGACTGCTGCGGTGGCGGTGCCTGGCATCGCCGGCGCGTCGAGTACTCACGCGACCAAGAGCGTCGTTGTCTCGATAGTGAAGAACTCCAAGCTCGGCACGCTGCTCGTCAGCGGCAAGACGCTGTACACCTTGAAGGCGAGCAAGACGGCGTGCGCGACGAGCTGCGTCAAGATCTGGCCGGAGCTCGTCTTGCCAAAGGGCGTGACGAAAGCCACCGCCGGGTCGGGCGTGAGTGCCTCCAAGCTCGGCACCATCGCGCGAGCCGGTGGGGTCCGCCAGGTTACCTACGGCGGAAAGCCGCTCTACTTCTTCACCGGAGACAAGACCTCGGGAGCGGTCAAGGGCAACGTGAGTGACACCTGGGGCTCGTGGTCAGACGTCGTGACCGTGAAGCTGGCATCCGGATCCCCGACTACCACCAGCACAATCGGTGGAACCGGCGGCGTCGCCTTTTGATGCCGTTGGGTCGGCGCTAGCAGTTCGCACTGTCGGATAGCCGCGCCTAGGCGTGCTTCGGCAGTGCGTGCCGGTTCTTAGAGGCCCATTGCCTCTTCGTAGGCCTTCGCAACGTCGGAAGGCTGTCCTGCGTAGAAGCGGAAGTAGTCGTTCTCGCCCCGGAGCCCGTTGTTGAATCGCGCGAGATCGGCGATCTTCTCGGCCTTCGTGGGCGCTTTCGTGAGACGCTCGGTCCGATCGTTCGGCCAGGTGATGCAGACGTTTCGCTCCGGGTCCCGGATGAGCCCGGACGGATCTTCTCCCCGCTCGACTCGAGCGAGATCGTCGGCGAGGCGGTTACGAAGCATCACCACGCCGATGTCGGACCTGCCAAGGTGTTCGTTCTCGCGGTCGGTGACTGCACCCTGGCCGACCCACGCGACGGTGTCCTGGTTGATCGTGTGCGTCGTGATCCATCGTCCAGTAGCAGGGTCGGTAATCGTGGCATACCAGTGCGGGACGCTCGCTTGCACGTAGGGTTCCTGTTCGACCGGTACCGGCTCCCATGCCCAGACGACCGAAAGCGTGTGGGTGTCATCGATCGGCGTCCGGTACTCAAAGTGTGTGCCACCGACCGCGAAGATGTTCGGCATGCAGTGCAGGCGGGGGAGCGTCCAGTTCTGGTCGGACTCCGAACCACCCTCGAGGATGCGCTTGTAGCCGAAGCCGAACTCCCACTCGTCGACCTCGATGCGCACGTGTGCAGGCGAGTGCGCGGGCTTTCCCGCCTGGGCGAGTGACCAGTTCGAGTGCAGCCATTCGAAGTGCACCGGATCGATGTTGTTCTCCGCCGCCTGGAGCCAGTTGCAATCAAGGGGTGCGAGCACGATCTGCGCGAAGCCGTTCCCCCACGTGAATGACTCCCAGGTGGGGCACAGCGGCGCGGGATCGGGGCCCATGTAGGCAAAGAGCATTCCTGCCTTCTCCTCGACCGGGTAGGCAGGCTGATGGATCTGCTCACGAAAGCGCGTGCTGTCCGACGAGCTGTCTTCGAAGGGCGCCGACAGACAGTTGCCCGCTTCGTCGAAGGCCCAACCGTGGTAGCTACAGCGCAACCCGCACTCCTCGACGAAGCCGTAGGAGAGGTCGGCACGGCGGTGCGGACAGTGCAGGGCGAGAAGACCGTAGGTGCTCGAGCGGTCCTTGTAGAGGACCAGGTCCTCTCCCAAAAGGCGCACCTGTTTGGTCGATTTGTCGTCGAACTCCGTCGCGGCAGCTATCGGGTGCCAGTACCGGCGCAACAACTCGCCCATCGGCGTGCCCTTTCCTACCTGGGTCATCCTCAGATTGTCTTCGACGCTGAGCATTGTCGCCTCCCCGTCTTCTCCACCCGTGCCACATCACGACCTCGTCAGCCGACGGGTCCCCAAACGACGTTCATCTTCGAATCTCTGGTGGCAAAAAGCAAGGTACGGCGCTCGGGTCAGTCATCTGAGCAGGCGCGTGAGCCGGGCCTCGAGCACGGCCTCGCGTGGGTAGAGGTCCGAATTGAACCCGGTCGCCGTGACGCGCCCGGAAGTCGCGAGCGTGTCTGGAATTAGCCGACCGGTTCTGGCAGGGGTGCCGCGGGTGCCTTCATCTCTTGGGCTTCAACGTTGACGTGGGGGAGCGCCCGGTCGAGGAAACCAGGGAGCCACCAGTTGGCGTTGCCGATGACGTGCATGATCGCCGGAACGGCAACGGTTCGGATGATGAACGCATCGACGATGATCGCGCCGGCGAGGCCGATGCCGAACTGTTGAATGATGATGTCGCCGCCGAGAAGGAACGACAAGAAGACGAGGATCATGATCAGCGCCGCGGCAGTGATGACCCTGCCGGTTTCGGTCTGGCCTTTCGTCACGGCAATACGGTTGTCGTGGGTGATGACCCACTCCTCCCGCATCCGGCTGACGAGAAAGACTTCGTAGTCCATCGAGAGGCCAAACAGTACCGAGAACATGATCACGGGGATGAAGACCTCGACCGGTCCGGTGCGACTAATGGCGAGGATTGAGTGCCCCCAGCCCCACTCGAAGACCGCGTTCATGATTCCGAGCGCGGCCCCTACCGAGAGGAGGTTCATCACAGACGCGACGGCCGGGATGAGCAAGCTGCGGAAGACGAGCATCAAGAGCAAGAACGCGACGATCACGACGACGGCGATGAACAGTGCCAACTTCGAGGCGAGGACCGCGGAGAAGTCATCGCCGCCGGCGGTCGCACCGCCGACCAGCACGTGGATCCCACTGCCTGCCTCGGCGGTGGGAATCACCCGTCCCCGAAGTGTGTGCAGGAGTGTTGAGGTCTCCGCCGCCTGGGGAGCGGTGCTCGGGTAGGCGAGCGCGACGGCGGCATCACCGGTCGGACTGACCCTCGGCGGTGTGACGTAGATGACGCCGGGTTGGGTGCTTGCCGCCTTGGCCACCTTGTCGAACGCGGTCAGCTGCGCTGGGGAGTGAATGGTCGAGACGAGCTCGAGTGGCCCGTTGAAGCCGGGGCCGAATCCCTTCGCGAGGAGGTCGTAGGCGAGTCGCGTCGTCGTCGAGGAGGGATCGCTCCCAGAGTCGGTGAGGCCGAGGCGAAGTGTAAAAACGGGCAGCGCGATCACGACCACGACCAGCAACGCACCGAGCGCACGAAGCGCCGGCTGGCGCTCGATGCTTCGCGACCAGCGGTACCAAAAGCCTTCCAGCACCTGTTCAGAGACAGGTCCCGAAGCTTCCAGCCGACGACGTTCACGTCGCCCGAGCACCTTGAGGCCGAAAAAGCCGAGGAACGCCGGCAACAGCGTCAGCGCGGCAAACATCGTGAGTGCGACGGTGACAGCGCCGGCGATCGCCAGGCCGTAGAGGAAGGTCACGCCGAGGGCGAATTGGCCGAGTAGCGCGATGCACACCGTCAGTCCGGCGAAAAAGACCGCACGACCAGCGGTGTTGACGGCGTTCACCGCCGAGTCCTCAATGCTTCTCCCGGCGCGTAACCCGTTTCGGTGCCGAGTGATGATGAACAGTGCGTAGTCGATTCCGACGCCGAGGCCGATCAGTACGCCGAGGATCGGCACGAAGCTCGCGACCGCGATCACGTGTGACATGAGGCCGGTAAAGGCAAATCCGATTCCGATCGCAATGAGCGCGGTGATGATCGGGATGACGGCTGCGAGAACTGCGCCGAAGAGGACTCCAAGCACGATGAGCGCGAAGATCACGCCGAGCCCGGTGCTGTCGGAGGTCTTCTGGTTCTCCGTGTTCTCGATCGCTTGGCCGCCGAGGTCGACTTCAAGATTCGAGCTCTGTGCCGCCTGCGCGGTGGTGATGAGTCGATTCACCTCTGTCGAGGACAGGTTCTGAGACTGGGTATCCCAGTAGACGGTCGCGAACGCGATCGTGTTGGATGCATTGATCTGTGCCTTGCCCGATGCGCCGAATGGACTGACGACGGTCGTGATGCCGGGAAGCGCGGCAACCTTGGTCAGCATTGCCTCCGCACTAGCGGCAACTGCTGGTGTTGCAAACGTCCCGTGCTTGGCCTCCATCACGATCTGGTCGGCTTCGCCCGATGCCGCTGGAAAATTGGCCTTCAAAATATTGAGGGCCCGCGTGGATTCAGTATTTGGAATTTGGAACTTGCTCGAGTACGCGGTCTTAACGCCGATATCGGTGCCGAAGAACGCTAAGAAGGCGATGAGCCACAGGGCGAGCACGAGCTTGCGATGCTTGAAACACCATCTGGCCATAGCGGGCATGGGGGCGGCACTCTCCTGGTCGAAATCTGACAAGACGGTACAACAGACGGTGTGCGGCGAATCCTGCCGACGCTGCACATTCGGTTCAGCTCACTCGGCAAAGCACCTCGGGGAATCGAGCTCCAAGGAACCTGGCAGGGCGCCTTGATGGGCCAAGTTTCTGGTCGGATGGTCGTCGATGTTTGCCGTACCCGAACAGCCTTGGCCTCGACTTAGCAACTCCGGAGAGTTGCAGTGGCAGTGGCTTGTTTTGACGAGTTGCAGTGGCTTGTTTTGACGCAGTGGCTAGCTTTGACCTGGTGTCGTATGACGCGGCGAGACCATCAGATGCCGCCGGCGTCATAGCTCCGACAAGAGCGTATCAAGTGCCTCCTTCGCCACCGGATCGTTGTCGCCACGATCCGAGAGGGCGAATAGGACTTGTTGTACCGAAAAGCCGCGGCAAAAGTAGCGAATTATCCGAAGCAGAGCCTCATCGTCGGTTGCTTGATCAGTCATCTGTGACAAATTTACAACGGCTAGTTCGAAGACGGCCACTACGAAAGCAGCCGAGTGACGAGTAGCTTTCAGTCGTGGGATTTATTTTCCGAAGGATTCGTGCGATGCTTCGTCAACGGAGAGAACGGCGACACCGGTCGCGGGGCTACTGATCCGGCAAAGTCGCGTTCGCCGACACCGACCAGTCAGGGCTTCGCGCGCGGGCGATAGCCGCGTGCTTGAAGTTCGAAGAGCTCCGCGTGAAGCCTCCGAGCTCCAAGAGATCTTTGTGCGTGCCTAGTTCCTCAACCGATCCGCCCTCCAGGACAACGATCTGGTCTGCCACGTGCACAGTTGAGAAGCGATGTGAGACGAGGATCGTGATCGTGCCGTTTGCTTTGCCGAGGCGCTGCGCGGCCTCGCGGTAGCGCCGGAACAACGCCGCCTCGGTCGGTGCGTCGAGGCTTGCTGAGGGCTCGTCGAGCACGACGAGCAGCGGTGTTTCACGCATGAGCCCTCGCGAGCGCAAGTCGCTGCCACTCACCACCAGAGAGCGACCTTCGTCCGAACTAGGGACCAAGGAGTGTACCCAGGCCATCGGCCATTCCGGCGAGTAGGCCGGTTGCATCCGCCGCGTCGAGAGCGCGGCGAACGGCATCGAGATCGTTGATTCGGCAGAGGTCACCTGGTCCGCCGCCATCGCCGAGGCTCATGCTCACGCCGAGATAGTCCTGGAAAGCACCCGTCGCGGCGCCTCGCCATCCGATCGGATCGACGAGGGACAAATCTGCCGTCGACCGAGATCTGCCCTGTCGTTGCTCGGTACATACCTGTCAACAGCTTGACGAGTGTCGTCTTTCCCGGCGCCGTTCTCGCCGACGATCGCGACGTGAGTGTGCTTCGGCGACGCCGTATACGGTTAGGCGCGATGGGTAGCGTACGGCGACGCTGCCGCTGAGGGGGTGCGGGTGATCGTCAATCTGGAGACGCTTCGATTTCGGCCACGTGCCGGCGACGTGGTCGCCAATGCGTATGCCGCAGCGCTTGATGAACCGAGCGGGCCGGCTTCGCTCATCGGCTACTGGAACGTCGACGTCGGTCCACTGAACGCAGCCATGTTGCTTTGGGGATTCGACGACGAGGCGGCGAGTACCGCGGCGCCTGCGTGGCCGGCCTCGCTCGAGGGAGTCGTCACGTCATCGGCGTCGCTCATTCTTGAGCCGGCGTCGTTCAACGGTCCGCTCGAACCGGGGAGCTATGGGCCGATCTATGAGATTCGGATCTACGACTACGAGACCGGATCGATTCGGACCGTCATCGACCGATGGGACGACCTGGTCGGCGAGCGCCGAGCGATCTCGAGGTTGATCGGTTGTTTCTCCTCAGCGGGTGGGGATGTCGAGAAGTGGGTTCATATCTGGGCCTATCGAGACGGGCGCGAGCGCGAACTTGCGCGTGTGGAAGCGGCCCGCCGCGGAATCTGGCCACCCGATACGGGGGAGTGGCTCGTATACCAGGAGAACATGATCGTCATCCCGGCAAAACTCTCACCCCTGCAGTGAGCGGTGGCCGCACGGAGTGACGAGGAAGTGTCCGGGATCCTATTGCGGGCTCGTCGCCACAAAGGTGTAGGCAACGCCGAGACGAGGATTCTCGACGGTGTCGAGAACCGTGGCACCGCTGACGATCGAGAGTGACTCCGCTCTCGCCGCGATAGTGATCGAGGCGCTCCCGTGCACTGCGACGCTGAGGGGCGAATGGGTTGGTTCGATCGTCTTTGCTAGCACGGTCTTAGAGCTGGTGGCCGGTGAGCGCACGACGAGCCAACACGGGTGCGAGATCGTCACCACGATCGAGTAGGAAGAGGTCGGAACTGAGTAGGTGATCGCCGACGACGTGGTCGATACGAGCGCTGCATGTGTCGCAGCTGGAGGGACACTCACGTGAGCGGCCTTCGGTTGGCTCTGGTCGGGCGCGACATAGGTCGCCCGGAGCGAATCGAAGGTAGTTGGGTCCACCCGTAAGGCAATGAGCGTGACCGAAGCCGCAACTAGTAACAGGGAGAGCGCCACTACCGAGAACCGGAGAGCAACCGGTGCGGACGTTCTTTTGTTGTCTCGACCATTTCGGGTACCTTGCGTTGGTCGCTGGAGTTCGCGGCGTGCGGGTGGCGCGAGTAGCCGGCGCTCTGGCACCACGGGAAGAACGACCGTGTCGAAGAGGTCCGGTCGAGGTCGCTCGTCCGAGCTCGGTGCAGTCGCCGCAGCCAGAGGCGGCCCCACTATGGGTATCGCACGCGTGTCTGACGCTCGAAGGACGTGATCAGTGATCGCCTCCTCGGAGGTGGCGGGGTCGTGTTCGCTGGAAGCTGTCGTGCGATCCTCAGGTGTCATAGGTGGACCCTCGCCCGAACGAGTTGTTCAACACCCGCGAGGTCGGTAGCTCGTAGGCACTGGTAGCACGGCGTGTCGCGTGATCGGCTACCCGCCACCCGGAGGTCTGGAGATGGTCGGTTCTTGGCGGGCAGACGTGCCACGCGCTTCGTACGTGTAGCTCCTCTCAGCGTGCTACGAAGGAGACTAGCGACCGTGGCGCGAACCACGGTCGTCCACTTCGACGTTTTCTACTCGCGCTCGTTTGACCGACACGCCGGTGCGTCCCCTCCTCAGCCCTCGGTTCCCTCCGACTCGACAGGCTCTGGATTGTCTGCCTTGGCCTCTGGATCAGGGGGTTCGGGTTTTGGAGCCGGCTCGGGCTGGGGAATTGTCATGTCTCTCTCCTACCCGCATGCGTCATGGCAAAACCTTCTCCCAAGAGGAGCTACGCGGCATCTCCGCCAGGCGTGTCGCGCGCTGAAGTGCTGGTCGCAGGCTATGGAGGTTTCCTCCGAGATGATCGATACTTTCGAACGAGCATCGTGGCGCGATTTGCTTGCTCGACGCGTTGGCGACACGGGACGGAGGCAGATTGTCCAGAACGCTGCTGGCTCAGGCGCTCGCGGTCGGCGGGGATGGTTGCACCGATCGAAATCTCGCCACGGAGATAGCGGGCTATGGGCTTTAGCAGCGGCAAATTGCGCTCGCCGGATTCGATGCGCCAAAGCGGCGAACGGCTCCAGGCGCGCGCCGAAGACTGGGGCGAGGCGCAACGCGCCCGTTACCTGGTTCTTCGCGCATCTCCGCGCCTTGCAGCCCTCCGTGACCGCATCGCCAAGTCACACCGCGGCATCGCGGTACTCCTCGTTGGGCTTGTGGCGGCACTTGCGTATTGCTCATGGCCCGTTGGATACCTCGTGAATCCCTCACTCGCTGCGGGCGCGCTGGCGAGCGAACTTGACGCGCGCGGCCAGCCGTACAGCTGGTTGTTTATCCTGCTCGATTGCGCGACCGGAGCTGCGGCGCTTCTCGTCGTGCGTCTCACATGGCCGAGTCGCGGATCGGTGAACACGACATGGCGGCGCGCCGGTCTTATCAGTTACGCCCTCTTTGGCATCTCGACCGGCATTGATGCCCTGGTCCCAGTAGGTTGCGGCTCGGTGTCGCTCGATCGTTGTGGAGTGAGCCTGTCGCGAGTGAATGCCGACGACATCTTGACCGCGATCGCGATGCTTGCACTGTTCGTGGCTGCGCTCTGTGCCCAAGTTCACGCGACTCGAGATCGTTCGTGGAGCCCACTATCGATTAGCTCGCTCGTCGTACTGGCACTTTGGAGCGCCTGTGGACTCGTCTTCCTCGCCGCCTCGTTCTCATACCGGCCAGCGATTCCACTCCAGCATCTGACTTTGGCCCTCACGAGCGCCGTGGTCTTCGTCGTGCCTGCTCTAGGTGCACGCTGGCGGGCAAGAGAGTCGATTGGCAGCCGCTCACCTGATCGAGTGCCTACCTGACACTCGATCAGGGGAGCGGCTCCATGCCGCTGCCATATCGGGGCCAAGGCGTCGATCGCACCCGGCCCCGGAAGGTTGATTAGTAAGCGCGCTCCTCACTCGTCGTGGTCGTTATCCCCGTCGGACCAGAGACCGTCGTTCGCCTTCTCGTGCCAGCGCTTCCGCCGAAGCCGCCCCACGAACTCCAGAACGCGAGCGACAGGACAAATGCGACACCACCGACGATCATGAGAATCACGCCAATCGAGTGAATGTTGAAGTTCGTCGTCGTAACCGCTACCGCAAAGCGCAATATTGCACCGACTGCGAAGATAACGAGGCTCGTTCCGATGCCCATTTATGTCTCCTGGCTCTTGATCCAGCTGAGCGCTGGCTCTTGATCCAGCTGATCGGATCTGGGCTAGTAGCTACCCGACCTTGCACCTCGTCAAACGTGGAGAGCTGTTGCCGCGGAAGGCATTGCGCATCGACGGGTGGACTTATGCAGGTAGACGCGCCGCGCCGAGGCATCGATCAGCCGCGACGCGGAGTCGCGTAGGCCTGAGAGTCTCGGTTAACGAGCACTACCGCCAGTAGCCCGACTCGAAGCGTCTCATCGTTGGAACGCCTCGGAATAGACCGTCTCGTGCGAGCGATGGACTTCGGAGATCTGGCGTCGTTCATGATGTAGCGATAAGCCCGGCACCGGTGTGCCTAGCCGTATTAGCCAACAGCTCGCTCGGCCCAGCGATCGGGCTCGAGCCACTCGCCCTCGGTCTCCGTCCTCAGTTTGGCGAGATAGGTAGATCGCTCATCAGAGTAGAAGTTCATCGTTCGAATTGGTGGCGAGTACACGTGCACGCTGAGCGCGGGCCCGCTCGTCGGATTCCAGCGATCGTGGACATGTCGCGGCTCGAGGCTTCGGCGAGTGCCGGGCCGAAGCCGAAGGGTCGTGAGGGGGCCTCGTTCGACGAGGTCTGTCGATACCTCCCGGAGTTGACCGGACACGACTTGATATGCCCCGCGAGAGTCACCGTGGTCATGTAGGCCGACGTAGGCCGAAGAAGCCCACGCGATGATCCACGCTTCTACTGCGTCGGTTCGAAAGCGCCGGATATAGCGTCGCCCTTCGATCGATCCCGGTGTCGGGCGCTTCCATCGTGATCTGATCGCAGATCTCCCCAACAAGACGGAGAAGCTTGAATTTGTGCTGAGGGATGGAGGAGTCGAGCGAGACGATCAGGGTCGAGGTTCGGAGCGCCCTCGTCGGCTAGACCGTCGAGTGAAGGTGGCATCGAGCACGGCAACGTCGCTCCGCGCGTAGGTAGCGGTGCGCCCAAATATCGGTCACGGGGGCCGCGCTCGGGTATCGCTATCGGAGACCAACTTGTCGTCAACTTTTGGTCCTGACCATCGAGGCGCACGAAGGAGAACAAATTGAGTGCCATTGAAGCGATGCTCGCTAGCGCACGAGTTGGTCTCGAGCGTGTCCGCGTAGAGGATCTCGATGCCGCATTGGCAAGCGGAGCGCTTGTCGTCGACATCCGTCCCGATCGCGATCGGGACGCGGAAGGTTCGATTCCTGGTGCGGTCGTGCTCGAACGCAACGTGCTCGAGTGGCGCCTCGATCCGACGAGCGCGGACGCGATTCCAGAAGCTGACACG
>Ga0075522_10002310_pt1 | contig 14212 bp, 9 predicted proteins | sample NGEPerA_FD_74796 | JGI IMG/M metagenome (GOLD analysis project Ga0075522, IMG submission 74796) | Arctic peat soil microbial communities from the Barrow Environmental Observatory site, Barrow, Alaska, USA - NGEE PermafrostL2-A | ecosystem: Environmental > Terrestrial > Soil > Wetlands > Peat ... | reverse complement strand
ACGCCGTGTTCGGCACAGTCGAGCCGATCGATACCGCCAAGGGGACCGCCTACAACCTCACCTGCATGGCCTTCCCCGATGGCCGGCCGGTGGCGCGCTATCGCCGCTCTCACCCCAACGGCCCGTGGATCTACACCGGCGGCAAGTATTGGGAATTCCAGTACGTCGCCGGCAACGACTACCCGGTCTTCGACACCAGGCACGGCAAGATCGGCCTCGCGATGTGCAGCGAGGTCTATATGCCCGAGGTGACGCGCGCCCTCGCGCTGCGCGGCGCCGAGCTGATCTTCATGCCGGCGGGCATGGACAAGCGGCGGCTATGGGACACTTGGCGCACCCTCTTATGGGCGCGGGCGATCGAGAACCTGGCGCTCGTCGTGTCGACCCAGAACCTCGTAACCCATCAGAACCGCGGCTTGGCGATCGTCGCGTCGCCCGAGGCGGTGCTCTATGAAAGCACCGTCGCCGGGATGGGCGTGGTCGAAATCAGCCTCGACCGGGTGCGCGAATTGCGCAACGGCCGCGACACGGTCAGTTCGTCGGAGGGCAGCGGCGCCAAGCAAGGCGTCCTCTCCGAGCAGTGGCAGCGCCCCGAACTCTACGACAGCTTCTATCCACGCAAGCTGCGGCAAGCGGCGGAATGAAAGTCGCCATTACGACCCGCGAGGGGAAGCAATCTCTCAGCCTTGACCTCCGTGGCGGTAGATTGCCGCGTCGCACGTCGCGCTCCTCGCAACGACGCGATAATATTCCTCATATCAGCCAATGGTTTCGCGCCGGGCGGCGTCGGTTGACACCCTGGGACTCGGGGGCTAAGTCAAAGCCCAACGACAGGCGTACCTTTCCGCCGGACAAGAAGACGATGATTTCCGACCCGCGGCCACTATCGCCCCATCTGCAAATCTATCGCTGGCAACTCACCTCGGTGCTGTCGATCCTGCACCGGGCGAGCGGCATCGCGCTGTCGGTCGGTGCGATCCTGCTGGTGTGGTGGCTGGGGGCCGCCGCCGACGGGCCGCAACCCTACGCCACATTTCAGAGCTTCATCGGCTCGTGGTTTGGCTTGCTGCTGCTGTTCGGCTGGAGCGTCGCGCTCTTCTATCATTTGTGCAACGGCATCCGGCATCTTGTGTGGGACACCGGGCGCGGCCTCGATCTGACGAGCGTCTACGCCGGCGGCTGGACCGTCCTCGTCGCGACCGCGGCGCTGACAATCGTCGCCTGGATCGCCGGAGTTGCGGGTTGGGGCCATTGACATGGCGATGACCCGCCTGCGCTCCCCTATGCGTTCGCCTTTGGGCCGCGCGGTCGGGCTCGGCTCGGCCAAAGAAGGGGTCGAGCATTGGTGGCGGCAGCGCATGACGGCGCTGGCGCTGGTGCCGCTCGTCCTGTGGTTCGTCGTGATGGTGATCGAGCTTGCCGGCGCCGATCGCCAGGCGCTCGTCGCCTGGATGCACAACCCGATGGCGGCGGTGCTGATGATCCTGTTGCTGGCCGCCGGCTTTTACCATGCGGCGCTCGGGCTTCAGGTGGTGATCGAGGATTATGTCCATAGCGAAGGCTTGAAGATCGCGGCGCTCGTCGCGATGCGCCTGTTGTGCATCGTCTTCGTGGTGCGCGGCATCCTCGCCGTGCTCAAACTCGCGCTCGGCGCCTAGTTTAAGCGGAGCCGCCATGCCTGCCGCCTATCCGATCACCGATCACACCTACGACGTCGTCGTCGTCGGCGCCGGCGGCGCCGGTTTGCGCGCCACCCTCGGCACCACCGCCGAGGGCCTCAAGACCGCCTGCATCTCGAAGGTGTTCCCGACGCGCAGCCATACGGTCGCGGCGCAGGGCGGCGTCGCCGCCGCGCTCGGCAATATGGGCGAGGACAACTGGCGCTGGCATATGTACGACACCGTCAAGGGGTCGGACTGGCTCGGCGACCAGGACGCGATCGAATACATGTGCCGCAACGCCGTGCCGGCGGTGATCGAGCTCGAGCATTTCGGCGTGCCGTTCTCGCGCACCGAGTCGGGCTCGATCTATCAGCGTCCGTTCGGCGGCCACATGATGGACTATGGCGACGGCGCACCGGCCAACCGCGCCTGCGCCGCCGCCGACCGCACCGGCCACGCGATCCTCCATACGCTCTACCAGCAGTCGCTCAAGAACAACGCCGAGTTCTTCATCGAGTATTTCGCGCTCGACCTGATCATGGACAGCGACGGCGTCTGCCGCGGCGTGCTGGCGTGGAATCTGATGGACGGCACGCTGCACCGCTTCCGCGCGCATATGGTGATCCTCGCCACCGGCGGGTACGGCCGCACCTATCTCACCTGCACCTCGGCGCATACCTGCACCGGCGACGGCAACGCGATGGTGCTGCGCGCCGGGCTGCCGCTGCAGGACATGGAATTTATCCAGTTCCACCCGACCGGCATCTACGGCGCCGGCTGCCTCATCACCGAAGGTGCGCGCGGCGAAGGCGGCTACGTCACCAACAGCGAGGGCGAGCGCTTCATGGAGCGCTATGCGCCGCACGCCAAGGATTTGGCCTCGCGCGACGTCGTCAGCCGGGCGATGACGATCGAGATTCGGGAGGGGCGCGGCTGCGGCCCGGAAAAGGACCACATCCTGCTGCATCTCGAGCACCTCGACCCCAAGGTGCTTCACCAGCGCCTGCCGGGCATCTCGGAAACCGCCAAAATCTTCGCCAATGTCGACGTGACGCGCGAGCCGATCCCGATCCTGCCGACCGTGCATTACGACATGGGCGGGGTGCCGACCAACTACCGCGGCGAGGTGCTGCGCCCGACGGCGAGCGAGCCGGACGCGGTCTGCCCCGGGCTGATGGCGATCGGCGAAGGCGCCTGCGTGTCGGTGCACGGCGCCAACCGGCTCGGCTGCAACTCGCTGCTCGACATCGTCGTCTTCGGCCGCGCCGCGGCGCAGCGCGCGGCCGAGCTGGTGCGGCCGGGGGCCTCGCACCCGCCGCTCGCCAACGGCATCGAGGCCTCGCTCGACCGGTTCGATGCGGTGCGCCATTCGACCGGCCCGCGCAAGACCGGCTCGATCCGCACCGAGATGCAGCGCATCATGCAAGACAATTGCGCGGTGTTCCGCACCGCCGACGTACTGCGCGAAGGCGTCGACAAGATCGACACCGCGGCGCGCGCCTACGCCGATCTCGGCATCGCCGACCGCTCGCTGATCTGGAACAGCGACCTCGTCGAGGCGCTCGAACTGCAGAACCTGCTGGAGCAGGCGGTGGTGACGCTGCACTCGGCCAATGCACGCCGGGAAAGCCGCGGCGCTCACGCGCGCGAGGACTTTCCCGACCGCGACGACGTGAATTGGCTAAAACACACCCTCGCCTGGCTCGATGGGGGCGCCGACGTCAAGCTCGGCTATCGCCCGGTGCACATGAACCCGCTGTCGAACGAGGTGAAGTCCATCCCGCCCAAGGCCCGGGTGTATTAGATGGCCGAATTCACGCTTCCCGCCAATTCCAAGATCGGCGCCGGCAAGACCCATCCTGCCCCGCCGAACGCGCAACAGCCGCGGCGTTTCCGCATTTACCGCTGGAGCCCGGACAGCGGCGCGAACCCGGCGATCGACACCTACACGGTCGATCTCGCCGATTGCGCCCCGATGGTTCTCGACGCGCTGATCAAGATCAAGAACGAGGTCGACACCACGCTGACCTTCCGCCGCTCGTGCCGCGAGGGGATTTGCGGCTCGTGCGCGATGAACATCGACGGCACCAACACGCTCGCCTGCCTGAAGGCGATCGACGACATCAAGGGCGACGTCAAGATCTACCCGCTGCCGCATATGCCGGTGGTCAAGGACCTCGTTCCCGACCTCGACCATGCCTACGCCCAACTGCACTCGATCCAGCCCTGGCTGCAGGCCGACAGCCCGCCGCCGCCCGACAAGGAGCGTCCGCAATCCGAAGAGGAGCGCGCCAAGCTGGACGGGTTGTGGGAATGCATCCTGTGCTTCTGCTGCACCACCGCGTGCCCGAGCTACTGGTGGAACGGCGAGCGCTATCTCGGCCCGGCGATTTTGCTGCAGGCCTATCGTTGGCTCGCCGATAGCCGCGACGAAAAAACCGGCGAGCGCCTCGATATGCTCGAAGACCCCTTCAAGCTCTACCGCTGCCACACGATCATGAACTGCACCCGCACCTGCCCGAAAAACCTCAACCCGGGAAAGGCGATCGCCGAGATCAAGAAGATGATGGTGGCGCGGCGCTAATGCTTGCTTGCGGCCTCGCGGCCGAGACGTGCGGAGTTTGCAATTAAGGGATGCCAAGGCGTCGCTATCTGCCGTCGTCGACGCGGCGGAGCGCGGTGAAGCGACGACGATTACCAAGCACGGCAGGCCGGCAGCAGTCGTGGTCCCAGTCAGCGACGCGCGCCGGCTTTATTCATCGAAACGGCCAAGCCTCATCTCCCTGTTGATGGCGCTGCCTCACCCGCTTGAGACGTCGCGCGATCCTCTCCCGTGCGCGGAGCCGATCTGAGCGGCTGGCTGACACCAACATTCTCAGCGCCTTCGCGCCGGGGCGACCGTCTCTCGCGGCGGAAGCGGTCAAATGGTTCGAGGATAGAAATGACGAATTGTTCCTTTCCGCCATAGCCGTCACCGAGATAGACGCGGGGATCGCCAAGGTCAGGCGTGCCGGCTCTTTGAAGCGGAACAATTGCGGGCTTGGTTCGAAAGCATTCTCAATCATTATGGAGACCGGGTGCTGGCTTTCGATCTCACCCACATCGCGGGTGAGATGAGCGATGCCGCCGAGGCTATCGGCCGCCATCCGGGGTTCGCCGACATCGCTACCGCTTCGATCGCCAAGTCGCGCGGGCTTGTCGTCCTGACCGCCAACCGGCGCCATTTCGATCCTCTCGGGATCGATACGCTGAACCCACTTTAGTAGCGATCACAATGGCAATGGCCGGATTGCCCGCGTAGCATATCCGGGCGCATGCGGCGTGCTTAAGGAGGACATCCATGGCGGCTGACGGCAGGCTTCACGGCAAGGTCGCGGTGGTGACTGGCGCGTCGAGCGGCATCGGCGCGGCCAGCGCGCGGCTCTTCGCCGAGGCGGGAGCCAGGGTCGTCATCGGCTACAACCGGGGCCTCGACCGCGCCAAGGCGGTCGCCGCCGCTTTGCAGGGCAGTGGCCACAAGGCGATGCGCCTGCCGCTCGAGAACACCGCCGAGATCAACAAGGCGGCCGCGGCGGTGAAGGCGGAGTTCGGCCGCTGCGACATCCTCGTCAACTCCGCCGGTTTCACCCGCATGGTGGCGCACCACGATCTGGAAGCGCTCGACGACGATCTGATCGACCAGGTGCTGACCGCCAATGTGCGCGGACCCTTCGCGACGATCCGCGCCTTCGCCCCGCTGCTCAAGGCCTCGGGCGACGGCGTCATCGTCAACATCTCGTCGGGCGCGGCGACCGCCGGCACCGGCAGCTCGATCATCTACGGCGCCTCGAAAGCCGCGCTCAACACGATGAGCATGGCGCTGGCCCGGGTGCTCGGCCCCGAGATCCGCGTCGTCGTCGTCGCGCCCGGCATGGTCCATACCGGCTTCGTCCCCGGCCGCACCGAGGAGATGATGGCGAAGGCGGCAATGGCGACGCCATTTGCAGCGCGCGATCGAGGCCGAGGACGTGGCCCTGGCGGTGCTCGGCTGCGTTACCCATTTGACGCATACCACCGGATCGATCATCTCGGTCGACGCCGGCCGCCATCTCTAGCGGAAATAAGCCCGCCCATGTCCCTGCCCGCGATCACCCGGCAGCGGGAGATCATCGACCGGCGCGCGCTGCTGGAGGCGCTGTCGGCGCTCGGCGTCGATTCGGCGATCGCCGACCGCACGCCGATCGTCGCGCTGCTGCGCGAGGCGTTGAGCCGCGCCCGCGCCGTGATCCAGCACCGCTTCGAGGACGGCGGCGGCGCCGCGGATTGCGTCGCCGAGCAATGTTTCCTGATCGACCAGCTGGTGCGCACTCTGTTCGATTTCGTCGCCCAGCGGGTCTATCCGCTCGCCAACCCGACCGCCGGCGAGAAGCTGGCGGTGGTCGCGGTCGGCGGCTACGGGCGCGGCGAGATGGCGCCCTTTTCCGACGTCGATCTGTTGTTCCTCCTGCCCTACAAGCAGACGCCGCATACCGAGCAGGTGATCGAATACCTGCTCTATCTGCTGTGGGATCTGCGGCTCAAGGTCGGCCATGCGACCCGCTCGGTCGACGAGTGCCTGCGCTACGCCAAGACCGACCTGACGATCCGCACCGCATTGCTCGAAGCCCGCTATGTCTGGGGCGAGCAGGCGCTCTTCAACGAGCTCAAGACGCGCTTCGACAACGAGATCGTGCGCAGCACGGCGGGGCAGTTCGTCGAGCTGAAGCTCGCCGAGCGCGACGCGCGGCACAAGCGCGTCGGCGACAGCCGCTACCAGCTCGAACCCAACATCAAGGAGGGCAAGGGCGGCTTGCGCGACCTGCACACGCTGTTCTGGCTGGCGAAATACATCTACCGCATCGACGACGTTTCGAAGCTCGTCGAGCTTAAGATGCTGTCCGACGAGGAATCGCAGCGCTTCGAGCGCGCACAGGAGTTCCTGTGGACTGTGCGCTGCCACCTCCATTACCTCGCCGGCCGCGCCGAAGAGCACCTGACCTTCGACATGCAGGCCAGCATCGGCGAGCGCATGGGCTACCGCGACCATGCCGGCAGCCGCGGCGTCGAACGGTTCATGAAGCACTATTTCCTGGTCGCCAAGGATATTGGCGACCTCACCCGCATCTTCTGCGCGATCCTCGAGGTCGACCAGAAGGGACACCGGCGACTGTCCTGGCTGCGCTGGGGAAGCCGCACCAAAGGCCTCGACGGCTTCGTCCTCGACGGCGGACGGCTGACCATCCCCTCCAAGGATTTCTTCAAGGAAAATCCGGTCGGGCTGCTGCGCCTGTTTTATGTCGCACAGCAGCACGATCTCGACATCCATCCGCACGCGTTGCGCACGGTGACCCGCTCACTACGCCTGCTCAACGCGCAACTGCGCGAGAACCCGGAAGCCAACCGCCTCTTCCTCGATATCCTGACCTCGAAGAAGGATCCCGAGACCGCGTTGCGCCGGATGAACGAGGCCGGGGTGTTCGGGCGCTTCATTCCCGATTTCGGCCGCGTCGTCGCGCAGATGCAGTATGACATGTACCATGTCTACACGGTCGACGAGCACACGCTGTTCGCGATCGGCATCCTGCACCAGGTCGAGACCGGCGCCCTCAAATCCGAGCTGCCGCTCGCCACCGCGATCGCGCCGACGATCGTCTCGCGCCGCGCGCTCTACCTCGCGGTCCTGCTCCACGACATCGCCAAGGGACGCGGCGGCGACCATTCCGAGATCGGTGAGAAGATCGCGCTCAAGATGGGGCCGCGTCTCGGCCTCACCGACGAGGAGACCGAGACCGTCGCCTGGCTGGTGCGTTGGCACCTCCTGATGAGCGGCACCGCCTTCAAGCGCGACATCGGCGACCCGCAGACGATCCAGAACTTTGTCGAGCGGGTGCAGTCCCCCGAGCGGCTCAAATTGCTGCTGGTGCTGACCGTCGCCGACATCCGCGCGGTCGGGCCCAAGGTGTGGAACGGCTGGAAGGCGGCGCTCCTGCGCGAGCTCTACCACAGCGCATTCGACCTGATCTCCGGTGGGGCCAACGCCGAGGCGCGCGATTCGCGCATCGCCACCGCGCAGGCGGCGGTGCGTGAGCTGCTGCCGGGGTTCAGCGAGGAGGAATTTGCCGCCTTCGTCGGCCGCGGCTATCCGTTCTATTGGCTGTCGCTCGATGCCGAGACGCACGCCCGCCACGCGCGCCTCATGCGCAAGGCCGACCGCAGCGGGGCGCCGCTGTCGGTGGAAACCCGCATCGAGCCGCAACGCGCGGTGACCGAGGTCACGCTCTACACCGCCGACCACCCGGGCCTCTTCTCGCGCATCGCCGGCGCGCTCGCGATCAACGGCGCCAACATCGTCGACGCCAAGATCATGACGATGACCAACGGCATGGCGCTCGACACGTTCTGGATCCAGGACCGGAACGGCGAGCCGGTCGACCGGCCCGACAAGCTCGCGCGCATCTCGGTCGCGTTCGAGAACGTGCTGACCGGCGATCTAAAGCCGCACCGCGAATTCGCCCGGCCGCCGGCGATCCAAAGCCGCACCAGCGTCTTCACCGTGCCGCCGCGCGTCCTCATCGACAACCAGGCGAGCCTGTCGCACACCGTCATCGAGGTGAACGGCCGCGACCGGCCCGGCCTCCTGCACGAGCTGACGCGCGAATTGACCGGCCTCAAACTGCAGGTGTCGAGCGCCAAGATTTCGACCTACGGCGAAAAGGTGGTCGATGTGTTCTACGTGAAGAACCTGTTCGGCCATAAGATCGATCAGGCCGACAAGCGCGCCGAGATCCGCGCCGCGCTCGAAACTGTGCTGGCCAAGGGCAACCGCCCCCCGGCCCCCGCCGCCGTTCCTTCCCGCCGCGCCCGCGAGCCCGTCGCGGCGAAGTGACTCGCGCCGCGGGTTCGGCGTTCGGCACGTAAGGTTGTCGCCGCTGTTAGCGGTGGGATGGCCAAGGCACCCGGTATTGTCGCGGCGGCGGAGGATCGCCTTCTCGAAGAGGCGGGTGGGCCGGCGCGGCTGCAGATCATCGCCGTGCTCGCCGGTGTGCTGGCCCTCGAAATGGCGGAGATGGGCACCGCGGCGGCGGTCTCCGACCAGCTCAAAGAAGCCTTTAAGATCGGAAATACCGAAACCGCGCTGTTGCTCTCGTCGGTGTCGTTCGCCGGGGCGGCGGCGACGCTGCCGATGGGCGTGCTGGTCGACCGGCTGAACCGTCGCGTCATCCTGATGATGGTCGTCGCGCTGTGGGCGGCGGCGATGCTGGTGAGCGGCGCCGCGACCTCGTACGCCTTTCTGATCGTGACGCGGCTGTTTCTCGGGGCGGTCACGGCGGCCGGCTGGCCGTGCATCGCCTCGCTGACCGGCGACTATTTCCCGGCGCGCGAGCGGGCCTCGGTCTATGGCCTCATCTTGACCGGCGAGATGATCGGGGTCGGCGGCGGCTTTTTCATCTCGGGCGAAGTGTCGAGCCTGTTGAGTTGGCGCTGGTCGTTTTTCCTGATGGCGCTGCCCAGCTTCGCGCTGATTTGGGTAATCTGGCGGTTTCTGCCGGAGCCGCAGCGCGGCGGTCAGAGCTGGCTGCAGCCGGGTGAACGCGATGTCGAAGCCGCGACGCGGCCGGCTCGCGGAAAACGGGGAGCGAAGAAGCGCGTCGGGTCGGGGGCGCGCCTCTCCTCCATGCAGAAGAAGGCGCTACAGGCCGGTATCGGGCCGAGGGAGGGCCTTGTCATCAAGGAAGACCCGACGCGCTGGAGTTGGTGGCGAGCCATGACCTACCTCTTCCAGCTTCCGAGCTACGGGCTGCTGCTGGCGGCGATGACGATGGTGTACTTCTTTTTCGCCGGGCTGCGCGCCTTCGGGATGATCTATTTCACCCAGCATTACGGGGTCGCGCGCGGGGTGGTCAGCGCTTCGGTCTTTATGATCGGGATTGGGGCGATCGCCGGCCTCATTACCGGCGGGCGCCTGTCGGAGCGGTTGCTCGATCGGGGCTACCTCAACGCGCGCATCATCGTCCCGCTCGGCGCGCTGGTCCTGGCGTTGCCCTTTTTCGCCGTCGGGCTGGCGGTCACCAATGGCTGGATTGGGATCGTCATGATCGCGGCCGGTATGGGCGCGATGTCGGCGGCGAGCGCGCCGATCGACGCCTCCCTGCTCGATATCGTTCACCCACGGCTCTGGGGTCGCGGCGAAGGCGCGCGCACCGCGTTGCGCACCACCTCGGACGCCTGCTCGCCATTATTGTTCGGGGCGATGTCGGGCTGGCTCGGCGGCGGCGACCGGGGGTTGGAGTGGACCTTTCTGTTGATGCTGCTGCCGATGTTGGCCGCCGGCTTTGTCGTGCTGCCGTGCCTGCGCACCTACCCGCGCGACATCGCCACCGCCGCCGCATCGATGGAGGCCGCGGCACGCAGAAGGCGGAAATAGTCGCCGCCTACTCCCGCAAATCCTCGAAGAATTCCTTGACCCGGGCGAAAAACCCTTCGCTCTCCGGGTTGGTCTTGCGGTTCTCGCCTTCCTTCTCGAACTCGCGCAGCAATTCCTGCTGCCGCTTGGTGAGGTTGACGGGCGTCTCGACCACCGCATTGACGTACATGTCGCCCCGCAACGGCGAGCGCAGCACGGTCATGCCCCTGCCCTTGAGGCGGAAGCGGTGGCCGGATTGCGTGCCGGCCGGCACGGTGACCCGGGTGCGGGTGCCCTCGACCGTCGGCACTTCGAGCGAGCCGCCCAGCGCCGCGGTGGTGAACGGGATCGGCACTCGGCAATAGATGTTGGCGCCGTCGCGCTGGAAGATCGCGTGCTGGGCGATGCTGATGAAAATGTAGAGATCGCCCGCCGGCGCGCCATGCAGGCCGACCTCACCCTCGCCGGCAAGGCGGATGCGGGTGCCGTCCTCGACGCCGGGCGGGATGCTGACCGACAGCGTCTTCTCGCGCCGCACCCGCCCCTGCCCGCCGCACGAGCGGCACGGCTTTTCGATCACCTTGCCGGCCCCCTGGCAGGTCGGGCAGGTCCGCTCGATCGTGAAGAAGCCCTGTTGCGCGCGGACCCGGCCATGGCCCTGGCAGGTGCGGCAGGTCGCCGGCGCCGAACCCGCCTCGGCCCCGCTGCCGCGGCACGGCTCGCATTGCGCGAAGGTGTTGACGCGAACCGTCGTCTGCTTGCCCTTGAACGCGTCCTCCAGGGGAATTTCGAGGTTGTAGCGCAGGTCGCTGCCGTTGCGCGACACGCCGGCGTCGCGGCGCCCGCCGTTCATCGTCCCGAACATTTCCTCGAAAATGTCGGCGAACCCACCGGAAAAACCGCCGAACCCGGCCCCGCCGGCGCCGCCCTGCTCGAACGCGGCATGGCCGAAGCGGTCATAGGCGGCGCGCTTCTGGTCGTCCTTGAGGACGTCGTAGGCTTCGCTGATGTCCTTGAATTTCTGCTCGGCGGTCTTGTCGCCGGCGTTGCGGTCGGGATGGTACTGCATCGCCTTCTGGCGATAGGCCTTTTTCAGATCGTCGGCGCTCGCCGATTTGCCGACCCCGAGGGTCTCGTAAAAATCCTGTTTAGCCATGGTTGTGGCGCACCGGGTCTCCGTGTCGGGCGAAAAACGTCACCCCCGAGCGTGACGCCCGGGGGTGAGGCATGGTCATGCGGCGTGGCAAGTGCGGTTTAGGCCGAGCCGCGCTTCTTTTCGTCGACCTCTTCGAAGTCGGCGTCGACGACCTTGTCGTCATGCCCTGCCCCCGGGCCGTGCGGCCCCTCGCCCGGACCATGCGGACCCTCGCCCGGGCCCTGCGAACCGGCGCCGGCCTCCTGCTGCGCCTTATACATCGATTCGCCGAGCTTCATCGCGACCTGGGCCAGGGCTTCGGTCTTGGACTTGATCTCGTCCGCATTGTCGCCGCCGGCCACGTCCTTCAGCGCCTGGATCGCCGCCTGAACCGGCGCCTTCTCGCTGTCCGGCACCTTGTCGCCGGCCTCGCTCAAAGTCTGCTCGGTGGTGTGGATGAGGCCGTCGGCCTGGTTCTTCGCCTCGACCAACTCGCGCCGCTGCTTGTCCTCCTCGGCATGCGCCTCGGCGTCCTTGACCATCTGCTCGATGTCGGCGTCGTTGAGCCCGCCCGAGGCCTGGATGCGGATCTGCTGCTCCTTGCCGGTCGCCTTGTCCTTGGCCGACACGTTGACGATGCCGTTGGCGTCGATGTCGAAGGTGACCTCGATCTGCGGCATGCCGCGCCGCGCCGACGGGATGCCGACCAGGTCGAACTGTCCGAGCAGCTTGTTGTCGGCCGCCATCTCGCGCTCGCCCTGGAAGACGCGGATCGTCACCGCGGTCTGGTTGTCCTCGGCGGTCGAGAAGGTCTGGCTCTTCTTGGTCGGGATCGTCGTGTTGCGGTCGATGAGCCGGGTGAAAACCCCGCCCAGCGTCTCGATGCCGAGCGACAGCGGGGTCACGTCGAGCAGCAGGACGTCCTTGACCTCGCCCTGCAGCACGCCGGCCTGTATCGCCGCGCCGATGGCGACGACCTCGTCGGGGTTGACGCCGCGGTTCGGCTCCTTGCCGAAAAACTGCTTCACCGCCTCGAAGACCTTGGGCATGCGGGTCATGCCGCCGACCAGGATTACCTCGTCGACCTCCGACGCCTTGAGCCCGGCATCCTTCAGCGCGTTGCGGCACGGGCCGATCGTGCGCTGGATCAAATCGTCGACCAGCGCTTCGAGTTTGGCCCGGCCGAGCTTGATGTTGAGGTGCTTCGGGCCGTTCTGGTCGGCGGTGATGAAGGGCAGGTTGACGTCGGTCTGGGCCGACGACGATAGCTCGACCTTGGCCTTTTCCGCCGCCTCCTTGAGGCGCTGGAGCGCGAGCTTGTCGTTGCGCAGGTCGATGCCCTGCTCCTTTTTGAACTCGTCGGCCAGGTAGTCGATGATCTTCTTGTCAAAATCCTCACCGCCGAGGAACGTGTCGCCGTTGGTCGATTTGACCTCGAACACGCCATCGCCGATCTCCAGCACGGAGATGTCGAAGGTGCCGCCGCCGAGGTCATAGACCGCGATGGTGCCGCTGCCCTTGCGCTCCATGCCGTAGGCGAGCGCCGCCGCGGTCGGCTCGTTGATGATGCGCAGCACCTCGAGGCCGGCGATGCGGCCGGCGTCCTTGGTCGCCTGGCGCTGACTATCGTTGAAATAGGCGGGGACGGTGATCACCGCCTGCGTCACGCTCTCGCCGAGATAGGCTTCGGCGGTCTCCTTCATCTTTTGCAAGATAAAGGCGCTGATTTGCGACGGCGCGTATTTCTTGCCGCGGCTCTCGACCCAGGCGTCGCCGTTCTCGCCGGTGATGATCTTGTAGGGGACGAGATCGACGTCCTTCGCCACCATCGGGTCGGTGAAGCGCCGTCCGACAAGGCGCTTGATCGCGAAGAACGTGCTCTCGGGATTGGTGACCGCCTGGCGCTTCGCGGCCTGGCCGACGAGGCGCTCGCCCGATTCGGTGAACGCGACCATCGACGGCGTCGTGCGCGCGCCCTCGCTGTTCTCGATGACCTTGGCGGCCTTGCCCTCCATCACGGCGACGCACGAATTCGTCGTGCCGAGATCGATACCGATAACCTTGCTCATGGAAACCTCATGACAAAAGCAGGACCGAACGGCCCTCGTAGGCACCGTCCCGGTCCCCCGGGAAATGACATCAGCCATGGCCTGGCTGACCTGTGGAGATATATGTAGGCGAAGCGGCCGCGACAACCGCCACGGCGCCAGAGAAAACGCAACGTTCGATCGAATTGGGCTGTCTGGCTGTGCGTAAATCGGCGCCGGCCCGGAGGCGCGGCCGCACTGATGGAGAACTCTGCGCGTGATCGTTTCGGCAAGCTACCGCACCGATATCCCGGCGTTTTACGCACGCTGGTTTCTGAACCGGCTCGCGGCGGGGTACGCGCGGGTCGCCAATCCCTATGGCGGCGGCGCGTACGAAGTGTCGCTGCGGCCCGGCGATGTCGACGGGTTCGTGTTGTGGACCCGCAACCTGCGGCCGCTGCTGGCCGATTTGGATCGCGTTCGCGAGGTCGCGCCGGTTGTCGTGCAGTTCACGGTGACCGGCTACCCGCGCACGCTCGAAACCTCGGTGATCGCGCCGGAAGACGCGGTCGCGCAGCTGTGCGAGCTGCGCCGGAGGTTCGGAAAGCGCATCGCGGTATGGCGTTACGACCCGATCGTGATGACCTCGGAGCTCGATGCCGAGACCCACGCCCGAAACTTCGCCGCGCTGGCGGGCGCGCTCGCCGGCACGGTGGACGAGGTCGTGCTGTCGTTCGTCAATCCTTACCGCAAGACCGGCCGCAACCTCGACCGCGCCGCCGGCCGCCACGGCTTCGCGTGGCGCGACCCGCCGCCGGACGAGAAGCGCGCGCTGCTCGCCGATTTGGCCGTGCTCGCCGGCGAGCACGGCATCGGCGCGACGTTGTGCACTCAGCCCGGCCTGCTCGCGCCGGGCCTCGGCGAGGCGCGCTGCATCGACGCGCAGCGCCTGTCGGATGTCGCGCAG
>Ga0075522_10002309_pt1 | contig 14213 bp, 14 predicted proteins | sample NGEPerA_FD_74796 | JGI IMG/M metagenome (GOLD analysis project Ga0075522, IMG submission 74796) | Arctic peat soil microbial communities from the Barrow Environmental Observatory site, Barrow, Alaska, USA - NGEE PermafrostL2-A | ecosystem: Environmental > Terrestrial > Soil > Wetlands > Peat ... | reverse complement strand
CCCCTCCCCCGCAAGCGGGGGAGGGTTGGGGTGGGGGCTTGAGTTGGCGAGGCCACATCGCCGACTCAAATGCCGAATGGCAGCGCCTGTCGGTCTCCGAAGCCTTCGCGCGCCACGCCGGCATCGACATCCTCGCCACTGCACCCGACCCGGCGCACCCCGATTTCGCTCTACTTGCCGCCGCCGCCGAAGGCATCGGCATCCCGGCGCATTCCAGCGACGATTGGGAAGACCTTTATTTCCGCATCTTCCTCGACCGCATCGAGCCCAATCTCGGCATCGGCGCGCCGACGATCCTCTACGACTATCCGGCGTCGATGGCCGCGCTGTCGCGCCGCAAGCCCGGCGATCCGCGGCTCGCCGAACGCTTCGAGCTTTATGTCTGCGGCCTCGAACTCGCCAACGCGTTCCAGGAATTGACCGATGCACAGGAGCAGCGCGCCCGCTTTCTCGCCGACCAGGCGAAGAAACACGCGCTCTACGGCAAGACCTACCCGATCGACGAGGATTTCCTCGCCGCGCTCGACCACGGCTTGCCCGATTGCGCCGGGATCGCCCTCGGCTTCGACCGGCTCGTCATGCTGTGCACCGGCGCGCCGCACATCGAAGAGGTGCTATGGGCGCCGGTCGGCTAAATTCGCGGCGTCACTTCGACCGCCCGTAGCGGCCGACGATCTTTGCCGTCGCCAGTGTGTTGGAATGCAAGTTGAAGCCGACCGCGGCGCCCGATGCGGTGCCGTCGAGTGGCAGCTTGTCGACTTTTAGCGCGTACACGGTGATCTCGTAGTGGTGTGCATGGTCACCGACCGGCGGGCACGGACCGCCGTAATGCGAAAACCCGAAATCGGTTCGTCCCTGTTCTGCGCCCGCGGGCAAACCCTTGGATCCCTCGCTGCCAGCGCCCGCCGGCAGGCTATGCACCGAGACCGGGATGTTAAAGACGGTCCAGTGCCACCAGCCGCTGCCGGTCGGCGCGTCGGGATCGTACATCGTGATCGCAAAGCTCATGGTGCCGGCGGGCTCGCCCGACCAGGACAGCGCGGGCGATATGTTCTGCCCGGTGCAACCGAAGCTGTTGAACACCTGCGATATCGCCATCGGACTGCCGCTCTTAACGTCCGTCGAGGAAAGAATTAATTCCGTGGCGAGCGCCGGCGTGGCCAGCGCCGCCAAGCCCGCCCCCAATATCAGCGCGCGCATGCTCCCTCCCGTTCTATCGCCTTGATTGGCGCGGATCAGACCATAGCAGCGCGAGAGCGGCAAGCCGCGCGCCGCCGACAGTTCTTCACGACCGGGGAGGGTGACTAGCTGTAAGCCCGCCCGTGTTTCGCGATCACCGCGTTGAAATCGGCGACCGCTGCCTTCGGCCCCTGCTTGTAGTTCCAGATCGCGCCGATGACGGCGAGAAAATCGGCGCCGGCCTCGACCAGCGGTCCGCAATTCTCCTGGGTGATGCCGCCGATCGCGCAGCACGGCACCACCGTCATCTCCGACCAGTCGCGCAGCACTTCGGGGCTCGGGTGGTGTTTCGCGACCTTGGTCGTGCTCGGGAAGAACGCGCCGAACGCGACGTAGTCGGCGCCCGCCTCGCTCGCCACCAGCGCGCGGTGCCGGCTCGCCCCGCAGGTGACGCCGACGATGCGGTCGGGTCCGCACAGCCTCCGCGCCTCGGCATAGGGCATATCCTCCTCGCCGACATGGACCCCGTCGCAGTCCAGTTCGGCCGCGAGGTCGGGCCGGTCGTTCATGATGAAGGCGACGCCGCGTTCCCGGACGATCGGCTGCAGCCGCGCCGCGGCGGTGCGGATTGCCTCGTCGCCGGCATCCTTGAGGCGCAATTGCACCGCCGCCACGTCGCCGCCCGCGAGGGCGGCTTCGAGCAGCGGCGCGAATTCGTGCGGATCGAGAGCCGGCGGGGTGATCAAATAGAGTCGCGTCGCCGCCTGCTCTTCGCTCAGCAAGATCAGTCTCTTCCCTGATAGATCTTGACGATCCGGTTGAGCATGTCGAGCGCGTCGGCCTTGGGACGCTGGAAAGTGTTGCGGCCGATGATCGAGCCGTTGGCGCCGCCGTCGCGGATCGCCCGCACCTCGTCGAACACGTCGTCGAGCGTCTTCGCCTCGCCGCCCGAGAAGATCACGATGCGGCGCCCGTTGAACGCCGACTGCACGACATGGCGGATGCGCGCCGCCGGAGTCGAGATGTCGATGTTCTGCTTCTCATAGACCGCCTTGGCGGCGGCAAGCTCGAGATGTGCGGTCGGCGGCTTGACCTTGATGATGTGCGCGCCGAGCTGGGCGGCGAGCTGCGCGGCATAGGCGCAGATATCGATCGCCGTCTCGCCCTCGCGCGTCAGGCTGCCGCCGCGCGGGTACGACCAGATCACCACCGCGAGGCCGTGGGCCTTGGCTTCGCGGCCCATCTCGGCGATCTCCTCGAACATGTCGTAGGCGGCGTCCGATCCGGGATAGATCGTGAAGCCGACCGCCGAGCAGCCGAGCCGCAGCGCGTCCTTGACCGTGGCGGTCACCGCCTGGCTGGCGCCTTCCTTGGCGCGCGACAGGCTGTTGGCGCTGTTGCATTTGAGGATCAGCGGGAGCTGCCCGGCATAGGTGCCGGCGCCGGCTTCGATAAAACCGAGCGGCGCGGCGTAGGCGTTGAGCCCGGCCTCGATCGCCAGTTGGAAGTGGTAATGCGGGTCGTAAGCCGGCGGGTTCGGGGCGAAGCTGCGCGCGGGCCCGTGCTCGTTGCCCTGGTCGACCGGCAGGATCACCATCTTGCCGGTGCCGCCCAGCTTGCCGTGCATCAGCATGCGCGCGAGGTTGGCCTTGGTTCCGGGGGTGTCGCTCTCATAATTGGCGAGAATCTTGGCGACCTGGCCATTGATCTTCATCGGGGCGTTTCCTCTCCTGGCGGGCTGGCTTATTGAACGAGTCTAGCAAATCGCCGGAAGCGAGGCGAGACGGTCGGCGCAATGCCGGCGCAAGGTTTCGCCGTCGGCGAAGAACCACTGGCCGAGGTCCAGCGCGGCAACCGGCCGTTGCGTCGATAGGCGATGGCCGCCCGCCACGGCGATCGCCGCCAACCGCTCGGCAACATCGGCGCGGCCGGTGTAGATCACCTCGTCGACCCCGGCGCGGATCGCTCCTTGCGCCGCGCCGGCATCGTCGCCGCAATCGAGAATGGCGGTGAATTCCGCGTGGGGCACCGCCTCGCGCGCGGCGCCGACGAGCGCCTTGAACCAGCCGGACCCGGCATAAATTCCGGCGTCGGGCGCGCTGACGAGAATTATCGGCCGGCCGGCTCCGACCGCAGCGGTCAGCGCCGCGACCGCATGGGCGAGCGAATGGACGACGAAAACCGGGTCTTGCGGCTGCCGCCCGCTCAGCCGGCGCGCGCTTCTTCGAAGGTCTTCACCCATTTGGTATAGCGCGCGGCGATGTCCGCCACCGCCTGGTCGCGGCTGATCTTCTTGTCGCGCAACCCTGCCAGCGCGTCCCAGAACGAGGTGCGGCCCACCGCGAAGCCGATATAGGCAGGCAGCGGCGCCGCCGCCTTCAGCCAGTGGATGATCCCGGCCTCGTTCGAGCCGCGACCCAGGAGGATGCAGCCGACCTTGCCGCGCCCGTCGCGTTGCGCGGCGGCGGCTACGGCGGCGGCGTCCTCGCGCCGGTCGAGCCCCTCGATCTTCCACACGTCGGGCTCGACCCCGGCGGCCTGCAATTCCTTGATCGCCGCGATCATCAGCGATGGCCGCAGATCGTGGTCGAACAGATGCTGGTCGCCTTCGAGCCGGTCCGACTGGTCCTTGGTCATCGGCACCAGAAGCTCGAACATGAATTTCTGGCCTTGGCTGTGCGCGTAATCGGCCAGATCCTTGAGCCGCGCCGCCTGGCGGCGGTTCATCGTCTCGTCGTCTTCCGGGTTGTAGCGCACCAGCGCCTTGATAAAGCTCGGCTTGAACTCGGCGATGTGCTCGCGCCACTGGTCGCCGTATTCGAAGTCGAACTCGTTCTGGCCGCTTTTTTCCGCCGGGCAGGCGGTGATGTAGCCCTGGGCGCGCGCGTCGCGCAGGATCGCGGCGCCGAACTGCTCGTCGACCAGGATGCCCGCCGCCTCGCGCGGCACGCCCTGGCTGAGCGCGAGCTTCAGCCCGTCATAGACGACCTGCTTGCTGGCGGCGACGGTCGCGGTCTGCTCCGCCGAGAGCGGCGCGGTGAACCCGAACAGCCCCTTCTCGAACGACGCGCGGTGGTCGAACGGCAGGATGTAGAGCGGCTTGTCGTACCCGATATCCATTAGAGCCTCCCAAAAATTGCGCCGCTTCGTCCCGCGTTTCCGGCTCTCAGTGCAGCGCCCCGAAATAGGCGGCGACCTCGACCATGCGGTTGGAGAAGCCCCATTCATTGTCGTACCACGACAGCACGCGCACAAACGTCTTGTCGAGCACCTGGGTCTGCGTCACGTCGAAGGTCGAGCTGTGCGGGTCGTGGTTGAAGTCGACCGACACGGTCGGCGCCTTGTTGATGCCGACGATGCCCTTCAACCGGTTCGACTTGGCCGCTTCTTCCATCAGCGAGTTGACCTCGTCCGCCGTGGTTTCGCGCTTCGCGTCGAATGTGAAGTCGATCAATGACACATTTGCGGTCGGCACGCGGATCGCGGTGCCGTCGAGCCTGCCCTTGAGCGCCGGCAGCACCAGCCCAACCGCGCGCGCCGCGCCGGTCGAAGTCGGGATCAGCGACAGCGCGGCGGCGCGCGCCCGGCGCAGATCGCTGTGCAGCGTGTCCTGCAGGCTCTGGTCGCCGGTATAGGCATGGATCGTCGTCATGTAGCCGCGCTCAATGCCGATCCCCTGGTGCAGCACATAGGCCACCGGCGCCAGGCAATTGGTCGTACACGAGGCGTTCGAGATCACCTTGTGTTCGGCGGACAGGTCCTCGTGATTGACCCCCATGACGACGGTGAAGTCGGCGCCGTCGGCGGGGGCCGAGATGATGACCTTCTTGGCCCCGGCTTCGAGGTGCTTAGCGGCGGCCTCGCGCTTGGTGAAGATGCCGGTGCATTCGAGCGCGACGTCGACCCTCAGCTCCTGCCACGGCAGCTTCGCGGGATCGCGCTCGGCGGTGACGCGGATCTTGCCCTGGCCGGCGTCCATCCAGTTATCGCCGGTCGTCACCTCGCCGGCGAAGCGGCCATGGACGCTGTCGTAGCGCAGCAGATGCGCATTGGTCTCGACCGGCCCAAGATCGTTGATGCCGACGATTTCGAGCTGCCTGCCGGCATGTTCCAGCGCTGCGCGCATGATCAGCCGCCCGATGCGGCCGAACCCGTTGATCGCAACCCTGATCGCCATGTTCGTGTCCTTCCGCGAAACCCTGGGTTAGACCTTAGATCAGATTGCGCGGACGCGGAATGCGCTTGCGGCGGCGGGTCCGACGACAGCCTCTCAGTCGCGGCCGGGCATTGGCGGCGCGCTGGCGCCATGCGCCGTCAGCAGCGCGCGCGCCGCGTCGGCCACCTTCTCGGGGGTGATGCCGAAATGCGGATAGAGCGCCTCGATCGGGGCCGAGGCGCCGAACCCCGCCATGCCGATGAAGCGCGAATTCGGTCCGAGCCAGCGGTCCCAGCCAAGCCGCACCGCCGCCTCGACCCCGACCCGCGGCGCGCTGCCGAGCACTTCGGTGCGGTAGTCCTCGCCCTGGCGGTCGAACAATTCCCAGCACGGCATCGACACCACCGCGGCGTTGATCCCCTCGGCCGCGAGCTGTTCATGCGCGGCGACGGCGAGCGACACCTCCGACCCGGTCGCGAGCAGGGTGATGTGCCGCACCCCGGCCGGCTCGATCAGCACATAGGCGCCCTTGGCCGAGCGGTTCTCGTCGCCGGGCGCGGTGCGCAGCAGCGGCACGCCCTGGCGGGTCAGCGCGAGGATCGACGGCGCGTGCCGGTTATCGAGCGCCAGCCGCCAGCATTCGGCGGTCTCGATCGCGTCGGCCGGGCGGAACACCAGCAGATGCGGGATCGCCCGCAGCGCCGCCAGATGCTCGACCGGCTGGTGCGTCGGACCGTCTTCGCCGAGGCCGATCGAATCGTGCGTCATCACATAGACGACGCCCAGTTCGGAAAGCGCCGACAGGCGGATCGCCCCGCGCGCGTAATCGGTGAAGGTGAGGAACGTGCCGCCATAGGGGATGAGCCCGCCATGCGCGGCGATCCCGTTCATCGCCGCCGCCATGCCCATCTCGCGGACGCCGTAATGGATGTAGCGGCCGGCGAAATCGCCGGGCTTCACCTCCGTCTGTTCCTTTGCCTTGGTGTTGTTCGAGGGCGTCAAATCGGCCGAGCCGCCGACCAGTTCCGGCAGTGCCGGCACGATCGCGTCGAGCACCGCGCCCGAGGCTTGCCGCGTCGCCAGCTTCGCGTTCTTGGCGCGGAATTCCTCGCATGCCTTGGCGAGCGCCGGCTCCAGCGCCGGGGGCAGCTCGTTGCGCTGGCGCCGCTCGAAATCCGCCCGCCGGCCGGCGTCGATCAGGCCGAGCCGCGCCTCCCATTCGCGCCGCGGGGTCCCGCCCCGCTCGCCGACGCCCTTCCACCAGGCGCGGACGTCGTCGGGCACGACAAAGGGCGGATATTCCCAGCCGAGCCGCTCGCGCGCGCCCTTGATTTCCTCGGCCCCGAGCGGGCTGCCGTGCGCCGCCGCGGTGCCCGCCTTGGTCGGCGCGCCGAACGCGATGATCGTCTTGCAGGCGATCATCGTCGGCCGGTCGTTGCCCTGCGCCCGCTTGATCGCGGCGGCGACCGCCGCGTGGTCGTGCCCATCGACCTGGTCGGTCGCCCAGCCATGCGCGGCGAAGCGCGCGACCTGGTCGTCGTCGACCGCGAGGCTGGTCGGCCCGTCGATCGAGATCGAATTGTTGTCCCACAGGAGGATCAGCTTCGACAGCCGCAGATGCCCGGCGAACGACAACGCCTCGTGGCTGATCCCCTCCATCAGGCAGCCGTCGCCGCAGATCGTATAGGTGCGGTGACCGACGACCGCGTCGCCGAACTCGGCGGCTAGCAGCCGCTCGGCCAGCGCCATGCCGACCGCGTTGGCGATGCCCTGGCCAAGCGGCCCGGTCGTCACCTCGATGCCGCTGGCGAGCCCGCGCTCGGGATGCCCGGCGGTGCGGCTGCCCATTTGGCGAAACCGCTTCAGCTCGTCCATCGTCATGTCGGCATAGCCGGTCAGGTGCAGGAGGCCATAGAGCAGCATCGAGCCGTGTCCCGCCGACAGCACGAACCGGTCGCGGTCGGGCCAATAGGGGTCGGCGGGATCGAACTTGAGGAACTGGCCGAACAGCACGGTGGCGACATCGGCCATGCCCATCGGCATACCGGGATGGCCGGATTTCGCCAGTTCGACCGCGTCCATGGCGAGCGCGCGCAAGGCGTTCGCCATGCGGCGCAAATGCGGGTCTTTCGGGGCGGGGAGGGGGGCTGCTAAGCTCATGGCGTCACTCTACCTTGCATGCGTCTCACCGCAAACGCTCGGCGCAGGGCAACCGTCACCGCGTAACCTGCTCCCTCTTCGTCATGACGAGGTGAGGTGGGGGCGCGTCAGCGTTGCGCGCGGGTCATTGTGCCGCAACGGCGCATTGGCTAGGTTTCGTGACGGCGGCCCGTGCGGGGGCAGGGAGGAAATCATGGCGACCATCGTCGGTTCGGGCGACTACAAATACCGGATCATCGAGAACTGGGCGAAGCTCCCCGGAGGCTGGTCGTTCAAGGAGGTCGGCGCGGTCGGCACCGACAAGCAGGACAACGTCTACGTCTTCAACCGCGGCGAGCACCCGATGATGGTATTCGATCGCGCCGGCAACTTCCTGCGCTCGTGGGGCGAGGGGCAGTATCCGCGGGCGCACGGCGTCCATATGGGGCCGGACGATTCGATCTACCTCACCGACGACGGCGGCAGCTTTGTCCGCAAATGCCGGCTCGAGGACGGCAAGGTGCTGCTGGAGCTCGGCATCCCCGGTAAGCCGGCCAAATATATGTCGGGCGAGCCGTTCCACCGCTGCACCCACACCGCCCTCTCGCCGAAAGGCGACATCTACGTCTCGGACGGCTACGGCAATTCGCGCGTCCACAAATATGCGCCCGACGGCAAGCTCTTGATGTCGTGGGGCGACTCCGGCAGCAACCCGGGCGAATTCAACATCGTCCACAACATCTGCACCGATGCCGACGGCTGGGTTTATGTCGCCGACCGCGAGAACCACCGCATCCAGGTGTTCGACGGCAACGGCAAGTACGAGGCGCAGTGGAACAATTTGCACCGGCCGTGCGGCATGTACATGGACTACGCGCACCACCCGGTCTGCTACATCGGCGAACTGGGCCCGGTGCAGCCGGTCAACCGCGATGTCGGCAATCTTGGGCCGCGCGTCAGCATCGTCGACCACAAGGGCAACCTCCTGTCGCGCTTCGGCGACCGGCATGCCGGCACCGCGGCGACCGCGTTCCTCGGGCCGCACGGGATGACCGTCGATTCCCGCGGCGATCTTTATGTCGGCGAGGTGTCGTGGACCCAGTGGCCGCAATTCTATCCGGACACGCCACGCCCCGATTACATCCGCTCGCTGCAAAAATACGAACGGGTGCGCTGAACCTCCAACGCGCTCGTAGAAACTCCTCGCTAGCGCGTTGACGCCGCTGGGCGCGCCTGCATAAATTAGCGCCATGAGCGATCTCGACGACGCCCTGGCGCTGCTTGAACGGGCCGTCTCGCGCCTCGAAGCGCTGCCGCTGCGCGGCGCCCGGGAGCTGGCGGCTGAGGTTGCCGCCGAGCGCGCCGACGACGACCAGCGCCTGGCCTCGACCGCGGCCGAGATCGTCGCCCGGGTCGACGCGGCGCTCGAAAAGATTGGCCGGGTGCTCGAAGGGGATGGCTGAGATGGGCCAGGTGGTCGTTACCGTGAACGGCCGCGCCTTTCCCCTGAGCTGCGCCGACGGCGAGGAACAGCGCATCCGCCGCCTCGCGCAATACGTCGATGCCAAGATCGGCGATTTCGTCAAGATCCACGGCCAGATCGGCGAGGCGCGATTGCTCCTGCTGGCCGCGCTGCTCATCGCCGACGAGCTTTCCGACAGCAACGACCTCGTCCAGACCGAGCGCAGCCGCCGCCGCGCTGCGGTCGTCGAGGCGCCCGGTGCGTCCGACGCCGCGGTGGTCACCGGCATCCTCGGCATCGCGCGCCGCATCGAGTCCATTGCGGCGCGGCTCGAAACTACCTAGCTAATAAGGCTGTGAGCGGGGCTGCGCGGTGCGTCAGACCTCATAATACCCTGGGGCCGATTCCTACCTCTCGGGGGCTGTCCCTGTCGGAGCCTTGGTTCCGGTATATGGCTCCCACCTGCTCAGGCGGGCCACGAGGGAATTCCAGGTCGACGGCCGAGGCGGCTCCGCTTGCAGCTTTTAGAAGAGTAGCGGCCGATGCCGGAGGCGACGCGGAGGCGCCGCCGAATTTGATAATGTAGCGTCATTGCGAGCGGGGCGAAGCAATCTCATGCCGGGTACGCACTCCCCTCGAGATTGCCGCGTCGCGCGATGCGCTCCTCGCAATGACGGTGCAACGCCATGAATATCCTCCTCTGCGGCGATGTCGTCGGCCGACCAGGCCGCGAGGCGGTGAAGGAACACCTCCACGGGCTGCGCCGCGACCTCGACATCGACGTCGCGATCGTCAACGCCGAGAACTCGGCGCATGGCTTCGGCCTCACCGAGAAGATTTGCGGCGAGCTCTACGATGCCGGCGCCGACGTGCTGACGACCGGCAACCATGTCTGGGACCAGCGCGAGATCATCCCCTATCTGGAGCGCGACAACCGCGTCCTGCGCCCGGCCAATTTCCCGCCGGGAACGGTGGGGGCGGGGACCTGCCTCCATTCCCTCGGCGACGGCCGCGCGCTGCTCGTCGTCAACCTGATGGGCCGGCTCTTCATGGATGCGCTCGACGACCCGTTCCGCGCGCTTGACGCGATCATCGAAGGCCGGAAACTCGGCCCCGGCCTGGCGATCGTCGTCGATTTTCACGGCGAGGCGACCAGCGAGAAGACCGCGTTCGGCCATTTCGCCGACGGTCGCGTCTCGGCGGTGATCGGGACCCACACCCACATCCCCACCGCCGACCACCAGATTCTGCCGGGCGGCACCGCCTATATCAGCGACCTCGGCATGTGCGGCAATTACAATTCGGTGATCGGCATGGAGAAGGAGGCGTCGATCCGCCGCTTCGTCACCAAGATGCCCGGCCCCAAGAAGCCGCAGGTCGCCGAGGGCGAGGCGACCTTGTGCGGCGTCTTCGTCGTCACCGACGACCAGACCGGCCTCGCCCGTCGCATCGAGCCCGTGCGGATCGGCGGCCGCCTCGCGCGCTACGTCCCGATGCCGTGATCGCCGGGGCGCGAAGCAAATACAACTGTGATAGTTTCAGGCCGACATGGCCAAAGTCCTCATCACCTCGGCGCTGCCATATATCAACGGCATCAAGCATCTCGGCAATCTGATCGGGTCGATGCTGAGCGCCGATCTGTACGCCCGCTTCATGCGCGCCACGGGCAACGAGGTGCTGTTCATCTGCGCCACCGACGAGCACGGCACCCCGGCCGAGATCGCCGCGCTCGAAGCCGGCCTGCCGGTCGCGGAATACTGCGCCCAGCAGCACGACATCCAGGCGCAGATCTACCGCGACTTCGATTTGTCGTTCGATTATTTCGGGCGCAGCTCGTCGCCGCAGAACCACGAGCTGACCAACCATTTCTACCACCGCCTCGACGATGCCGGGTTTATCGAAGAGCGTTCGATCGCCCAGGTTTATTCGGTCGATGACGGCCGCTTTCTGCCCGACCGCTACATCACCGGCACCTGCCCGCATTGCGGCTATGCGAACGCGCGCGGCGACCAGTGCGAGAACTGCACCCGCCTGCTCGAACCGACCGACCTCATCGACGCCCGCTCGGCGATCTCGGGCAGCCGCAACATCGAGGTCCGCGAGACCAACCACCTCTTTCTCAAGCTGCCCGAACTCGCCGCCAGGGTCGAGGAATGGATCGACTCGCGGCGCGACTGGCCGCTGCTCGTCAGCTCGATCGCCAAGGCCTGGCTCAAGGAGGGGCTGCAGGACCGCGGCATCACCCGCGACCTCAAATGGGGCGTGCCGGTCGACCGGCCGGGCTTCGAGGGCAAGGTGTTCTACGTCTGGTTCGACGCGCCGATCGAATATATCGGCGCCACCAAGGAATGGGCCGACGCCGCGCCCGGCCGCAACTGGAAGCAATGGTGGTATCTCAGCCCTGGGGCGCCCGAAATCCGCTACGTCCAATTCATGGCCAAGGACAACGTGCCGTTCCACACCGTGAGCTTCCCGGCGACCATCCTCGGCGCCGGCGAGCCGTGGAAGCTCGCCGACTACATCAAGGGGTTTTCCTGGCTCAATTTCTACGGCGGCAAGTTTTCGACCAGCCAGAAGCGCGGCATCTTTCTCGACCAGGCGCTCGCCGAATATCCGTCCGATTACTGGCGCTACTGGCTGGTGGCGAACGCGCCCGAGACCGACGATTCTTCGTTCACCTTCGGCGGCTTCGCCGGCGTCTGCAACAAGGACCTGGCCGACACTTTCGGCAATTTCGTCAACCGCTCTTTGCGCTTTGCCAGCGCCCGGTTCGGCGACATGGTGCCCGAGGGCGGCGAACCCGGCCCGCTGGAACAGGAGCTTGCCGCGAACCTGCAAGCCGCGCTCGATCGCTACACCGCCGATCTCGCCGCGATGCAGCTGCGCCGCGCCGCCGCCGATCTGAAGGAGCTGTGGACGCTCGGCAATGTTTATGTCGACCGCGCGGCGCCGTGGACCCAGATCAAGACAGACCGCGACCGCGCCGCCGCCATCCTGCGCACCGCGATCAACCTGGCGCGGCTCTACGCGATCGTCGGCTCGCCGATCATCCCCGACACCTGCGCCCGGCTGCGCGAAAGCCTCGGCGTCGAGATCGGCGACGCCTATTGGCCGGCGACCGCCGGCGCCGAACTGCGCGCGCTCCCGGCTGGCCATCGCTATGAGGTCCCGCCGCCGCTCTTCAAGAAGATCGCGCCGGAAGAAGTCGCCGATCTCGCGCAACGCTACGGCGGCGAGGAGGAGGCCGAAGCCGCCGCTTAACATCCAAAATCGTCTTCCCCGCGAGAGCGGGACCCAGGGCAACCGGTACGTCGCTCGTCCTGGGTCCCCGCTTTCGCGGTGAAGACGGTAGGTGATCCCGAATCGCACTGCGTTTTCCTGCGCAGCAGGTTCACCGCAGGCCGCCCGCAACCTCCCGCCCAGCGCGAGCTGCGGCCGGTCGCTTCGCCGCCGCGCCCCAATCCTGCCATATTGGCTTGTTAGGCCGCCGCGTTGCGACAAAGGCTCGCGCTGCGCGTTTTCGGCCGGGTAAAGAGCATCTGAGGGGACGCGTTCGGATGGCCGGCCATTCGCAATTCAAGAACATCATGTTCCGCAAGGGCGCGCAGGATAAGAAGCGCGGCAAGGTGTTCACCAAGATCATCCGCGAGCTGACCACAGCCGCGCGGATGGGGCTGCCCGACCCCAACGCCAACCCGCGGCTGCGCGCGGCGGTGTTGGCCGCGCGCCAGGCCAACATGCCCAAGGACACCGTCGAGCGCGCGATCAAGCGCGGCGCCGGCGGCGAAGGCGGCGAAAATTATGACGAGGTGCGCTACGAGGGCTATGGGCCGGGCGGGGTCGCGGTCATCGTCGAGGCGCTGACCGACAACCGCAATCGCACCGCCGCGGAGGTGCGCGCCGCCTTCACCAAGATGTCGGGCGCGCTCGGCGAGACCAATTCGGTCAGCTTCATGTTCGACCGGGTCGGCGAGATCGTCTACCCGGCGGCGGCCGCCAGCGCCGACGGCATGCTCGAAGCCGCGATCGAGGCCGGCGCCGGCGATGTCGAAAGCGACGGCGAGCGCCACGTCGTGCTGTCGGGCCTCGACGATTTCAACGAGGTTCGCGACGGTCTCGAACAGCGTTTCGGCGCGGCGGAATCGGCCCGGCTCGTGTGGCGGCCGAAGACCGGCTCGCCGATCGACGAGGACACCGCGGTCACCTTGTTCAAGCTGCTCGAAACCCTCGAAGACAGCGACGACGTGCAAAACGTTTACGCCAATTTCGAGGTCGCCGAGGACGTCTTGGCCCGGCTGAGCGCGTGATGGTGCGGGTGTTGTCGATCTTTTCTCGTCTTCCCCGCGAAAGCGGGGACCCAGGGGCAGCCGTTTGGTCGCTTGCCCTGGGTCCCCGCTTTCGCGGGGAAGACGAGTAAGCACAAGCGATGCGCATTCTCGGTCTCGATCCTGGGCTGCGCCATACCGGCTGGGGGATCATCGACGTTGCTGGCAACCGCCTGACCCACATCGCCGACGGGGTGGTCAGCGCGCCGGTCAACTTGCCGCTGGCCGAGCGGTTGGTGAGCCTCTTTCGCCAGATCACCGATGTGCTGGAGCGCTTCCGTCCCGATGAGGCGGCGGTCGAGGAGACTTTCGTCAACAAGAACCCGGCATCGACCCTAAGGCTCGGCGCGGCGCGCGGCGTCGTCCTGCTGGCGCCGGCCGATCGCGGCCTCAAGGTCGCCGAGTATTCTGCCAACCTCGTCAAGAAATCGGTGGTCGGCGCCGGCCATGCCGAGAAGACCCAGATCCAGCTAATGGTGCGTCGGCTGCTGCCCGGCTGCACGATCGCCAGCGCCGACGCGGCCGACGCGCTGGCGGTGGCGATCTGCCACGCGCATCACGCCGGCACGGCAAATGCGTGGGCGAACCTGGGGGCGAACCTGGGGGCGAACGTAGCGAATTTGGGGCGGGCGACGTTGAATCAGGCGGCGCGATGATCGCCAAGCTCACCGGCATCCTCGACCACACCGGCCCCGAGGGCGCGGTGATCGATGTCGGCGGCGTCGGCTATCTCGTCTTCGCCTCGACCCGCACGCTGGGCCAGCTGCCGCCGCCGGGCGGGGCGGCGCGCCTCCTCGTCGAGACCCATGTCCGCGAGGACCATATCCACCTCTACGGCTTTATCGACGCCGCCGAGCGCGACTGGTTCCGGCTGCTGACGACGGTGCAGGGGGTCGGCGCGCGGCTCGCGCTGGCGATCCTCTCGGTGGTCGCCGCGAACGACCTGACCTTG
>Ga0075522_10002307_pt1 | contig 14221 bp, 13 predicted proteins | sample NGEPerA_FD_74796 | JGI IMG/M metagenome (GOLD analysis project Ga0075522, IMG submission 74796) | Arctic peat soil microbial communities from the Barrow Environmental Observatory site, Barrow, Alaska, USA - NGEE PermafrostL2-A | ecosystem: Environmental > Terrestrial > Soil > Wetlands > Peat ... | reverse complement strand
TGGTTTCAGGCCCGCATAGATGTGGCTTCCTTTATCTGCCTCAATCACAACCCACGCTTCGGTCTTGCCGGTCTCGCCCGGCGGAAGCAGTTCCGGGTGAGCATCGCTGGGATGTACCTGCACGGAGAGCAATTCGTGTGCATCAAGAAACTTGAGGAGCAGCGGAAAACGGCGGAAGCGCAGAGCCAGCTTACCCATCAGTTGCCCACGGAATTCTCCCATCAATTCACCGATCGTTTGCCCTTTCAGCGGCCCGTTGGCAACCTGGCTTTGATGGTCGTCGCGGTCGCTGAGTATCCACGCTTCGCCAATTGGGCCGTCACCAGGCAGTGGCGCGGAGAGCAGGCCAGACAAGCGCCTGCCACCCCACAATCGGTATTGATAGATCGGCTCGAAGCGTAAGGGATATAAAGGCATTTGACTCACTGTGCGTTACCCACCTTTCATCATCGAAAGCTTCCAATCGATGACGTTTCGCAGTGATTACAACGACCGTTAGCACCAGCTTCCTTGCCGGGAGGGGCCAGTCGCTGAGGCAGTTGGAAATGGGGATTCAGTTCGCCGCACTTGCGGGCATAGCCGATTGCCTATGACCGTTTGGAACCCACGCCAGGTCTCCACTCGACACGTAGATAGCAAGTGCCGCAGCCATAAGAAGCGCGCCTACCCAGAAGCGCCAGTCACGATGCATGCGCTTCCAATATGGGCCAGGGCCCGGTTCGCCGCTATCGCCACTATTTCCTTCGGGGTTGTGCCTATTTCCGGTCATTTCCTCTCCATTCCTGTGTTGTATTCGCCGCGGCGGGCAGCCTGGTTGCAATGCGCGCGATGATACAAAGCCTGCTGTGCCGCCGATACGTTCTCATCCCGGCCCTTCCAAATCTCAAGGGCCGGTTGCTGGATGGCGCGGGCAAACGAGAATGCCAATGCCCAGGGTAGCCGCGACTTGAATTTCACATTCATCTCATTCAGACGAGCCGAGGCCAGCTCCGGTGATTGGCCGCCTGACAAAAACGCAATCGCCGGAACGGCAGCTGGAACTGCACGTAAGAAACAACTCAATGTGGCGTCACCCACCTCATCCAACGTTGCTTGCTTTTCGCAGGCTGCTCCTGGGAGCACCATGCCAGGCTTCAGAATCAATCCTTCCAGCATTACCCGTTGAGCAAACAGCTCGCTGAAGACCGTTCGCAGGATCTCGTCGGTCACTTCGTAGCATCGCTCCAGCGTGTGATTGCCATCCATGAGAACTTCCGGTTCCACAATTGGAACTAGTCCCGCTTCTTGGCAGAGTGCAGCGTAGCGAGCCAGAGCATGTGCGTTCGCTTCGATGCAACCCCAGCTAGGAAGTCCATCGCCAATCGCAATCACGGCGCGCCATTTGGCAAAACGGGCGCCCATTTGAAAGTATTCAGTGAGGCGGTCCCTCAATCCATCCAAACCTTCCGTAATCTTTTCGCCGTGATGCCCTGCCAATTCCTTGGCCCCCATGTCCACTTTGATTCCAGGGATGATTCCCGCCTCGATGAGGACTTTGACAAAGGGAGTGCCATCTTTTTTATGCTGTCGGATCGTCTCGTCGTAGAGAATAGCCCCGCCGATGCAATTTCCGAGGCCCACGGTGGTCACAATCAATTCGCGATAGGCCCGCCGAGCTTCCTCTGTTTGGGGAATGCCGAGGTTAGCAAATCGCTTGTTGCAGGTTGGAGTGCTCTCGTCCATCGCGAGTAGGCCCTTGTCGTCTTTCACCAGGGCCTGCGCTGTATCTCTCAGCGTTTGCGGATTCATTTGGGCCTGCTCGTTTCCTGTTTCACCTTTGTAAATCTAGAATCTGCCGCGCACAATTCATGCGCGGATTCTCGATCGCCACGGCCATCTGACGCGGAAGCCGCTTGGAATACTATCAAGGACACTGCCCCGTATAGACAGATCAATTGTGAACAGCAGGCAGTCAGTTCATTAATTAAAAATCAATATTAGAAAAGCCGGTTCCGTTGAGTTATGGGGCGGGAATTGCTACTTATTAAGCGCGGCTGAGGACGTCCCATGATCGAGATTCTGAAGGACTTTCCCGACAATGTTATTGCACTCTCCTGCAAGGGACAGGTCACAAAAGAGGATTATGGCGGAATTCTTGTTCCGGCCATTCACGAAGCACTCAAACGGCATGGCAAGATCCGGCTTCTCTACCAGACCTCAGTGGATTTCACCGGCTACGCCCCAGGTGCCATCTGGGAGGACCTGAAAATTGGGGTGGAACATCCATCGCGCTGGGAGCGCGTCGCGGTGGTCACAGACGTGGACTGGATCGTACGAATGATGAGGCTGTTTAGCTTCCTCATGCCCTGCCCTGTGAAGTTGTTTCCGCTCTCGGCTACGGCGCAGGCACATGCCTGGATCATCGCCGCCAGCTGAGCCCGGAAGGACGCAAGCCAGCATGCTGAGTCGTCTTCTGCCTGCTGATCACCAGTTTGTCTTATAGCCGTGAAGTTCACGCTCCGCCACGCGGCTATATCGCCTGTGAGCCGGCGTTTCAACCGTCTCGGCGCCTTCTATGCAGAAAAGGAAAACATATGGAATTGGGAATGATCGGACTGGGCCGAATGGGGACCAACATGGTGCGGCGCCTTCTTAGGGCTGGCCACCAATGCATTGTTTACGACATTGATTTGGAAGCCGTCGAGGCGCTCGTCAAAGAGGGCGCGGTTGGCACGACTTCTATCGAAGACTTTGCGAAGAAGCTGACATTGCCTCGCGCCGTCTGGATGATGGTGCCGGCTGCAGTGGTCGATCCGACGTTGAAGACTCTCATTCCGTTCCTAGAGGCGGACGACGTGATCATCGATGGCGGCAACTCGTACTACCACGATGATATCCGTCGCGCGACCGAGCTGAAGCCGAAAGGCATTCACTATGTGGACGTCGGGACCAGCGGTGGCGTGTGGGGTTCGGAGCGAGGTTACTGCCTGATGATAGGCGGCGATGATGCAGTCATACGGCGCGTTGACCCTATCTTTTTCGCCCTGGCCCCAAGCATCGACTCGGCGCCGCGCACTCCCGGCCGGGAGAAGGTAGGCGGCACAGCCGAACACGGCTATCTGCATTGCGGTCCGAGCGGAGCGGGACACTTCGTCAAAATGGTCCACAACGGCATCGAGTACGGCATGATGGCTTCTTATGCGGAAGGGTTGAACATTCTCCGCCACGCTAACGTGGGCAAACAGACGCGGACCGAGGATGCCGAGACTACGCCACTGCGCCATCCCGAGTATTACCCATATGAGCTTAACCTTGCGGACATCACCGAGGTTTGGCGCCGCGGCAGTGTCATCGCTTCGTGGCTGCTGGATTTGGCCGCCATATCGCTCCTCGACAATCCGGATCTGGCAAAATTTGCCGGCCGCGTATCAGACTCGGGGGAGGGGCGCTGGACGATCGCTGCCGCAACCGACGAGTCGGTCCCGGTCCCTGTACTCAGTGCCGCGCTGTATGCGCGTTTCAGTTCGCGTGGCGAGGATGACTTCGCAGACAAACTATTGTCGGCTCTTCGTTTCCAATTCGGCGGCCATGAGGAAAAAGCTGCTGCTCAGAACGAAGGCGCGTGATGGCCTAATCTCAGTCGAATGCCCTGGTAATCTTTGGCGTGACGGGAGATTTGGCCCATAAGATGATCTTCCCGGCACTCAATGCGATGGTGAAACGTGGGGTCCTTAACGTCCCGGTCATTGGCGTTGCCTTCCCAAAGTGGAGTCTGGCGCGCCTGCACAAGCGTGCGACGGACAGCATTGAGCGAGCGGGCGGAGTCGATAACAAACGCGCGCTTCAACATCTCTTGTCTCTGCTCAAGTATGTGAGCGGGGCTTATAAAGACAGCAATACATTCACGGCAATCAAAGAGGCGCTCGGTAGCGCACGGCGTCCAGCAAATTACCTTGCTATTCCGCCATCGCACTTCGAAACAGTGATTAGTGGGCTTGGCACTGCGAAGTTGGCCGAGCATGCGCGCGTGATTGTCGAAAAGCCGTTCGGACTTGACCTGGCTTCAGCGCGCGAGCTGAACCAGGTTGCGCATTCGGTATTCCCGGAAAACTCAGTTTTCCGTATCGATCACTTCCTCGGCAAGGAAGCGATCATCGCTGCAGACGGAGGTTGGCGTAACCCCAGCAACGCAGTCTTATCAGGCTAACAATCCAGAGCTGACGTATTTCTGTCTTGTCCAATGAATTTGAGCAGGGCGGTACAGGATTTCTCGTCTGTGGTGTCGATCAACGCTCCCATAGGATTTGCTGCGCTTCGAGCGGCACAGAGGCGTTGGGATGATGGGGGATGATGCGCGCAGTGTAGTCGCTCGCAGGACGAATTGCGGGCACCTGGGCTAAATAGACTAAGACGCCTGACGGATCCCTGCGGTGTTCAGAGGCAGTCATAACTTCGAGGACAGGTTTACCTCCAGGAATTGGGTCTGCGTAGAGTTCGACTTTGATTTGATCAGAATTGAGGGTGCCCAGAGAAACTTGTATCTGAAAGAAATGCTGGCCGTCATGAGTCTCGGCCCTCACCGTACTAAGGCCGACCGTATTCCAATGCCGATCTAACTCTTGTCGCCAGTGGAGCACACCCGAGCCCAGCCTGCTCTCGTCGGCTGCACGCTCGTGGTAACCAGAAGCGGCCGGAAGATAGTGATTCTCCGTATATTCGCGGATGGCACGGGTAGCAGAGAATTCCGGCGTGAGCCGCGCCATGCTCTCGCGGACGCGTCCCAGCCACTTGCTCGGCATATCGGAATTATCGTGCTCGTAGAACTCCGGTATCACCTCGGCTTCCAGCAAGGTATACAAAGCTTCTGCTTCTGTGGCATCCCATGCTGGTTCTTCTCCATGCTCCAGGCCGTCCCCAATGGCCCAACCAACTGCGGGTATATATGCCTCTGCCCACCAGCCGTCCAATTCAGAAAGATTCAGGCCGCCGTTAACGAGGACCTTCATACCACTCGTCCCGCAGGCTTCCCAGGGACGCCGCGGTGTGTTGATCCAAAGATCGATCCCCTGGACCAGTTCCTGGGCCAGCATCATGTCGTAGTCGTTGAGGAAGACCACGCGTCCTTTAACCTCGGGGCGCTTGATGAAGTCCTTCCACTGCTTGATCAACTCTTGTCCGGGAAGATCTTGTGGATGAGCTTTTCCGGCAAGGATTAACTGAACGGGACATTGTGGGTTGGAGAGCAATCGCACCAGCCTCTCGGTATCGGTCAAAAGAAGATTCGGACGCTTATAGGTGGCAAAACGGCGCGCAAATCCAAGAGTCAGCACATTTTCTTCAAAGATGCCGGCGGCATCCGACGGATCCGCGCCTTCCGCGGCGAGCTGGCACTGGTACCGCTTCCGCATCTTCTCGATCAGGCCTTTTCGACCGGCTGTTCGCAATTGCCATAGTTCTTGATTGGAGATTTGGCGAATGTCATCTTCGACCGGGCGATCTCCGCGCCAACGCTTTTTGCCGCAGGCAGAGGTCCATAGTGAATCGGCTCCTGCTGAATCCCAGGTCGGCACATGAATACCGTTCGTTACGGACCCTATCGGGACTTCCTCCCTTGGCCAGCGGGGAAACAAGGACTCGAAGATCTGCCTGCTCACTTTTCCATGAAGCTTACTCACGCCATTGATCTGTCCACTGCCGCGGACAGCAAGATACGCCATGTTGAAGGGCTCTGATGAGTCTTTGGGATTCTGTCTTCCCATGGCAAGCAGATCGTCCACTGAGATGGCGAGTTCATCCGCTGCATAGTGGTTCAGATACGTGCGAATGAGCGCGGGATCGAAGCGGTCGAAGCCGGCACTGACGGCGTATGCGTAGTGAATACATTCCCGGCCCGCGTGACACTCGTGGCAAGATCGAAGGGCTTCTTGTGATCCTCCATGTAGGAGCGGGCTCGTTCGATCACGGCAAATGCTGCATGTCCTTCGTTGAGATGACACACCTCAGGCCGAAGTCCTATGGCTCGCAGTAGTCGCCAGCCGCCTATTCCAAGAACGATCTCCTGCTTCAGCCGCATCTCGGCGTCGCCGCCATAGAGCTCACTCGTAATACCACGGTGAGCCGCAGTGTTGGCGAAATCGTTGGTATCGAGCAGGTACAGCTTTGCTCTTCCAACAGAAACTTCCCAACAGCGGAGCCATATCCTTGAGCCGGGAAGTTGAATTTGCAACCGTAACCATTCACCGTTAGGCTTTCGCAGTGGGCGAATGGGCAATTGACCTGGGTCGTTGACCGGATAAAGTGCCTGCTGGCGGCCTTCCGAATCAAAGTCCTGGCGGAAATATCCTTGGCCGTAGAGCAAGCCGACTCCGACTACTGGAACACCCAAATCGCTGGCAGCCTTCATCTGGTCACCTGCTACGTTGCCAAGTCCACCTGAGTAGATGGGCAGCGCTTCGCTCAACATGAATTCCATGCTGAAGTATGCGATGGAAGTGAGCGCGGCACTCGGATGCTTGTTCTGGAACCATGCGTCGGCCTGATAGGAGTCCCGATTCTGCCGAAGCAGACTGTCAAGCTTCTGACGGAACTCCGGTGCGCCTAATGCGGCCTTGATCTTTTCGCGAGAGACCGTTCGCAGGATGACCCATGGGTTTTGAGTTGTTGCCCAGAGGTCCTTGTCCAGCGCTTCCCACAGTTCGTCCGCAGCATGGTTCCAGGACCAGTGAAGATTGAGCGCCAACTCAACCAGTGCATCAACTCCATCAACCTTAAACCAATCAGATGGTGCCTTCGGATCGTTCAATATTCCCCCCGCGTACCGAGTCCAAGAAGCGGAGACCGTTATCGCAATCCTTTTGCGATGGCGGTCTCCGCTTTGATTTCAGCCAGATAGAGCCTAACTGTCGGTGAACATGGCCTTTTGCGGATGCCCCATGGCAAGCGGAGCCGGGGCGGTGGCGTCGCTAAAGTCCTTCGTCCACTGCCAGTTCCTGATCTCAGGCATATCCTCAAGGTGTTCGCGGATATAGTCGTGGTGGCGTTGCAATTCCTGATTAAAGAAGTTGATGGCATTCTCGGCTTGCAAACGAAGACGCGGTACGTGTTTCAATCCATCGAGCGCAAGATGGAAGCGGCTCATTTCATTCAGAACCACCATGTCGAATGGAGTTGTGGTCGTGCCGTGATCCATATAGCCGTGCACATGGAAGCGGCTTTCATTGGAGCGCCCGTGAACAAGGGTATGAATGAGCCAACGATTGTTGTGGAACGCGAAGATCACCGGCGCCGTCTCGGTAAAGAGCGCGTTGAACGACATTTCGTCCATCCCGTGCGAATGCTTGTCAGGGAACATCAGAGTCATCAGGTCGACAACGTTGACAACGCGCACCTTGATGCCGGGCACATGTTTCTGCAGCAACCACGAGGCCGCGCAGGTCTCGATAGTTGGTACATCCCCAGCGCAGGCCAGCACTATATCCGGCTCCTCGCCTCCATCGTTGGTAGCAAACTTCCAGGTGGATGCGCCGCGCGAACAATGCTCGAGTGCCTCGTCCATGTTCAGCCATTGGAGTTGCGGCTGCTTGCCGCAGGTGACGACATTCACGTAATTGCGGCTGCGCAGGCAATGGTCGAAGACGCTGAGGAGGCAGTTGGAGTCCGGTGGATAGTAGACGCGGATCACTTCACTTCTGCGTGCCAGCGCATTGTCCACGTACCCGGTTGCCTGGTGGCTGAAACCATTGTGGTCGTTGCGCCACGCGTGACTTGTGAGCAGAACATTGAGAGACGCCAGCGGTCTACGCCAGGGGAACTCGCGGCATTGCTCAAGCCACTTGGCATGTTGAGTGGTCATCGAGTCGACCACCTGCGCGAAGGCTTCGTATGAGGACCACATGCCATGACGGCCCGTGAGCAGGTAGCCTTCAAGCCATCCCTGGCAGAGGTGTTCGCTCAGCACTTCCATGACGCGGCCGTCCGGACCGAGTTCATCGTCGATCGAAACAATCTCGGCCATCGAGCACCGTTTCGTTGCCTCAAAGATTGAATTCAAGCGATTGGAATTCGATTCATCGGGACAGAACATGCGGAAGTTCGTCAGATTCATTCTGAAAATGTCTCGGAAGAAATCTCCCAATTTGCGCGGCGCCTCGGCCAGAACCTGACCGGGGCCGGGGATTTCAAGCGCATAATCTGTGAAGTCGGGCAGCGCAAGGGTGATCAACTCGCGTCCGCCATTCACATGGGGGTTGCCTCCCATGCGCCGGTTACCTGCGGGCGAGAGAGCCGCAAGTTCATCCAGGAACCTCCCGTTCGCGTCGAAGAGTTCCTCGGCCTTATAACTCTTCATCCAGGCTTCAAGGATCTTGAGATGTTCTGGATTCTCACGGACCGTTGACAGGGGAACCTGGTGTGCCCGGAATGTGCCTTCTATGGGGATGCCATCCACTTCCTTGGGACAGGTCCATCCCTTCGGTGTGCGGAATATGATCATGGGCCAAACGGGTTGCTTCTTGAATCCACTCTCGCGCGCCTTTTGTTGAATTGAACGAATCTCTGCATAGCAATCGTCCAAAGCCTGGGCCAGTAGCTGATGTACGACTTCAGGATCGTCGCCTTCGACAAAATAGGGCTTGTAACCGCGTCCACTATAGAGAGCTTTCAGGTCCGCGTCACTGGTGCGTCCCTGGGCAGTTGGCCCCGAGATTTTGTATCCATTGAGATGAAGGATCGGCAAGACCGCGCCATCTCGGATCGGATTGACGAAGTTCACCGACTTCCAGCTTCCTTCCAGTGGACAGGTCTCGGACTCGCCATCCCCGATGACGCAGGCGACAATCAGGTCTGGATTGTCGAACGCCGCGCCGAATGCATGGACCAGCGAGTAGCCAAGTTCGCCACCTTCGTGCATCGAATTCGGGACGTGCGGTCCGCAATGGCTGGGCACGCCGCCGGGAGTCGAGAACTTGCGGAACATAAGACGCATTCCGTTCTCATCAAGCGTGATCTCAGGATGAACTTCGGTGTACGAGCCCTCCAGATAAGAGCAGGCGTTCAGCGAAGGACCTCCGTGTCCCGGGCCGGAGATGTAGATGATGTCCGCATCGTGTTCTTTGATCAGCCGGTTCAAATGAATGTAGATGAAGTTCTGTCCAGGCGAGGTTCCCCAGTGGCCGAGCAACCTTGGCTTGATCTGCTCCGCCTTGAGCGGCGAGCGAAGCAGGGGGTTGTCAAAAAGATAGATCTGGCCGATGCAAAGATAGTTTGCAGCGCGCCAGTAGCGATTCATCTTGTCAAGCATCTCGGGCGAGAGCGGTCCCTTGGGCCTAGGTGCTCTCTCTTCGTTCTTGCCGTCGGCCGCAACCGCGGTCGACAGGCTCACGTCGAAGATGAACCCGGATGAATTGCCAAACTGATCGAAGTTCTTGCTGAAGGGTTGATGCGTGTCGTCCTTCTCAACCTTAATGGGGAGTTCGGTGGCGGCCATCTTGAAGATTCCTCTCTATTCTCCGCAACTGTTAGCAGCGCGGCGTGAGCTTTGAGACATTGGTTGGTTCGGATCTGCAGTTGATGGGTCTCTGACATCATTTCGCCAGCAGCTTTTTGATTGCGAGCAGTTCGAGACGCCGCTTTGCTGTGGTTTTGGGATACGTCATCTTGAGTTGTCGCATCGCATCAACAATGATTTGGGAGACGATAAGCCGCGCGTTCTCCTTGTCGTCTGCGGGGACGACGTACCACGGCGCATGACGAGTGCTTGTTGCGTGAAAGCAGTCTTCGTAGGCCTTCATGTATTGTTTCCAATATTTCCTCTCGTGAATGTCGGAGATGCTGAACTTCCAGTTCTTATTTGGTACATCGATGCGGGCAAGGAACCTCTTTCGTTGTTCTTTGTAAGAGAGGTGGAGGAATATCTTGATGGTCTCGGTGCCATTGCGATGAAGATGTTTTTCCAGATCCAAGATGGAGTCAAATCTCTCCTCCCAGATGTCCTTCTTGTCGCGCAACTCCTCGGGAAGCCCCTGGCTGCGGAGGATCTCCGGATGCACTCGAGCAACCAGTACCTCTTCGTAATAAGAACGGTTGAATATGCCGATACGACCGCGCTCAGGAAGCCTGCACGTGGTGCGCCAAAGGAAATCGTGCTCCAGTTCTTCGGCGCTTGGCTGCTTGAAACTGACAACCTCACAACCTGCAGGATTGACCCCGGACATCACGTGCCGAATGGCGCCATCCTTTCCGGCTCCGTCCATACCTTGGAAGATCAGCAGCAACGCATGACTGTTGGACGCATAGTGAAGCTGCTGCAGTGAGTTCAGTTGCTCCAGATGTCGTTGCAGATGTTCGTTGTACTGCTTCTTCGACTTCGAATAGGGGGCGACAATTGTCGGCCACTTGTTGAGATCGACCTTCTTGTCTGGCGGCACGCGGTAGTCTCTCAAATCGATGGTCATCCTGTCCCTTCTGTGTTACGACATCATCTTCTCGGCTGCCTGATCGCGGCGTCTACCTCGCACCGCTTCAAGCCAGTCCTGATCTGCATCGCTTTTTCCGCAGAATCGTTACTGGCAGACTCAATGGACGCGTGATCAGATAAACTTTGTGTTTGACCTATGTCACTGCCTTTGTGTGATGCAATTGAATACGGAAATCAGCCCAGGATACGGACTGTACCCAGCGGGTGGGGACAAGCACCGATCGATTCTGAAGCCAGTCTCCGCTTTTCACATCGAGGTAACCGATGTGCCAGCTATCCTCGTCGATGACAAAGTCCTCAAGGATTCCAAAGTCGCCATCCGTTGCCCACACTTGATAACCCATCACATGCGAGGTACTGCGCAGATGGGGGAAACCGGGGGTGCTTACCGGATACTTCATTCCAGTCGGCATGGGCGGCATGCCGAACTCGCTGTCGACCCAGCTTGCCAGTGGGCCAAAGTAGTCGCGCATGGCAATTTCCTGCTGACGTGAGACCGGCTTTTCCGTATCAACATCGGGACTGTTGCGCACTTGATCCTTAGTCAAAAGAGCGCAATAGGTTTTGTTTGCCCAGTCGGGCTTTTTGAGCGCGGTAATCGGAAGAACCACATCGCGCCGTTTCAGCAAGTTCCCTACGTCCACCACCAGGTAGCGAACCTTCCAGGACTGGTCATCGAAGAGAAAAGTGCGAACACTCCCAATTTCGCCATCGGTCGCCACAACGGGAGATCCGGTTACGGCTTTTAGATCGCACAGCATATTTCTTCCTCTCAGGTCGCCTGGATGACTCAGTCTCAGCCCCATTGTTTTCTTGCAAGCCAAGGCCTTGATCGTTCAACCTCGAACCGCAGCCGGCCCCTTTTTGTCTGGCGGCACGTGGTAGGTCTTCGAATCGATCGTCATGGTGTTCATTTCCCCCTGCAAATCTGGTTGGCTGCAGACAATTCACCCATGACCTGGCGGAAGGGCGAAGAGTCGGACCAGTGGCTGAAACTCTCCGAATCAGTATCGACTCGGATTGGTTAGGAATCTGAGCAGTTGTGCTCAAGACAAGCTGAAGGAAGAGCCTTGATGAATTTGTTCAAGAGAGCTCACGGGGTGTCAGCCGGGAAGCGCGAATGGAATTGTCGCGAGCCACATTCGCCCCGCATCAGCGCGGCCGGCGGGCAGCGGTCAGGGCCTCGTAACCCGATATGACATCAAAGAGTTCCTCGTCAATCGACTCCTGGCGAATCCGGTGCAATTTTAGGTTCAAGTCTTCCAGTATCCCGTCAATGTTCTTCTCTGCTCGCTGCATCGCGGCAAGGCGGCTGGCATTTTCGCTGGCAAGCGACTCGGCGCACGCTTGAAACAGCAGGACAAACAGGTATTCGCGTAGGAATGCACGCAATGGCGAGGTGGACCCGTGGATTACTTCCGGCGGCAGTTTGGTTGGCCACGGAGCAGCGGCAAGCTGTTTCTGCCAGGCGAGATCCAAAGGCAGCAGGCGCTTGCCGACTGGTTCGTAGACCGCTCCTGATTTTGGGTGGTTGTGGAATAGATACACTTCGACCACTTCTCCGCGCTCCCGCGTCGCTTCGACATCGATCAGAATCTGTCCGACGAATCCAGCAATTGCATTGACCGAACCCGGCACGGGCAAGATTCCGGCGGTCGGTATTCCGGTATCGGCCAGAAGGGCGTGGATACGCTCTCCGAGGGGCCATACTTTCGTGATTGTGCCGGGCAGAGCTTTGAGTGTGTTGACGGCATATTCCACGATCACTTCATTGAACCTTCCAACGAGACCCTGGTCCGAACCAAAGACAATTGCTCCGATGCCGTGCTTCTTCTGTGACCCTGTTTCTGCAGTGTCGTAGCCCGGGCCGGCCTGACGAAGGCACGCGGTCAAGGTGAGTTCCACCGTGCCTGCATATTCATCAAGCGAGTGGACTGCTTTTTGATATTGTCCAATGCTCGATGCGGCAAGCGCTTTCATTGAACGAACGACGGCCTCGAGATCGGCCGCTCCGGAGATCTTTCGCGTCAGGCTTTCGATAGTTCCACTCATGGCGCCTGCTTCGTAGCGGGTTTGACCGCAGGAACCGGCTGGAGCGAAACCAAAGCACGTTTAGCGATGTCGAGGATCGTCTCCCGATCGTCATCGCTGAACTTATCAGAAGAAGATAGCCGCTCCGCCACATCCGTTGGAATATCAGTAGTGGATTTCTGAAGCGCCTTTTCGGCGGCATTTACTTTGTCGAGCGGTAGGGGATCGAAGAGTCCCGCGGTCAAAGCCAAGAGCACAATGATCTGTTCGATCATGGAAACGGGGTGAGACTCGGATTGCTTGAGGCAGGCGCGAATACGCCGTCCGTGGTCAATTGTCTTTTGCGTCGAGTCGTCGAGGCGTGTTCCGAATTTCGCGAAGGCTTCCAGTTCTTCGAACTGTGAGTAAGCAAGCTTGAGGCTACCTGCGACTGCGCGATATGCAGCCCTCTGCGCAGCTCCGCCGACGCGCGAAACCGACTTGCCAACGTCAACTGCCGGGAGGATTCCAAGTTGAAACAAAGTGGGCGAAAGGTACACCTGCCCGTCGGTTATGGAGATAAGGTTCGTCGGGATGTAAGCGGATATGTCCTGCGCTTCGGTTTCGATGATGGGCAGCGCCGTGAGAGATCCGCCTCCGCGTTCCTTGCTGAGATGGGTCGATCGTTCCAGCATTCGCGAATGAATATAGAAGATGTCGCCGGGGAAGGCTTCACGTCCAGGTGGACGCCGGAGCAGAAGTGAGAGTTCGCGATAGGCGCGGGCATGGTGAGTGAGGTCGTCGTAGACAATCAGGACATCGCGTCCCTTTTCCATGAAGTATTCTGCAATGCTGGTTGCCGCATAAGGCGTGATGTAGACGAGGCCGGGCGCATTATTGTCTTCTACGACAACAACAACGGTGTAGTCCATCGCGCCCTGCTTGTCTAGGTTAGCCACGACTTTAGCCACGGCGGCCGCGCGTTGACCAATCGCACAATAGACGCAAACCACATTCTGTCCGCGCTGGTTGAGGATGGTGTCGATGGCGATGGCAGTCTTGCCGGTCTGGCGATCGCCGAGAATCAATTCGCGCTGGCCACGACCGATCGGGACCAATGCGTCGACGGCTTTCAGGCCGGTCTGCAAGGGCACACTCACAGCCGCGCGATCCATGATGTGTGGTGCAGGACGTTCAACGGGGAGACGTTTCTCCGCAGCGATCGAGCCTTTGCCGTCGAGCGGATTGCCCAGTGGGTCGATCACGCGTCCCAGCAGACCTTCGCCCACTGGCACGTCCATCACACGGCCAGTCCGCTGCACCTCGTCGCCTGCGTGCAGGCTCTGGTAGTCCCCGAGCAGGATGACGCCGACTTCTTCTTCATCGAGATTGAATGCAATGCCAAGCAGACCGCCGGGGAACGTCACGATCTCCTCGTAACCAACGCCGGGAAGACCAGTGAATGTCGCGATCCCGGTGGAAACCTTTGTGACTACGCCCACTTCATGGGGAGTCAGCTTTGCCGTGAAGTCCTCGCGACCTTGATGCAGCATCGTGAAGGCCTGCTCGATTGCGGGTTGCAGGATTCCGGCTGATGTAGTCATTTGGCCTCAACGAGCGCGACAGGTTCGGGCTTGGGCACTTTCGCAGCCTCAGGCTTAGGCGCTTTCGCAGCCTCAGGCTTAGGCGCTTTCGCAGCCTCTGGCTCAGGCGCTTTCGCAGTCTCTGGCTCGGGTGTGGATTTGATGGCCTGGAGGG
>Ga0075522_10002301_pt1 | contig 14266 bp, 10 predicted proteins | sample NGEPerA_FD_74796 | JGI IMG/M metagenome (GOLD analysis project Ga0075522, IMG submission 74796) | Arctic peat soil microbial communities from the Barrow Environmental Observatory site, Barrow, Alaska, USA - NGEE PermafrostL2-A | ecosystem: Environmental > Terrestrial > Soil > Wetlands > Peat ... | reverse complement strand
CCCACCGCCAGCGCCAGCCCGCCCAGCGTCATAATGTTGATGCTTTCGCCCAGGGCGCTCAGCACGCAAATCGACGTCAGAATCGATAGAGGAATGGAAACCGCGATGATCAGCGTGCTGCGCCAGCTCCCCAGAAACAGGAGGATCATCAGCGCCGTCAGGCAAGCGGCGATAATCGCCTCGCGGATCACTCCGTTCACTGCCGCGCGCACAAATATCGACTGGTCCGCCACCATATCGATCTTCAGCGAGGGAGGAAGCGTGGCGGCGATTTGTGGAAGCATCGCCCGCACATTCTGAACGATATCCAGCGTGGAAGCCGTTCCCGTTTTTATGACCGGCAACAGCGCGCTACGCTGCCCGTCGCGACGCACGATGTTGGTCTGGGGCGCAAATCCGTCGCGCACATGCGCGACGTCCCGGACGTAAATCGTCCCGGTCGGCGTGGATTTTATCGGAAAATCGTTGATCTCCTCCACGGTCTTGGGGCTGGCGTTCAGCCCGACATCGTACTCGAATTGGCCGATTTTCGACGTCCCGGTGGGCAGGATCAGGTTTTGGTTCCCGATCGCCGTCACCACATCGGAGGGCGACAATCCCTTGGCTTGCAGAAGGGACGGATCCAGGTCGACCATCATCTGGCGCTGCTTCCCGCCGAAGGGGTAGGGAACTCCCGCGCCTGGGACCGTGGCCAGTTGAGTGCGAATGGAGCTTGTCGCGATGTCGAACAGTTGCTGTTCGGAGAGTCCCTTGCCCGAAAGCCCCAGTTGCAGGATAGGAACGCTGGAGGCGCTGTAGACCATCATGAAGCCGGGCGTGGTTCCAGGCGGCATCTGGCGGACGGTGCTCTGCGCCGTGGCGGTTAGTTCGGCCATCGCCATCTCTACCCGGGCGCCTGGGTGGAAGAAAACCTTGATGACACTGCGGCCGTTGATGGTTTGCGACTCGATGTGCTCGATGTCGTTGACGGTAGTGGTCAGAGAGCGTTCGTACTGGGTCGCAATGCGCTCTTCCATGTCCTCGGGCGTCAGCCCGGAGTAGTTCCACAGGCACGCGATCACCGGGATATTGACGTTGGGGAACACGTCAGTGGGCGTCCGCAGAATCACCAGCGGGCTAATGATCAGGATCAGGAGGGCCAGCACGATAAACGTGTACGGCCGATCCAGGGCTATTTTAACGATCCACACGGAAGCGGGAGTTCTCCTTCTTTAGAATAGCGTCCGGCCCGGGAGCGACACATATGCTGGATGGCAGGAAGGCGGACTCGCACTCCTCCCGTCAGCTCAGCAGCTCAGATTGTTGTTGCGGACTTGGAACAGGACATATAAATGGCCATAAAATACGCTGTTACTATAGTATATATATGACACAATGTGGCTTATACTATACTTTATCAGGCCATGGAAGAGGACTTTATCGTGCTAGATAGGGGTGAGGCGATCTCGGCTATGGAGCCGCTGCTCATCAGCGATAACCCACGCCAGCGGGGACCGCTAACCGACCTCGCATTCGAGCTTACGCAGAAGTCCGCGGGCTTCCGCCGGAGTCTGCCTTCCAGCTTGATGACTTCGCTCGCCCACCTGGTCCGAGCGGTGAACTGCTACTATTCCAACCTCATTGAGGGGCATGCGACCCACCCGATCGATATCGAACGGGCGCTCAAGAACGACTTCAGTCAGGACGCGCACAAGCGAGATCTGCAAGTCGAGGCCAAGGCTCACATTGCTGTCCAGGAATGGATCGATGCTGGTGGACTGAAAAGCGGACAGGCTCTGAAGACGGAGGGCATCCGCGAAATCCACCGTCGCTTCTGCAGCTTGCTTCCCGAGGATCTTCTGTGGGCTGAAGACCCGGTAACCAAACAGCGGGTCCGCCTTGTCCCAGGCCAATGGCGAGAACGTGACGTGAAAGTCGGCCAGCTTATCGCCGTTAGTCCTGGCGCGTTACCGCGTTTCCTGGAACGCTTCGAACAAGTCTACGGTGGTCTCGGCAAGACCGAATCCATTATCTCCACCGCGGCCGCTCACCACCGGCTGTTGTGGATCCATCCGTTCCTGGATGGTAACGGTCGCGTGGCACGGCTGATGTCCCATGCAGTGCTACTGGAAACTCTGGACACGGGAGCGGTTTGGTCTATCGCACGCGGCCTGGCGCGCAATGTGGGAGAGTACAAGGCGCTTCTCGCCGGCTGCGATCGTCCGCGCCGCAACGATCTGGACGGACGAGGCGCGTTAAGCGAGGAAGCTCTCGCTGAATTCACTCGGTTCTTCCTAACCACATGCATCGATCAGGTCGCTTTTATGGAGAGCTTGGTTCAGCCGGATCGATTGCGCGCCCGAATACTAATCTGGGCAGAGGAGGAGATTCGACTCGGCGAGTTGCCTCAGAAGTCCGGCAGCATACTCGAAGCGGTTCTCTATCGGGGGGAACTGCCCCGGGGAGACGCCGATACGGTTGTCGGCACAGGCGAACGCCAAGCTCGGCGGATCGTTTCCGCACTCTTGGATAAGGGCGTGTTGGTTTCCGAAAGCTCCCGCGCCCCGCTGCGCCTCGCATTTCCGGCTGCTCTAGCCTCACGATGGATGCCAGGACTGTTCCCCGATAGATCGGCCTGACACATCGATCCGAGGTTTCCGATAAAGTAGCTAGTTGGCAAAAGGAGCGGTCATGCGAAGAATTTGGGCCACTGTGCTCGCGTGTGGGTTGGCAGCGCTGCCCGCCGCCGCCCAGCAAGGCGCTAAGAACGGCGAGTGGCGGACCTATGGCGGCGATCTCGGGAATACGCACTATTCCCCGCTCGACCAGATCGGCGCCGGCAATTTCGACAAGCTCGAAGTTGCCTGGCGATTCAAGACCTCGAACTTAGGCCCGCGCCCCGAATTTAACCTCGAATCGACGCCCCTGATGGTCAACGGCGTCCTCTACGCGGCAGCTGGAACACGGCGGTCGGTCATCGCGCTCGACGCGGCTACGGGAGAACTTTTGTGGGTCCACGGCGAGAAGGAAGGCGCGCGAGGCAGCGCCGCTCCCCGCCAGTTGTCCGGCCGCGGCCTGGCCTATTGGACCGATGGCAACCCAGGAAGCCATGACGAGAGGATTCTCTACGTCACGCCCGGCTACCGTCTGATCGCGCTGAATGCCAAGACCGGCATCCCGGTTCCAGGCTTCGGGCAAAACGGCATCGTCGACCTGAAGCTCGATGACGATCAGCAGATCGATCTGGTCAAGGGCGAAGTCGGGTTGCACGCCACGCCGGTGGTCGCGGGCGATACGGTGATTGTCGGCGCCGCCCATCGCTCGGGCGCAGTGCCGCGCAGCAAGACCAACGTCAAAGGCTACGTCCGCGGGTTCGACGTGCGGACCGGCAAGCGTCTGTGGATCTTCCACACCATCCCGCGACCCGGCGAGTTCGGCTACAACACCTGGGAGAAGGATTCCGCCGATTACACGGGCAACGCGGGCGTCTGGGGCCAGATCAGCGTGGATGAAGAGCTCGGGCTCGCGTATCTTCCCGTGGAACTCCCGACCGGCGATTATTACGGCGGCCATCGCCCCGGAAACGGGTTGTTCGGCGAGAGCCTGGTCGCGGTCGACCTGAAAACAGGCGAGCGCAAGTGGCATTACCAGTTGGTGCACCACGGCATCTGGGATATGGATATTCCCTGCGCTCCGATTCTGGCCGACATCACCATCAACGGCCGGACCGTGAAGGCGGTCGCGCAGCCCACCAAGCAGGCGTTTCTCTATGTCTTCGATCGTGTGACGGGCCAGCCGATCTGGCCGATCGAAGAAAAGCGCGTAGAGAGGGGTAGCGTGCCGGGCGAGTGGTACTCGCCCACGCAGCCGTTCCCGACCAAGCCGCCGGCTTACGATCGCCAGGGTCTCCAACTCGACGATCTGATCGATTTCACGCCGGCTCTTCATGCCCAGGCGGTGAAAATCGCATCGCTGTATAAACTCGGGCCGGTCTTTACCCCTCCGGTAGTGAGCAAGATCGACGGACCGCTGGCGACACTGGCCCTGGCCACTTCCGGCGGCGGCACCAACTGGCCGGGCGGCTCCTACGATCCCGAAACGCACACGGTGTACGTGTTTTCGCAACGCTCCATCAGCACGCTGGGTCTGGTTCCCGGCGATCCGAGAATGACGGATGAGGCTTACATCCAGGGGACGGCACGGACGGGCGCCCGAACCACCGCGGGCGCGGGGGCGGATCCCAGCGCGGGTACGAAATCGGCGAACGATGTGGCCGCCGAGGCTGGGGGCCTGAGTGTCCAAGGGTTGCCGCTGGTGAAGCCGCCGTACGCGAGCATCAGCGCCATCAATCTGGATCGGGGCGAAATCGTCTGGCAGGTGGCGCACGGGGAAACGCCCGACAACATCCGCAATCATCCGGCGCTCAAAGGGCTTGCGATTCCGCGAACGGGCCGGGCGGGGGTGATCGGCACACTGGTCACCAAGACCCTGGTGATCGCGGGCGAAAGGGACACGTTCACCACGCCGTCAGGTCAAAAGGGAGCCATGCTGCGGGCCTACGACAAGGCGTCGGGCAAGGATGCGGGCGCTGTCTATATGCCCGCCGGGCAAACCGGCACGCCGATGACGTACCTGCTGAACGGAAAGCAATACATCGTGGTGGCGATCGGCGGTACCGGCTACGAGGCCGAATTTATCGCGTATCGGCTGCCCGGTTAGAACAGCGTAAGATCCCCCGTCCTGGCGGACGGGGCTACGACAGCCCTGAGAAAAATCCAGCGCTTGGACAACACTTTCAGTGTGCTATATCTGCTCACATTCACTTGCTACGGCTCGCATCTTCCGCCATACGGCCGACGGACGCTGAAACAGGACAAGTACCTTCTTGAGTCCTCCGAATCGCGAGCGATTGTCCGCGGTGCGATTGTGAACGTTTGCAAATTCCGGGGCTGGTTCCTATACGCTCTGCATGTAAGGACCAACCATGTCCATGGAATTGTGGACGCGGAGGCCCCCTCGAGCCGGATCTTCAATGACTGGAAGGCCTACGCTACCAGGCGCTAAATAATCCCGGCCGAATTCACTGGAGCCGGGCAGGAAGCACGCGCAGGATTCAAACCCGGGAGGGTCTAGGCCGCGCGATGCAATACGTCTTGCACGGTCAAGGTGATCCGATGGAGATATATCTCCGGTCCTGACGATCCGGCCCCGCCCGTCAGGGCGGGGGATATATCGCGGTCTTACCTCTTTACCTGATCGATGTCTACATCCAGGGTGTGGCCGACCCGGAATCCCTCTATGCCATCTGTGTGGACCTTGCTCTTCGCCAGGTGCGTGACTTCCTTGCCATTGACCGAGAAGATCACGTTATCGCCCTGAACCTGGATGCTCAGCGTGTTGGACTGCTTGCCGTCCGCGCCTTCCTTGACGATGGCGGCGTTCGGGGTCCAGCCCACTACCGTCGTAGGCGATGCGCCCTGCCAGTTGGAGATGAAATACTCACCGGACTGGCGGACCAGGAAATAGGTGTAGGTCGGAGAAGGACCCATGTTGCTCCCACCGATCACCAGACCATAAGAAACCGGATGCGAGGCTTTCTTTAGCTGTGTCAGACGCGCTGAGTAGGTGTAGTTGCCGGACTTGGTCCAGTCATTGCGCCACATGGTTCCGGTGGTGCCCATCTGGAAGTGGTAGACGTTGCCGGTTTCGGAAAACTTGATGCCGGTAGGCGCGCCGCGATCGGGACGCGCATTCCAGCCTGCTGGGAACTGCCCGCCGGCGACGGCGCGATCCGGGTCGCCCTTCCCGCCCTCTTGGGCAAACGCCACGACGGTCGCCGTCAGGGCTAACGTCAGAACGAACATACGAGGTTTAAGGTGATTGATCATAACGGAGATCCTTACTAGGCGAGTATATCAGCCTCCTTGCGGCACTTGCTTGCACGAGAGGGGGTTTGGCAATACACTACATGCTGGTATGAATCGCACAAAATCCTCGGTGACGTGGGCCCTGGGCGTGGCCGCGTTTGCCCTCTGGAATCTGACGCCTGCACGCGCGCAACAGGGAACCGCCGCCTCGGGCGAGTGGCGCGTGAACGGGGGCGACACCGGCAGCACGCGGTATTCCCCGCTCGATAAGATCGACGCGAACAACGTCAGGAATCTGCAAGTGGTCTGGCGCTGGAAGGCCCAGAACATGGGCCCCACGCCGCAGTCGGCCTGGGAAGTGACGCCACTGATGGCGGGCGGCAAGCTGTTCTTCACCGCCGGCACCGGGCGTACCGTGGTCGCGGCCGATGCCGCCACCGGCGAGACTCTGTGGACCTATCGCGGTGACGATACCGCCGAGCGTGGAGCCGTGCGCGCCAACAATCGCGGGGTCAGCTACTGGAGCGATGGCCGCGGTGACGACCGGATCCTGTTCATCACCCCCGGCTATCAGCTGGTCGCGCTGAATGCCAAGACCGGCGCTCCGATCGCGAACTTCGGGAAAGACAGTCATGTCGACCTCTGGCTGGGCCTCGACCGCCAAGTAGTGCTGAAGGGCACCATTGGGGCCACCTCGCCGCCCATCATCATTCGCGATGTTGTGGTGGTGGGCGCGTCTCTTAAGGTCGGCGTCGCGCTGCCTACGCGGCTGAACACGCCGGGCTACATCCGCGGCTACGATGTCCACACCGGCAAGCTGCTGTGGACCTTCCACACCGTTCCTCAAGCCGGCGAATTCGGCGTCGAGACCTGGGGCAAGGACGATCGCGGCCAGGATTCCTGGAAGTTCACCGGTAACACCGGCGCGTGGGGTCCGCTCACGGGCGATGAAGAGCTCGGCTACGTCTATATTCCCGTCGAGGCGCCCAGCGGCGATACCTATGGCGGCCAGCGTCCCGGAGCGAACCTGTTCTCCGATAGCGTCGTGTGTCTGGACGCGAAAACCGGGAAACGCATCTGGCATTACCAGCTGATCCACCACGAAATGTGGGATTACGATATTCCCGCTGCGCCCATCCTGCTCGATATCACCGTCAACGGGAAGAAGATCAAGGCTCTGGCGCAGGTCAACAAGTCGGCATTTACGTTTGTGTTCGACCGCACCAATGGCAAGCCCGTATGGCCCATTGAGGAGCGCCCCGCTCCCAAAGGGAACACTCCCGGCGAATGGTATTCGCCCACGCAGCCTTATCCCACCAAGCCCCCGGCGTTCGATCGCCAGGGAGTCACTGAGGCCGACCTGGCCGATTACACACCCGAGATCAAGGCCGAGGCTTTGAAGGTCGCCTCGCAATACGTGATCGGGCCGATCTACACTCCGCCGATCGTCAAGGACACCGGCGGCAAGCTGGGCACGATTCAGCTTCCGGGTGCGGGCGGCGGCGCGAACTGGACCGGTGGCGCGGTCGATCCCGAAACCGGGATGCTGTATGTCCCTTCGACCACCAGCCCGTACATTTCATCCCTGATTCCGGGTGGCGAACGCTCGGAGATGCCCTACATCGCCGGCGGCGGGCGCGGGAACACCAATGTTGCGGGCAGCTTGCCGCTGATCAAGGGTCCGTACGGCCGCATCACGGCGATTGATCTCAATACCGGCAACCAGGCCTGGATGATTCCCAACGGGAAGCCTTCGGATGCGATCGTGAACAACCCGGCGCTCAAGGCCGCCGGGATCGACGCCAGCAATTGGGGCGGCGGGCAGCGCTCGCCCATCCTCATCACCAAGACGATGCTGGTGGAAGGCAGCGACGATCTCCGCTTCATCGACAAGAAGACCGGGGCGGTTATTTATGAAATGCCGCTCGGTTCCAACGTCGGTCCCACCATGACCTATCTGGACAACGGCCGGCAGTTCATCGTGGCCGTGGTGAACGGCACACCCGGCAACGGCGCTGAACTGGTCGGGCTCGCGGTCGGAGAACCCGGAGCGGGCCGTGGCGGGCGTGGTGGAAGAGGCGGGCGCGGCGCAGCGCCCCAGAACTAGAGCCAGGCTCCGCGACACGGCTCACGGCTGATGGGCGCGGCCGGATTGCTCTCCGGTACCGTGTGGAATGTGGTAATTTGCTGAAGACACATGGTACTGACAAAAGAAGAACTCATAGCCTCTCTGCAGAACGAGGTTCGCATCCTCCTCCACCTGGCCAGCAAGATCGATCGCAGCCAACTGGACTACCGGCCCACACCGAAGCAGCGCAGCACCATCGAGCTGCTGCGATATCTGACCATCATGGGACCCAGCCTGATCCCCGCGATCAAGGCCGGAGCGTTCGATGGCGCGGCTTTCGGCGCCGCCCAGGCCGCGGCCAATGCGATGAACTTCGATCAGGTCCTGGCCGCCATCGAAAAGCAAAGCGGTGATTACGCTCAACAGCTCGGCGCGTTCTCCGACGCCGATTTTCGTGGCGAGATTGAGATGTTCGGCCGGAAGTCCAGCCGCGGGTACCTGATCGTGAATATGGTTCTCAGCGGGTTTGCGGCTTACCGCACGCAATTGTTCTGCTACTTGAAGGCCTGCGGCCGCGATGAGCTGAACACCATGAATCTCTGGGGCGGCGTCGACGCTCCCATGCAGGGCTGACGGACCCGGAGTAGAATCGTTGAAGTTCCGCTATTTGGAGGGAATTTACCGTGCACAAAATCCTGCTTGCCGCTCTGATTGCAGTTGAGTTCGTCCACGCGCAACCTGCGCGTCCCGCGAACCCGGATGAGTGGACCCGCTACGGCCTCACGCCCGGCGAGACACGCTACAGCACGCTGAATCAGATCAATACTACCAACGTGAGCCGGCTGGGCCATGCCTGGACTTACGAAGTGGGTCGCGGCGGCGGAGGCCAGGAAGCCACGCCCCTGTTCTCGAACGGCACGCTCTACAGCATCACCAACTGGAGCATCGTCATCGCCGTCGACGCGCGCACCGGCAAGGAGAAATGGCGCTGGGATCCGGAAGTCAATCAGGAAAAAACTCGCCCGCAAATCTGCTGCGGTATCGTGAATCGCGGCCTCGCGATGTACGAGAACCTGATCATCGCGCCGGTCATCGACGGCCGGCTGATCGCGCTCAACGCGGAAACCGGAAAGCCGGTCTGGGAATCCCGGGTGTCCTATTCGAATGAAGGCTACACCGTGACCATGGCGCCGCGCATCGCCAAAGGGAAGGTGATTATCGGCGTCGCCGGAGCCGAGCTGCCCATCCGCGGATTTTTCGCCGCCTATGACGCCCTTACCGGGAAGTTTGCGTGGCGCTTCTACACCGTTCCCGGCGATCCCTCGAAGCCGTTCGAAAATCCCGCGCTCAAGAAAGCCGCGGAAACCTGGTCGGGCGATTATTGGAAGCTTGGCGGCGGCGGATCGGTGTGGGACGGCATGGCCTACGATCCCGATGCCGATCTGCTCTACGTCGGCACTGGCAACGGCGGCCCCTGGCCCGAAGAGCTGCGCAAGTCCAAGGGCAAGGAGAATCTCTACCTGGCTTCGATTCTCGCCGTGAAGCCCGATACCGGCGAACTGAAATGGTATTTCCAGGTGGTGCCGGGCGATTCCTGGGATTACGACAGCGTCCAGCAACTGCTGCTCGCGGATGTGACCATCCGGGGCCAGCAGCGCAAGGTCCTGATGCAGGCCAACAAGGACGGGTTCTACTACGTGATCGACCGCGTTTCCGGCCAGTTCATCTCCGGCCAACCTTTCGCCAAAGTCACCTGGGCCAAAGGATTGGACGAGCGCACGGGCCGCCCCTTCATCAACCCGGAAGCGCACTACGGCGCCGAGACCATCCAGATCTCGCCCGGCCCGGGCGGCGCGCACAACTGGGCGCCCATGTCGTTCAATCCCACCACGGGTCTGGTCTACATCCCGACTTCCATGGTGAGCAGCTCCAACTTCGCGGTCGATCCCGAGTTCAACTATCAATCAGGTCGAAGCAACATCGGAGTGAGGCGCGGAAGGCCTCCTGCCGACGGAGGCTTTGCGCCTCCTCCTCCTCCGACGCTTCCGGCTCCCCCCGCGATCGGTCCCGAAGCTCCTCCCGCCGGTCAGACGAATGTGCTGATGGCCTGGGATCCGGTGATGCAGAAAGAACGCTGGCGAGCCCAAGGTGGCGGATCGATCAATGGCGGAACGGTGACCACGGCGGGCAATCTGGTGTTCCAGGTCATTTCCGATGGACGCCTGGTGGCTTACAGCGCCGACAAAGGCGAGAAGCTGCTGGATATCCAGACCGGACTCCGCGCGGGCATGGGCCCTCCCATGACCTACATGTTGGGCGGCAAACAGTACATCGCCTTGATGGGTGGCACTGGGATTGTAGTGGCTCGCAACGCCGAGCCGGGCGCAGCGCCGCCGGCGCCGTCGGCCCAGACAGTGTTCCCCAAGCTCATGACGTTCGTTCTGGACGGGAAGCCGTTGCCGTAGCGTTGTCAGGATGACCAGCCCGTCAGGATGACCAGCCCGTCAGGATGACCAAGCCTCGCGGAATTCCGGGTAAAGCGTCAAGCCGCCACAGGCAAAGATCGTCTGGCCGGTGATGTAGGACGCGTCATCGGAGGCCAGGAACGCAAATACGGCGGCAATTTCCTCCGCGCTGGCGGGCCGCCCCATGGGAATGTGGCTGCATACTTCTTCGCGAGCTTTGGGATTGTCGATCCAGGCTTTATTGATCGGCGTCACCACTGCCCCGGGTCCCACGGCGTTTACTCGAATGCCTCGCCCGGCGTATTCCAGCGCGAGCGTCTTGGTCAGATTCTCCAGGCCGCCTTTGCTGATCGAATAGCTGGCGTAATGCGGTTTGGAGATGATCTCATGCACGCTGGAGTTGTTCACGATCACCCCGCCGCTCCCGCGCGCCACGAAATGCCGCAGAGCTTCGCGCGCGCAAAGAAACGCGCCTCGCAAGTTTACGCCCAGAACGCGGTCGAAATCCGACATTTGGGTTTCGTGACTGGGCGCCGGAATCTGAATGCCGGCGTTATTGATCAGGACATCCAGGGAACCGAAAGACTCGATCACCTTCCGGAACATTTCCTGAACCTGGTCTTCCTGCGAGACATCGGCCTGCACCGGGAGATCCTTCACGGCCGCGCTCGCACGAGCCTTATGAACCATCTCCTGGGTCTGCTGCACTTCTTGCGGCTCGCCACGATAGTTCATCGCGACATTGGCGCCCTCTTGTGCGAAACGAACCGCGATCGCCTGCCCGATTCCGGAAGAAGCTCCGGTTACCAGAACGTTCTTGCCTTCGAGCTTTCCCATGTGATCGGTCCCCTTATTGAACGGTCAGAGCCAATAACACATTGCCCAGGATCCCCTGCCTTACGCCGACGTAGCCCGACGGGACAAACAACACTCCACCGGCGATCACCGGTCCGGCGGCGCCCATGGAGCCGCCTTTCGCGGCAATTCCATTCACGGTAGTGAAATCCTGAATGGTGTTGTACTCCCAGATCACTTTGCCATTAGCGGTAGACAGCGCCCGCAGCACGCCGTCCCACGCGCCCGAAAACACCACGCCGGGGATCGCCGTCAGCGGACCCTCATGTCCCGGATGTTTCGCGAGCGCGGGAGCCAGCTCGGGCAGCGTGAACCATTTCCGCTCGCCATCTCGAAGCTGCACCGCGGCGATGCCTCCGGGACCGAGGCCGAAGTAGGCGTTCTGGTCGTCGGCCGCGCCGCCCCACACAATCTTCCCGCCGAATTCGTTGGTGTTGTTCACCAGCGCTGTTTTCCAGATCACCGCGCCCTTCTTGTCGGGATCGTGCGCCCACACATTGCCGCTCTTTTGCCCGGCGACCAGGATCGTCCGGCCGTTTGGCAGCGTCTTCAAAATCGGCGGCGATCCGAAATCGTGATCCGGACCTAGCTCCTTCGGACAATTTTCTGGAGGCGTCGCACCGTTGCATCCCGCCAGCCACGTATCCTTTCCCGTGTCTTGCACCGACCAGAGGATTTTGCCGGTGTTCAGATCCAGGGCCATGATCGCGTCGGTCGTGTCGGCGGCGGGTTCGGTGTAGGAATCGCCCGTGCCGATGTAGAGCGCGTGGCGCGCCGGGTCGATGGTAGGCGAATTCCAGACTCCTGCGCCGGCGGGACCGAATCGCTGCACACCGTTCGAGTTTTTTCCGAGCAGCTTGGGCTCCTCGGCGATGGTGTACGTCTTCCAGACTTGCTTGCCGGTGGCGGCATCCAGCGCCACCACGCTGCCGCGAAATGTGCAGCACGGATAGTTCCGATTGGGTCCCGCGCCTTCCTCGCCCGACGAAACCGGCACGTACACGCGTCCTTCGAAGACCTTAGTGCCTCCCGTAATTCTGGCCGAAGCGTGCGCATCCACGTGAGTTTTCCAAATCTGCTGGCCGGTGGCCGCATCCACGGCGTATGCGTTGGCGTTGCCGTCACCGAAGTAGGCAATGAATCGCGTTTCGATGCGATGCAAGGTGACCGCGCTGCGCACGCCGGAGTCCGCCTGGAACATCCAGTACACGCAGCCAGTAGCAGCGTCGAGCGAGTAGACGGCGCCCGTATCGACTCCGACGAATACGCGGCCCCCCACCACGGACGGCTGGCCGTACACAGATTTCGCACCCGGGAATCCGAAAGCCCATTTCAGCTTGAGCCGAGGGACGTCCGCGGCCGCGATCCCAGCGCTCTTCTGATCCTCGAACCGCGTGTTGGCGATATCCGCACCCCATCCGTTCCAGGAGGCGCCAGTACCAGGGTCGAACGGCGTATTGGCCGGGCACGGATTCGTGGTCTGAGCGGAAAGGCTGTGTGCGAACCACAATAGGCAGACGCACGTTAGCGCCGGGAATCGTTTCATTCTGGTCGACCACTCCTCCGTAGTAGGATACTGCGGCTGGCCGCCGGACAGCGATGCCTTGTGCGGTTCTTCAAAATGGACTAGACTTAGTCTAGTCCATGAAAGTTACCAATATTCACGAAGCCAAGACCCACTTCTCGAAATTAGTGGAGCGAGCCGCGGCTGGCGAAGAGATCGTCATCGGGAAAGCCGGCAAGCCGGTAGCGCGGCTGATTCCGTACGCCGCTCCGGCGCCGCCCAAACGCAAGCCTGGCAGTTGGAAGGGTAAGATCTGGATCAGCCCGGACTTTGACAAGTTCGATGCGGAGATCGAGAAGATGTTCAACGGTGAACTTGATTGAGGCTCCTATTGGACACCCACATCTTGCTGTGGTGGTTGGCGGAAAGTCCCAAACTGTCGAAGACCGTAAAAACTAAGATTGCGGACGCGGAAATCGTTTACGTCAGCGCAGCTAGTGCTTGGGAAATGGCGATCAAAACGGCTGTTGGGAAGCTAAAGGCGCCAGACGACCTGGAAGAACAACTCCCAAGACATAACTTCGAGCAACTTCCGGTTTCCGTGAGCCATGCTCTGGCAGTGGCCAAACTCCCGCGCCACCATACCGACCCTTTCGACCGGATGCTGGTCGCTCAGGCGTCTTTGGAATCCCTCACGCTGGTTACTGCGGATCCGCAGCTGGCCGCCTACGGAGTGTCTATTCTCCGGGTTTGACTACTCCTCCGCTGACCCGCCGATCTTCAGCACCGCCAGGAACGCCTCCTGCGGGATATCCACCTTGCCCACGCGCTTCATGCGGCGCTTGCCTTCTTTCTGCTTCTCGAGCAGCTTGCGCTTTCGCGAAATATCTCCGCCATAGCACTTGGCCAGCACGTTCTTGCGCATACCCGAAATGGTTTCACGCGCGATCACCTTGCTGCCGATGGCCGCCTGCAACGCCACTTCGAACATCTGGCGCGGGATCAGCTTGCGCAGCCGCTCGATCAGCATCTTGCCGCGCTCATACGCAAAGTCCGTGTGCACGATCATCGACAATGCGTCCACCGGCTCCCCTGCCACCAGCACGTCCAGGCGCACCATCTTCGAGATGCGATATCCGGCCAGGTGATAATCCAGCGAGGCATATCCGCGCGATGCCGACTTCAAGCGGTCGTAGAAGTCCATCACGATTTCGTTCAGCGGCATTTCATAGACCAGCATCACGCGGCCGCCGCCGATATACTCGAACTTCTTCTGCGTGCCGCGCTTCTCTTCGAGCAGCTTGAGGATCTCGCCGATGTACTCTTCGCGCGTGATCACCGTAGCGTCGATGATGGGCTCCTCGATCTTCTCGATCCCCGACGGATCCGGGAATTTGGATGGATTGTCCACCTCCGCTATGGTCCCGTCCGTCAGAGTGATCTTGTAACGCACGCCCGGCGCGGTGGTGATCAGGTCGATATTGAACTCGCGCTCCAGGCGTTCCTGCACGATTTCCAGGTGCAGCAG
>Ga0075522_10002300_pt1 | contig 14270 bp, 15 predicted proteins | sample NGEPerA_FD_74796 | JGI IMG/M metagenome (GOLD analysis project Ga0075522, IMG submission 74796) | Arctic peat soil microbial communities from the Barrow Environmental Observatory site, Barrow, Alaska, USA - NGEE PermafrostL2-A | ecosystem: Environmental > Terrestrial > Soil > Wetlands > Peat ... | reverse complement strand
TCGTGTTTGCATCGATAACAACCACAAGCGCTTGCGCCGAGCCTTTTTCAAGCTCTTTTCGCGCTCCGAGCCGCTGCCGTCACGCCGCCGCTACACCGGCCGCGCGAAACCCACGCTTATGTAAGTCGAGCACGGCGCTAGTCAAGAGGCCATCCGAGAAGCTCTCTTCGAGATGTCCTGGGCATCGCCGCTGGCGACGATGGAGCGTATTCGGCGGCATTGGTCAGCGGCTCGGCTGGCTGCCCGCGCTTAGAACCGCAGGTTCAGCAGAGCTAGCCGGTAGGTCGGCACCGGGTCGGTGGGAAACCGCGAGGCGACCGCGACGTCGGCTCGATTCTCCTGGACGACGATCTGCGTGAGGCCCACGGCGGTCCCGAGAATTACGCCGCCGGCGGCCCAGTAGCCGATCCGCGCCGCGTGCTCCTGGTTGCCGAGGTAATAGATCGAGCCGCCGACCAATGCGCCCAAGACGGCGCCCATGATCGCACTGACCGCAATGGTGCTCATGTAGTTGCGGTTGGGCGCGTCTTCGTGCACGACGGTCGTCCGGCGGCTCGGCACCTCTTCGACCGGCGCGGCCGCAACCGGAACGGCGGCCGGCGCCGCCGGTTGGGCGGCGGGCGCCTGCTGCGCTTGCGGGGTCACGACCACGCTGTCGGCGAGCAAGCTCGCCTTCGGCAGCGGCACGACCGGCGCCACCTCGCTCGCCGTCGTGGCGAAGGCAGACGCGCTGGACAGCGCCACCATCAAGACAGAGACCACAACCCATTTGAATGATCGCATGAGATACCTCCGGAACTGGCCGATTGCAGCGGTTGTGCCAGCGGCAGATCGCCTTGAAGTCGCGGCGACGCTCCAAAGCAGGCTTTACCCGCGGGTGACGACCCGGCGCGCCCGTCACCCGGACGTAACGCCGACAGAACGCCCAGCCCATCGACCGGGTGCGCGAGAAGTTTCGATCGTCGCCGGGCAGTGCATCTGAGACCGACTGTCAAGAGGTAGTCAGCGCATCGAACACTATTAGAAAGCGGGTGTTGGCACCTGTCCTCCGCGCCTCAATTGGAGGTCGGGACGCCGCTGTCGCGGGTGTCGCTGTCGCTGTCGAAGTCGCAAGAGTGACGCCATGTCAATTCCTTCTGAGGATGAATGTGAGACGCCTCCTCACCATGGCCAGATCCGATGGCGGGAGCATGTCGGTCCGATCGCCTTGCGGCAGAGGCGTTGGTGCTTACCTCCCAGTGTAGGGAGATTTGGTGAGCAAGGCCGCCGAAAACCTGGGGATCGCACCAGCCCTTTGCCTCTTGGTTGGCGATACCCCTTACGACGGAGAAGCGGCGGCACGCGCGGGTGCTCCCTTCATCGGGCTGGCCACAGGAGTCCATACCGAGGTTGCGCTCGTACAGCTCGCGCGATCCAGGTCTACGCCGGCCCTGGAGCTCTCTTGGAACAGTTGGATAGTATCTTGCGTGGATCGCCGAGTGGACGGTAGGCACCCGGACTAATGGCGAGATCCGAGTCGTATGAGTCGGAGGTAACGTCGTCCGCGACGGTCGATCCCGTCGAGTCCGCGCACGCAGCTGGCCTCCGGCACGTCGACGACCGCCGGCCAGGATTGCGGCGACGCCCCAGCGGGAAGAAGGTTCGTCTCGGAAAGCGCTGGGTTCCAGACTTCGTCATCGAAGATGCGGCTGGTCGCCGGGTCCGCGATCCGGCGACGCTCGGGCGGATACGCAAACTGGCGATCCCCCCGGCTTGGCGCTCGGTCTGGATCTGCAGGCAGGCGGAAGGCCACTTGCAGGCCACGGGCCGCGATGCCCGCGGCCGAAAACAATACCGGTATCACCCGCGATGGCGCCGGGAACGCGACGTCACCAAATATGGGCGAATGATGGAGTTCGGTCGGGTCTTGCCGCCCTTGCGGCGGCGCATCGAGGCCGACCTGCGCCGCCCGGGCCTGCCCAAGCCAAAGGTGCTGGCGACTGTCGTGTGGCTGCTCGAGAACACGTTCATTCGCGTGGGGAACGACGAATACGCGCGCGACAACAACTCGTTCGGGTTGACGACACTTAAGGATCGGCACGTCGACCTGAGCGCGTCGGAGGTCCGTTTCCATTTCCGCGGCAAGAGCGGCGTTTTTCACAAGACCACCGTGCGATCTCCGTCAATTGCCCGGATCGTGCGCCGCTGTCGAGACCTGCCGGGACAAGAGCTCTTCCAGTACCTGGGCGACGACGGTCAGCCCGCCACCGTCGATTCCGCCGACGTGAACGACTATATTCGTCAGGCGACCGGAGAGCACTTCACCGCCAAAGATTTTCGCACCTGGGCCGGCACCGTTTCGTGCGCGCTGGCGCTGCGAGAGGCGCTGGCGAGAACACACACAGGGCCGACGAATCGGCAATTGGTGAAGGCTGTCGAGCAGGTCGCGGCGCAGCTCCGCAACACGCCCGCGGTATGCCGAAAGAGCTACATCCATCCAGGCGTGATCGCCTCCTATCTCGACGGAACGCTCTCGTCGGTGTTTGCGGTACGCCTCGGCCGCAAATCGCGCGGCAGACGTGGTCTTCGAACCGGTGAAGCCGCGGTTCTGAGACTCCTCGGACGGCGTTCTCACGCGGTCGACGCAACACCGAAGCGAATGTAGCTACGGTACGGTCGAACGCGGAGGTGTACGGATGCAACGCTGGGGCGATCATCGGAAGGCTCCGACCAACGTTTCGTCGGCGCGCGCCCAGACCGATCACCTGCCTATCGGCGTCGTGCCGGAGGATCGAATGGTGTCGGACGGGGCGGCGTTGTAACCGAGGTCGGAAGGTCAGGGCGTCTTCGGGGGACCATTCGGCCGCAGGCTCTTCGGCGACCTCGCGAAGGGACTTCTTGGCCAGGACCGCCAAGATCGACGAACGGTGAGCCCAGATGTGTTGAGGGACGCGCCGTCAGCAGAAGGTGCTGACGGTGCTCTCGGGCGGAAAAAAGAGCAAGAACATGCCGCCTGAACGAAAAACGTTTGCCTCTCAAACGTTTTCCCGCTGCCCGGGCGTCTAAAAAATACTGAGTAATTTCATGGAGGTGAACGGGATCGAACCGTCGGCCTCCTGAGTGCGATTCCCAGAATAGCCTAGCGAAGTCAGTAGGTTATGAACGACAAACGTTACCGTAGACGGAGAAACGTCGGCAGTTCTCGGTGGTTCTGGCGGTAATGATTCGAATTTCACGATGGGCGAGCCCGGCGGACGGGCAGGTCGCCTCGGCGGTCCCACCCAACACAGTGTAACGTTGTTATAACCTTGCTATAATGTCCGCCATGCTCAAGAAGCTCAGCATGATCGGTTCCAGCAAGGGCCTGATCCTCGACAAAACGCTGCTCGGCCTGCTCGGGATCGAGAACGCCGAGGAGGTCTCGATAACTGTCGAGGGGAGACGCCTCATCATCACGCCACCTTACAAGAACCCGATTGAGGAGCTGCGGGCTCGGGTGCCCGAGGCGCAGGACGGCAACGCGATCGACGCGGCGATCAACGCCGCGACCCGCAAGGCTCGGCCCGAGACCGTCCGGAAGCTGAAGGCCAGCCGTGCCGGGCGCCGTCCCTAAGGCTGTCCTCGACACTCAGCTCGTCGTCCGTGGCCTGGTCCGACGCCGAAAGTCGGCTGCGGTCGAGCTGTTCGACCTGGCCTTGGAGGGCGTGCGGATGCTCGCCGTGACGTCTCCGGTTCTCTTGGAGGAGTACGAGAGCGTGCTGAGGCTCCCTCACGTCCGCGGTCTGACCAATCCGCCACTCGATGACGACCTGATCCAGCGCGCCATCCAATACATCGGCGAACGCTTCATCGTGGTGGCCGGTGCGTTCAAGGACGTGGACAAGGTGCCCGACGATGCCAAGGACAACCCGCTCGTCGAAGCGGCGCTGGAAGGCGCGGCCGAGGCCATCATCTCCGACGACGTCGATCTGCTGTCTTTGAAGGTGGTGAAGGTGCGCGGCTTCCGGCCGGTGCAGATCTACGCCCCGGGACCATTCCTCAAGTACGTCCTCGAATAGCGAGAGCGCCAGTGGCCAGTCCCAGTGACTTGGATCTCGATTTCAGCTTGGGAGGCCGAGTCCCTCGCGTAGTGGCGCGAAGTCGAACCGCACCTCGGAGGGATGCCGGCTCTCTTGGTTCTCGAAGTCCTTTAGGAGTACGTCCACCGCGGCGCGCCCGGCTGGTGTGCGGATCGCCTCGCGCGGGGTCTTGCCTTTGAGGGCCGGCAAGGGGTGGTCCGCCCACTCTTCATAGTGGCGCTGCTTGAATGCGCGAACGGCCTCGGCCGCGATCGGATCATTATTGGTGGAGACCGGTGACGTCGATCGGCGGGGCCAGCGCATCGTTTCGAGGGGGTCGACATGCTCTCGCCCCCTGAAAATCAACAGGGCACTACACGCATCCTCGATCCGTCTTCGCAAGGCATCGGCCCGCTTCACCGAGTTAGTCTCGACGCGAAGCTCGGACTCCTCCAGCCTAACAACCCCGATCACCATGTTGGCTGCCCGGCCGCCGCCGGCTTTCGCGCTCCGCACGAATGTGTACGATTTGTCGGCGCCGTCTGGCGGCTCAACCCCATCGAGCGCGCCCATGTGCTGCTCGATCGCGCCGTGGTCTGCGGGCTTGAACGTGAACACGTCGGCGGTGAGCAGAAGGTCGTCCCCATCCGTGTTGCTCAGCTGGGGAGGCGCGTCGGTGGGAAGGGTCATGATCCGAACCGCCTCTTCCCAGTGAACAATCATGTAACGACCAATCGAATCATCGCGGAGCCGTTCCGGAGGCACGGCGGCTTTGCGTCGCAGCTTGGTCCGAAGTTGCTGGACCACCACCGCTGCCGCCGGGGGCGGCAGCGGATTGGGATGAATGCCGCAGAAGACGGAGATCCCGCCGTGGTCCACGACGCGCCCCAGAACGGCGTCGCGTTTGGCCAGGACCCGCGAGCCCTTCACTTCGTCGACCTTCCGGTCCTCCCTGGTCAGAAGATCGTGAACGGTCACGCTGCGCCCGGGATCGACACCGGTGACCTCCCAGACCGTCATCCACGCTCGCTGCTGGGCCTCCAGCCACTCGCGCTCGTCCGGTGGCAGCTGTCGCCCGCGTTCGCTCAGATACCAGTCGACGATCGGGCGCCCTTCCACCTCGGCGCCATAGACGGACCACGGCGACGCCAGCTGGATCGCTTCTTCCGCATCCGCGAAAACGTTCGCAGCCCGTCCCCAGGCGGCTCCGAACCGTCGCGTAGCGAATCGGCGCAGGTCTGCCACGACACGCTCGTCAATCTGGTGCACCGACGCCCGGCCGTCGTCGTCCGTCCGCCGGGCCCCGTCGATCGCGAGGTGGCACTTCTTGTACTTCCGGCCGCTCCCGCAGGGGCAGGGGGCGTTTCTCGGGATCTCGGGTTCCGCCACCCGCGGCGTGGGCGGTGGCTCATCGACGTCGAAGAGCTCGGCCGCCTCGTACGGATAGGTGAACCGGACGACCAGGTCGTCCTGGTCGGAATACGACTCGCAGACCGCATCGCCGTCGTCGTCCTTGAACACCCCTCGGTTCTTGGCGAAGAACGCGCCGAACGACGTCGCGCACGCGGCCATGATCTGCACGTCGCGCTCGGAGAGCGGCCGTGGAACGGCGTCACTATCCCGATGGTCGACACGCGGGTACGCCCGCGGCCCGGCGACGGGCCACCCGTATTGAGAGATCTCGCGACGCATGAAGGCCGGTATGTCGGCGCCTCGTTCGAAGGAGAGAGACAAGATCGTGGTGCCAAGGTCCACCGGGCCCGGCTTCCGAACCTGGGCAGAGGACGCGAACGATTCGAATGCCTCCAAAGACGGGAACAACAGGAGCCCGATGCTCTCCGCTAGGGCACCGATGACCGAGAGGCAGGCGCCATCAATGCCGAGCCGGGGGATGTCGACCCGGACGACCTGATCGTCATCCATCACTTTCCAAGGCGCGACCCGGTAGAGGAGCTCCGCGGCGGTGAAGAGATCGGCGACCGTCTCCACCGACACGCGACCCTCTTCGAGGTAGCTCTGGTCGACCTCGGCACCCGATATTCCCGCCCTCATGTGTTCCAGTACTTCGTTCAGCTCCGGCGTGGGCGCGACGGAGACGTCGATACCATCCCCCACGGCGCGGCGAACGGAGGCCGCCATGTCGGCGCTGGCGACACGAATGCGTGCGGGCTGCCGGGGTGGCCCGACTATTGGCCGTTCCATGGCGGCGAGAAGAATCGATCCAAGATCGGCGGGCTCCTTGGGGTCCGTCAGGTGATAGCCCACGACCAGGCCGGTAGGGAGCTCCATCCAGATGATCATCTCGGGGCGGTAAGGCTCCCCCTCGGTGATGAAGAACGGTGGGCTCAGCCGACCGCCCACCCATTCCGCTATCTCCTGCGTATTCCGACCCTTCCAGCGTTCAATCCGGGTCGTCGTTTTTGTTCGGGCCATGGCCGGCAGCGTACGAATTGGCGGCGAGGCTTTCAATACTCACGGAGCAGGTGGTGCGCCAGGGGCGATCGCGTCGCCGTCCGTCGATCAGAGGGCGGGAGAAGGAGAGAATCCATTCCACGGGCGTACACTTTGGCGATCACGTTCCTGGAACAGTTCGTCGATTTTCAACGGATCGTGGGGGAGCTGACGCGCCTCCGGAATCACAACCTCGCCTTCAAGGAGGACAGCCTAGAATTGTTCTTCTTCGCCGAGGGTACCTTCGAGCGAATCCGCTCGAAGGGGTTGAGGGGACTGGGAAGCGGCGGCACGGCAAGCCACAGCTCCGCATCGACGAGGCCCGCCGCTGGCAGGCCAAAGCGGTGCAACTCGCGGACGACGGGCAGGAGGGCGCCGTCGCGGCGCTGGTGACGCTGGTGATGGGGCTGCGGGCGGGCGAGGTGGTGAGTCGGGTCGTTCGCGATCTCGACGATGAGGGACGGCTGCTCTGGATCCCGGACTCGAAAACCGAAGCTGGGAAGCGAACCCTGCAGGTACCGGATCTCCTCCGGGACTACCTGCTGGAACTCGCGGAGGGGAAGAAGTCGGACGATCTGCTGTTCGACCACCACGATCGAAACTGGCCGCGGAAGTGGGTGGCAAAGATCTGCAAGGCGGCGGGAGTGCCGCGGGTGACGGCTCACGGCATGCGCGGCCTGCACGGCACGCTAGCTGTCGAGACCGGCATCAGCGCGCACGCGGTCGCGGCCGCACTGGGGCACGAGTCGGTGACGACGACGCTCCAGAGCTACGCGAAGGCGGGAGCAGGAACGGGTGCCCGTCAGAACAAGGTCCTGCGGGTGCTCTCGGGCGGCCTGCGAGAGAAGGACAGCGCCGCCTGAATGGAAAACGTTTGCCTCTGAAACGTTTTCCTGCCGCCCTGCGGCGAAGAAAACTTAAGTAATTTCGTGGAGATGAACGGGATCGAACCGTCGGCCTCCTGAGTGCGATTTCGGCGTGATCTTAATAAATATAGGTACTTACAACCGTCAAACGTTTCCCTCTATCAGCAGATCGTCAGCGATTTCAACTGTTTGAGGATGGGAAACGATTCGCGGATGCTAGAGCCACAATGCACGAACGACCCACGGCGATCTCTCCGGCATCACCCGGCTTTCTTCTCGGGCGGAATCCGCCTCGGTGGTAGGCGCACCACAGGGCGGCCGCTGTTCGCCTGGCGCTCTTGCAGCGCGCGCCCGAGGCGGTCGATGTCGTAGTCGAACTCCTTTGCAATGGCGTCGCGGACAGCACGGACCTCTTCGACGATCGGATCCCGAGGCAGCATGTTATTCCTCCACCAATTCCCTCGGTGTACAGAGCATCGGGGGATCGTAGCCTGCGCCACGGCAAAGGCCCTCGATTTTTCCGCGCATCCTCGCGTTGGCAATGTGCGTGCAGTTCCAAGTCAGCAGGTAGTCGATGCCGTGCACCGCGGCGACCGCGATGTGGAGCGCGTCGGCCCCCGCTTTGGTGGGGAGGCCCCCGGCCGCAACGAGATGGCGGCCGAGCGCAATCGCCTCTGTCGTTACGTCGAGAACCGCCGCCTCCCGCAGCGCGATCAGCCGCCGTGCTGCCGCATCCGGGTCGCCCGCGCCAGCCTCATCGAGAACGAGCTGAGACACGTAGAGGTCGAAGGTCTGGCGGCCGTCCCACCACTCGACGGTTATCTCCTGCTCGGCCGCGCGGACGAGATCGCGAGTTGGCCGCGCCGTCAGGTAGCTGACGATGGTGGTTTCGATGTAGGTTCGCGGCTTCATCTGAGGTGAGTAAACCAAGTCTAGCCCCTTTGCCCATGTTCCACGTCGTCCACGACGGACTCGAACGAGACCTGGCCGAGAAGCGAGCGCGCCGCCTGTTCGGCCTCGGTCCGGAGGTCGGGATGAGCGGCAAGCAGTCGGTCGAGAACGGCACCGGCTTCACCAGCTTCGAGCCGTTCGAGAACCGAGCTCGGCTTCGGTGACCGGGGCATCGATGTATCGCCCGTGAGTTCCGGCAGGTCGTCGGCTGGCACCCGGATACGGATCGACCGCGGTTGACCCGGCGTGTGCGCAATCAGCCCTCGCCCCTTCAACCTCACCACCATCTGGTGGACGAGCGACGGCAACACGCGGACGTGGCGGGCGATGTCCACCTCTGCGGGCGCGCGTCCATGCAGCAGGGTGTATTGATGGATGAACGCCAGGTACTGTCCCTGGCAGAAAGCGTATCACCGGCTGACACCTGCGCTTGGCCCAGAGGTCAGGGTCGCGCTTGATCGCTCCACTTCTCGTCGCTAGATTGGCCGCGTGTGGATCACCGGCTACACCGACGCCTCCTTCCATCGGAAGGACGGCGGTGCGTGGGCCGTCTGGCTACGCTGCGGTGCGGGACGAGCCGTCCGTCGAGGAACCTGCCCCTCGTACGTCCGGGACTCCAACGCCGCCGAGTTGACGGCGATCTACGCGGGCGTCTACCTCGCATGCCGGATCTGGCCCTCGACCACGGCCGTGTTGGTCTGCTCCGACTGCCGCAGTGCGCTCGCGGCGGCGGATCCGTCGGCGTCCCTCGCCTCGGATCCGGCAATGCGCCGTCTGCAGCAGCGCCTCCGTGAACTGGCGAACGCGGAGCGCCTCGATCTCCGATTCAAGTGGGTCAGAGGGCACCAGCGCGCGAGCGCGGGCACGTCCGCCTGGCTCAACAACCAGGTCGACCGCCTCGCGGGGAGCACCCGCAGGGCGGCGCGAAGTGCACCATGAGCCTCGTTCCTCGCAATGCGCCGTGCCCGTGCGGCAGCGGGATCAAGTACAAGAAGTGCTGCCTCTCTCGGGAGGCTCGGGCTGGGGAACGCGGGCTTGCCTCGCGCGAGCGCATCATCGACGGTCCGACCCGCAGCTTTGCCACCAGTCGGGAGGGCAAGCCGGGGCGCCTCCCGGATGCGGATGCGTGGCCGGTGGAACGGGTCTACGTGCCGGTGTCCGACGTCTGGCGCGCGACCGGGATGGGGACCGTGGCGATCGCGCGCCGGCGTCCCGACGGGAGGCTCGCCTACGGCGCTTTCCTGCTCAAGCTGAGCGAGCACGGCATCTCCGGGGCGTTCGGCAAGGCCGATGCGGCCGCCGGCGCGAGGGATTTCTTGGACGACCTTCTGGACATGATTCCACCGATGGAGGAGGGCTCGCTCGCCGATGCCTCGGTCTTCGTCTATGGCGCGATGGCGCTGGCCGCGACGCAGAATGCAGGCTTTCCGCCCGACGAGCTCGGCCCCTGTCTCGATCTCTTGCCTCCTCCGCCGGGCGGCGCCGAGCAGTGGCTCGAGGCTCTCGTCGGACTCGGCGGCCGTACAGCCGCCGGCCTGATGCGAATCATCGCGGACCTTCCCGCCGACGCGGACATTGACGACCGAAAGGAGATCGCCGTCGGCACCGAAATGGAGTTCGAGCTTCCCGCAGGCGGCGCGGTGCATACCTCGGCGTCTGCCAGATTCCCTCGGATTGGAGATCAAGGTGGCGCGTCGCGCTTCCACTACACGCCGATCCCTATCTGGAAGCGATCGAAGCACGGGACGCCCGGGAAGGTCCAAGGTGAGGTCCAGGTGCGCGGCGTTCGCCTTGTGGCGATCGCGTTGACGCTGTCCATGGCCGCTCGCCTGATCGCCGACCTTCGCGAGTGGCTCGGGCCCCGGATCACGCTGGCATCGGTCCGGTGGGTCAACTCCGTCACTGGACGGAGCGAGAGCGTTTCGATCGATCGCGGTTCGCTTTTTGAGGGGCGAGGCGCCGCCGACGTACTTTTTCCACGGCTACTTGGCGGGTGACATGCTTGTGGGGCGAAAATACTCCGTACTTCGCCAAAACCCGATCGAGGCTCAAACGTAACGGGGCAGATGGCGCTCGCCGAGGACGATCACATGGTCGAGACATTCGCGGCGGATCGATCCGATCAGTCGCTCGACGCGAAGGGGTTCTGCCAGGGCGAGCGCGGCGCGCTCAAGACTTCCTTCCCCGTCGCGCCCCACGCGCGCGCGCCGACGGTACGTCCATGAGCAGGGCGGCGGACACGTAGAAGGTGACGTCGCTGCCTTCATTGCCAAAGTAGTCGGTCACGCTGTATTCGAGCGCGCCGAGGAGCTGGCGCGCCGCCTCGGCGTCCTGCGTTCCGTCACCCTCTGCCCTCTCTCGCCAGGGCGGCGGGAGGACCCACGTCACGTCGTCGCGCTCGTCCCAATCGACGTGGCGCTCGATGGGCATCGTCTCCTCGAGCTCGCGGGCGCCCAGGCGGTTCTCGTCGAAGATCGCCGCCTCGGACTCGGTCGGCGCTAGTGCCAGCCGCCAACTCTCGTTCGCGCCGGTCTCGAACAGGTACACCTCCGTCGCACGGCTTTGTCTTTCCAGCGCTTACCATCGTCTGGCACCCCGATCTCGACCGCGTCGGTGAGGTCACCCCACTGACCGCCGCCCTCGAGACGGACGAAACGGACCTTACGCGCGACGAGCCGATGTTCTTCGTTCCGGGGTCCATCGTCCGCAGACCCATCGACCATGTTGCGATGAACCGCAACCCGGTGCTCCGTCTGACCCTGGACAACGGCGATCTGGTGCTCTCGCCGGGCGTCGCCAACAAGAGGGTTGAGCTCGAGGGCGAGCCGTTCGTCCGGTCGCGCCGTCTCGCTCGGACCGAGCTACGCCGGGGTCTCATTCTCACGGTCGGTCGGGGGTTCGCCTTCTGCATCCACGAGATCCAGTACCCCATGAGCCGCGCGCAAGATCTCGGTCTGCTCGGCGTGAGCGACGCGATGGAAGGCGTCCGCAGGGCAATTACCGGAGTGCCTGAGGACGAGGCACTCGTATTGCTTCGAGGGGAAAGTTGCACGGGCAAGGAACTGGCCGCCAGGGCGCTCCACGACTCAAGCAGCCGCTCGAAGGGCCCGTTCGTCGCGGTCAATACTGCCACTCTCAACGCGGGCACCGCGACGTCGGTGCTCTTCGGCCACGACAAAGGAGCCTTCACCGGCGCAACCGAGGCGAAACCGGGTTACTTCCGGGCCGCTCACGGCGGCACGCTGTTCCTCGACGAGATAGGACTCATGCCCTACGACGTGCAGGGACATCTGCTCCGCGTGCTCCAGGACCGCACCGTCCACCCTCTTAATTCCCATCGCCAGCAGAAGGTCGACGTTCGCGTCGTCGCCGCCACAGACATGCCCCTCGAGAAGGCCGTCAACGACGGGCGCTTCGTCTCATCCCTCCTCAGTCGTCTGATGAATGGCGTGACGATCAATCTTCCCCCGCTGCGTGAGAGGCGAGAGGACATCGGCCTTCTCCTCGTCGCTTTCTTGCGAGCGCAGCTCGGCGGTGCAGCCAAGCTGCAGCGAATACAATTCTCTCCCGCTGATGGCAGCGGGTGGCTCTCCTCCGAAACGATCGCTGCAATCGCACGCTCTCCCCTTCCAGGGAACGTCCGCGATCTGGAAGGTCTGGCGAAGGCTCTGCGAGCCTGCGTCGGCCCCGGCACGCCAGATACCAGCGTGGTCGTCGCGGAGCGCTTGGCCCTGCTCGACAAACTCGCGCCGACCCCGACCTCACCGGCCTCCTCGCCCGAGGACAAGAACGGTCGGGATCTCGGAGCGGCTCTTCAGGCCACAGGATGGGACCGGAAGCTGGCGATGAAGCTTTTGAATATCTCCAAGGCCACGTTCTACAAGGACCTCAAGGCTCATCCCGACCTCCACCGCCTTTTCAAGCTTTCGTCGCGAGCGCTTGCTCGGCAACTCGAGGCCTGCGGCGGTGATGTGGGTCGTCTCGCTAAGGAACTGCAGGTGCCCGAGGCCCTGCTCGCCGAACGCCTTAGCAAACGCTGACCTCGCGAGTTGCGGGCGCGGGTCCCGCCGCTTCTCCTCGCGATGACGGCGACCGATTCGTGCACCTGCGTCCGGACCACGGGCCGTTCCCGTCGCGGTTGCTGTCTGCTTCGCATCGCATCGAAGCACCGTCTCACCAGCGTGTCTCACCGAGTCTCATGAGACGTCTCGGTGAGACGGCGCGAGACCGTAACCCCGCGATTTCTCTTCGACCGACCTCCCGTTCTTCCAGGCACTGCATTTGCGATTGGGGTGGCTCGGCCGGTCATTTGCCCGCCGGAAGAGAGACGCTCCATGCAGGATCCAGTTCGCGAGAAGCTCATCACGGACCACCTTCCCCTTGTCCGCCGAGTGTCCGAGCGCCTTCACGCATCGTGGCGTGAGAGAGGGCTCGAGCTTAGCGAACTCGTTGCCTGCGGTGCCCTCGGCCTGGTTCAAGCAGCCGACCGGTTCGACCCGACCAGGGGGATCAGGTTCAAGACCTTCGCGGAGATAGTGATCGAAGGGGCTATTCGAGATGGTGTCGGCCGGGGCCGCAATTGGTTTGGCCGCCGCGCCGTCGGCACCGTCGTCGTGGTCCATCTCAACGACGTGGCCCCCGAAGGATGGGAGGAGTGGCTCGGACAACCTGACGAAAATGGGCTACCCCTCCCGGCGCTCTGGAACGGATGCCCCCTTTTCCAACCGCCACGCGACAGCGATCTCGACCTTCGCTCCCTGCTGGCCGACGAGATTCAGCTCCTGCCTGAGCGTGAGCGTCGGGTAATCCGCCTCTGCTTCTACGAGGACAAGAAGCTCACTGACGCTGCCAAGGAGCTGTGTGTTCAGCCGCCACGGGCGTCGCGGCTTCGCAAGCAGGCTCTTCGACGCCTACGTCACGCAATCGACGGGCGCAGGAACCGGCTCCCCGAGGCGGCGAGTCGACAAGGGTCCGTCCCCACTGACAAACAGGAACCATTGGGCGTTGTTGACTGACCAGAAGATCGGGGACCTCAGTGAACGCGCTGCGGTTGGAGATCAGTCTTCCGGTGGCCGCCTCGCCAAGATCTCGATGAAGATCATTTGCCTCGATCCTGTTGAAAACAGATTCGGAACGCCGACTCGTTCGCCCTATCTAACGAGCCGGGAGGCGGCGTCTTACCTCCGGTACCGCTCGGCATCCGCCATCCGGACGCTCAAGATGCGCGGTTTATTGCGGCCTGCAGGTCGCAGGGGCGGTACCGATCTCTACCGCCAGGATGACCTCGATCGCTTTGTCCTCGGAAACATGTCGGGTAGCATCGTCGATCGACGGCCCGATGCTCCTGGAAGGGAATACAGCCATGAGCGACAGGAACTGGACGGTCGGCTGCAAGCCGACGCGGTACCCGGGCATCTACAGGACGACCAGCGGCTACCGCGTGCGGGTGCGCGCGGTCGATCCGCGAACGGGCACGCAGAAGGAGGCGAATCAGGGTTTCGAAGGGATAACGATGGAGCAGGCGGTGCTCAAGCAGGCGCAGCTCCGGGACGCCATCCGCTTCGGCGGCGGCGTGACGGAAAGGGTCCGCATGAAGTACGCGCACTTCGCGAAATCCTTGTTCGAGCGAAAGCTGGCGATGGGTGAGCTGAGATCGGCGAAGACACGTGAGCGGTGGGCGGATACGCAGGACCTGCATCTCATTCCCTACTTCGGCGACTGGTTCGTGGACGCGATCCGCAAGCCAGACATCGAGGAGTGGAAAGCGGCGCAGGGTCGGAAGATCGAGCGGAAGGAATACAGTCCGAACACGGCCAACGGTTGGCTGTCGATCTTGCTGACGACCCTGCGGGCGGCGGTGGAGGACCTGGAGCTCGGGCGTGATCCTACTCGGAAGGTGTCGTTGTTGGACACCTCGGAGTGGTCGACGTACACGGAGGAGGAGCCGAATGCGCTGGCTGTTGAC
>Ga0075522_10002299_pt1 | contig 14272 bp, 14 predicted proteins | sample NGEPerA_FD_74796 | JGI IMG/M metagenome (GOLD analysis project Ga0075522, IMG submission 74796) | Arctic peat soil microbial communities from the Barrow Environmental Observatory site, Barrow, Alaska, USA - NGEE PermafrostL2-A | ecosystem: Environmental > Terrestrial > Soil > Wetlands > Peat ... | reverse complement strand
CGGGCTGGATCAAATCAGCAGGAGATAGATCAGCGCGATCAAGGCAGCCCCAATGCCGGCAGCGATCAGCACATAGTCAGTGCGGAGGCCGCGGCTCGGATCGAACGAAGGTTGGTGCGATTTCTGCGTCATTTCGGGTTTCTAGGGCCGGCGGGCCCAACCTCGTGTGAAGCAGGTCACATCCGGTGGATTTCTTTATCGCTAGGGTCGCCGGGAACAGGATTACGGGCGCCAGAGTTGGTGTCGGCGGGAACGGGCCAGAACAGCCGTCAGGAAAGCTATGATGGGTCAGCAAGTCAGGGGTTGGCGATCCGGCGACGGCGAACGGCGTTGGCTGTCGATGCTGATCGAGGCCATGGAGAAGGTGTCCCGGCCGGAAGTCCGCGCCACGCCTTGCGATCCCAGGGTATTTTCGGCATTGCGCCTGCAACTGGCGCGCCCCGCGTCGCCGTACCCGTATTGGCACGCCTCGCGCGTGTCCCAATTCAGCCTGCGGAACTGAAAACGCAGCCCGCGAAAGCGGAATGGCAATTCCCGCCCGCAAACCTCTCCCGCAACAGGCTTATCCAACGACCAGTGAGTCCGGATGGCTGCTAACCGCCCGCGATCTGTAGCCGCGGCCACGTGCCGCGCTCGAGCCCGCGCAGTCTTGCCTCTTCTTGCGGGATGTAATCCCTGGTCATCGGCACGACGCCCTGGCGCTTGGTGATCTGGATCTGGAAGTTCATCAGGTTCTGTTTGCGGAACGACATTTCCGAGGCCGCCAGATAGAATTCCCACATCCGCGCAAAGCGCTCGTCATAGAGCCGCACGGCTTCATCCCGCCGTGCCATGAAACGTGTTCGCCAGGCTTTCAGGGTTTCGGCGTAATGCAGCCGCAGAATCTCGATGTCGCAGACCAGCAGCCCGACCTTCTCGATCACCGGGATCACCTCGGACAGCGCCGGGGCATAGCCGCCGGGGAAGATATATTTCGAGATCCAGGGATTGGTGACGTCGGGAGGGTCGGAGCGGCCGATCGAATGCAGCACCATGACACCGTCGTCGGTCAGCAGTTCGGCGCAGTGCCGGAAATAGGCTTCGTAGAAGTCGACGCCGACATGCTCGAACATGCCGACCGACACGATGCGGTCGAACGGGCCGGGAACGTCGCGATAATCCTCAAGCAGGAATTTTGCCGACCGCGTCAGCTTTTTTTCGGCGGCGCGGGCGTTCGACACCTGCAATTGCTCAGTCGAAAGCGTGACGCCGGTGACGTCGGCGCCGGTCATTTCAGCCAGATACAGTCCGAGGCCGCCCCAGCCGGAGCCGATGTCGAGTACCCGATCGCCGGGTTTGACCAGAAGCTTGGCGGCGACATGGCGTTTCTTGGCGAGCTGGGCCTCGTCGAGACTCGTATCCGGGGTGTCGAAATAGGCGCAGCTATATTGCTTGTCGGCATCGAGGAAGAGCGAGTAGAGCCGGCCGTCGAGATCGTAATGATGAGCGACATTGTCCCGCGAGCGGCTGCGCGGATTGAACTGCCGGGCGTGCCGGACCAGATAGCGCAGCCACCATTGCAGCCTGGCCCAGCGCGGCACGATATCGGGCTGGCCCAGCAGGATCGCCAGCGCATCCGCGATCGAACCCCGTTCGACGACGAACGTGCCCTCCATAAAGGCCTCGCCGAGCGCGAGTTCAGGGTTGAGCAGGATCCGCCGTTCGGCGTCGGTGGTGAGGAAGCGGACGGCTACCGGTTCGCCGGTGCCGTCACCGCAGGTGAATCTGTCCCCGCTCGCGGTCGTGAACGACATCGTCCCGCGGTGAATGAACTGATCCAGAAAGTAACGCAACAAACGGTCCATCGAAACCACCGCAAACAAGCGATCTGGTGATGCTAACTACCCGCCGCCACACCGACGCGCCTGAAACGGCTTCGTTTCGCTTTTGGCGTCTCGGTCAGACCATAATATATACTCCACTTTAGTAGGCGCTAGTGCGTTGTACGCAAAGCGGATATCCGGAAATGTGACGATCGCGTGTTGCGTCATAAGGGTGCTTCCATTCGCGGGATAATCGGCTAAAAGGTGACCGCCGCCTTCAATGCCGCGCGCCCTGTGCGTTGGAAGCGATTTCCGCCTTTGGAGAACATTGAATGTTGAGCCGAGCGCTCATTTTAGCGACGGTGACGGTTCTGATCGGCGATTTGGCGGCAGCCCCGGCGCATGCGCAAGCGACCAATCTCGAGGCCGGCAAAAGTCCCTCCCAGATTTTCGCAGGCGCCTGTACCGCGTGCCACAAAGGTCCGCGCGGACTGCTGAAGACGGTGCCCGCGGGATCGCTGCCGTCTTTCCTGCGCCAGCATTACACCACCAGTCCCGACATGGCCGGATTGCTCAGCTCTTACCTGATCTCCAACGGCGCGACCGACACGCGCTCCGGCAACAAGGATGGCAAGCCGGAGAAGCCCGGCGCGCCGGTCGAGCAGCTCGACCGCCAGGGTCACCGGCTGCACACCGCCACGCCCTCGGCGGAGCCGGGCAAACCGGAAGCCAAGCCTGAGACCAAGCCCGAAGCCAAGCCTGAGTCCGAGCCGCGTCAGGCGGCCAAGCCAGATGCCGATGGTGTCAATCCGCAGGGCGAGGAACGCAGGGGCCGCAACGGCAAGCGGCTGGCGCGGCCGATGGAAGAGGGCAGCAAGCCGGCCGAGGGCGAGGCGGCGGCACGTGACGCCGGCGAGCGCGGCCCCGACGGGCGCAAGGGCAAGCAACGGCTGGGCAAGCGGGGCAAGCCGATCCCCGAGGAGCCAAAGGACACCAGCAGGCCTGACACGGCCAAGGACGAGCCCGCGACGGCTGTCCCGGCGAAGGAAGACAAGCCCGCAGGCGAGCCCGCCAAGGAAGAGGCGGCCAAGCCCGAGGGCGTAAAGTCGCCCGGCGAGATCAGGCCCGAAATGGCCAAACCTGAAACGGCCAAAACCGAGACCTCGAAAGAGACGGCGCCGAAGGAGTCGGGCGGCCAGACCCCGGCTCCGACTGTCACGCCTGCGGCGGCTCCGGCCGCGTCGCTGGCGCCTCCCGCTGCAACGCCGGAGCCGTCGGCCGGTGGATCGGCGCCATCGTCAGCGCGGCCCGCAACCTCGCCAGCGCCTCCGGTCGCCCAATCGGCGACGGTGGAAAGCACGCCACCGACGGTGAGCGTTGCTCCCGCGCCGGCAACGGCCGCGCCAGGCGGTCCGCCGGCACCGCCGATTTCCAAATAGGATTTTGCGCGACGGATTTTTTCGGTTCGTGCCGCGTTCGGCGCGAAATGTATCCGTCGCGCCATGTATCGAGCGGCTGAAAAGGCACCTGCCAAAAATCACAAGCCCGGCCTGATCGGGCCGGGCTTGGTCATTTCGTTCGCTGCAAGCCGTCTTATTCTTCCGCAGCGGCCTCGGCCTGCGGTTCCTCGTCGCGGCGTGCTTCGGGATCGAAGAATTCGCCGGCGGCGGCGAGCGCCTCGGCGGCCGCGTCCTGGTCTTCCTGGCGGGACGAGATGTCCTCGCCGCGGTTGATGCGTTCGGCCTCCTCGGCGCTGCGGGCAACCGTCACGCTCACGCCGACCTCGACTTCCGGATGCACGGCGATGGCGATCGAATGCTTGCCGATGGTCTTGATCGGCGCGTCCAGCATGACCTGGCTGCGGGCGATGGTGACGCCATCGGCCTCGAACGAGGTGATGATGTCGCGCACGCTGACCGATCCGAACAGCTGGCCGGTCTCGGACGCCTGACGCAGCACCACGACATTGCGGCCGTCGATCTTTTCCGCGACCTTGGTCGCTTCGCCCTTGGCCTGCAGGTTGCGGGCTTCCAGATCGGCCTTCATGCCTTCGAACTTGGCGCGATTATCCGTGGTGGCGCGCAGCGCCTTGCCGCGCTTCAACAGGAAATTGCGCGCGAACCCGTCCTTGACGCGGACGACTTCGCCCATCTGGCCAAGCTTGGCGACGCGCTCCAGCAAAATGACTTCCATATTCGTATCTCCTTTTAGCAGTGATGAAGTGTGAGGGTTGAGGGTGAATGTTTGCGCTCAGGCTGCGGGCAGCGGCGGCGGCCTCGTTTGCAGATAGCGTTGCCTGAGGCCGAACGCGGCGTCGGCAAGACCGAGCGCCGCCATTGCCAGCACCGGCCAGCCGAACACGGCGACCACCGCATAGGTGCAGCTTAGCCAGAGCGCGCGGTGCTTCACCGCCAGCGTCAACGTGTGCAGCACGGCAAAGCCGACCAACGCATAAGCCATCGTCAGCGTGGAGGCGACAATCTGCGCCAGCATGGCCGACAGGCCGCCGATAAAACAGAACGCGATCGCAATCGACAAGGCCGCGAGCGTCATCGGCGGCAGCGCGATGTTGTTGAGATCGGGCCAGGGACGGTGCAGCCGCCCCGACGTCGCGGTGATTTTTGCGGCGAGCCAGAGATTGAGCGTCAGCGTCATCATGGCAACGATCCCGGCGGCGGCCGGCGCGATCGTCGCCAGCGTGTCGATCCCTCGCTTGGTTTCTTCGCTGATCGCTTCGTCGCGGCCCCAGATCAACAGCAAGCCATGCCGTATCACGTTGGTAACGGTGGCGGCGTCGTGCCCCAGCGTCAGCAGCACCGACATCGTGGTCAGCGCGGCAAAGCCCGCGGTCCAGAGCAGGATGCGGCCGACCGGATACCATTCCAGCGGCAGCGGCAGCGGCGCGGCAGCGGCGCCATTGACCGGTGCGGCTTCGCTGTTTGCGACCGGCCGTCCCAACAGGGCGAGATGGCCGAGCCACCAGGCGGGCAGCGCGACCGCGACCACGAAAGCGAAGCAATAGGGCAGGCCGAAGATGGCGCCGAGGCCGGTTGCGGCCGCGATGCCGCCGATCGTCGCGTAAAGCGGGCCCCAGCCGAGCGCCGCGACCATTAGCGGCAATGGCGCCAGATAAAGCAGCAGCACCGAGAGCAGCGCGCCCGAGATCATCGAGGCGAACATCAGCGCCGAGGCTGCGCCGGCCGCAAGGGCAATGAGAATGATCGCTATCATCAGCTGTCCCGCTCCTTTCGAGCGGTTAGAGGTTCGCCAGAACCCCAACCATCGGCGACCGGACGATCCGGAAGCCTTATGAAGATGTTCGCTCCGCCGCGCGCAAATGCCGGCGGAGCGAAGTCGTCGTTATCGAATGACGTAAGGCAGCAGACCGAGAAAACGCGAACGCTTGATCGCGCGCGCGAGCTCACGCTGCTTCTTGGCGGAGACGGCCGTGATGCGGCTCGGCACGATCTTGCCGCGCTCGGAGACGTATCGCATCAGCAGCTTGGAATCCTTGTAGTCGATCTTCGGCGCGTTGGGACCCGTGAACGGGCAGGTCTTGCGACGGCGGAAAAACGGACGGCGTGCACCAGCTTCAGCCATGATTCTTACTCCTCAACTGCTGCTGTTTCAGCGTCATCACGGGGACGGCGCGGGCCACGGTCGCCACGATAGCCACCGCCATCGCGATCACCCCGGAAACCGCCTTCGCGGTCGCCACGGAAGCCGCCACCACCACGGTCGTCGCGATCGCGGTCGCGATCGGCCTTGCGCATCATCGCGGACGGGCCTTCCTCATGCTCTTCGACGCGAACGCTGAGATAGCGGATCACGTCTTCGCTGATGCGCTCCTGTCGCTCGATCTCGGCGATCGCGGCCGACGGGCCATCGATGTTCAGCAGCACGAAATGCGCCTTGCGATTCTTGTTCATGCGGTAGGTGAGGGAGCGTACGCCCCAGTTTTCCATCTTGACCACCTTGCCGCCGAGTTGCTCGACGATGCCGGTCATCTGGGTGGTCAATTCCTCGACCTGCTGGGTGCTCGCATCCTGACGCGCGAGAAAAACATGCTCATAAAGAGGCATGGGTGTCCTTTCCAGTGTTGGCGCGGTTCCCGGCGGCAAGCCCTTCGAACCCTTCGGAAAGGACTCGATTGCTCAGAAGGCGGAAGCACGGGACGACGGGCCGACTGGCCCTGCCACATCAACATCGCCAAAAAGGTGAGATTGCTGAGACCGTCCGTTCAGCTCCCGGCCGGGATCCACGGATGGCGCGGTTTATACGGATTTTGGCCGGGATAGCAAGGGAAAGCGGCTGTAAATTGCCCCCTCCGGCCGTCCAGCCGGGAACCGGCGGCGGCTTGACATCAGCGGCCACAGCGGTGACTTACGGCTCAACCTTAGAGATTTGGCGACGTTCAGGGGCAGCGATGACGGCAGCATTTACCTTTCCAGGACAGGGTTCGCAGGCCGTCGGCATGGGCAAGGCGCTCGCCGACGCCTTTCCGGCCGCCCGGGCAGTGTTCGACGAGGTCGATTCGGCGCTGGGCGAGAAGCTGACCGGCATCATCTGGGATGGCCCGGCCGAAACCCTTCAACTCACCCAGAACGCCCAGCCGGCCCTGATGGCGGTGTCGCTGGCGGCGATGCGCGTGCTGGAAACCGAGGCCGGTTTTTCGGTCGGGCGGGATGCCGCCTTCGTGGCCGGGCACTCGCTCGGCGAATATTCCGCGCTGGCCGCCGCCGGCAGCCTGGCGATCGGCGATACCGCACGGCTGCTCCGCATTCGCGGGCTTGCGATGCAAAAGGCGGTGCCGGTCGGGGTCGGCGCGATGGCCGCGCTGCTCGGCCTCGATTACGAGGCGGCCGTGGCGGTCGCCAGCGAAGCTGCGCAGGATCAGGCCTGCCAGGCGGCCAACGATAATGGCGGCGGCCAGGTCGTGGTGTCCGGCGACAAGGCCGCGGTCGAGCGCGCGCTCGAAATAGCCAAAACCAGGGGCGCCAAGCGCGCCATGCTGCTGCCGGTGTCGGCGCCGTTCCACTGCCGGCTGATGCAGCCCGCGGCGGATGCGATGGAAAAGGCACTTGCCGATGTCACCATCAGGAAGCCGGCTTCGCCGCTGGTTTCGAATGTGCTGGCCGCACCGATCAGCGATCCCGACGAAATCCGCCGCCGGTTGGTCGAGCAGGTCACGGGAACCGTGCGCTGGCGTGAATCGATCTCGTTCATGGCGAGCCAGGGCGTGACGCGGTTTTTCGAGATCGGCGCCGGCAAGGTGCTGAGCGGTTTGGTCAAGCGTATTGCGGATGGCGCGGTCGGGGTTTCCGTCAGCGGTCCCGGTGATATTGCCGCGGCAAAAGAGGCGCTTGCCGCGGCGCATTCGGCCTAGGCGGCTGGAAGGAGATGGGGATGTTCGATCTGACGGGCAGGACGGCGCTTGTCACCGGTGCGACCGGTGGCATTGGCGGCGCGATCGCGCAGGCGTTGCATGCGCAGGGCGCCACCGTGGCTATTTCAGGCACGCGCCGCGAGGTGCTGGACACGCTGGCCGGCAAGCTCGGCGAGCGGGTTCATGTGCTGCCGTGCAATCTGTCCGACAGTGCCGAGGTCGAGGCGTTGGTGCCGGCGGCCGAAACCGCGATGGGGCAGGTCGATATCCTGGTCGCCAATGCCGGGATCACCAAGGACAATCTGTTCGTGCAACTGCGCGACGAGGACTGGGACGAGGTGATCCGCGTCAACCTGACCGCGACGTTCCGGCTGGCCCGGGCCGCGACCAAACTGATGATGCGCAAGCGTTTCGGGCGCATCATCGCGATCACCTCGGTGGTCGGCGTCACCGGCAATCCCGGCCAGGGCAATTACACCGCTTCGAAGGCCGGCTTGATCGGCATGATCAAGACGCTGGGCGCGGAGTACGCCAAGCGCAACGTCACCGCCAATTGCATCGCACCCGGATTTATCGCGACACCGATGACGGACGTGCTCAACGCCAAGCAGCGTGAAACCGTGCTGTCGAAAGTTCCTGCGGCCCGCCTTGGGACGCCGGAAGATATCGCGGCGGCGGCGGTTTATCTCAGTTCGAACGAAGCCGGTTACGTCACCGGGCAGACCATCCACGTCAATGGCGGAATGGCCATGATCTGAGCCGGTTTGGCGGCCTTCCCGGAGCCCGCCAAACACCTGATTCCGAAGGCCGATCAAGGCTTGTAGTCAAGGCTGGGGAAGTATGATAACCGAACTTCCGGATGGGCGAAGAAGGCCATTGCAGGATTTTGAAACCCTGTATATTGGCGGTGCGGAGCCTGCCGTCGTGCGCCGGGCCTTGTTGGGTGCGACGGAGCCAAATCAAGTCGATGCGCGACTGCGAAGAAAACTTAACGATCACGGTGGCTCGTATCGTCTTAGGGTCGGGTCCAATGGAACAAGCACGAGGTTGAACGATGAGTGAGATTGGCGAGCGGGTTAAAAAGATCGTGGTCGAACACCTCGGTGTCGAACCCGAAAAAGTGGTCGACAACGCGAGCTTCATTGACGACCTCGGCGCCGATAGTCTCGATACCGTCGAGCTGGTGATGGCGTTCGAAGAGGAATTCGGCTGCGAAATCCCGGATGACGCGGCGGAGACGATTCTGACGGTCGGCGACGCCACCAAATTTCTCGAAAAGAACGCGAAGAGCTGACGCCCCCGCGCGGTACTGACGAAGCCGGACGGGCCGTGATCGAGCGGCCCACCGGCTTCTTGTTGTGGACCGCAAATCCGGGGCTGGAGTGATGGATATGAGGCGGGTTGTCGTCACGGGCCTCGGCATGGTGTCGCCACTCGGCTGCGGCATCGAACCGACCTGGAAGCGAATCCTCAACAGCGAGAGCGGCGCCCGGCAGATCGACACGTTCGATGTATCGGACCTGACGAGCCGCATTGCCTGCGTAGTTCCACGCGGCGACGGCAGCGACGGCACCTTCAATCCCGACCAGTGGATGGAGCCAAAGGACCAGCGCAAGGTCGACGATTTCATCATCTTCGCGATGTGCGCGGCGCGCCAGGCGCTCGACGACGCCAACTGGCATCCGTCCACCGAGCAGGACCGTTGCGCCACCGGTACCATGATCGGCTCCGGCATCGGCGGTCTGTCCGGCATCGCCGATACCGCATTGCTTCTCAAGGAACGCGGTCCCCGCAAGGTGTCGCCATTCTTCATCCCGGGCCGCCTGATCAACCTGGCGTCGGGTTATGTCTCGATCGAGCATGGCCTCAAGGGTCCGAACCACGCGGTCGTCACCGCTTGCTCGACCGGGGCGCATGCGATCGGCGATGCGAGCCGGCTGATCGCGCTCGGCGATGCCGACGTGATGGTGGCGGGCGGCACGGAATCACCGATCTGCCGGCTGGCGATGGCGGGTTTTTGTGCGGCGCGCGCCTTGTCGACCGGATTCAACGACACCCCGGAAAAAGCCTCGCGGCCCTACGACAAGGATCGCGACGGCTTCGTCATGGGAGAAGGCGCCGGCGTCGTCGTGCTCGAGGCATATGAGCACGCCAGGAACCGCGGTGCGAAAATCTATGCGGAAGTGATCGGCTATGGGCTTTCGGGCGATGCCTATCACATCACCTCGCCGACGCCCGATGGCGATGGCGCGTTCCGCAGCATGAGCGCGGCGATGAAGCGCGCCGGGATCTCGGCTGCCGACATCGATTATATCAACGCCCATGGAACGTCGACGCAGGTCGGCGATGAAATCGAGCTCGGAGCGGTGGAGCGGCTGCTCGGCAATGCCGCGTCCAAGGTGTCGATGTCGTCCACCAAATCGTCGACCGGACATTTGTTAGGCGCCGCGGGCGCGATCGAGGCTATCTTCAGCATTCTTGCGATTCGCGATAATATCGCGCCGCCGACCATCAATCTCGATAATCCGTCGGTGGCGACCGCGATCGATCTGGTGCCGCGTACGGCGCGCAAGCGTGAGATCAATGTTGCGTTGTCCAATTCGTTCGGTTTCGGCGGCACCAACGCTTCCGTGATCGTGCAGCGTGTGGCGAGCTGACGCGTCGTATCGGGATCAAGTTCACCGTTTCGCCGCATTAAATGACGATTCCTGAGCTTAACTCAGGGCTATTCGGGCGCGACGACTTCCGGCCGCAGCGGTACCCCGCAAGGCCACGATTGAACCGGCAGGATTTCAGGTTGCATCGATGAGTGAGAGGCCGCCCATTTCGCCAAGGTCCCCGCGCGCCGCGCTCGAACCCGAACAGGTTCCGCCGCCGCCGAGAAGGTCCGAGCGCGCCCGCAACCCGTTCGTCGTGGTCGGCAATGCCATCATCACCATCCTGCTGGTGGCGATGATCGGCACCGGTGGCGCCTATTACTACGGCAAGCAGAAGCTGGAGGCGCCCGGTCCGTTGCAGGAAGACAAGGTTGTCAATATCCCGTCGCGCTCGGGCATGAGCGATATCGCCGATACGCTGCAGCGCGAGGGCGTGATCGACAATAACCGCTGGGCCTTCATCGGCGCCGTGTTCGCGCTGAAAGCGCGCTCCGATCTCAAGCCCGGTGAATATCAATTCCAGAAGAATGCCAGCCTGCGCGACGTCATCGGCACCATCGTCGATGGCAAGGTGGTGCAGCACGCGATCACGGTTCCCGAAGGCCTGACTTCGGAACAGATCGTGGCGCGGCTGAGCGACAACGATATCTTCTCCGGCTCCGTCCATGAGATACCGCGCGAGGGCACGCTGTTGCCGGAAACCTACAAATTTCCGCGCGGCACCACCCGCGACCAGGTGATCGCGCGGATGCAGCAGGCCCAGAAGCGCGTGGTCGCGGAGATCTGGGAGCACCGTAATCCGGATATCCCGGTCAAGACGCCGGAGCAGCTGGTGACGCTGGCCTCGATCATCGAAAAGGAAACCGGCAGGGCCGACGAGCGTAGCCGGGTCGCCGCAGTCTATGTCAACCGGCTGCGGCAGAAGATGAAGCTGCAGTCCGATCCGACCATCATCTACGGGCTGGTCGGCGGCAAGGGAACGCTGGGGCGGCCGATCAAGCGCAGCGAGATCACCCAGCCATCGCCGTACAACACCTACGTCGTCGACGGTCTTCCGCCCGGACCGATCGCCAATCCCGGCCGCGCCTCGCTGGAGGCCGCAGCCAATCCGGCCCGGACCCGCGACCTGTTCTTCGTCGCGGACGGCACCGGCGGCCACAGCTTCACCGAAACCTACGACCAGCATCAGAAGAACGTCGCCAAATTGCGGGCGATGGAGAAGCAGATCCAGAACGATACGGTGGAACCTGCGGACGATCCGCCCGCTGCAACCGGTACAACGCCGGCCGATGCCAACGCCGCTCCGGCGCCGGCCAAGCCGGCGGCGCCGAAAAAGCCCAGCCGCGCCGCGCCGGCCCGGCAGGGCGCCGCGCAGTCCACGGGAGCGCCGCGGGTGGTTCAGCAATAAGCAAGTCGCCCGACGGCGCGCCGGAACCGAATTCCACTTTGACCGAAAACGCTCTAAGGTCGGAGGCCTCGGTTCCCGCGAATCTCACGACCGTATCCGTATCATCAGGAGAGTTTGACGCGATGGCGCTTTCGAGCATGACCGGCTTTGCGCGAAGCCACGGCGCCAGCGGACCCTATGCGTTCGAATGGGAATTGAAGTCGGTCAACGCCAAGGGCTTTGACCTGCGGATGCGGCTGCCGCCGGGCTGGGACGAGATCGAAGCCGCGGCCAAGAAGCGCGCCGGCGAATTGCTGTCGCGCGGCACGGTCTATGCGAACCTGAACGTCAAGCGCGCCAATGCGGGCTCGATCATCCGCATCAATGAGGACGTGCTGGCGTCGATCGTCAAGGTGGCCGGCGAACTCGCCGGCCGGATCGACGCGGTGGCGCCGAGCATCGATGGCCTGCTGGGGATCAAGGGTGTCATCGAGGTCGTCGAGCCCGAGAGCAACGAGGCCGAGGACAAGGCGGCCAAGGCCGCGGCCGCCGCAGCCTTCGAGCAGGCGCTCGCCGAACTCGTCACGATGCGCCAGCGCGAGGGCGAGACGCTCGGAAACATCCTGGTCCAGCGCATGGACGAGATCGAGCGGCTGGCGAAGAAAGCCGAGGCCGCGCCCGGCCGCAAGCCCGAAGCGATCAAGGCGCGTCTCGCCGAACAGATTGCGACGCTGCTGGACGCATCCGAGCGTTTCGATTCCGACCGGCTCAACCAGGAAGCATTGATGATCGCCACCAAGGCCGATATTCGCGAGGAGCTCGATCGCATTGCCTCGCATATCTCGCAGGCCCGCGAAATGATCGGCAAGGGCGGCCCGGTCGGCCGGCGGCTGGATTTTCTGGCGCAGGAATTCAACCGCGAGGTCAACACCTGCTGTTCCAAGTCCAACGATCTCGAACTGACTAACACCGGGCTCGAGATGAAGAACGTGGTCGAGCAATTCCGCGAACAGGTCCAGAATCTGGAGTGAACCATGACTTCCGGCGGCCACGGCCTGGACGGCGTTGAACGTCGCGGACTGATGTTCGTGCTGTCATCGCCGTCGGGGGCGGGAAAGACCACGCTGTCGCGTCTTTTGATCGACAGGATGCCCGGCCTGAAGATGTCGGTGTCCGCCACGACGCGGCCGATGCGGCCGGGCGAAGTCGATGGCCGAGACTATCATTTCATCGACAAGGCCAGATTCGACGAGATGTCGAAGCGCAACGAATTGCTGGAGTCCGCCACCGTCTTCGACAACCGTTACGGCACGCCGCGCGACCCGGTCGAAGCCGCGCTGTCGGCCGGACAGGACGTGCTGTTCGACATCGACTGGCAGGGCACCCAACAATTGCGGGAAAAGGCCCGCGCCGACGTCGTATCGGTGTTCATCCTGCCGCCATCGGCGGGCGAGCTTGAAAAGCGCCTGCATTCGCGCGCGCAGGATTCGGACGAAGTGATCCGCGGACGGATGGACCGCGCCAGCCACGAAATGAGCCACTGGGCGGAGTACGATTACATCGTGATCAATCACGACATCGATGAGGCTTTCGCCGAAGTGCAATCGATCCTGAAGGCCGAGCGGCTCAAACGCGAACGCCGCACCGGTCTCACTACATTCGTGCGCAAGCTGCAGCAGCAGCTGGAAAAATAATAGCGTTTTCGAGCGAAGTAGGCTCCGCTTCGCGTGAAGAAAACGCGTCAAAATAAGAATCAGCCCTGCGCGCTTCGCGCCAGCCGTTCCAGCATCTGCTCGATCCGGTCGCGGTCCTCGGTTTCATCCGCTTCCTGCAATTCGAGTGGCGCGCCGATGTTCGGCCGGTGCAAGGCGGACGCCGGGAAAGGCAGCGGAGCGCGACGCCTGAGGTCGCGATCGAGATCCCAGACCGGACGCACTTCTTGCGGGATGTCCGAGTGGCTGCGCCGCCGCTTGCGGCCAAAGCCGAACACCATGCTCGCGACGAGGCCCGCAACGGATAGCCCACCGACGATGACGGCCAGCAACATCACGGCCGAGCCAGACTGCTTTGCCATCGGGGCATCCGCCGTGACAAGCGGAACGACGGGTGGCGCAGCAGCAGGCTGCGGTGGTGGCGAGGCATCGGCCTGCAGGTCGGCGGGCGGATTGACCGGTGCGGGCGGCGGAGGCGGCGCGACCGCGGCATTCGCGCTCAGTTGCTCGGGCCAGCGCGAGGCCACGACCGAGGTCAGCATGTTGTTGTCGGGGGCGCTTGCAGGCGGGGCGTTGTCGATAATTGCCGCACCGGCGGCGGCGGGCACCTGCCCGGTGTTGGCGGCAGCGTCTTGATCGAGTGGCGCTCTCGCGGTGAGTTCGGCGCGGGCATTCGCAACCGAGCCCGGCATCGCTCGGTCCGGCTTCGGCGAAACCGGCTGGACGGAGGCCGACGAACTCGATGGCGCGGTTTGCGCATGCGCGTCGCCTTCCTCGCGCAGATACCAGCAATGGCGATTGGAGGGATGTTCGATGCGGTAGTACCAATGGCTGCCGTCGGGCGTCTCATTCTTCGGCGCAAGAAGGCATTCGTCGGTGGCGGACGCAGGCGTTGCGCTCTGCGATGCGGCCAGAGGGATGCCGGCGCAAAGGCTGGCGATGATGGCTGAAACAAATTTCGCGGTTCGGTTCGGCATGGTGTGCTGCTCCGGCGATGATACGGTACGCGTCGCGGGCCAAATCTCCGCAAAGACTTGGGTCGCAATGCGCCGCAATTCCGGACAGCATGGGGCTTAATTCGGGCCCGCTTTCGGGCGGCGAATGTGGCGGGAATTTGAGCGGAGAGCCGCTATTGCCGGGTCGAACTCCAGCGGCCGTTGCAGCCGTCGGATCGCGTGAAAGTGCCGGCTCCGGAGTTGCCCGAGAGGTGCCCGACGACGTTCGTGACAATGCCGTCGTTGCCGACACTGACGGCGTGGTAGGCGCCGCCCGCGTTGACCCCGCCGGGTGGTGCCCGCGCCGATCGCTTTGCCGTTGGCGATGATGCC
>Ga0075522_10002298_pt1 | contig 14274 bp, 11 predicted proteins | sample NGEPerA_FD_74796 | JGI IMG/M metagenome (GOLD analysis project Ga0075522, IMG submission 74796) | Arctic peat soil microbial communities from the Barrow Environmental Observatory site, Barrow, Alaska, USA - NGEE PermafrostL2-A | ecosystem: Environmental > Terrestrial > Soil > Wetlands > Peat ... | reverse complement strand
AACCGCGCCACCGCTTCCTCCGGAGTCTCCACCGGCGACGCCAGCATGAAGCCCAGCGGATGAAACAGTGTCATCCGCGCCTCACCCAGCGTCCCCGCAAAAGCCCGGGCCACAGCACGCGCAAGATCGGCCTCCAACATCACCGCATGACGCAGCGCGGCAACATCGGCCCCCGCCGCACCCGCAATCGCCTCTTCCACCAGCGACTGTTTTACCCCAATCCGCATATCTCCGAGCATCAGTTTCAGCAGATACTTCGCCTCCAGCGCCGTCGCCCTGCGCAGTAGCCCCTCCACCAGCGCCGACCGCGAAGCCGTCGTCCGCGCCGACGCCATCGCGTCGAAAACTTCAGCCACATCGCCCAGCGTCAACGTCGCATCCGACGAAGCATTCCCATACGGCGCAACCAGTAAATCAAACGCCGCCGCCCCCAGGTCCCCATGCCGCCGATACGCCGCCGTCAGCGCCGCATCGCTCGCACCCGAAACCGCCAGCACGGCCCGCGACAGCAACGCCCCACCCGCATTCAGCTTGCGCGGATCGTTCTCCGCAAACGGCTGCCCCGCCAGATACAGGGCCAACAAACCGGCATCGGTTGCATCCCGAGAAGACTCATGCGCGTCACGCAGCGCGGCCTCAATTACCGCGCGCTTCTTCAGGCGGCTGCTCTCTCCAGCGAGAGTTTCGGCGGTCGCAGCGACAGTGGCGAAGAGTGTCATCGGGGTTCGTTGTGTAGGATGCGGACAGCAGTTGCCGAGGAGCGAGCGCCCATGGGGTGGCACACCGCATTATCCGTTTTCCTGCTGCTCTTTGCCTTCGCAAAAAGCGGCGCGCAGGCAGCAACGGCCAATGGCGATGCCACCGCCGTCCTCCAGCGCATGGCGAGGCAAAGCGCGGAATACCGCAAGACGCTGCCCAACTTTACCTGCGACGAAAACGTGGTCAGTATCGCCCGCCACAAGCGCAAGCTACAACTCCGCATCGAATTCCGTGCCACCATCCGTGTCCTGCGCCAGCCCGACGGTCAACTGACGGAAAACTCTTCCATCACGAGCTACATGGGAAAACCCGTTCCCGAAGCAGGCAGACTCGTCATACCTGGCTACGTGCAGGGAGGTCTTGCCAGAGGCGTCCCCTCGTTCTTCGTGGCGGAAAAGCAGAGTTGCTATCGCTATTCGATCAACGGCAACCGCATCGACTACGCCGTTCAGGGCGGCGGCCCAACCTGCGACGAAATCCCCGGCACACACGGCTTCGCGCTGCTCGACAGCGCCGGCGACATGCTCCACGGAGAAACCCATCGCCCTCCCATAGAGGCACGGAAACACAACTTCACCAGCTTTTCTTCCGTCGACTACGCCCCGGTCGTGCTCAACGGCAAAACCTATCGCCTTCCCTCCCACCTCTACGCCGAAATCGCGGACGACGACTGGCTCCGCACCTTCGATGCGCAGTACGATTCCTGCAAGCTATTCCACGCCACGGTCACCATCGACCCGGCAAGCTCGAAACCCATCGAAGACCCAAAGTAACTCTTCGCCCCACGCACCCCTGTAGGCCGCTGTATCATCTAACCAGACATGATTTCCCGCTACGCAAACCCGGTGACCTTCTCCCGCACGGCCCCCCGCCGCGACTTTGCCTAGCTGCGCCACGTCGATCACGCGCCCACCACCGCGCCTTATTCACTATTCACTCCCCACGATTCACTGCTCCGAAGGAGCCCCATGTTTGACCGCCTCGAACAACTCGAAGCCCGCTACGAAGAGCTGGGCCAGCAGCTTTCCGACCCCGCCATCGTCAACGACCAGGAGAATTACCGCAAGGTCTCCAAGCAGCACCGCGACCTCGAAGAGACGGTAGAAAAGTTCCGCCAGTACCGCACCCTCAAGCAGGGCATCGCGGATGCCAAACCCATGCTGCTTGAGAACGATCCGGACATGAAGGCGATGGCGGAAGAAGAGCTCGCACAGCTTGAGCCGCAGCTCGCTAAAGTCGAAGAGGAAATCAAGGTCCTGCTCCTCCCCAAGGACCCCAACGACGACAAGAACATCATCATCGAGCTCCGCGCCGGCACCGGCGGCGACGAGGCCTCGCTCTTCGTCTCTGAAATGTTCCGCATGTACCTCCGCTTCGCCGAGCAGCACAAGTGGAAGGTCGAAGTCCTCTCCCAAACCGACTCCGACGTAGGCGGGCTCAAGGACATCACCGCGATCTTCGAAGGCAACAAGGTCTACTCGCAGATGAAGTACGAGTCCGGCGTCCACCGCGTGCAGCGCGTTCCGGCAACCGAAACCCAGGGCCGTGTGCATACATCCGCGATCACCGTCGCCGTGCTGCCCGAAGCCGAAGACGTAGACATCAAGATCGAAAACAAAGACCTTCGCGTAGACACCTTCTGTTCGTCAGGTCCGGGTGGGCAATCTGTGAATACGACCTACTCGGCAATCCGCATCACGCACCTTCCCACCAACACGGTCGTAAGCTGCCAGGACGAAAAGTCGCAGATCAAGAACCGCGAAAAGGCGATGCGCGTCCTCCGCTCGCGCCTATACGAAGTCGAAGCCGAGCGCGTCCACCAGATCCAGGCGAAGGAGCGCAAACAGCAGATCGGCACCGGCGATCGCAGCGAAAAAATCCGCACCTACAACTTCCCCCAGAACCGCCTCACCGACCATCGCATCGGCCTCACCAACCACAATCTCGCGATGGTGATGGAGGGCCTGCTGCAACCCACAGTCGACGCTCTGATCGCCTTCTACACCGCTGAAAAAATGAAGGGCGAGCCTGTCGCTGCCTAACGGCGGGGCCGCACAATATCGGGTGACCCACCTTCGCGTCCGCACGAATTCGGGGTGACCCATCTTCGGCGCGTTCTTTGCGCCTAAGGTGGGTGGACCACGCTGGCCCACGCTCGCGCGCAAACTCAAGCTGATAACCTCGACCCATGCGCCGCTTTCTAGCTCTGATCGCATTCGTCGCCACAACCGCATCCCCGCAAAAGCCTTTCACGCTCCAGCAAATCCTCAGCGCGCCCTACTCTACCAACCTCACGGCCGCGCCGGTAGGCTCTCTGTTCGCCTGGGTCGAAGACGCCGAGGGCCGCCACAATCTCTGGGTGGCAGGCCCCAATACACCAGCACGCCAACTCACCCACTACACCGAAGACGATGCGCAGGACATCGCCTCGCTCGCCTGGTCTCCGGACGGCAAAACCATCGCCTACGTCTACGGCGCCGAAACCGGAGCCAGCGGCCGGCCCGCAAACCCCGCCCACCTCCAACGTCCCACGCCCGTAGAAATCATCCTGCAACCTGTCGATGGCAGCGCCCCGACAGTGCTCGGCGACGGCCACGCTCCTCTCTTCTCCCCCGACGGCAAGTCCCTCTTCTTCGTCCGCTCCGGCCAAATCTTCATCGCTGATCTCGCCGCCCTTAGAATTTGTGCGCTAAATAAAAACTGTCATCCTGAGCGAAGTCTCGTGGCCTCATCACGAGACGCAGCCGAAGGACCTGCAATGCCGCTCGCACCTGGAACACGGTCCGGATCGTTCACCCACCAAGTCCTTTTCGATCGCGGCTCCGCCTCCGCCCTCACCCTCTCCCCAGACGGCAAAATCCTCGCCTACATCTCCCACCGCCGCACCCACAGCTTCCTCGCTCTCTTCAACCTCGAAACCAAGACCCTCACCTTCCCCGCACCCTCCACCGGCGACGACTCCGCCCCCATCTTCTCCCGCGACGGCAAATACCTCGCCTGGCTCCGCTTCCCCTTCACCGACCCATCCGAGTTCGCTGGCAACCGCACCTCGCCCAACCCGTGGTCGATCCAGATCGACGACCTCTCCACCAACCAAACCCGCACCCTCTTCCAACCCGAACCCAACCAACCCGGCAGCGCCGAACCTCGCATGTCCACCGGCGAACCCCACCTCTACTGGACAGCGCCCTTGGCACCCACCACAGACTTGTCATCTCGACCGAAGCGCAGCGCAGTGGAGAGACCCGCAGTTTCCTCCTCCGGCAGCCTCCTCTTCTTCTCAGAAGCCGACGGCTGGGTTCACCTCTACTCCATCGACCCATCAGGCACGAAACCCCCAGTCCTCCTGACTCCCGGAAAATTTGAGGTCCAGGATGCGACGCTGGATGCCGAAAATGGAATACTACTCTTCAGTGCCAATTTCGACGGTTACAACCCTCTAGACCGCGATCGCAGGCACATCATGTCTCGCCTTATTCCCAACCCTTCCGTTGAAGACTTAGGGATCGAACAAGGAACATCCGGGCCGAGCATCGAAACGCACCCGGTCGTCAGCGGAGGACAGATTGCTGCTCTCGTCTCGGATGCGAGAACGCCCATGCACCCAGCTCTTATCCAGTCACCGCTCGGAGCTAACCCAGCGATCATCACCCCTCTTCACCCCGACGAACTTCCCATGGACTACCCCGCCGCCCAACTGGTCACCCCCACCCAAATTATCTTCCCTTCCTCCGACAACCTCTTCCAACTCCACGGCCAGCTTTTCCTCCCCAAATTCTCCGCGCCCGCCGGCACCAAACACCCCGCCATCCTCTTCTTCCACGGAGGCCCCAAGCGCCAGATGCTCCTCGGCTACCCGGCCATGGACTACTACTCCAACGCCTACGCCATGAACCAGTACCTGGCGTCTCGCGGCTACATCGTCCTCAGTGTCAACTATCGCGGAGGCATCGGCTACGGCCTCGACTTCCGCCAGTGCCAGCATTGCGGAGCGGACGGCGCAGCCGAATACAACGACGTCCTCGGCGCCGTCGCCTACCTCCGCTCGCGCCCCGACGTCGACACCGCCCACATCGGCATCTGGGGAGGAAGCTACGGCGGCTACCTCACCGCGCTCGCCCTCGCCCGCAACTCCGACCTCTTCGCTGCCGGCGTCGACTTCCACGGCGTCCACGAGTGGGCCCGCGAAGATAACGCACGGTCGGATTGGCTCGACCGCCCCGGCACCACACTCGAAGCTCAGGAAAAAATCGCCGCATTGGCCCACGCAAGTTCGCCAATGGCGGACATCGCCAAGTGGAAGTCGCCGGTCCTCCTCATCCACGGCGACGACGACCCCGAGGTCGCCTACACCCAAACCCCCATGCTCGCCGACGCCCTCCGCGCCCGCAACGTCCACGTCGAAGAACTCATCTTCCCCGACGAAGTCCACGGCTTCCTGCTCCACAAGGACTGGCTCGCCGCCTACCAAGCCGCCGCCAACTTCTTCGATCGAACGCTGAAGCCATCGTCCATCTCGCCGGTACCACCCTCCATAAAGTAACGGGAGAGCCTCATCTACCGTTGCGAACCTTCGCGTCCTCCGCGCCTTCGCGTTTTCTTTTGCTTTTGTGCCCGGCAGCACCCACTCCGCTAAAATAAGCAAGACCGAAACAGCGCAAAGGAAGCACCCCGACATGAGCACCACCGCATTAGCCGCACAGATCGACGCCCTCGCCAAAACCGCCGGCCTCACCATCGCCGACACCGCCAGCGCCCAGGACTACACCGGCAACCCCACCACCCGTTTCACCCTCGCGCTCGCCGCCGACCCCGCGAAGACGCAAACCCTCGAACTCTCCGAAGCCTTCGACGCGGCGAATCCCGCCTATGCGACAGAGTTGGCAACATACTTCGCCGAAAGCGCCCGCCGCCTCCGCAACCCGCGCCCCGACTGCTACCTGGCGATGCTCGGCCTGCCGCTCAGCTTCGGCAAATTCGGCTGGCCCTTCCACGGCTCGACATCCGGGGCCGATACGTCCCTCGTCCACGGTGAAGTCAACCTCGAAACCGGCGAGCCCAGCGCGCTCCACGCCAAAATTTCCGCGTCGCTTACGCAGACCTTCGCCGAGGTCGTCACAGCACTCGAACAGCCGTTCGCCGAAAGCTTTATCTACAACGCCGTCCGCAAAACCATGGACCAGGGCCAGCTCGAGCTCACCAAATCCGGCAACCGCCAGCCCGTCCCCGTCACCACGCGCTACTACAGCGCGAAGCAGAAAATCTTCATCTTCAACGACACCGACGACGCCAAGCGCAGCGACTTCCTCACCGCCAAGGTCTACTGGCTCTCAGGAGTCCTCGGCGGCAGCGCTCCGGTCTGGATCGCCGACCCCCGCGACGCGCAATACCTCAACACCACAGCCGCCGAACTGAAGTCCGTCGCCGCGAAGATCGCTACAGGCGGCCTCATCACCCTCTCCGACAATGGCGAGTCCGCCGCTCCCACCGCCGAGCTCTCCGCCCGCCACGCCCAATACCACGCCGACGTCGAAGACGCCCTCAACTTCATCAAGCCCCACTTCAACGAAGACATGCGCGGCGGCCACACCAACATGTGAGCCACACCAGAGCAAAGCGAAGGGCGACGATTGAGGGCGCCCCTTGCTTTACTCACCACTGAAGACTCATCACTCACAACCGAACAAAACCCACACTTCCTCGAACCTCATCCTCTCAAACCCTCGCTCCTCAACACAACCCGCTCACCTCTGCGCTCAATAGCTCTGAGAAGCTGTCCAGAAACTTCGCCCGATGAGGGATGCGATTTCGAGGCGCGGGAAGGAATGCTTGTCCCGGGGGCTAAAAGCCCCGAATTTGTGGCCGCTTCGATGTCCGGGATAAATCCCGGACCTATCCCAGAAGCAAGAGCCACAGCAAATCGGCCATGCACTGCCAAGTTCCTGGACAAGTTCTGAGATCTTCGCTCGTTCCAACCCGCTTTAGCCAATCCCCTCCAACCGATCCAGCCTCTCCTTCAACTCCCGAACCTCCCGCCGCAACTCCTCAACCTCTTCGGCCAGCCCACTCCTGCCCCGCGGCTCCTCACTCCCACCCCGCGAAACGACAGCCCCCACATCCACCGGCCCACCCAGCAAATGCGCCCACCGAGCCTCGCGCGACCCCGGCTGCCGCGCGAGCTGCACCACCAGCGCACCTTCCGGCTGGTCGTCTTCCGTCCGCGAAGCCAGCCTTTGCAGCGTCGCCACCACCTGCGCCGGATCGTCGAACCGGAACATCCGCTCCGACCGCGTTCGCAACTCCCCGGGCGTCTGCGGCCCGCGCAGCAGCAGCAGGCAAACCACCGCCGTCTCATCCCGCCGCAGCTGTAGCCGGTCCCGCACGCGGTGCTCGTACTTGGGAACCCGCCCATCCTGCGACGAATCCGCTAACCCCATGTCCTCCAACACATGCAAGCCCTGCCGCACCTCGTCCTCATCCAGCGACATCACCGGCTCGCGGCTCGAGCTCTGGTTGCAGGCGTTGCGTAAAGCATTGAGCGACAAGGGATAATTCTCCGGCGTCGTAATTTCCTTCTCGATCAGGGAGCCCAAAATACGGGCCTGAATATCAGTCAGTTTCATAGGAATCTCGCAGGGCGGGGAACCAGCCCTGACAATTAGATTACAGTCGCCCACTCAACTTTTTCCGCCCGTCACCGTTAGAATGGAAGAAGGCAATGGCGATTCGACAATTCGATTCGACCTCCCTTAAAATCCTCGGGCCCTCCCATCGGAGAAAAATTTGATATTCAACCAGACCTCCGCCAAGAACTGCCAGGCATCTAAAGCACCTGCATTTCACAAGCGTTCTTGCTGGAACGCCGCTGCCGTCGCGTTGTTCGCTCTCGCCTGCACAGCCATCGCAGTTCCGGCCCGCGCCTCCATCACCCTTACTCCCGGCGAAATGGGTTCTCCCGGCAATGCAGCCGCGCTCACCGGCCAGAAGTACCACCTCAAGCTCTACCACCTGCACACCGGCGAAAGCCTCGACATTGTTTACCGTATCGGCGACACCTACCTGCCCGCCGCGCTCGCCAAGCTCAACTACCTCCTCCGCGACGACCGCAACGACGACCAGAGCCACTACGACCCCCGCGAATTCGACCTGCTCCACAACCTCCTCACCCGGCTCGGCAGGCCCAACGCCGTGGTGGACATCGTCTGCGGCTACCGCACTCCCGAAACCAACGAATACCTCCGCACCCGCGGCCCCGACACCGGTGTCGCAAGGCACTCGCAACACACCCTGGCCAAGGCCATCGACATCCGCATCCCCGGCGTCGCCACCCGCAAGCTCCGCGACATCGCGCTCAGCCTGCACGAAGGCGGCGTGGGCTACTACCCCGTCAGCCAATTCGTCCACGTCGACGTCGGCCCGGTCCGCACATGGACCTTCCGCGGCGGCCGCGCAGACTAACCCCGCTTCACCCAAGACGACAAAACCTCGACACCACGTCGAGGCTTTTGTTTGTCGTCAATCCTTCAAGGTCCTACCGCCGCTTCAACCCCAGCAAACTCAAAAAGAAGCTCCCAAAACAAATCTCCGTCCCCAGCATCAGACACATCATTGCGGGCAGCGTCCGCCGCATCATCCGCACCGGCGGCAGCGGCCCATACCCCGCATGGGCCCACGCATGCACCGAGAAAATCGCGATCCCCAAACCCACCAGCACCAACATTGCGCCGGCGATCAGCCCCGTCTCCAGCGTCACAAACCGGAACCACCGCTGAAAGCTCTCATCCTCAGGCAGCAGACCTTCGGTGATCGCAAACACCTTCGCCGCGATCCCGAAAAATAGGAGTTGAAACCCGAGCAGCACGGCCGCCACGGCATACGCCAGCGTATCCACGCCGAGGTTGACGAAACCCAGCGGCCGTTCCGCCGGCAGCAGCCACGCCATCAACGCCAGTCCGCCCAGCATCAGCGTCAGTCCCGGAAATAGAAACAGCCACCGCGGCGAGTACATCAGCAGAAACCGCAAGTGCCGCCAGCCATCGCTCCACGTCTTCAGGTGCGGAGGCCGGCTCCGCCCATCTTTCTGCAACGTCGTCGGCACCTCGACGATCGTCTGCTTCAGCAGCGCCGCCTTCACCACCATCTCGCTGGCAAATTCCATGCCCGTCGTCCGCAGCCCCCAACGCTCATACGCCGCGCAGGAGAACGCGCGAATGCCGCAATGAAAGTCGCCGATCGGCGCGCGAAATAGCACGCGCCCCAGCCGGCTCAACACCGGATTCCCCAAATAGCGATGCAGCGCCGGCATCGCCCCCGGCCCAATTCCACCCTGGAAGCGATTGCCCATCACCAGGTCCGCACCCTTGCGCAGCTCGGCCAGAAACCGCGGAATATGCGCAAAGTCATAGCTGTCATCTGCATCGGCCATCAGCACAAACCGCCCGCGGGCCGCGGAGATTCCCGCATTCAACGCCGCTCCATACCCTCGCACCGGCACAGAGACCACGCGCGCACCATGCTCCGCCGCTATCGCCTGCGAGCCGTCGGTAGACCCGTTGTCGGCCACCACCACCTCGCCCACAATGTCATTCTCTCGTAGCGCCGCCAGCGCATTATCGACGCACACCGCCAGCGTCTCCGCCTCATTCAGACACGGCATCACGACAGTCAACTCCACGGCTTCCTGGCTCATCGCGCAGCCTCACCCGGCAAATTCAGCGGCAGCGCATAGAACGCCGTCTCACCCAGCCTCACCCAGCCAGCCGCCGCCGGATGAACCGCATTCATCTCGTCCGGATCGAAGTAGCCGACCAGCACCTTCGCTCCCTGGGCCCGCATCACAGCGTACGCCTGCTCACGATTCGGTAGCGCCCCAAGCTGGTCGATCAAATGTTTCGGTGACGGCTCATACATCTCCGTCAGGATCTGCACCCCCGCCAGCCGCGCCCAGTAGTGGTCGTCGAGGCAAGCCTTGGTGCCGACGCAGGCGATCTCGTCGCCCGGCCTCACACCCATCGCGCGCAAGCCTTCGGCCGCTCCAAAAATCTCCGGGTACTGCCACCCATGCGCAAGCCCTGCAACCGATTGCTCGCGCCGCTCCCGCAAAGCTACGCGTAATGTTTCGCCCAACGCCAGAAACGCCAGCAGAACAACCAGCATACCCGCACCGGAACGCAGCGCCGAGGCCGGAAGCAAAGCACGCGCCTCACTCTCCGCCCGCACTTCGAGCGCCGCGAACAACGGCAGCAACACCGCAAAATACGCCACCGTCACATACCGTTCTTCAACATTGACCAGCCCATAAATGCCCCACATGGCCAAGCCAAGCCCCACCGCCGGCCACCAGAAGGTCGTCTCCCGCAGCCTCAGCCGTGCCCCCGCAAAAAGCAGCAGCGCCAGCAAAATCAACGGCTCCGGATGGTTCAGCAAATACCGAAACACCAGCACCATATTCCGCTCATCACGTTTCGCAAGCTGCCCCAGTTGGATATGCGGCACAATCCGCTCGTTGAAGTACGTCGCATCGAACCACGCCGGATAAGTCCCCAGCGCATGCCCCTTGTAGCTATAAATCCCCGGCTGCGCGAGCAGTTGTTTCTCCGGATGCACCAGCGTCGCTGTCGCCGCTCCGAAGTCTTTCGTCATCCACGGCTCAAGGTGCATCTTCTCCGTGCCACCGACATACCAGGCATAGTTCAAGCTGCCCGAATCCCCAAAATCGAACCTGTGCTTCTGCCGCGAAAGCGCCGCCACATACGGCCCCGCCACCGCCGCAAAGACCACCAGAGCCAACGCTCCACTCGTAACCGCCCGCAACAAAGGCCGCCGCTGCGCCCGCCACTGAAACAACACCAACACCGCAATCGCGAGCAGCGCCAGCAGGAACGCAAACGACTTCGTCAGATAGGCCAGCCCAAAGAACAGTCCCATCAGGGGCGCAAATATCAACCTGTCCGTCGCCAGCGCCTGTAACAACATCGCGAGCCCTGCGAGGATCAGCGCCTGCAACAACCCATCCGGCCCCACCCTGTTCAGCGTCAACTCCCGCTGCGCCGCAATCACCAGCAGCGCCACGCCCAGCATCTGCAACGCTTTCAATGACAGCACCGCCGGCGCCTCGCCCATCGCCTCGCGCAACCGCACCAGCGCAGTTACGAACCACAGCATCGCCGCAACCTGCGCAAAAAATACGACGAAGTTGACGGCGTAATAAACTCCCAACTCATTCGCCCGCGCCGGATGCACCAAACCCTGCGCCACACTCAACAGCGCAGGATACAGCGGATGCCAATACCCATTCACCGCATCCGCCCAGCGGTGCGCATGTAACAGGTCGGCGATGTCCATGTAGGCGACCGAATCGCCGTCGATCATGTACGGCGCGAACCCAGCCGCCAGACCCATCACCGGCACCAGCGCCACTAGGTACACGAGCAGCGGTCGTCGCAAGGTCGGGGCGTTCACGCGGGCTCCTGAAACCTATTCATGGCTGGCTCGCACAAGAATATCGCGGACGCGCCCAAAGACCTACGCCTTCACTCCGCGTCGTAGACATTGCGCAGCAGCTCCCCGGCCAGGCGGTGCATCGGGCGCAGCAACGGGAACCCCGCCAGCCGCAGCGTTAGCAACAGCATCTTCATCGTTTGGTCGAACAGAACCTTCGTGCGCCTCTGTTTCGGCGAGCGGTCATAGACCCAGAACAGGATCAGGCCCATTTGGTATAGCCACAGCAGCCGCGGCAGATAAGGCTGGATGTCCTTCGGCAGTTTCACCCCGGAAGCGACGACCGCGCTCTCGAAGAAGCCAATGTCCTGTTCCCGGATGTTTGCAGTCTCGCTGCTAAAGGGGGACAGAGGATGCTCCGGATCGGCGTGCGCGGAAAGTGCGCCGAGCAGGTTGCGGTTCGGTCCGAAATAGTCGAACTTCTCCGTAATAATCGTGCGCAGGCGCGCTTCGAGCGTTCGGCAAACCGCCAGCTTCGCTTTCAGGTCGGCCGACATGTCGACTTGCGCCTGCTCGTAAAACGCCATCACCAGCGACTCTTTGGAATCGAAGTAATAATACGCGGCGCCGAGCGCGACACCGGCTTCCGCGGCGATTTCGCGCATGGTGGCACGGTCGAATCCGCGCTCGCGAAAAATCGCCAGGGAGGCCTTCAGGATGCGCGCCCGCGTCTCCTCCGCCTTCACCGTCACCGCTTTGTTAGCTGTGCGAATACCCGACTCCCTCTGCGCCCGCCGGACGATTGTCATAACCCGGGCGCACCCCACGGTTCCGCATTCTCGCAAAAATGAAAATGTTGAACACATGCATGATGCCAAGGATCAGCAGCACCACGCCAATCTTGTAACTTTCCAGTTCGATAGCCTGACGCAGTGTCGTCAGCGCCTCGGTAGTCTTCAACGCCAGACTAATGTATCCGATGTTGATCAGGTAAAAGCCGACCACCAGCAAGTGGTTTACGGCGTCCGCGAGCTGCGAGTTGCCGCGAAACGCATCAACCAGAAAGATTCTGCCATTACGATGCAACGTTCGCGCAACCCAGATGGTTAGAGCGATGCTGATTGCCAGATAGCTGAAGTAAACGGCGGCGATATTCATTGAAGTCTCCTTGAATCCGTAATTCTGAACATGTTCAATTATTAAGATACGCTGTTTCTGCGTTTAATTGGAAAATATTTGAACATGTTCATTTATTCTTGCCGGAAATATCGCCAGCATAACCCCGAAGGGCTACAAAATGTACCGACTCAAATCCTGGTTCTTCACAATCTCCGCAACCTGCTGCTGCACATACTCGCGGTCCACCACCACGACCCGCTCCACCACGCCTTTATCGCCAGTCCGCTCCACCAGCTTCGGAACCTTCGTCGAGACCGCCACACCCTCCACCGGCTTCACCAGGTCCGGAGCGTGGAAGCTGATCTCATCCAGCACTTTTTCCATGATCGTATGCAGCCGCCGCGCGCCGATATTTTCCGTCTGCTCATTCACCTGAAACGCAAAGTCCGCCATCTCGCTCAACGCTTCCGGCGTAAATTCCAGCTTCAATCCTTCCGTTTCGAGCAGCGCCACGGCCTGCTTCACCAGTGACGCCCGGGGCTCCGTCAGAATGCGCAGAAAATCCTCCACCGTCAGCGCCAGCAATTCCACCCGGATCGGAAACCGCCCCTGCAACTCGGGAATCAGGTCGCTCGGCTTCGAAACATGAAATGCGCCGGCCGCGATAAACAAAATATGGTCGGTGGAAACGTTCCCATACTTCGTATTCACGGTGGTGCCTTCGACGATCGGCAAAATGTCCCGCTGCACGCCCTCGCGCGAAATATCCGGCCCATGCCCACCCTCGCGCCCGGCGATCTTGTCGATCTCGTCGAGGAATACGATCCCCGCATTCTCCACGCGCTCCACCGCAACCCGCGTCACATGGTCCATATCGACCAGCCGCTGCTCCTCCTCCTGCACCAGGTACTCGAACGCATCGGCGATCTTCATCAGCCGCTTCTTCGTCCTCTGCCCAAACAAACCGGGCAGCATGTCTTTCAGGCCGCTCTGCTCAAATTCTTCTGGAGGCTGGTTGGAAATAATCTCGAACTGCGGCATATTCCGGTCGCGCACATCCATTTCGACGGTGCGCTCATCCAGCTTGCCCTCGCGAAACTGTTGCCGCAGCCGCTCCTTCTCCCGCGCCCGCTCCGCCTCGCTCTTGGGAACGACAGCCAGCTTCGGTTGTCCGTCCAAACTTTGGGGCGCCCCATTCATCGCGGCATCATCGCGATGAGCGGAGTCCACGGCATCCGGCACCGCCACAGGCCCGTGCGCCGCAGTACTCGCCGGAGCCGAAACACTCGCCCCCTGCGCCGCCAGCAAATCCACCAGCCGGTCTTCCGCCGCCAACTCCGCTCGGTCCTCGATCTCATCCAGCTTCTCTTCGCGGACCATGTCAATCGAAATCTCAACCAGGTCCCTCACCATCGACTCGACATCGCGCCCGACGTACCCCACCTCGGTAAACTTCGACGCCTCCACCTTCAGAAACGGCGAGTTGGTCAGCTTCGCCAGCCGCCGTGCAATCTCCGTCTTACCCACGCCGGTCGACCCGATCATCAGGATGTTCTTCGGCATAATTTCTTCCGCCAGGTCCGGCGAAAGTTTCTGCCTCCTCATCCGATTCCGCAACGCCACAGCCACAGCGCGCTTCGCCGCAGCCTGCCCCACAACATACTTGTCCAGCTCGACAACAATCTGCCGCGGAGTCAAATCATCCAGCGCAAGCGGTTGGTCTTCAGCGGTGCCGGGTAAATAAATTGCCATGGTTCAGGTAAGCTTCCTCATCTTACGAAGCTCGTCGATTTCCGCGAGGTCGCGGAGACGGCCGACAAACTGTTTATTTTGAACCAGATCGTCAACCGAAAGATAGTGAGCGACAATGTCTTCGTCAATGGCAAAATCTACTCGATTTGCCCACGCGTCATCGAAGTTGAGAGCAGAAATACTTTGCAGGATATCGATTCGGTT
>Ga0075522_10002297_pt1 | contig 14274 bp, 7 predicted proteins | sample NGEPerA_FD_74796 | JGI IMG/M metagenome (GOLD analysis project Ga0075522, IMG submission 74796) | Arctic peat soil microbial communities from the Barrow Environmental Observatory site, Barrow, Alaska, USA - NGEE PermafrostL2-A | ecosystem: Environmental > Terrestrial > Soil > Wetlands > Peat ... | reverse complement strand
CACCGTTCGCTGATCCGCGCGCTCGACGCGTCGGGCGATCGCGCGGGCGCGGTGCAGGCGTACGAGCAATGCCGCGCAGAACTCGCCGAGCAACTCGGCATCGACCCCGCAGCGGAGACCGTCGAGGTCTATCTCGGTGCGCTGCGCGACCAGAGCGCCTCGTCGGCCGCCCGGTTGCCCGTCGTGACATCGAGCTTCATCGCGCGCGACCGCGAGGTCGCACAACTCGACGCCGCGCTTTCGCAACCCGGCCTCGTAACCGTTGCCGGCCGCGGCGGCGTCGGCAAGTCTCGCCTTGCGGTTCGGGTTGCGCGCGCTCGGCACGACTTCGTCGGCGGCCGGCTGTGGGTGTCACTGGCACCGGTCGCGCAGGACGCCCTGGTCGCGTCGACCGTCGCGCTCGAGGTCGGCGTCGCGCTGGGCACCGATGACGCAACCGGGGTTCTGGCTGAACATTTGGCGCCCCTCGGCCGTGTGCTGCTCGTGCTCGACGGCTGCGAGATCGTGGTCGACGGAGTCGCATCATTAGCAAGCGCGCTACTTGCAAGTTGCCCGTACCTCACCCTCGTCGTGACCAGCCGCGTACCGCTCTCGCTCGAAGGCGAGCGAGTCGTCACCGTCGAGCCGCTCGATGCACCAACGGGCGATGACCCGGCCGCATTGCTTGCGAGTGCGCAGGTGCGGATCCTGATCGACCGCGTGCATGACAGCGGCGGCGACCTGCGGGTCGACGAACGGCTGGCGCCGCACGTCGCGCTGCTGCTCGGCCAATGCGGCGGCTTGCCGCTGGCGCTCGAACTAGTCGCCGCGCAACTGTCGGCGATGCCGGTCGGCGACCTGCTCGACCATCTCTCCGACGTGCTCGTCGACGGCGAAGACCGGCTGCGCCGCGTCGTTCGCGGTAGTTATGCCTTGCTGGACGACGACGAAGCGGCGGTCTACCGGCGGCTTGCGGTTCTCGACGGTCCGGTGGGATTGCCGTTGATCCGTGCGGTCGTGTCGGGCGGGCCGATCGCGCCGGTGCGGGTAGTCCGCATCTTGCGTGAGCTCACTGCACGAGGGTTGCTCGCCGTTGATCGCACGGGTGCGCGATGGCGCTATCACCAGGACGACGACCTGCACCGCTTTGCCCGCGAGTTGCTCGTCGAGCGTGGCGAGGAGGGTGCGGCGTTCGATCGACTTGCCGACGCCGTGCGTGCGGCCTTGCCCGACGACGCGCGGGTCTCACCGGCCGGCTACCGCGAAGCGATCACCGACATGCTCGGTTCGGTTCGCTCGTTGTTCGGTGCCGCGATACAGGGCAGAACCGACCGCGAGCGATGCCTCGAACTCGCCTTCCGACTGCATCGCTACTGGGCCGGGGCAAACGTGGCGGAGGGCCGTTATTGGCTGTCCCGATTGCTGGGCGACGGTGCAAACAGCGAGTGGACGCCGTATGCAACCTACGCAATGGGTTACCTCGACTACTGGTCGGGCGACACCGCGAACGCGATCAGTGAACTTGAGACGGTGGTGCGAATGCTCGACGGAGTCGAGTCTCCGTACACCGCACATTCGCTGATTTACCTGGCCGGATTGCTCGACGACCTCGACCGCGGAGCCGAGGCACTCGAATACGTGCGTCGCGCAATTGGTGCCGCGCAACCGTTTAGCATCGACCTGCAGGTAACCGCAGCGATGGGCATGGGCAGCGTGCTGTCCGAACGCGGCGCACCCGAGGCGGCGCGTTACGCGGCCGATGCGATCGCGTTATGCAGAGCCGGCGGTTCGCTCGAGCAGTTGGCCGCCGCAATGCCGACGGCAGCGATGGTGTGTTACCAGGTGGGCGCGCTCGACGAGTCGCGCGCGTACGTCGCAGAGGCTCGTCCTATGCACGTCGATAGCCGCCGCATTGCGCGAGTCGTGCTGCTGTCGACGTCCGCCGGACTCTCGTTGGCCGACGGTGACCTCGATGCCGCGGTCGACTTCGGTGAAGCGGCCGACCATGAGGCGACCGAACTAGGCGTCGAACGGGAAGTGCCGTTGATCCGGTCGATTCTTGCGCGGGCGCTGCTTGCCAGGGGCGATGTCGCTGGGGCTGCGGAGCGAGCTGTCGCCGCCCTCGACGCCGCTTCCTCGATCAGCTTCGACTACCCGGTCGCGATCTGTCTCGAGACCGCCGCTCTCGTCTTGCAAGCCGCCGGGGGTGCCAGCAGCGACCTCGCCATCCTGCTCGCTACGGCCGCCGTCATTAGGGAGCGGGGCGACCGGCCGGCTCCCGCGCCCCTTGCCGATGCCGTCGTTACGTTGCGCGCCGAGTTGCGGAGCCAGCTGGTCGGCGTCACGACTCTGAGCGCGGCGGACGGCCGCGGGCTCGCTGTCGCGCTGCTTGCCGCCGTGCCGCTTCGACCCGCCCCGCCTGGACACGAGTGACCTCCGAGCGCCGCTGTTACGGGCTCGCACTCCATCGCGCACGCGTAACAGCCAGGTAATGGCGGGGTCTGCCACTGCGCCCGCCGACTCGTCACAAGTGCAGGTTCGGGCTGAGACCTTGCTAAACGCCACGCAACGTTGCTGAGGCCTGCGCGACCAGCGGTGCAATGACCGGGGCAACCACAACTCCGTCGCGGCCGGTGGCCTTTGCGCCATACAAAGCACGGTCGGCGCGCTGCAAGAGTTGTTCGGCGTCGAGGTCGGAGTCCTGCATGCGCGCAACGCCAAAGCTGGCGGTCACCACGACGTCGGGGCGGATGAAGTCGAGCGTGCGCAGCGCAGTTCGCAGCCGCTCGGCCACGACGCGCGCGTCGTCGTCAGTAGCGTCCGGCAGCAGCACGAGGAATTCCTCGCCGCCAATGCGCGCGACCATGTCACTGGGGCGGATTGCGTCGCGGACCGCGAGACCAACAGCACGCAGAACGGCGTCGCCTGCGGCGTGGCCGTATTCGTCGTTGATCCGCTTGAAGAAGTCGAGGTCGAACGCGATGAGCGCTAGCGCGGTGTGCATCCGGCGGCCCCGTGCGAACATCGCGGTTAAGGAGTCCTGAGCGCTGCGCCGGTTGGGCAGCCCAGTGAGATGGTCGTACGCGGCGTTGAACTCGGCCGTGGCCTTGAGTCGCCTGAACGACGCGAGCATCACGGTCAGAACGACACCAGCGGCAACCACGCCAAAGGTGCGACCCGCGTACCAGCCAAGGCTGAACCGCGAGTGCGAGTGATAGCTGATGACGAGATCGCAAAGACACGCGACGAGCGCGACGACCGCCCATCGCTCAGGACCTGCGGCGCCACGGATGCCGCGCACGCAGAACACCAGGCTGACAATCACCAAAGGCAACCCGATCGGTGCGGTCACGTTGGTGAACTGCGTCGCGTCCAAGCCCCGGATCAGCACCGGCAGCCGATGAACGTTCGCTCCAAAGGTGGCGATCGTCGCCACGGCCACGGCGACCGTCGCTCCGGCACCACCGGCCAGCAGCCGTCGCCGCCTAGGTCGACGCGTCTCGACGGCGTTCGGCCCAAACCAGGGGCCCCAAGCGGCGCCGAGCAATATCGGGAACCCGGCATGCCAGCAGACGAACATGTACGGCGCCATCGACACGGCGAAGTCAAGCGGTGGATGGCTCGACACGATTCCGGGAAACGCAAGCAGGTACGCGCCCATTAGCACGAGCGACCACAGGTACGCACACGCCATGAGCAGGAACCGGCGATCGCCGGTGTCGAGGAAGTTTCCGGCCAGCAGCCACGCGGTCAGGATGTCGAAGCAGGCAATCGCCGAGAGCGTCATAGGCAAGAAGCTCATGCCCGGACCAAGGTGCCGACCGGCCCAGGGCATGAGTGCAAGCGTCACGGCGATCACGGCGACGGACGCAAAGAGCGGTGCGGGCTGCGTCAACCGCTGTCCAGGGCGGCTCATGAATCTGTTATCGGCGTCCAGGCGCACGTCCGAAGGAAAACTGTTGTTGCGGTCACATGTCAGATCAGGGCAGGAGCAGCCGGGTCCAGGCATCTGGTCCCGACCGGTCATCGACTGGTCGACGGCGGCGAGCTCAATGCGGGACGCCGAGTTGCTGGGGCGGGACGCCTAAGTTACTGGACAAATAGGTATCTCCTCAGACCCATCTACGGAGATGTCCCAAGGCGGCCCGCGCGAGCCGGATCGCGTTACCGGCGGCGGAGCCTCTTGTCAGCGATCGCCTGTGGCGTCGCGAACATGGTGTCGTCCGGGTTGATGTCGGTGCCCGGCGCCACGATCGCGTCGATCCGGTCGAGGATGTCGTCGGTCAGCTCAACATCGGCGCCCGCGAGCAGGTCGCTGAGATGGGACGGCGTGCGCGGACCGATCAGCACGGCCGTGACGGCTGGGTGCGAGCGCACGAACGAGATCGCCAGATGTGTCAGCGGCATGCCTGCATCAGCGGCGAGCTTCGTGAGTGCATCGACGGCCTCGCGTTTCGCTTTGTTGGCCGGCACCGAGAGGTCGAACGCCTGCGGCGCACGCGCGGTGCGGTTGCCTTGCGTCGGGTCGGTTCGACCAGAAAGCCAGCCGCTGCTCAAAGGTGCGTACGTCAAAACCCCCATGCCATAGCGCTGCGCGGTGGGCAGCATTGCCGCCTCGATGCCTCTCGAGAAGATCGAGTAGCGAGGCTGCTCGGTGCGAAAGCGATGATGCCCGCGCTTTTCCGCCACCCATTGCGCCTCGACGATCCGCTCGACCGGAAACGTCGACGAGCCGATTGCGCGGACCTTCCCCGACCGCACCAGGTCAGACAGCGCTCCGAGTGTCTCGTCGATGTCTGTTAGCGGATCGAACCGGTGCATCTGATACAGATCGATGTGGTCGACGCCGAGTCGTCGCAAGCTGTTCTCCACGGCCCGCTTGATCCACCGCGGCGACCCGCCCTGATAGTTCGGGTCCTCTGCTCGTGGCAAGCCGAACTTGGTCGCCAGCACCACGTCGTCCCGCCTGCCTTTGAGCGCTTTGCCGACGATCTCCTCGGACTCGCCCCCGGAGTAGACGTCGGCGGTGTCGACGAGGTTGATTCCCGCGTCGAGCGCGGTGTGGATCATGGCGATCGACTCGTCATGGTCGGTATTGCCCATGGCGCCGAACATCATCGCGCCGAGCGCAATGTCGCTGACCGATATGCCTGTGCCACCAAGTACCCGCTGCTTCATGTCCACTCCTCACGACCGGCATTACCTGAACGTTACGTCGGTCCGTTGTGCTGGGTTCCATGGGATCGAATCCGTCGATGTCCGACGTCGTGCTCGGCGACCCGTACGACGCGCCGCCGTCCGGCATTACCCGCCGATCGTTCCTGGCGGCGGTCAATGCGCTCGCACTGGTCGCCGTCCTCGAAGCATGCACCGGCAAGCACCACCCGGCGGCGGCAAGCACGTCTGCGACGGGCTCCGCCAGCACGTCGGCGACGTCGTTCCCTTCGTCTCCAGCGGCTAGCGCCGCGACCGCGGATTTCTTGGCCGTGTTGCGACAGGCAGTTCAGGCCAGTCCTGACTTCCTGCAGCAGGCGGCGGCAAAGGCGGTCGCCACGAAGGATGTCGCCACGATCTCAGCCTTCGTGCGCGACCGGATCTCGGTCATCCCGTCGTGGCGGCAGGGGGATGACCCGGTCTATTCCAAGCGATGGGGCGCGCGGGCGACGTTGCGCGGCGCCGCCGGGAGCCTGCGCGATCGGGCCGACCTGCTCGCCGAGCTGTTGACCGCGGCCGGCTTCACGGCGACGGTGATGTCGGCGGATCTGCCATCGGCGATCGACCTGCCCACGCTGTACCAGGTACGCGCAGCCGACTTCGAACCCGACGAGACGTTGTATGCCAAGGCCGTTGCACTGCTGCCGGCCGGAACCGTGCTGCCAACATCGTCGCCCGCGCTATCTTCGGCAACCCCGGTCGAGAGTCCGGCGGAGGCAGCCGCGAAGGCGCTCGCTGCCGCCATTCCGACGTCGCTGCGCAGTGCCACGATTCGCAAGGATCTGCTTCCGACGTCCGTCCCTGTCGTGGTGGTCGGTACGGCACCGAGCGGTTCGTCACCGGGTGCGAGCGCGGCGCAGCAGTATCTGTTCGCGCTTGGAGATCTGACCCCGACAACCACCGCGCCGTCCGGTCTATCGAACGCTGGTGAATCTCCGTCTCCGCAGGTTAGCGTCACGGTGTCGGCGATGACGAACCCCGCGCCCGGATCCACAACGCCGCACGGCCAACTCGTCGAACTTGTTAGCGGCACGTGGCTGGCCGAGGAGGTGTTCGGTCGTCAGGTGATGCTGAGCTTCGTCCCGCCGAGCGGCGCGGTCGGGTTCCTCAACGACCCGGCGAACCAGTCGGTACGGATACCGATGCTTCGCGTACAAAGCGAGCTGGCTGCTTACGCCGCGCCTCCGATCGCTGCGTCGAGCCCCCCGGCGTCCACCACATCGTTCGCATCGACCGCGACCGACTCGCCAATCGATACCCCGCAGGTGTTCAACGGACCACTCATCACGCTGCAGGGCGATGTCTTGTCGCAGCCGAGCGGCAGCAGCGACGACGCAACAGCGCCGGTGGGTGCGTACGGACCGATGACGGCCCTGTCGGCGAGCCAACTGAAGAGCGCGATCGCGTCGGCCACGTCGATGCAGGCGACGGCGCGCGCGACGACGTTCCCCGAAGTCGAGCTCGACGTCGCGGTGCTCGACAGTGCAGGCAATTCCGTCGACGGGCTCGATGCCGCTGCATTCAGCATTACCGACAACGGCACGACGCCTGCATCGATCGCGTTGATGTCAAACACGGCCAGCGACAACAAGCCACGCATCCTCGTCATCTACGACACGACAGGCAGCGTCGCGGAGACGTGGCCGTCCCCCGCAGCCAAAGCAGCGTTCGAGCAGTCGCTTGCGACGACGCTAGTCGCCGCCGCCGAACAGACACCATTCGACGTCCAAGTCCTAGGCCTCAACACTGCGAGCAGCCCTGATCCGACGAAGTGGGCAGCACCCGATCAGGCGGGACTCCTGGCCGCATTCGCCAAGGCCGGCGGCGAGTACTCGGTGGTGTGGGGGGCTGTGAGTGGTGGCGGCGTCGACCAGGGCGTGGTTGCGATCCTGATGGTGAGCGACTTCCAAAGTAACGGCGAACTGCCCACCGACATCGCGGCAGCACAACGACGGATCGGTGCGGCCCACATCCCCGTCGTCTGCTTGACCATCGGCAAGCCCGACATCACTGCGGTGTCGACCCTGATCAGTTTGTCGGGCGGCACTCAGCTTGATCCTCTTGCACCCACGACATCATCGGCGCTCGCGGCGTTTATCAAGCCACTCGTTGCGGCTCGAACTCTGCACACGTACCGGATGCGCTACACCGCATCAACCGGAGGATCCACGACACACATGGTCACGGTCTCACTGACCGGCCGAACGACTCCGGTGGCGAATGCGATGTACACCGCGCCAGCAACTCCCGCGACGCCGTGGTCGTTCGCCGGTCTCTATGTGCGGATCGGTGTTGCGGAATACGACAGCGGAGTGCGGCACCTAGCTGGAGTCAACCTCGCCGGAAACGCCGCAGTCGAAGCGCTGGACGGCTCCGCGGCAATGGCCGAAACCCGAGCCGCCATCCGCGGCTTGACGACGATTGCGTTCGAGCCGGGAAGTACTACCGCAGCGGCAATCATCGACGACCTGATCGCTTGCGCACAGTCGGTGCAGCCAGTGCTGGCGTTGCCGAAGACGGCTACGGCGCAAAACATCGTCGATGCCGCTAGCAAACAGGGGGTTCGGCGGGTGCCCGCCGTGCTGGCGTCACTGCTGCTACCTGCCGGCCCAGAAGCGACGCCGACCGCAGTGACCACGATGCGGGTCGCGATCCTGCAGGAGCGCGGTAACGCGGCCGGCGGAGTCGACATCCGGCTGGACCTGCCGCCCCTGCTGAACACGGTTGAGCCGGTCACGACGGATCCCGTCGCTGCGTTTGCAACGGCACTCACGTTGTCTAGCAACGCTGCCTCGGCGGAGGCGACGAGCTTCGATGCGTCTGCGTTCAGCAGCCTCACGGGTCGATCGCTCACATTCTTGCCGGCAAGCACGCGAGGCCCGTGGGACACGTTCATCGATGCGTTACCGGCCGCGCAACAGCCGTCATGGCAGGCGGTGCTGAACACCACGTATTACACCGCGACGCAGCATGCGCTCGTGCCGAGCGGCGGAACGACGGCGGCGTTCTGGGTGATCGACGCCGCGACGGGTGCAGCAACCGCCGTCCTGCTTGACGGTTCCGGCGGGGCATTCACTGCAGATGGCGGCACAGATTGCGGGCCCCGCGATGCGACCCCGGGCGAAGTAATCCTCGACACCCTCAATGTCCTGCTGGCGCTGGCTCTAGCAGGCTGCATCGCCAGCGGCGCCCTCTGGTGCATGGGCCAAACGGCGAAGGCAATCTTCGCCGGCGCATCGATCGTCCTGGCGATCGTCGGGGCCGCGGCAAACGGTGGAAGCATCACAGGGGTGGTCGCGCTCGGGTCACTCTTCATCTCGGCTGGTGGCGGCGCAGGCGTGAGGGTCGCCAAGATCCTCGGCCTGCTGGCCCTGACTGCCTTAGGCGTGCTGCCGAAACCGTGTGAGCCGGCCGCAGCCGCTGCTGGACCTGGTGGCGGTGGAGACAACTCTGGAGCAGGGGGAGGCCAATCCGGCCAACCCGTGCCCGCGTGTGGAGTGGACGGCTCGGACGATGGTTCGTGTTAACAGCCCGGCCGCCGATGCCGTTCGGGACGTCGCGCTCAGTGCAGCGCGGCGATCATGATCTTGGCCATCGCTGCATCAGGTGCGTAGTTGTCCTTGAACTCGGCCTCGGTCAGGCCTGAGACCTCGACGCATCGGTTGCCCACCTTCACGTCGATGCCGATCTCGTGACCGAAGGCGTCGTCACCCACGCCCGAGACCTTGACGCCGGGGCCGTCAGCTTCCTGCAGTTGGGTGTAGCACCCCGGTAGCGAGATCACCTGGGTGGTCAGGTCCTGGATATCGATGGGATTCGCTGACCCGTTGTTGTTCTTGTAGTCGCACGCGTCGAGACCGGCCTCGAAATGTTGCGGCGTGGCGGCTCCGTACGTAACGCCGTTGATCGACGAGGCCTGAGCCGACGTCATTAGCGAGCAGACGTTGACGGTTCCACCGCCGCCCGCTGCAGGCGCGGCTGTAGTCGCGGCCGACGAGCTGGCCGCAGGGCTGACGCTTGCGGCCGACGCAACCAACTGGCTCGCGGCCGAGGCCGATGGGGATGCCGGTGTAGTCGAGGCGTCGGGAGACTCGATGACGGTCGAGGTCGCGGCACCTGCAGTAGCAGCAGCAGTTGTCGCTGAGGTCTTCGACTTCGTCGCGGGGTTGCACGCGGCTGAAGCCAACGCGACAACGCCGACTACCACGATGGCTGCGGCTGTTGATAGCGCTCGGACCTGCATGGCTGCTCCCTGCTCAGACGCTGCGCGACGGGCCTTCCCGCCGCATCGAAGCTAGGTGCGCAGCCTTGCCGTGGAATCGGGGCAAACCCTCGATCAGGGCGGGACGGCGAGGGGCGCGCGGCCAGCGTACGCCCGCTTCACCTGCCACGCCGCAACCGGGAGACCGATGTCCGAGTCGGAAGAGCTGCGTGGCGCCGATCCCGCGGACCTCATCGGGCGCGCAATAGAACGGGCCGCAAGCCTGGCGGCACTCGACGCATCGGCCGACCGCACGGCCGCGGTCCTGTTGACCGGCGACGCGGGCATCGGAAAGACAGCGATCTGGGAGTCGCTCGTCGCGCAGCGACGCGCGGCCGGCGATCACGTGCTGATCTCGCGAGCCACGTCGGCCGAGGCCCGACTGCCATGGGTCGGGATGACCGACCTGATGCGCACGATGCCGCCGACAACGCTCGCATCGTTGCCGGACGTGCAACGGCGTGCCCTCGAGGTCGTGTCACTCCAGACCGGGTCGATACAAGCGTCCGAGACGCTCGACGAACGCATGGTCTGCACGGCGTTGCTATCGGCATTGCAGTCAGCGACGATCACGGCACCCGTGTTGTTGGCCATCGACGACCTGCCCTACCTCGACACGGCCAGCGCAGCGGCAGTGACCTTCGCGCTACGGCGAATCGAAGGTCCGCATCCGGCGCGCCTGCTCGCTACCGTTCGTGACCACGACGTGCGGCTGCCAGTGCTGCAAGGTTTGCCGAGCGATCGATACTCCGTGATCTCGATTGGTCCGTTGACGCTTGGCGCACTGTTCGATCTATTGCGGGCGCGCCGCGGGATCCGACTCGCTCGCCCGCTGCTGCTCCGCGTCTACGAGACGTCCGGGGGCAATCCGCTCTACGCATTGGAACTGGCCCGCGCCCTCGACCAACTCGAGATCAGCCCCAAGGCCGGTACGCCGCTGCCCGTACCGGCCGGGCTCAACGCACTGGTCGACGCGCGGGTGCGTGACCTACCCGCCGAGGTTGCCGACGTGGTCGCCGCCACTGCGGCCGCATGGCGCTTCATCGCAGATGACCGCGACGCCGACGCGATCGAACAAGCCGTAGCAGCGGGGATGGTCGTCGTCGATGAGCCGGCCGTGATTGGTGCGGTCCGCGTGATTCGAGCCGCTCATCCACTACTGAGTGCGGCCGCGTACAACGGTCTCACCCCCTCGCGGCGTCGACAGTTACATGCGCGTCTCGCCGCCGCGGCCGATGATCCCGTCGAGCGCGTGCGGCACGCGGCACTCGCGGCGACGAAGCCGCAGGCGGCTCTTGCCGCCGATCTCGACGCCGGCGTCACCGCGGCGCTCGCCGCCGGCGTCCCGGATATTGCTGTTGGTCTTGCGCAGTTGTCCTTGGAGCACACGACCGACGCTGCGTTGCGACCGGGCCGCCTCGATCGGCTTGCCGATGCGCAACTGCGTTCGGGCGACAGTTCGGGTGCGTGGCAATCACAATCCGAGGCGATCGCTGCAACTGAGCCTGGGTCAGCGCGTACGCGCCGGCGCATCAGGCTTGCGGAGATCGCCATCGAGGTCACGAGCTGGGCGGACGCTGAGCGGGAGCTGCAGGTGGCCATCGCGGAGGCCGGAGACGACCCGCTGGTGTTGGCTGAAGCGTTACTTACCGTCGCTGCCGTGACCGATGACATCGACGTTTCCGAGAGCTCCGCCCAGCAGGCGGTCGATCTCCTTGTGGCAACGGAAAATCCAGATCCGATGATCCTGTCGGGTGCCCTTGCTCAGCTCGCGGGCGCCCGTTTTCGAGCGGGCCATGGGCTCGACCATGAGCTGTTCGCGCGCGCGATCGACATCGAGCACGCACACCCGTCACGGCGATTGTCGGATCGGGCCGACGCGAGCTACGCAGCGCTGCTGAAGTACGCCGACGACATCGACGCTGCTGAAGAGCGGCTACTTGCGTTGCTCGAGGAGGCGCGTGCGACGGGCGACCTCTCGTCCATCACGTACGCGCTCGGTCACCTCGTGCCGATTTACCTGTGGCGTGGGCAACTCGCGGCCGGCCGAGCCTACGCCGACGAACACTTCGAGGTCGCGATCCAAGGTGAACTCCAGAGCCAAGAAACTCAGGCGCGCTACAACCTCGGCCTTGCTATGGCCTACCAGGGGCACCTCGACGGGGCCTCGCGAATCCTGCTCGGCGTCCTTGAAGCAGAGAGCACCAACCCGTGGATCGTGCATCGCGTGCACGCCGTCCTCGGCTTCGTTGCGTTGTCTCGAAACGACGCGACCAGCGCGGTCGCGCACACGGATCTGTGGCACGCAGCGCTAGTGCAGATGCACTTTGGCGAGCCTGGTTACAGTCGCTCGCACCTCGACCACGTGTGCGCCCTAGTCGAAGCAGGGCGGACGGCGGATGCCGCAACGTTTTGCGATGAGCTCTCCGAACAGGCGATGCGATCCGGTCGCGAGTCGGCCGCCGCCGTTGTCTTGACCGGCCGCGCAATGGTCGAAGCACACGCGGGACGGATGAGTGCTGCGCTCGCACTTTCGGCGTCCGCCCTAGCGTGGTACGACGCCTCGCCGTTGCGTTTCGATCGCGCCCGGACGTTGCTGATCACCGGCCGGATCAGTCGCCGTGCCAAGGCGAAGTCCGATGCGCGCGCGTTGCTGATGGAAGCCGAGCGCGAGTTCGCCTCTTTCGGTGCAACCGCATGGCAGGCTCAAGCGGCAGCGGAGTTGGCGCGTGTCAACGTTCGCCCGTCCGCACCATCTGAGCTGACCGAAACCGAGCGATTGGTCGCGCAGCTCGCGGCGTCTGGGCTCAGCAACAAGGAGGTTGCCGACCGCACGTTCTTGGCGGTCAAAACCGTGGAAGCCAACCTGGCGCGCGTGTACCGAAAGCTCGGCATCCGTTCGCGTGCTGAACTCGGAGCTCGGATAGGCTCGGCGTCCTCGTGATGTCGCTCAGCTTTTAGAAAGCGTGCGGATGGCGCTCAGCCGAAACCAGCCGATCGCAACGCAACTGAGCGCGGCGCGCGAGCTCACGGACGGCGGCCTCGTCGTCCGCTCTGAACTCGAAGAACACCACCTCATCGGCCGGGATCAGCGTGCTGGCGACGAACGTCGCATCGTCGTCGCCCAGTTCCGTGAGCCGCCGCGCAACCGCATCGACATCGGCAGCCGTCACACCCGGCCAATAGCGCTCCACGAGGAATCCGGCCATGCTCGCAACCGTAAGTGCGCTCCACGCGCGGCGCTAGATGCGCGGCCCTGATCGAGGGTTTGCCCCGATTCCCTTGCGCGACGGCGAATCTAGCGTCGGACCATGAATGCAGACTTCATCGGTGCCGCCTCGATGGTCGAGTGCGGACCCTGACTCTCGACCGATCGTCAGCGCCCGAGCGCCATTCAGTGTCCAAGCCGCGTCAGACGTTGTCCACGCTAGCCATCGACTGCGGTTCGCCACTTGCCGATGTCTGCGCCTTAATCTCGCTGTCGAGAAGCAGTCCTCGCCCTAGGTCAACCTGACGCGCGTGACCTCGCAGTCAGATTCATCGCCTCGCACCATGGAGCGGCGGTGCTGCCCCAAGCCTTGAGAGACCCCGAGCTCATGACCCGCGAAAGCCGACGCCTCCAAAAGTGGATCGACTCGATCGGAAGCGAGCCAGCCAAAGCAGACCGGTGAGCACCTCAACGTCGCGCTTGCGCTGCGGCGTCAGTCGTCGGCGACTTGCGGGACCACTTGGGTGCCAAGTAGCTCGATGCCGCGGAGCAAGTCCTTGTGGGCGAGCAGCGGATTGGTCATCTGCAGCGACACCCGCTCCACACCGCCGAGCTGCTGCGACACGCGTCGCAATTTCGCAACGACGGTATCTGGATCGCCCATGAAGAACGCGCCGTCAGGACCACTCGTTGCATCGAATTGCGCGCGCGTAGGCGGTGCGAACCCGCGCTCTCGCGACGCCGAGGTGAACATCTTGTGCCAGCCCGGATAGATGGTGTCAGAGGCAGACTGGAGACTGTCGCCAACGAAGCCGAAGACATGCAAGCCGACGTGCAGATCCTCGGGGGCGTGACCTGCCTCGGCACCAGCACGTCGGTACAGATCCACGAGTGGACCGAATCTGCGCGGTTCACCGCCAATGATGGCCACCATGAGCGGCAGCCCGAGCAGACCCGCCCGCACGAACGACTGGGGAGTTCCGCCGACGCCGACCCAGATCGGCAGCGGGTTCTGTACGGGGCGTGGGTAGACGCCCTGCCCGGTGAGGGCCGGACGGTGTTGCCCTGACCACGTGACGTGGATGTCGTCGCGGATCTTCAACAGCAGATCGAGCTTCTCGGCGAAGAGCGTGTCGTAGTCGTCGAGGTCTAGTCCGAACAACGGAAACGCCTCGATGAACGAGCCGCGCCCGACGATGAGATCGACACGGCCCTTCGAGATGAGATCGAGAGTCGCGAACTGCTGGAACACCCGTACTGGGTCGGCGGCGCTGAGTACGGTTACCGCGCTGCCTAGCCGGATGCGCGTTGTGCGCGCGGCGGCGGCACCGAGGATGATCGGCGGCGCGGAGTCGTAGTACTCCTCGCGGTGATGCTCGCCAATCCCAAAGGAGTAGACGCCGGTCGCGTCGGCGAGCGCGATCTCCTCCAACAAGTGTTCGATCCGCTCCTCAGGACCGATGGCGCGACCAGTCCCCGGATCGGTCACGGTAGAAACGAAGCTGTCGATGCCAACGTGCATCGTGTCCTCCGGTCAGTTGAGGCCGATCGCGCAACCGCCCGTAGTCCCGCTAGGCGAACCGTCACTTCAACAGGTGCGCCCACCTGTTGA
>Ga0075522_10002296_pt1 | contig 14280 bp, 14 predicted proteins | sample NGEPerA_FD_74796 | JGI IMG/M metagenome (GOLD analysis project Ga0075522, IMG submission 74796) | Arctic peat soil microbial communities from the Barrow Environmental Observatory site, Barrow, Alaska, USA - NGEE PermafrostL2-A | ecosystem: Environmental > Terrestrial > Soil > Wetlands > Peat ... | reverse complement strand
CTCGATCGAGGAATTGGTCGCCGTGCTGCGCCGGGCCAAGATCCCCGTGCGTCCGAGCCGCGCCCGGGGCAACGACGCCGCCGAACTGCGGACCGAGGAGAACCTGAAGATCCGGTTGTTCACCTCGTCGTCCATCGAGCGGATGGTGGACGAGTACGGGAGCCATTCCCCCAGTGAGGCGCCGCGGTGGGCGACGGAGCAGGCCCCGCTCCGTTCGGTGATGATCGACCGCTCCGGACGTGCAGCCTCCGTCTCCGTGCTGGAGCCGCGAGCCTGGGCCATTATGCGCTGCGTGGTGCTCGACCTGGAGGAGATGTCGGTCGGCCGCCGTGAGACCTCGACCGAGCTCGTCTCGGCGGTCGCGCGCATGATCCAGGACCGCTGGCCGGAGCCCTTCGGCGAAGAGATCTACGGCTTCGCGCCATTGCGCGACACCCTCGAGGGAGAGGAGTTCCTACCCCCGCCAAGGTTCTAGTTACTCAAGTTTTCAAGGACTCGTTGACTACGCCGACCGTGTCGGCGGCCACGGTAACGTACGGTTGAGTTTTGAGCGTGATGTTGCGTACAGGGTTCATTACAGGGGGCAATCCGGCGAAGACCGGAGCGTTTCGCTGCTCGACGCCGGGAGTCCGCACCGTTTGCGCGGCGAACCGGCGCGACCGCAGGCGCATCGGTGTGGGGGCGATCGCAGCAGGCGGTCCGCCCGTCGTCGGCCGACGAAGCATGGCCAAGGTTCACATTCCGGATCGCGACCGGCTCGCGGCGAAGGGCTTCGAAGCCGTCGCTCACGTACCCGTGCTCTTCGGAACGGACGGACGATACCTGCGCGAGCATAACCGCTACCTACGCGAACGCGCTCGCCTCAAATGGCATCCGGACGGCGGCTCCGACATCCCGAGCACGCGCACCCTCGAGAACATAGCCGAGAGACTCTTGAACTTCGTGCGCTGGTGCGAGGTGAGGTCGGAGGACTGGCGTACGGTCTCCTACGGCCGTCTGCTCGACTATCAGACCGAACAGATCAAGGGACGATGGTCTTCGACGAGCAGCAAGCTACTTCCTTCCACTGCGAACAAGCGCACCGACGACGCGGTCAATTTCCTGCGTTGGGCCGCCGAGCGCAAGCTGCGCGGCGAGTTCAAGATCGGGCTGTTCGCGAAGGGCCCGCCGCGGGAGCTCGGCATCGGTCCCAAGCTCGTCCGCCCGGGCCGCGCGAAGGAGGATATCGTTTCCCCCGAGCAGGCCGGCTTCATCCTCCCCCGACCCGAAGAGGTGCGCGAATGGCTGAACGCGGTGCGGAGCCAGCGCGGCTACGCAAAATATCTCGCCTGCAAGATCATCATGAATACAGGCCTCAGACGCCATGAAGCGGAGGCTCTGACGAAGGATCAGTGGCCGACGGCCGTGGCAATCTCCATCGTGATGCGACGACGTCTGTTGTCGGTGCCGATGCGTCTGACAGTCACGAAAGGAAGCCGACCGCGCACGATCCGGATCCCGCTCGCGCTTGCGCAGGAGGTCCGCGCCTGGATCGACGGCAAGCGGAAGAAGTACGCGATGCGCTTCGCGCAGGCCAACGGTGGCCGCCGGACCGACCGCCTGCTTCTCAGCGACGACGAAGAAGCGTGCGGAAGGCCGATCTCCGTCCAGACGATCTACCGCTGCTTTTCGGAAGTGGAGCCCGGCCCGGAAGGTTGGTCGCCGCACAAGGGGCGTCACGTCTTCGCGTGCTACTGGGTGCTGAACGCGCTTTCGATCGAGGCGGACCGTTCGGGCGGCTTGCAGACCAAGTCCGCGGACTGGGTCAACAACCGCGGTGATTTCTGGCTGAAAGCCTTACAGCGCCAGTTCGGTCACGTCTCGACGAAGACGACCGAGGAATACCTGCGCTGGCTGGTCTATGCAACCGCGCTCGCGGACTTGTCGGCGGGCTGGCACCGCTTCCTCGACGGAGGTCCGAAATGACCAAGATCGAAATCACGATCTCGCCGCGCGACGGAGGCCCGCGGTACGTCGCGGACCTGACCGAGTTTGCGGTCGGAGGAACCGACGACGGACGGGTCAGGGGAAGGAAGGCTTGGGGTGGTGACTTTACCGGCCGCCCCGCGTTCGCGCGCGAGTTGACGGCGGCTCTTCAACTGCTGCGGCCGCCGGAGAAGGCCTTCGTCAAATGGATGACCTCCATCAGGGTGTTTTTCCGATTCCTCGACTTCAAGGAGAGCCTTCGTGATTGTCCGCGGACGGACGGCTGCGCTCAGGTCACTGACGCGATGGGAGTGCAGTTGCGGCAGTGGCTGGCGTCCAATTCGAGCGCCTACCGGGCGATCAAGATGACGTTGAATTCCATGCGGTCCCTGCATGGCGTGCGCCCCGTCTTCTGGCCCAACCGCCGGCCCGACAACGAAACTCCCCGCGAGCCTCCCAGTCAGGAGGGAATGCGAAAACTCTATCATGCGCTGAGGCATGAAGGCCGACAGGTCAAGGCGATGTTCGCCGAGGGACAGCGGCTCGCTTCGTTTGGGGCCGACCCTCGCGTGAACGGTGGCTGGGACGCCGTGGAAAACCGAGCGTTCCTTACCTACCGCCTTCTTCAGGATGGCGTGCCGAACCGCGCCAAGCTGGCTCTCGCGGGCGCCGAGGAATTGCTGATGGGCGACGGCCCGTCGTACCTGGCGCCTACGATGGATCCGCGCTTCGGCAGAGGACTGTCCGGGGCGCTACGGTGGTTCGTCCCCGGGCGCGCGGAGATGGCTGTGTTCTTCTGGCTCTTCATGATGGGCACCGGGTGGAATCCATCGACGGCCTGCGGAGTGGATGCTTCCGATCCGGACGGATGGTGGCAACCACATCCGCAAAGCGACAAGTTCGCGGTGATCCATGCATGGAAGGGCCGCTCGGACCGCCACCAGTTTACGATCTCGATGACCCGGCCGGAATGGCATCCCTACCGGATCCTCGAATTCGTCATGGAGAGGACGGCCCCGCTACGCCTGCAGGTGCAGAACCGACTCGCCGATGCGCGCCGCCGTTTCGCGGACGATCCGGGGGTACTCCTGGAGCGCGAGATCGCGGATCTCGAGAAGCTCTCTCGTTCCCCGTGGCTCTTCGCCACGCGAGTCATGGGAACGGTTTCGGGCTTCGTGGGCAACAACGATTCCTTCCTGCTCGAGCTCGCCAGGGCGGTGGTAGAAAAGAACGGATTGGACGGCGACGATTGGCGGCTGGGCGGCATCGTCGCGAAGGATGCCCGTCTGGCGTGGATCGGGCACGTCTACGTGCATTCGGGCTACCATCAGCTTCTGACGATGCTCGCAGGCAATCACGGCAGTCTGCGGACGACCCTTCACTACATCCGATCCACGCGATACCGGGCCTACAGCGAACAGCGCATTCGCGAGGTGCAGGACGCTCTGTTTTCGGAAATCGCGGGAGGCCGCGTGGTGGACCCGTCGAGACTGCGGCTGCTCGTCGAGAACGGTCACATCACCCCCGAGCAGGAGAGACGCCTGATGGACTACAGGCAGCGCACCAGCTTGGGCATGGGGTGTCTGAACCCCGTATCTCCTCCCCCTCAGGTGGATCCGGATCATCGTCAGGGCGCGCTGTGTCGGGTCCAACGCTGCACGGGATGTCCGCACGGGATCGTATTCCCGGAAAGCATGTCACCGCTTGCCAGGCGTCAGGCAGAGTTGCTGCACCTGCGACGCTCCATGCCGATGACTGCGTGGCAAGGCTCGTCTTTGGCGGACGAATACGAATCCGTGGAGCAGACCCTGGCTCATTTCGACGCCGGTCTCGTTCAGGCCGAGATCGCGGAGTGGACGACAAGATTCAACGAGGGAGGCCTTACCGTCCATGGCACCTATCCGAGCTATTAAGACCGCCGCCCCTGCGCCTCTTCCCACATGGGACCAGTGGCGCGACATGCACCAGACGGTCGTCGAAAACTACGACGAACTCGCCTCGGCTCCATGGGAGCAGGTGCGCTCCATCGAGTTGTTTCCGGGCAGCCGCCTGGATGCGGACGCCTTCGTCATTCCGGAAGCCTGGATGCCGGCGGGCACGCTCAGATATCTGAGCAGCCGCACATTCTCTCCCGCCGTCGCCGGCGTTCCGGACGATCCGGCACAGGCGAAGCGCCGCGACGAATGCGTACGCCGCGCGCTCTACGCGCTCTACCTGCCCGGTAACACGCGCATGGGCATCAGGGAAAACAAGCCGGCCACGTTCCGCTCGCGCGCGCGGACCTTTTTGCGTTTCGCAGCGTGGCAGTTCGAGCACCGCCCCTCGAAGGACGGTTCGATCTTCGGAGACCTCTCGCTGGCGGATGTCGTCACCGGATTCTATTCCAAGCGGAAGTCCGTCGACCTGTACAAGACGATGTTCCTGAAGCTTTGGGACGCCGGCCGCCGCGGCGTTATTTCCGACTATCCAAGATTTTTTGCCGATGAAGCGGAGCTCGGAGTTGGACCGGTCCACGAGGATATGTTGCGGGGAGCCCCGGTGCTGGAACGGCAAGGTGCTGCCCCGGAATCTCAGACCGAGCCCTTCCCGGACGAGTTCGTGACGGCGTTCGTGGAGAGGGCACTGTGGTTGCAGGAAAATCTTGCGGACGGCCTGATCGCTCAGATGAAACACGACATGAAGGTTCGCGAAGACCTAGCGAACCGTTGCGTCAGCAGCGAGATGAGCATGATCGCGCGACGGAAGGAGCTCGAGAAGGCGGTATGGCTGGATGCCTCGGGAGAACCGTTGACGCATCTCCGATACCCTGTCCTGCAGTTCACCGGTGAAGGCAGGAAGACCTGCCTGTCGACGGAGTGGCCGCCTAGGCACCCGTCGACGGTGCCCCTTCTCCTCACCGTGCTGCAGGGCTGCAATCTCGGTTTGGTCAATCTTTGCACCGGAGCTCGATCCAGCGAATTGCTGGCCGCGGACGACGTTCCGTTCGGGCCGAGGTCCGGGCGCTACCAGTCCGTGACGTTCAAACTCGTCGAGGAGATCGGCGGGCGCCCGCGGGACTGGCCGTTGCATCCCTTTGCCGAGCGCGCCATCGACAAACAGCGCGAGCTATCTAGGCTTTATCGCCCGAAGGGAGAAAACCAGCTTTGGATTGCGTTGCAGGGCGGAAGCGACGGCAGGCGGCTCGCTCAGGCCACGTCGGTGTTCATTCGGACCGTCGAATATCTCGGCTTGTCGCACCTGCTCGGCAACGGCACCGCCCACATGCACCGGTGGAGGCACACGGTCGCGCGCCTGGTCGCATTGTCCGTCGTAGGTGCCCCGAAGGTCCTGTTCGACCTCTTCGGCCACAAGAGCCTCGATATGACGCTGCACTACATGCTGTCGTCGCCGGAAATCGCGGACGAAGCGATGAGGGTGGCCAAGGAGACCACCTATGCGATGGTCGAGAACGCCATCGTCGAGACCCTCGATGCCGAGACCTCCGGGCCGGCCGCGCCGATGCTGCGCGACAATCTGCCGAAGGCGATGCGGCGCAGCGAGGACGTCTACGACACGAAGACGCTTCGGGAGACCGCGGAGGTCCTCACCTTCGATGGCAGCTACTGGTCGATCGTCCGTGAGGGCGTGATCTGCACCAAAGGTTTGGGCCAGTACGGGCCCTGCACCAAGGGGCGTGGCACGCCGGATCCGGGCGCGTGCAGGACGTCGTGCGATCACCGGCTCGAATTGGCAATCGCGGAGCGCCAATGCGAGGAGACGCTGGCCGCGTTAATCCGCGAGCGAAGCGGCGCAGCCGCCGACGGGCTCGAGATGCTCGTCGCCAATTTAGACGGTCAGATCGTCGCTGAATTGAAGCGTTGGGACGGCGTCCGCGAGCGCGTGCTCGCCGCGCACCCCGACATCCGCTCGGTATGGGAGTCATCGTCGAAATGAAGAAGCCGAAGCTGACACCGGAACAGAACCGCGCGCGCATCGCGGCGGCGGGCGCCGAGGATGCTTCCCGCAAGTTCGAGAAGAGCCGCTTGGCCGTCCAGAAGGCGATGGAGGATATCCGCGCCGACGTTCGGACGGGAAAAGGTCTCTACCTCACTGGCCGCAAGATCACGACCAGGGAGGTCATGAAGCGAGCCGGCAAGAGTCCTTCCTATCTGTACAAGGAAGAGTCCTCGCAGGATCTGAAGGACCTCCGGGCCGAGGTAGAAGCTTTCGTCGACGAAATGACCAACGAGAACCCGTCCGACATCCATTCGGTCCACCGGGTGATCGCAGGACGCGCTCGCGACGCTCGCGGCGAACTCGACCTCGTCATGACCAATTACGCGGCGGCCGAACTGGAGTTGAGCGATGCCCGCGCCGAGCTGCGCGGCAAGGACCAGAAGATCGAGATGTTGGAGGCTCGCGTCGCCGATCTTCTCAAGCAGTTGGCGGGCCGGACCGTCGTCGACATGCCGACGAGGCGAAAATGACCCGCTCCGTCGTCACCGAGATATTGGGCGGGCTCGAACCCTATCTCGAGGGTCTGCAGTCGTCATGGGCGGCACAGCCGGAGAGCGACCGCGCACCGACGTTGCCGCTGTGGCGCGGCAAGGTCTGCGTCCGCCAGATCGTTCGCGACCTGGGGCTTGGCGAGTCCGACGAGCAGTTTTTCTACGACAAGCCCGAACTTGCCGGTCCCGTCAACGCGATCGCCGAGGCGCAGGGCGTCGAGCAGATCGGATCCACGTCGCGGACCGAGGGCGACGCCGGCGTTCGTAAGCGGTTGGGTCGCGACGCCCGCACCATCACGGATCTGCGCCGATCCCTGGCCGAACGGGAGGCGGCCATCGTCGCGCTGCGCGAGGAGAACGCCCGCCTCAGGACGCGCCTCGAACTCGTCGAGGAGACCGGTCTCGTCGCGAGGATCCCGGCATGACCGACCTGGTGGTCGAGAGCATCGTCTCGAGCCGCGAGTTCGGAACGATCTTCGCGGGCCGCCTAGGCGACGGCTCCGTCGTCCGCGTCAAGGCGGCGAACGCGACGATGCTCGGTCGCCCGACGGTAGGCGAGCTCTGGTCCGTCGAGGGCGATCTCCGCAAGACAAAGTGGGGACCACAGTTATCCGCGACCCGGGCCGTGAGGGCACTGCCCTCGGGCCGGCTCATGATCGACTACCTTTCGGGCTGCGTCGCGGGCATCGGCCCGGCGCGTGCCGAACGCCTTTGGAATCACTTCCATGACCAGTTGCCGGAAGCCCTGGACGTGGGCGACGTCGACACCATCGCCACCATCATGGATCCTCGCCGTCCCGTGCTTGGGCCGCGCCTCGCCGCCGCCCTGATCGCTGCATGGAAGGCCATGGCCGGCGAAGCCCGGCTGGTCGAGTGGCTCGCCGCCGTCGGCGTCACTGATCTGCGCCTCGCCCGCCGCGTGCACGCCCTGCTCGGCGCCGATGCGCCAGGCGCCCTGCAGGCCAACCCCTACTGCTTGGTCCCGTTGCTCGACTGGAAGCGCGTCGACGAACTTGGCCGCCGCCTGCTGGCCGAGGCCGGACACTCCGACCCGGACAGCCACCCTAACCGCCTGGTCGGCGCGGCCGACGCCGTCGTCAAGGACGTGATCGCCGCGGGCTGGACCGCGGTCACTCCCGACGACTTCCGCCAGCGGCTCGCGCATCGACTCCGAGTGGCTCTGGATTCGCCGGTCATGGACCAGGCCATCGAACTCGCCTGGGTGCACAAGGCCATTCTGCGGGCTCCTGACGGGCTTCTGCGTGCACCGGGCTGCGCGGTGATGGAAAACGCCGTCGTCACCCGCCTCCGCACCATGGCAGCCGAACCGCCTCCGGTCGGGCTGCGCGGCCTCCTGGACGGTCCCGACCTGCTTCCCGGGGCCAGTCGAACTCATCATGCTCGATCGTGACACGCGAAATTCGTTCGGGTCGCATTGTGTCCGTATCCAAGTGGGCGATGTCGAAGTCCATCTCTGCGCCAAATGGATCGACCCTGGGGATCGTCTTCGCAGACCGGGCTGTCTCATCTACCGAGGTACGCCTGACGAAGAGACGCAAAAGCGCATCCGAAACGTCCTCTCCTTCTCCCTGGGCATGTACCTAGTCTCGCTTGGGTACACGATCTACTCCGCCGACTGGAAGACGGTATCGTTCAAGGCAATCAGTCCGTATACCATCGACGGCAGAGTGTTCGATCTACCGATTTTGCCGCCGGCGCTTCTAGCCGCGCGGTCATACAACGAGATTGAGCCGGCGCGGCTCAATCGGCTCGCGTCAGCGCTCTACGCGGCATACGACGAACTCGGGTTCGGCGACCTCAACTGGGGCTTCTGGCACGCACGCTGTGCCACGCCGCACATTGCTCCGGTACATTTCGGCGCTATCATCGAAGCGCTCCGGACAGTGTGTGCGAACCGCTTTTCTAAGGATGTCGCCACCAAAATCGTCGAAGACGGCGAGACTTGGAACGACTTCTTCGGCGCAGTCAAAGGACTGATCGAAAAGCTCGGGATCCCCGAAAGCAGAAAGTCCTTGCTCCAGCAAGCGGCCGGCCGGATGAATAGCGTGCCTCATCAGGTGGTCACAGAAGGCATCCTCGACAGATTGAAACTTCAGTTCGGCAAAGCCGAGAGGACGGCCTGGAAACGCCGCAACGACGCCGCTCACGGTAGAGCCATTCCCCCGGGGAGCGAGCTGGAGGCAATCCAGGACACCAAATATCTCCGCGGACTTTTCGATCGCATGCTGCTGAGGTTGGTCAACGCGAGCGACGTCTACATAGACTACAGCACCGCTGGTCATCCGATCCGGCAACTCGCCGAAGCACCGCCTTCGCCCTCATCATGAGAGTGCTCGCGGGTCGAGCGCGCTTGCCCATATGCGTGTCCGGTATCATTGATTAAAGTTGTACAACTCGAACCGTCGAGGCGCCGTCATGAACTCCGGGACTAAGAGGTCGAAAGGTCCCAAGATCGGCCTCCGCCAGGCCGATCGCCTGTGTCAACTCGGCGAACGCGAGCGGTTGACCTTCATCGCTGAAGGCCTGCCGCTGATCCTCCGCAGCGCCCAACGGGCCTGGGACGCCGCAAAACAGATACGGACGTCGAACGGCCGGGAGTCGGCGATCCTCGAAGGTGTCGCGACGGAGGAAGCCGCGAAAATCCTAATCTTGATGGACGCGGTCCGGTGTCCAGCAAAGCTCGTCCCGTCAAAGATGAACCGGTTCGTCGACCGTTTCTATGACCACCTCGCCCGTCTGATCTACGCCGAGGCGGTCTCGTGGAAGCCGACTAACCTCGCCGAATTGCGCGGGTACGTCGACCGCGCGCGGCGCGGCCATTATCTCGAGGGGCACGCCGGCGAGTACATCATGCCGAACTCGACGATCTACCGACGGGAAAGCAGACTGTACGTCGACGTGGAGGCCTATCAGGACGAAGCGCTGACGTGGACCGAGCCGAGAGACCCGTACATCGGCTTGCCCTTCCTTTCCTACCCGCCCCCGGCGCTCCGTGTCGCCGGCGCCATGGAGCGGGTCGGAATGTTCACGCCGAACGGCCTAAAGGCGACGTCGGAAATCTGGGGGAGTCTCGAATACAAGGAAGTCGAAGATCATCACGACGGCGCGAAGCTGACCGAGCAGATGTTGAAGCGGCTTCACGCCGAAGGTCTGATGCTCGATACCGCCGAGGACGGCGACGTCGGCGTCCTCTACCACGATTGGCAGATACCGATGTACAATCTCGAATTCTCGCTGATCCAAGTCTCGCTCGAAGAACTCGAGGCCGAACAGGAGCGCGAGCTGGGGGCGATGTGGTGATCGCATGACCGATCGCGCCAAGCTCAGCCTGTCGTGTCTTGCGCTACCTGATCGCCGGGCGAGTCGGCCAGATCACGCGCGTCTCGCCTGCCGTACATGAAATCCGCGATCTGAAACCGTTTCCTGCTTGTCCGCGAATGCGGATGCCAAAGATCCCGCCGGTGTTCGAACCTGCCGGCCTGTGCGTAGATTACGCTCACCGCGATCGTACCCAGCTGGTAGAGCCAGCCCCCCAGCACGCTTCCGCCGGGGTCTGTTTTCCAGACGTGCAGATTCGATCGACCTATTCCGCCGTCGTGGCGTCCGAATTGCAGGTGGACCTCGGCATGCGGCTGGCCTGAAATGATCGCGTCGGAAAACGGGTCAAGCGGAATCGGCACATCGTGGCCGTTTGCCTTAGCCTCGGCGATCATGCAGCCGGTCAGCTTAAGGAAGAACAGATGGACGTCGATCATCTGGCGCTTCGTCGAATAGCCGAAGATGCGGTTGCAGCGGACCCACCGCCCGACCTTCAGCCGCCGCAAACGCAGCCGGTCCGACATGGCTTCCCAGGCGAAGTCGTGGGGCTGCGTGCGGGCGTTGTTGCAATGGGAGCAGATGCGCACCGGATTTTTGAGGATCTTCGCGTCGAGGCTTCCGACCTGCCGGTTCCTCTTGTGCAGATCGTGATAGTAGAACGGCTCTTCCTGCGAAGGCTTCCCAAGGACAGCGAGAAGATCGCTGCGCTTCGTCTTGTGCTCGCCGGAATCCGCTCTGTTCTTCTTGCAGATCCAGCACAACGGCTCGCTCGCCGCTTCATTCGCAACGTTCGCCGCGAGCACTTCCATCGCCATCGCCGTCCCCTCGCCTAGTGCGACTTCAGCTGCCTAGTCGGAAACTGCTTCTGCCACGTCTCGACCAGGAAAAGGGACGCGGTGCTCGCGGAATGTATGGCGAGCCGAGCGATGCGGGAGTCGATCCTCCGATAGCCGCGTTCTCGGCCGTGCGCGTCGCCGGCGTGAGTCCGGAGCGAACCAACGCCGTTCACGACCGAGTTCAAGCCTCCTAGAATGGCGCGCACGTCGCCGGCGATCTCGTCGGGGACGCCTTGCTTGTCCGGAGTGAGCCCGAGCGGTACGCGAACGGCTTGGTAAAGGCCCTGGATGTCCTTCTTCTGCGGCAAGGGCAGCCCGAGCTCGATCAGGACCGAGCGGCAGACGCTTTCAACCACCGAGCACGCCGACGTCACCGCGTCCTCCGGATCATGCTCCGCGCTCGCCAACGCCCGGTCGAGATCGCGCGTGACCGTATCGAAGTCGATCACGACAACTGCGTTGGCCAACGCGTCGACCACGCTCGACGACCTACCTGGCGTGCCGAGCCGAACCGCCGATCCAACCCTTTGCAATTGGAGCCCGTCGGAGGAAAGCCGCGCGTTGAGATAGTCGATGACCATCTGATGCCGGTCGGGATCGGAAAGGAAGTCGCGCGGATCGGCCGCGCGCTCGACGATGTTCTTCAAGATCGTCTGGTCGCCTTCGCGGTTGGCGCGTTCGAGCGCTTCGACCAACGTCGGCAGCCGGGATCCGCCGCCGACCGACATCGAGACGTTGCAGCCGCGCATGAAGGACTCGAGCTTGGAGGCTGATCGGTAGATGCCGATCGAAGGCGTCTGATCGTTTCCGCCGCCACCCGAAATGACCATGGCCAACGCTTCGATGGATTGCGGCGCGAGATGAATGTGCATGTGTCCAGCACAGCGAATGTGTAAGTTCACGCGGAGTTTCGCCAATAAACTGACGGTTGCAAGGCCGCTTTCTTTTGCGTAGCCGTCGAACCATCAGACTGCGCCGAGCCAACGGCCCCTATCGAACGGCGGCGCCCTTGGCGGCCCGCCTTTTCGAGCGCCGCATCAGCCACTGCCTAGCGGCTTCCTCCATGACGTCCCAAGCCGGCCGGTGTTCTTCCTCGGCCGCGAGCTTGATGTCTGCGACGACATCGCGATCCATCATGGTCAGGAACTGCACGCGCCCGGCGATCGGCGTCCTCATTCCCCGTTTCGGTACCCGCTTCTTTCCCGCCATCAGCCCTCCCAGCCCGCGAATCCGCTGCGTTAACCATACCCGACGGGGCGCGCGAAGGCGAGGCATACCGGCACCATCATCTATAAGAGTGACGGTTCCTCTTATAGGTGACGGGAAAAGAAGTTGTTGACTCGCCTAGTTGTTCGTGTTTTGTTCTTGTCGTGGTGTCGTAGCGTCGGGGTCGGTGATGGCGGGGTTCGTTCGAGATTGGCGGGTCGAGTTGATCGAGACCTACCCGCACCTCTTCCGCCCGCCGGCCGGGGCATTCCCGGAATGCGGGCAAGGGTGGCAGCCCCTGCTCGATCGATGCTGCGCCCGCATCAGCGCGGCGCTGCGCGACGGCGACCGTTTCCGCTTCACCCAGGTCAAGGAAAAATTCGGGACGGCCCGCCTCTACTGGACCGGCCGCCTGTCCGACGCGGCGAGGCCCGTAGTCGAAGAAGCGATCGACCTGGCCGAGGCCCGCAGCGGGACGACCTGCGAAACCTGCGGCGAGGAAGGCCGGCTCCACGATCACGGCGGATGGTTGATAACCCGTTGCGCGCTCCACGCCGAAGGGCGGCCCGTCGAGAGCAAGCCCGGCTTCGAAAACCTTCATCTGGTCCATCGTCTCGTGGATGGGCGGCTGCGTACGATCACGTGCGCGCGCTACGACCGAGAGACCGATAGCTTCATCGACGTGCCGCCGTCGACGCTCGGGATCGAGGAGTAGCCATGCGCCTCTGGATCATGAGCGATCTTCACCTCGAGGCGACACGCGGCTGGGACCTGCCGCCGCCGTCCGCCCGTCCGGATTTCGACGCCCTGATTGTCGCCGGCGACCTCGTTCCGGGCATGGAGCGCGGCGTCAAGTGGCTCGCGCAGCGGATCACGGACCGTCCCGTCTTCTACGTCGCCGGCAACCACGAAGCCTACGGCAACGACATCGACCGGACCGTCGAAAAGGCCAAGGCGGCGGCTGTCGGCACCTCGGTCACCGTCCTGAACAACGATTGCGCCAACGTGGGTGACACGATGTTCGCGGGCGCGACGATGTGGACGGACTTCGAACTCTTCGGCGACCGTACCTTCGCGATGATGCGGGCCGGCGACGTGATGAACGACTACAAGAAGATCCGCAAGGACATGTACGCCAGGCGCCTCCGCCCTGCCGACACGCTCGCGCGACACAAGCAATCCTCCGCGTTCATCGCACGCGCCGTCCGGGAATCCGGCGCCCGGCGCAAGGTGCTGATCACGCACCACGGGATCGTGCGCCAGGCAATGCGCATCGGCTCCGAGCTCGACGCGATCTCCGCCGCATACGCGAGCGACCGCCCGGATCTCCTCGCTGGCGTCGACCTGGCCGTCTACGGCCACACCCACGAAACGCGTGACTTCATCGTCGGCACCAACCGCGTGGGCACCACGCGGGTCGTCAGCAACGCCAAGGGCTACGGTCCGTGGACGCCCGCGGAATCCTGGGAAAACACGAACTTCGATCCGCATTTCATCATCGAGATCTAGGGAGGGCACACACATGGCCGATACAGACAGCGACATCCGCTCGGGAACCACCATCGCCCCGCCCCCGGTTTCGAGTGATCCATCATGTCCAGCCAAACCCGCCGTCCCCGTACGGACCTCTTCGTCTCGGTCAAGACGCAATGCGCCATTCCAGCGAGAAACCCTGCGCTTCGCGAAGCGCTCGTCCAGACTACGCTCGATCCGCATGCGCGCTCGATCGATTTCCTCGCGTCGGCGGATGTTGCGTCCGAGCCGGTAGCCATCGACGCAGTCGTCGTCGTCCGCGACGACGGCCGCTTCCATCTCGACGTCGTCCCGGCCCGCAAGCTCCGCGACCTCGACGACGAGGGGCTCGTCCAGATCGCACTGCGCGAACTGGGCCTCAAAGCCCTGACCGTCACCGCCGACGACATCCGCCGCCAGCCGCGCTCCGCGAACGCCCGCCTCGTCTGGTCCTACCACGGCACGCCGGTCTCAATCGGCCTGCGCATGCGCATCATGCAGACGCTCGCCGACGACGGGCCGATGACGTTCGGTCGCCTCCTGAAATCGGTGCGCGCGGACCGCGATCCGTCCAACGCGGTCATGGCGATGGCCTGCGCCGATCTCCTCGAACTGGATCTGCTGTCGGAGCCGCTGGGCCCGACCACGACGGTGAGGTCGCGCGCATGAAGAAGAACGGAAAAACCCCATACGTATCCTTCCGCATGCTTCCCAAAAGCCTGGCCGCGCTGCGCGCGGCGCCGGCCAGCACCTCGGGCCGGCGCCGCGACACCTCGCCTCCGGTGTTCTGGCCGGAGGATACCTTCGAGTTCGATCCGGACGAGTGGACGGATCCGCCGTCCGGCTCGCATCCGGACGCGATCCGCTGTCTGGTGGCGGCGGCGTTCGAAGCCGCCACTTCGGGAGCGCTGCGGCGGCGGCCCGAGGTGCTGGCC
>Ga0075522_10002294_pt1 | contig 14286 bp, 9 predicted proteins | sample NGEPerA_FD_74796 | JGI IMG/M metagenome (GOLD analysis project Ga0075522, IMG submission 74796) | Arctic peat soil microbial communities from the Barrow Environmental Observatory site, Barrow, Alaska, USA - NGEE PermafrostL2-A | ecosystem: Environmental > Terrestrial > Soil > Wetlands > Peat ... | reverse complement strand
GCACCGCGTATATTCTGCTGCACCATTGCATGGGCGGCGTCAACGGCCATCGCGGATTGTGGGGATTCGTGCGCGGCGGCATGGGCACGGTATCGAACGCCATCGCCGATTCCGCGCGCAGCCGCGGCGCGGTCATCCGCACCAACGCTCCGGTCGAGAAGATTCTGGTCGACCATAATTCAGGCGGCCGAGTGCAAGGCGTCGTGTTGCAGGGGGGCGAGGAAATTCGCGCCTCGATCGTCGCCAGTAATCTGGACCCGCGCCGCACCTTCCTGCAATTGATGGACGCGCGCGACCTGCCCCCTGAGTTCCTCGACGGAATTCGCAAGTTCCGCTCGGAAGGAACTTCGCTCAAGATGAACCTCGCCCTGAGCGGCGTGCCGCAGTTTACTGCGTTAGCAGGGAATCCCGGGCCTCAGCATCGCGCGACGATGCACATCTGTCCTTCGGTCGAATACATCGAACGCGCCTGGGACGACGCCAAGTACGGACGGCCCTCGCGCTCGCCGCTGATCGAGATGACCATGCCGACGATGTACGATCCGTCGCTGGCGCCGCCCGGCCATCACATCATGGGAATCTTCCTGCAATACGCCCCATACACGCTGCGCGGCACCACCTGGGAGCAGGAACGCGAGCCCTACACCGAGCGGATTCTGGATGTGATCGAGGAGTATTGCCCCAACATCCGGTCCATCGTGGTCGAGCGCCAGACGCTGTCACCCTATGATCTGGAGCAGCGCTTCGGCATCACCGGCGGCAACATCTTCCACGGCGAGATGAGTCTGGACCAGATGTTCGTGCTCAGGCCTCTGGCGGGATGGGCGCGATATCGTACGCCGGTGCGGGGCTTGTATTTGTGCGGCTCGGGCGCGCATCCCGGCGGCGGCGTCATGGGCGCTCCGGGGCACAATGCGGCTCGGGAAATCCTAAAAGACAGCTAAATCCCGGCGGCAGGTCCACCGAACTATAGAATGAACTATAGTTAACCATGGGGATGAAACCACGGCTAGCAGGCCCCGCTTCCCTGCCCGAGGTGCACGGCAGCGTGCATACGGCGTGGCCGAGTGCGTTTCGACGAATGTTTGCCTTCGCGGGGCCGGCCTACCTGGTCAGCGTCGGCTACATGGATCCCGGGAACTGGGCCACCGACCTCGAAGGCGGCGCACGCTTCGGCTATCAGCTTCTATGGGTCCTGGTGTTGTCGAACGCCATGGCCATCCTGCTGCAGACCCTTTCCGCCCGCCTCGGAATCGTCTCCGGACGCGATCTGGCCCAGGCTTGCCGGGAAGCCTATCCGCGCGCGGTCTCGAATTCCTTGTGGTTCCTGTGCGAAATCGCCATCGCCGCCTGCGATCTGGCGGAAGTCCTGGGCGCGGCCATCGCCCTGAACCTTCTGTTCCATATTCCGTTGACGGCCGGCGTCCTGCTCACCGCTTTAGACACGATCCTGGTTCTGTGGCTGACGCGCTACGGCATCCGTTTAGTGGAAGCCATCATCCTCTCGCTGGTCCTCATCGTGACAGGATGCTTCCTGGTCGAGCTCTGGTTCGCCAAGCCTTTGTTTGGCGATATCGCCTTCGGGCTCGTGCCGCGCCTGAACGATGCCAGCCTTTACGTCGCCATCGGCATGCTGGGCGCGACGGTGATGCCGCACAATCTCTACCTGCATTCCGCGCTGGTGCAGACGCGCCGCATCGGCAAGACTTCGGAGGAGCGGAAGGTCGCCTGCTGGTATAACTTCATCGATTCTTTCATCGCTCTGAACGGCGCTTTGATCGTGAACGCAGCGATTCTGGTGATGGCCGCTGCTGTCTTTTTCAAGAGCCACACCATCGTGACCGAGATTCAACAGGCGCACGAACTTCTTGCCCCGTTGCTGGGAACCGCTCTCGCCAGCGGACTGTTTGCGGTCGCGCTGCTGGCCAGCGGGCAGTCTTCGACGCTTACCGGAACCTACGCCGGACAGATCGTCATGGAAGGATTTCTGAACTTGCGCGTGCGGCCCTGGCTGCGTCGCCTGATCACCCGCTCGGTTGCGATTATTCCCGCGGTGATCACCGTGTCCGCCAGCGGCAATCAGGGGACCTACCGGCTACTGATCTTGAGCCAGGTGATCCTGAGCATGCAGCTGCCCTTTGCCATTATTCCGTTGATTCGGTTCACCAGCGACCGCAGCCGCATGGGCGAGTTCGCCAACCGCACCTGGGTCAAGATCCTGGCCTGGAGCACCGCCGTACTCATCATCGTGCTGAACTTCCGCCTGGCCGGCGATGCGATCGGTCCGTGGGTGGCCGAAGCTCCGTGGCGAGCCTGGATCATTATCCCGATGGTGCTGGGCGCGGTGGTTCTGCTCGCCTGGGTCATGTTCGCGCGCCCGCATCCACAGACGATTCCGGCCCGCCATCCCGGCGCAGCCGTCGCTACCGACCTTCCGGGACTCAAGTACCGCTCGATTCTGGTCCCGCTCGATCATTCCGATCGCGATCGCGCCGCGGTGGCCCACGCTGCCGCCATGGCGCACCTCCACGGTGCCACCATCCATCTGCTGCACGTCGAAGAGGACGCCACCAGCCAGTTGTTCGGACCGCTGGCGTCCACGGCCGAAGTCTACTCAGGTCAGCAGTACCTGGAAGACATCGTGAATTCCCTGAAAGCGAGCGGCCTGGAATCCGACCTCAGAATCGCTCACGGACGCAGCCCGCGAGCCGAAATTATCCGCGCGGCCCGTGCGCTCCAGCCGGATCTGGTGGTCATGGGGGCGCACGGCCACACCGGCTTGAAGGATTTGATCTTCGGCACCACCATTGACGGCGTTCGTCACGCCGTGTCCGCGGCCGTGCTGGTGGTCGCCGAGCCGCCCGCTTAGCCTACGCGATCTTTCGCGATCCAGGCTTCCAGGTACGCAGGACAGTTGATCAGCTCGATCTCTTCCTTGCTCTGCTGCACCAGAAAGTCGATGCTGGCGCGATCCGCCAGCGTGATCTCGCTCAGATCGAGCTCTACGCGATGTGCTCGCTGCCTGCGCGCGCGATCGATCGCCCGGCGAAGTTCACCCAGCGAATTGGCGTGCATCTTGCCGGCGAGCGCCAGCCTGACCGTGCCAGTAGCTTCCGGCTTGGATTCAATCTTCAACATCCCCGTTCACTTCACTATGCCGCCTTTGGCCGCCGCGCTCAACCCCAATCAGTCCAATGAATAGCCGGCCAAACGGCATACGAGCGGGCCCCGGCGAGGATGACCGTCAGCGGGTGGAAGCGGCGCAGCGAGATCCCGCGCGTGCTAGCGTAGAGCTTCGACATTTTCCGGGCAGCCTGGTGGGGCGGGATTGCATCCCGCTGGCGGTTTGTAACCGCCGTCGTGCACTTGACACAACAGTGCGCCGGTTGAAAACCGGCACGCAGCTTGAAAAGCCGCCCCACATTTCGTTGCCGATACCGTTCTGGAGTTGCGGCGCACTGCACTGGAATCCCAAACCGTCAAAAATCCAGGTGCAGGATTCCGCGCTCCAAAGCGATCGTCACGGCGTGCGTGCGATCGGACGCGTCCAGCTTGGCCAGAATGTTCTGGATGTGCATCTTGATGGTCCCGCTGGCGGTGCCAAGCTCGTGGGCGATCTCTTTGTTCGCCATTCCCTTCGCGACCAGCCGCAGGACTTCCACTTCCCGCGGCGTGAGGGCCATCTGTGGGAAGTATTCGCTCAGACGCTCGGCCACTTCAGCCGGCATCAGGCGCTTTCCGGCGTGCACGGTGCGGATGGCCCGCAGCACTTCGGTGTGAACCATTTCCTTCAAGATGTAGCCTCGCACACCGGCTTCAATGGCGCGATAGATGTCCTGATCGCCATCGTAGCTGGTGAGCGCGATGATCTTGGTCTCCGGCGCCTCCGCGCGAATGATGCGCGTCGCTTCAATTCCGGTCATCTCCGGCATGCGCAGGTCCATCAGGACGACGTCCGGTTTCAATTTCCGGAACTGTTCCACCGCTTCCTGACCGCTGCCGGCCTCGCCGACCAGGATCACATCGGTTTCATTGGCCAGGATGGACGCGATCCCTTTGCGCACCAGCGGATGATCGTCCGCGCACAGGACGCGTATCGGCGTCGTCATGGTCGGAGTCAACGCGGTGGGAGTCATTGCAGTGTTTCAACCTTCTCTGCTTTTTCTGGCGGAGGCGTACCGGCGGCACGGCCGGCGGGCAGCAGAACGGACACGGTGGTTCCGTGCCCGGGCTCGCTCAGCAGTTCGAGATCCGCGCCGATCTGGGTGGCGCGTTCCTTCATGCCGATGATTCCGTAATGCCCCGGCCGGAGAACCGCGCCGTCTTTCCCGAGCCCGGACCCATCGTCATGCACCGTCAGCCGCAACGCTTGGGGTGTCGATTCGAGCGCCACTTCGATGTTGCGGGCGCCCGAATGCTTCACTGAATTGGCGATCGCTTCGCTCGCGATGCGCAACAGGTTGTACTCCACGTCGGCCGGCAGCTTGCGCGATATTTTATCCAGCTTCAGTTTGAGCCGGACATCCTTGGTATCGGTGATGTCGCGGGCCGCGGTCCCGATGGCGGCGCTCAAGCCCGATTCCGCATCGTGCCCGGCGCGCAGTCCCGCCACGGATTGGCGCGTCTCGCGCAGACAGGTCGCGGCGTCGCGAATAATATCGTCCAGCGTTTCCCGCTCCTGCGGGGAGCGCAAGCGGCCGGCCAGCGCCTGCATGGCCATGGTGATCCCGGAAAAGCCTTGAATGAGAGTATCGTGCAGCTCGCGCGCGATGCGGCTGCGTTCCGCCAGGATCAGTTCAAACCGCTGGCGCAGGCGGCGGATCCGCAACCGGTACAGCAGCCATCCCAGCCCGGCGATGGCCAGCGCCGTCAGCGGCCAAAACCACGCCCGCTGGTAGAACAGGGGAGCCAGGGTAAACGCCACCGTCGCGCCTTGCTCGTTACAGACGTTGTCGGCATTGCAGGCCGTGATGCGAAACCGGAAATTGCCGGGGGGCAGGTTGGTATAGTAAGCCTCGCGCCGGTTGCCGGCGTTGATCCAGTCCCGGTCGTAGCCTTCCAGCTTGTAGCGGAAGCGCAGGCGAGGCGGCAGATAATACGCCAGCCCGGTGTAATTGAACTCGATGTTCTTTTGCCCGGGCGGCATTTGCCCGATCTGCTCCGGCTGTTCGCTGCGGCCGTTGACGATGGGGTTCTCGATCACCACCAGCGGCGCCGTGGTTTCACGCTGCCAGTGGTTGGGATCGAGCATCAGCAATCCGCGAATCGTCGAGAACCACAGGCGTCCTGCGCGGGTCCTCGAAAGCACCGGCGCCACTCCGGATTGGCCCTCGATCACGCGCTGCGCGTCCATGGGACTATAAGGCGCGCTGATGACCTTCTTGATCGAACCGGCCGCGAATTGGCGCAGTTCGTTGCGCGCCACCGAGAAGACGCCGCGGCTGCACGCCATCCACAGGCGATCCTGATCGTCGCGCACGATCCCGTAGATCTCTCCGTCGTAAAGCCCGTCGCGGGTCAGGAAGCCGGAAATCGTGGAGCCGTCCAGTAAACGCAGCCCGCCGCCATTCAGCCCCATCCACAGCAGACCGTCAGGGTCGCGATAGAGCGTGTTCACGGGCTGAATCGAGCTTCCGTTGAACGTGATCTCGCGGAATCCGCCCGGAAGACCCTGGAACACGCCGCGTTCGGTCGCCATCACGATGTGCCCTTCGCGATCTTCCGACAGCGCCACAACCGCGGCCTGCGGCGCGCCGCTCGCCGGGACGAAGCGCCTATCGTGAAGAGACGCGAGCCCTTTTTCGGTCCCCGCCCATAGCACGCCCGCGCGATCCTGATACAAGGTCCGGATCGTGTTTCCCGGCAGCCCGCGCTGGACGTTGTAGGTTTCCACGACACGGCCGCCGCGCAACTGGTTCAGGCCGTTTTGAGTGCCCGCCCACAGCGAGCCGTCGCGATCTACGGCCAGCGATAAAATCGTGTTCGACGCGAGCCCGTCGCGCGTCGTCAAAGTCCGGAAATTCTGCCCGTCAAAGCGCGCCAGCCCGCGATCCAGGGTACCCGCCCAAACCGCGCCCGCGTGGTCCTCCAGAACCGGACCCGCGTCGTTACTGGGAAGCCCCTCGCTGACCGTGTAGGGCACGCCGCGCCCGTCCACGAACTGGTTCAGGCCGCGTTTGGTGCCCACCCACAGCGTGCCTTCACGATCTTCAAATATCGACATCGCCGTGCTCTGCGAAAGCCCGTCCTGGGGATGGAAGCTGTCGAAATTCCCGGCGCGCAGCCGGCTGAAACCGTTGCGAGTGCCGATCCAGATGGTGCCGGCCGAGCCGTGGGCAAGGGAAAAGATGAAATTGTCCGCCAGGCCGTCCTTAACGGCAAACAGGCGCTGGTCGTTGCTTCGATCGTTGCCGCGGATGCGGATCAGTCCGTCGCTGGTTCCCGCCCAGACCGTGTCGCCCTCGCACAGCAACGCTCGTACCGAGGCTGATGCGGGAACACCTTTCAGGGCCACGAACGTAACCCGGCCATTGCGTTCAATGCCGGCGCGCGGCCCATCGCCTCCGAACCACAGGTTGCCGCTTGAATCTTCGCACGCCGTGCGGACGTTCTCGTTGGACGCGCCGGCGACCGCGTCAATCCGGGGCTCGCCGCGCGAAATATCCATGCGAGCCAAACCGCTATCGGTGCACACCCACACCGCCCCATCGGGTCCCGAAACCAGGCACTGGATGGCGTTGGACGGTAGCCCTTGGGCCGTGGTGTATTGACTCGCACCCTCCGGTCCGAGCCGGTAAATCCCCGATTCGTTGGTGCCCAGCCACAACCTCCCCTGCTGGTCTTCCATCGCGGCCCGGGCCCACAGGTTCGGCGGCGTGCCTGGAATAATGTCTTCAGCGTCCTGAAACCGCACACCATCGAAGCGCACCAGCCCGGTTTGCATCGCCAGCCAAAGGTAACCTTCCCGGGTCTGAAAAATCTGGAGGATGGCGCCCTGTGGCAAGCCTTGCTGGGTCTGCCAGATCCGGTGAACATACTGCGTAAGCTGGCGGCTTGGATCGAGTCCCAAAGCGGTTCTCGGTAGCCCGAGCGCCGCCATCAGCAGCAACCCTGCCGCCGGACCGACTCGCCGCAACACCTTCGAGTACATTTTCTTTTATCTTAGCCCGCCGGGCAGGCGATGAAATTGCCTGCCGTATTCAGACGTTTTAGAACAAGACACCGAATCCCGCGGAAATTTCCGTTTGGCGCAACCAGCCTTGCGCGAGAGGCAGACCGAAGGGCTTGGGCGTGGTGTACTGCCGGAGGTCCAAACGCGCGCCGAACAACGACGTGATGCGCACTTTCACACCGCCTCCGTAGTTGAAACCGAACTTGTTGGAGCCTCCGCCCGAGGCGGCCGAGGATCCCGGCGGCACATAGTTGGCGAACCCGACGCCTCCCGTGGCAAAGGGACGAATGCGCGTACCCTCGTGGGTCGCGTATAAGAGGAAGTTGTACCCGCCCTGATGAATCGCCATGCCCTGGCTGGAAGCCGGCGTAGCAGCTATGCCAGGACTAAGTACTGTTCCTACCGTACCTGGTTGTGCCGGAATATCGAGCGTAGTCCGGCTGTAGGCATACTGAAACTCGTGACCGAAATGGCTCTCATTGTTGAGCGTCATTCGAAAACTGAAGCGGAAGCCATCCCCCAGCTGCACGTCATTCTTGGTCGAGCCCGCGGGAGGCAAGCCGGTAGTTGAGTCTACGGGATTAAGAGTCCCAAGTCCCTTGTTCGACATCAGCGATTGCCCGCCGTTGAACCAAACCTCGAATAGTTGCCCCCAGGCGGAGCCCGCGCCCGCGCCCGCCAAGAACAGCAACACAGCTAGTTTTCTCATAAATGTTCAGATGCCTCTGATCGGAAAGTAGTTACACCCATTTGGCAGGAGCTTCGGGAGGAACCGTGATCTCTCCCTTCAGGTATTCTACAGCCCTGCCGCCGATGCCCACGCGAGCGCCCCGGTCCTCGCACCACAATTCGCCGCCCCGCTGCGAAATCTGCCGCGCGAACAGCTTCTTTTTTCCGAAGCCTCCGCGACCAGTAGGGAATCAGGTTGGTATGCGCGCTCCCCGTCACTGGATCCGGATCTCCAGAATCACGTGCGCCGCGGCCAGTGTGGCATGGCCGCACAGGTCGACCGCGGCGATCGCCTGGAGAGTCTCGTCCTTGAGCCATCGATCCAAGGGACAAACAGCAGTGGGATTTCCGCGAAAGGGCGCGCTGGCGAAGGCGTCCACCTGGTAAATCGGAATCAGAACGCTCAGTTCCCCTGCCTGGTCTGAAGGATTTTCAAGGTGCGCTCCAACTGCTGGATGCGCCGCGCCTGATCGCCATTCGATTGCTTGAGGCGAGCCACGTCGGCCTCCAGTTCGTCTTTGCGCTGCTGTAGCGCCTTTAGCTCATCGTCGTTCGCCTTGGGCGGAGCCGGTCCCAGAAAGCGCGATGCCTCCTGCACTTTCTTCCCATCCGGCTCGTCGACAATCATGCGCACCTGAATATCCCCGGTGTCGCGCTTATACGAAAACTTCCCCAGCGCCAGATCGGCGGGCTTCAGCGGGATGGTTCGGGTTTGCTGGCCGTCGGCGATCTCCAGCGTGCCGCCCACCGCCTTGGATACCGGCGCGGCTTGACGGTTCCACTCGATATCCAGCTGCCCCTCCCGTTCCAGCACACTCAGCGCGATGGGTTCGTTCGTCATGCTGGATGCCAGAAAGCGCGCACCCGTGACCGCCAGCCCCGCGATGACGATCAGAACTCCGGCCAGCCAGAACCACTTCTTCTTACCCGACCTTGCCTTGGTGCGGCCAGCCGGAGCGGCCTCGACCGGCTCGGGAGCTGGCGCCGGCTCTCCGAACAACGATGTCAGGTCGGACGAAACAGGGGAGAACGTCGGCACGAACGTCTGCGGACGGGGATGGATCTCCTCCGGAACCGGCGGCGCCGGCGGATTCGCGGCGGCCCGGAAAGCGCTGCGTCGTTCCGGCGTTTGGCGCTCCGCCGCCAACGTTCCTCGATGATGATCGAACACCCCCGCCAGCCGGTCTGGGAAATTGAATTCCAGATAGCTCTGAGTCGCGTTTATCGTCCCATCAGTCTCCCGGACAAAGAATCCAGCTCGCATATTTCCGCCCCGGCTGGGCCGGATGACAAGCGTCACCTGCCAGGGCTTGGCGAAAAAGCTGGAAAAAATCTCCTGATCGGATTCGGCCAGCATAATTTCGGAACGCGTGTGCGAGACGTACCAGCCAACGCAAAGCAAGCCGTCTAACCGCGCATCCGCTTGATCCTGGCGAATCTGCTCGTGCAGGGCCGCGCGGTCCCGCTCGGAGAAACGAAATGTCGGGCCTCCGGCGTGCTCGCAGGCCGCCGGACGAATCGCCATGACCCGCACGGTTTGCCCTTCGTGCACGCCGTACAGGACGCCGCCCACTTCGATTCCGCCCCGCGAAAGCTTCTGGAAACCCTCGGCGACCTCGTGCCGGATCTCCTCGATCACCACCAGCGAATACTCGACCGTAAGCGGACTCGCCGCGGCACTCCAGGTCCCGAAGGTCACGTCGCTCATGCTATGGCCAATCCCGCGGCAATCCCGATTTGAAGAGCTTGAAAGATTCGAATAAGTACTATTGTACGGAAAGCCAGAGGTTCCAGGTACTCCGGGCCTCTAAGCGCACGCGCTGCCTGCCGATATTCATCGAGTACTCAGCAGGTTGGCCGCAAAAGTTCGGTGTTCTCTGCCGGTTCTATTACCTTCGGGCGAAGCTCCGCAATCTTAGCCGGAAGTTCTTCAAAACAGGACTGCGATCTGAAACCAGCCCGGACAGCCCCGATTTGAGTGCCAGTACGGTCGGGTGAATTGCAACTCCAGTCCTAACTGATATTTTCTAGCTGGACATGAAGACACCGGCTAGCCAGTATTGTTTGATAAAAGCAGCCGGGAGCAGCCGGTCCATCGGAGGAAGATGAAAACGTTAGGGATTATCGCGGCAGGACTGTTGATACCGATCGCGCTTATGGCGGACACTATCACTTCGACAGGTAGCTTGGTTAGTGTGCCAGGAAATTTTCAGTCGACCACGGGATCGGGCGGTACGCCGTTCTGGAATAACAGCTCAGCGGAAGGGTCGAACATGAACGTCGGAGATTATCTGACGGGCAGCAACCCATATATGGGTACCACTGACTATCTCGGCACGGGCGGCAGCTTCGGCGATTATCTGTCGACAGGAGGAACGGCCGCACCCAGTTTCAGCTTCCTGCAATCGGCGGTGACGGCCCAAGCCACGTTGCTCTTCAGCTATTCGCTGGCCAATGACACCTATGACATCCCCGGCTTCGCAGGCACGCAGATCGGATTGTACAACGTTGCCAATCCATCCCAGAACGTAACCCTGTTCGCATCGGGAACGCTCTTCAATCAGAACAATCCGAATGGCATCTTCAATAACGACGTGACTCCCCAGACGCCGGTGACGGTAAATACCTGGGCAAACTACGGAGTCTACGCCTACACGTGCTGGTTTAACTCGACCGGAAGTCCCGCCTGCAATACGCTCTACTCCAATTCGAACCAGCAGCACTTCGCCCTGTTTGAGAACCCGCAGAGTCCTAATACCTTCTATCTGGGCTTTGAAGACGGCGTGTATGGATCTACGGACTACAACGACGTCATCTTCAAGCTCCAAACCACCCAAAACCAGAGCTTCACGGTATCGGACGTCCCGACCGTGACTCCAGAACCGGCGACCTTCGCGATTCTGGGACTCGGACTGGTGGCGTTGGGGTTGCTTCGCCATCGCGCTTCGGCAACCGTGCTTCGCTAAACGGCGCGGTAAAGAACTAAGCCGAGGCCGCTCCGCCGATGGCCGACCGGGCTGCGGAGAGCGCGGTCTCATAGTTGGGGTAATCGCCCACTTCCTTCACATACTCCACGTGGCGGATCACGTTGTTCTTGTCGATCACGAAGATCGCGCGGCTCATGATGCGAAGATCCTTGATGAGCGTCCCGTAGGCCTGGCCGAACGACCCATCGCGGTGGTCGGAAACCATCTTGACGTGATCGACGCCGAAGGCCCCGCACCAGCGCTTTTGGGCGAACGGAAGATCCATGCTGATGGTGTAGACCTTCAAGTCGGGCAGCTTGCCGGCTTCTTCATTGAACCGCTTGGTCTGCGCGTCGCAAACCGGAGTATCGAGCGAGGGGACGACGCTGAAAATGCGTACGCCGCTTCCCGTCGCTGCCAGATCCACGGGTTTCAGTGAATCGTCGACCGCCTTAAAATCCGGCGCCTTATCGCCCGGCTTCAACGCCGGACCTAGCACCGTCAGCGGATTTCCTCTTAGTGTTGTAGCTCCTGGTCTCTCCATAGATCTCTATTGTAGTAATTCCGCGAGCGCTCCCGCGTCCGTCACGGGCAGCTTGCAGGCGTAGTTTTCGCAAACGTAGGCGGTTGCCAGGCCGTCAACCGGCGGCATAGCCTGGGGAGCCTCCGAAGATTGCATCACCACAGCGTTGGGCAGAAAGTGCTTTCGGATCTCGGCCAGCATATTGGACAACCCGGTGTGAGGTCCTGCGAGGACAATCTCCATCGGCTTGCCCATGGCGAACATCTGCGCCACCAGCATCTGCGGCAATCCCGCGCCACCCGCGAGCATCCGTCCCGAGAATGCTTCGAGCGTGCGCTCGGCTGCGATCTTGAAATCGCTTCTGCCGGTAACGCGCGCGAGCCGCAGCAGCGCCAGCGCCATGACCGAATTTCCGGAAGGCTCCGCGCCGTCGTAATCGTCCTTGAGGCGGAGCACCAGATCGCTTTGGTTGGCCGGCGAGCTGAAGAATCCACCGCCCTCTTTATCCTCAAACAGCGCCATCGCGCGTTCCGCCAGCTGTGACGCCCAGCTCAGATCGGCCGCGTCGAACGCCGTTTCATACAAATCGACCAGCGCGTGGATCACGGCAGCGTAATCGTCCAGAAACGCTTCGATGGCCGCATCGCCGTCGCGATAACGCCGGAGCAACGTGGAATCCGCCTCACGCCACAGATGCCGATAGAGGAGATTCCGGGCGTCCCGCGCCGCTTGGGCGTAACGCGGAGCATCGCCTGACTTCTCGAGAATCTGGGCGCCCTTGGCGAAGGCCGAAATCATGAGCCCGTTCCAGCCTGAAAGGATCTTATCGTCGAGATGCGGCCGCGGGCGGCGCGAGCGGACTTCGAGCAACTTCGCCGCAGAGCGCCGGACAGATTCGTCCGCCACGTCCTGAGCCTCATAAAGGATATTGCGGCCGGCAAACTCCCCGTGCGGATCCTCTTGCACGTTGCCATTGGGCTCGACGCCGAACCTCCGGCAGAACACGGCCGCATCCTGCTCGCCCAGAACATCCGCGATTTCCCGGTAGCTCCAGATGTAGAACGCGCCTTCGGATTTTTTGTTCGGCTGGGCGGGATCCGCCGCGCTATCGGCATCCTCGGCCGAATAAAATCCGCCTTCAGGATGTTTCAGGTCGCGCAGCACGTAGTCGAAGATGTCTCGCGCGACATCGGCGTACTGGGAATCGCCGGTGATCTGGTATGCCTCCAGATACGAAATCGCCAGCTGCGCCTGGTCGTACAGCATCTTTTCGAAGTGCGGAACGAACCAGTTTTCGTCGACCGAATAGCGATGGAATCCGCCGCCGAGCTGATCGTGCATGCCGCCCTTGGCCATCGCGCGCAACGTGACCAGCACCATGTCGCGAGCCTCGTCATTCTTCGTGAGCGCTCCGTAGCGCAGCAGGAAATTGAGCACGCTGGGCCGCGGAAACTTGGGCGCGGCTCCGAATCCGCCCAGGCGCGCGTCGAACGACCGGCGGAAAGCATGGAAAGCCGAGTCCAGCGCGCTCTGCCCCACCTGGCCCCGGCCTCCGGCGTTTTGCTGGCTGTATTGGAGCAGCTGTTCGAGCACGTGCGAACCGGATTCCTCGATCTTGGCCCGATCCTCGCGCCACGCCTGCGCGAGCCTTTTGAGAATGGCGCCGAATCCCGGGCGTCCGTAGCGCGTATCGGGCGGAAAATACGTCCCGCCGAAGAAGGGCTTGCCTTCGGGCGTCAGCCACACCGACATCGGCCACCCCCCGCTGCCGGTGGACGCCTGCACAAACAGCATGTAGACGCGATCCAGATCCGGCCGCTCTTCCCGGTCTACTTTCACCGGCACGAAGTGCTCGTTCAATATGCGAGCCACGTCTTCGTTCTCGAACGATTCGTGCTCCATGACGTGGCACCAATGGCAGGTGGAGTAGCCGATCGAAAGAAAGATCGGCTTGTCTTCCTGGCGAGCCTTGTCGAGCGCCGCTTGCCCCCACGGATACCAATCCACGGGATTGTGGGCATGCTGGAGCAGGTAGGGACTTTTTTCGTGAGCGAGGCGATTGGAAGGCACTACTTCTATTGTGACAGTGGAGCGGCTTCAGCCTGCAACGGAGGCTTTAGCCTCCGATTCGGCGCAGGTGCTGAAGCCCCTGTTGCAGGCTGAAGCCTGCTCCACGCTAGGTCAGCGTATACCCTCGCGGCGAGACCGCCGAGCACACGATTTCCGACTTACGCCCGCGACTCGCGAATACACCCCGTACCAGTTCGCACACCGCCTCGTGCCCGCGCTCGTGGAACACCAAAATCGATGGGCCCGCCCCGCTCAGAGCGCACCCGAGCAAACCCGGCGCCCGAAGCTTGGTGATCTCCTCGAGGCCTGGCACCAGATCGTACCGATACGGCTGATGCAGACGGTCTTCGAGAGCCGTCGGAAACACGTCCCGCGCTCCCGTCGCCAGCGCGACGATCAATAGCGCGCTCCGCTGCACATTGAAGACGGTGTCCTCGCGAGAATAGGTTGCGGGCAGAACGCGCCGAGCTTCGGAAGTCGGCAGCATGAAATCAGGAACCACCACGGCGACGTTATAGTGCGGATCGAGTTCCAGGCGCACTGCGCGCGCCACACCCTCGGAGTCGATCGCGCTGGCCACGATCGAGCCCAGCACGCACGCCGCGACGTTATCGGGATGCCCCTCGATTTGCGCTGCCTCGTCCAGCACGCGGTGTGCATCCCACCCGAGCCCCAGAATCTCACTGGCGATGACTACCCCGGCCGTCAGCGCCGCGGCGCTCGACCCGAGCCCTTTGCCGATGGGGATGTCGTTGACGATTTCGAGATCGATCGGCGGCATCGCGGCGCCGGTATCGGCCGCTACCCGTAACGCAGTCTGCCAAATG
>Ga0075522_10002292_pt1 | contig 14289 bp, 6 predicted proteins | sample NGEPerA_FD_74796 | JGI IMG/M metagenome (GOLD analysis project Ga0075522, IMG submission 74796) | Arctic peat soil microbial communities from the Barrow Environmental Observatory site, Barrow, Alaska, USA - NGEE PermafrostL2-A | ecosystem: Environmental > Terrestrial > Soil > Wetlands > Peat ... | reverse complement strand
GGCTCAGGTGGTTCGAGCATACTTATTGATTTTACGAACGCCCAAACTGCTGGCGGAAGTGGAAACGAGGGCGGTGGAGGTGGCGGTGGCAGCGCTGGTGGTGATGCCGGCGGAGATGCAATTTTTACATCATATCCCGGTTGGGAACCTGGAAGCGGGGGCATTGGCTATGCCTCAGGGACTATTGGTGGTGGAGGCGGTGCAGGTGGTAGTTTTCTGCCAACAAATTATTTGTACGCTTCATATACATGGAGTTTTACAAACGCACCAAATACAAGTTCAAATGGCTCTATTTTAATTGTTGCCAACCCCATTCCATACATCAACCAACAGCCGACATCACAAGCCGCAATCGCAGGTTCACCTGCTCAATTCAACATCGCTGTTTCAAGTCCAGTGCCGTTGTTTTACCAATGGTTTATGAACTGGGCTGTCATCTCCAACGGCACCAACTGTAGTCTGCCACTCTCTGCTGTGGCGCCGCAAAGTGAAGGCAGTTATTTTGTGGTGATTACAAATGCCTATGCCAGCGTAACGAGTAGTGTCGTAACCTTAACCGTCAACATCCCGGCCTACATCACTTCCCAGCCACAAGCCCAATCCGTGCTGCAAGGAGGCAGCGGCAACCTTACCGTGGTCGCCACCGGCACTTCATCACTCGGTTATCAATGGTATCAGCAATTGGATACCGTCGCCACAACCACTCCAATCATCGGTGATGGATTTGTCATTGGTGCTACTGTTGTTAATGGAGGCGCAGGATACCGCACGACACCGAATGTCAGCATCAGTGGTGGGGGCGGTTTCGGGGCTTCGGCATCCGCATCTATCAACAGTGGAGTGGTAACGGCCATCAACATCATCAATCCGGGCTTGGACTACACCAGCCTGCCAACAATCTCCATAGATCCACCATCTGCTCCATTGAATGGTCAAACCAACGCAAACTTGAACATCACCAGTGCCACAACCAATGACGCTGGCAATTACTTTGTGGTCGTCACAAACAATTACGGTGCCGCGACCAGCAGCGTAGTTGCTCTGACCGTGAACGTGCCAGTGTATATTATAACGCAACCGCAAAGCCAGACCGTTTTTCCAGGCAGCAGCGCCAGTTTTTCCGTCACGGCTGGAGGCAACGCGCCGTTTAGCTATCAATGGTATTCCTTGCCGGTAACCAATACCACAGCGACGGCAACCGTTCTACTTTTGAACGGATTCGTTTACGGAGCAACCATCACCAGTGGCGGCGCTGGATATGTCAGCATCCCGAACGTGCAAGTTTTAGGCGGTGGCGGAAGCGGGGCATCCGCAACCGCAGTGGTAAGCAATGGCACGGTGGTCGCGCTAAATGTTGCCAACCCAGGTTCTGGATATACCGGCATACCGTTGATCCAAATTGATCCGCCAACTGCCGTTACTTTGACAGGAGGCACGAATCAAGTCTGTAACATTGCCGATGTTACGACGAACAATGCCGGAGGTTATTTCGTGGTTGTCACCAACAACTATGGTAGCGTGACGAGCACCACAGCAAACCTGGTGATTGGATTGTCGCCGCAGAAGTTTCGCATCACGTTGGCTAGTAATCAAAGCGTTCAACTGACATTTACCGGTATGGCCAATTCTGCGTACGTTCTCCAATCCGCTACAAACCTCAATCCACTTGTGGTTTGGCAGACTCTAATCACCAACATGTCCGACAGCGACGGGAATTGGACGTTCGTGGACACGAATGCTATGAATTACGCCGTGCGGTTTTATCGGGTGGTGGCTCCGTAACATTCAAAGACGACGATATTCAGAATTGAATTAGAGATATGAATTCGAAGGCATACCAGCTTTATCACTACACCAGCTTCGAGAAGTTGGAACTCATCCTAAAAGATGGCGGCTTCTGGCCGCGCTACTCGATAGAACATTTTTCGTGGAGCCAGCAGGATAAACAAGAGTGTTACCTTGCGTTCCCTTGCACTTGCTTCTGTGACCTTCCGTTGGAGGCGAGCGCGATGCATCGTGACGATTACGGTCGCTACGTTATCTCCTTCGACAAGACTTCGAATTTGGCGAAGCATTTGACGCCGGTCATTTATGTCAACGAGGATGGTCCGCTCGCAAAAATGATCCGTGACAAATACGGTCAAGAGCTTCGCGGGTTCGCGCAACCTGTGACGGCTCCTGACGGTGTAACCCACTTCGAACCGGCTGCCCTTGATCGCGAGAAACTCAGAGACCTTTTGGAATTTCTTCCATATTTGAAGAGCGCGGTTGGACACACGCTGCTGCGTAAGCCGCCGCCCCAGAACGGTCACGAGTACGAAACAAGGTCGGACGATGACTATGTGTGGACTACCAAGCGATTGGAGGAGGAGTGTGAATGGCGCTATGTGCCGCCGAAGCATAGGCACGCATTGTATTGCTTTGATGGTTTTGACCGGTGGAACATAAGGAAACGGGATGAGTTGAGCCAGGCCACAAAGGACTCTTATCTGAAATTTGGCCACGAGGAAGTCGAAGCTGTCATCGTCTCCAACGAATACGAGCGAGACAAAATCGTCGCAATTCATCCTTACCTTAAAAAGAAAGTGAAGACATGGCAAGAAATCCCTGGGGCCGATGATGGCGCGGACTGATAACCTACGCAAACATGAATTTGAGACCCAAATGAATGTTTCAAAAATGATCTTTATTGACCGTTTTGCGCCAAAGTATTCCATCTGGAACACCCAATGCGGTATCGTGACCGTATCCGACATTAGGCGTTCGGTTGGACGTCATAAAAACTCCACTACAAAGGACTCGCAATAATCCCTCGCCTGCGAAATGAAAGTAGTGAACCTCGCAGAGGTAATCACAATAGCATCGCCATCTCGGAACCACTTTAGAATCTTGGCCCGCTTCTCATAGTTGGCGTCCGCTCTGGCTTTGTTGTGGAGGATGCAGTTGCGAAGCTTGCAAACGTCACCCCAGAAGTCGGAAAGAACCTCCTGGCCGACGGCTGATTCAATTCCGGGACGCCATGTGTGATGCCAATAATGATACAGAGCAACAAGTAGAGAACTGCCCAACGTCTGTATGTGGTGGGAGTTGGGTGCTGTGTCCGAACGGAATGACTGGAGTGTTCCATGTGCGGGCGCGATCGCTAAATCTTCAGGCGCTTTATACGGAACGAGCAGTTGCGAAACGTGCTTGTAATGTCCCTCGGCCTCACCGGAGGGAAGCATCTCCGCAAGTTGCGCGAGCAAGGACAGGCGCTCGCTCTCAAGGTGACTGCTAAGGAGAGTGAAGCCGTGCCAAGTCTGGGCGAACAAAAGCGCAAAGTCGTTGATGGTCCTGCGCATATCTTCCTGTATCTCAAGCAATCGCTCCTGCCTGGGAGTGAACTCATACTTGCTGAATTCTGAGGCGAAGTCAGACATACGCGAAGACGTCTAACAATTAATGTACAACAGGTTGTTCATGTATTAAAATGCCCAAATCAATTCGGACGAAGCGGTGCGGCGACTTACGGACGTTATTCGACGCAGACACCTTGCACTTCCGATGGAGCGCACTTACTGCGCGTGGCTCAGGCGATATTGCGACGACCTCAAAAGGCTTTCTTTTCATTTGCCGAGTGAGGAAAAACTGGAACGGTTTCTGACCGTTCTTGCCCCGAGGGTGTCGCCGCCAGCACCCAAAATCAAGCCCTTAATGCGATTATCTTTTTCTGCAAAGATGGCCATGTGGTTCTTCGCTTTCTCAATTGACTGCAACATGGTGACCGACAAACCCGCTCAAGGTACCCGTGTTCCAAGCAGCAATCACGTTTCCGCTTTGCAGAACCCGAAACTCGTTCGGGTGTTGGAAACATGGATATTCCACTACCACGACAATCGGATGGGCGACAAAGCGCATTCCCGATTCAACGTTGGCATAGTGACCATGGATGTTTTGAATCCTTGAGTTCAACGGCATTTTGTAACCGCTGACTCCGAATTGATTGGTCGCGTTGCCCGAACAAAGCGTAGCGATAGAGGCGTTTCCTGACGGAGTGATGTAGGTGCAGAAATAGCCATTCTTCGGGTCAAGGTAGATGTCGCCAGCAGTACGAGCGCCACTGAGATTTTCCAAGTAGAACCCCGTGGAGGGATTGAAGGAGATTTGCCCTGAAAAAACGCCACTTGGCTCTTGTGTATGCTTTGCAACTTTTTTGAGCAGATGCCCATTGAATTCGAGAAGCGAGTGTGGAAACGCGTATCCACAAAACCCACCATTCTTCGTGGGGTTGAGACAAGCGGCGCCCTCCGAAAAATCGCTTATGCGGCTACATTTAGGGCATGGATAACGATAAACAATGCCCATAGAGGCAATGCTGCTGTTATCGTTAAAATGATCGAGTTCATTTGTGTACTGGGATGGCTGCTGTTCCTTTGGGTCAATGTCATTATTGTTTGAGCGCTCCATATATCTATTATATGACAAGCAGACGAATTATGCTAAAGAAAATGCTGTTTTCGATAGCTTGTGGGAGGTTAAAGAACGTTTAAATGTCGAATAATCAAATTACAGTGGTGACGTGGCCTAAAGCCCCTCATCCTTTCAGTCGTCTCATGGGATTTGGAGGCTGTAGTAACTTTGACGCCTGATTCCACCAATTCAATCCGTCTTTACTCCGCTCCATTCCAGAGCCGTCGGCAAGAAGCCAAGGACCGCTGGCGAAACCATCCGGCGCGGTCACGGAATCGCAAGGCGTTGCCCACCTTCGCGCAAGACTGTGAGCTTTCGATTCCCCTTGAAAGACTACGCCTCGAAACTCACAGACTTGCGCTCCCCCTGTGGGCGCTCCCTTGGAAATTTCTAAAGCCACCGCTCCACTCCGCTTTTTGGTCTGTCCGCTGATCCGCGACCCATTTCCCCAACGCGGGCGGCCAGCCCAAACGCTCCATTCCACTCACGGCTTCAGAAATTTCCAAGCGAGCCGGTTGATGCGTGTCTGTCATGCTTCATGCCCGCCCGTCAACCCGGCATGAATCCCGCCAGCCCCGCCGCTCCGCGATAATGTGAGGCAATTACCCCTCGTGCCCGCCTCATTCCAAATGTTTTCAAATCCTTTTTTTGCATCTGCGTTCTCTGTCTCTCGCCCTCCACCAGCCCGCTCCAACAGGGGGCCGGACGCGGTGCCCTCTAAAGACTACTCCCGCTGGCCGCCCTGTCTGCACGGGCTTTTTCGGTGAAGGGCGAGAGACCGAGAACGCACAGCAGAGCAAAAAAAAAGATTATGAAAACATATACAAATTCAGATTCAAGGCTCCAGAACCGGACCGCACAGCGCATTGAAACACAACTGCAAAGAATTGACTTCGCCCGAAGGTATCGGAACCGGGGATTGCGGACGGAATCGCTGTTGCACCTTATTCGACGGGAGGCACCGGAGTTTTGGGAACTGGCGGAAGTCGTTGGCCGGTGGGTTTGGATTCAGTTTGACGGCAGGCAACCGAACCAAATCACCGCCGCCTTGTCGGAATTCGGGTTTCATTGGAACAACCGCCGACAGGTTTGGCAGCATCCGTGCGGCACTATTGCAGCTTCCAGCAACCAAGACCCGCGCCGGAGATACCGCAGTTACTTCCCCGCCGACCTCAACCCCGCTTGAAACGACCATGAAACGCAACAGACGCCGCTTGCCAATTCCGCAGCACGAGTTTGGTTTCGTCCCTCAAACCTTCAGCTTGATTCAGGATGCCGGAATTGACGGCGACCGAATCAGCAGAGAGAAGGCCGAGGCAGACCGCGCCCGACGCTTGGCGGAGGAAGCGCAGTCGGCACTGTTCACCCTACCACCACGCAAACACTGACACTATGAATACGAACAATAACGAATCGCCTTTTGGCGAAGTCATCTACACCTACACCCGCGCCCATGCCGTCGCCGACGGCTTTCAAGTTGACGTTACCAAAACCGCGAAAGAAGCCGGAATTTCCTTTCCGGTTTTTCTCACCCGCGCCGTTTATGACGCTTTCGTGACCGTGCCGCCCAACGTGACCGCCCAGGACGAAGCCGGAAGGCTTTGGGATATTCTCAACCTCCTTGAATTCGCCATCCGCAAATCACAGCCCGGCAAAACCCGCTTGCCGTTTGCGCTCTATGTCCGCAACGACAACCGCCGCCCTCGACTGGTGAAATTGATCGCCGCTTGTGGCCCGCTCGACTTCGACGACCCGCAGCCCGCCATCACTGTAATGATGCCTGACGAGAGTTGACCACGAGGCAAACTCACGCGGCTGGACTGGCAACGGTTCAACCGCTTTTTCGTCGTTGGGGACTTCCGCCGTCCCCAAACCCCGGCGCCGGGCCTCTCGCTGGCCCAGACCCGCGCCAAAGGGCAAGCCCTCTGGACTCCTTTTCCGCTGCGCTGACTTTCACGCTCCGCGCCGCCTTTCCACGTCGTGGAAAGGATTCGAGTCGTGTTCAGTCTTTGCAGACACGCGAGTTTTCCATTCCGCGCCGGGTTAATTCGCTTGTGCAACCGCAACCGGCGGCGGCTGGAAATCCACCGGCACCAACTTTGGTTGCACACTGCGTTGCGGATTTTCCTGCCAATCCTTTTCCCAATCATCCAACGACGGCACGGTGACTTCGGCGTGTTTCGAGTACGCATGATGCACCGCCTTGGAATTGTGCCCCAACGCCTGCTGCGCGAACCGCTCCGGGTAGCCGCACTTCAAAGCCCGTTCCGCCCAGGCATAACGATACGAGTGGAGCGACACACCCGATATACCCAAACCACCGCAGCGTTGCTTAAATTCCGTCGCCCGGTCGCCTGCTCGCACGGTGCGAAGGTATGGAAAAAGCGGTCCAACTGCCGGACGCCGTTTCAAAATGACCTCGATTTCCGCGCCGAAGCGAATCAGCGCAGGCTTGATGCCAATACCCCCTCGCGACTTCAATTTTGCCCGCGAGTAACTAATCGTGCGGGTGTCCGCGACGTGCCTGTGCCGGATAGTGAACGAGAGCTAAAATCGTTGAAGATTTCGTTGAAGATTCGACCCGGACTCCAATCAAACCCTTGCTAATGAATGAGTTTTAACTGGAGGCGAGGGTCGGAATCGAACGCGTCCTGCCTTCCACAAGCCACTCAAAATCAACTGCCTATGGCATCGCTGATGTCCTGAATATAAGGCTGTTACGTTTTATGTCAAGCTTAACCCCAACCGACTTTTTTTAACTCAATTTAACCCTCACCTGATGAGGTTTGCTGGCACTCCTGCTGGCACTTTTTGGGGGTGAGTTGAGTTTTGAACTTTTCAAGCTGGAGACAACGGCCCAAGTGCAACTGTGGAATTGTTTGCGCCTGCCCATATCGCCAAGCGGTATGTTCAAAGTGATACCGAGCCTGATCCATAAATAGACGTGTCACTAATAATCATTATGCTATTGCCAGCGAAATATCAGCACACAAGATTCAGGAAATTGTCGTGACAGAAAATTAACCTTCCGACGTTTGAGCGACATTTGCCTGGATGAGTATTAAACTCAATCGCCCTGCTGCACCACAACACGCAGGAATAGTGAGGCGCTGTTCGTGGGCATGGGAATGGTGAAGGTGTTGGTGCCGGGTGTGGCAACGAGGTTACTTTGCACGAGATTGAAGGGGCCGGTCAGGGAAGTCCCTTGTTGCAAGGCATAGACTTCGCCGGCGGCGCTGGACCATTGGAGTTGCACGCCTGCTGTGCTGGGTTGGATACCGAGAAATTTGAAAGTGGAATTTGGGTCGTTTGGGTTGAGGTTGGCGACGTATTGCTGCATCAGGGTCATGCCTTTGTGCGTCGGGTCGGAATTGGGATTGGAATTTGAGGGTAGGCCGTATTGGGCGACCCATTGGGCGAAGGTTGGCGGCGGCGAAAGCGCCAGATCAACGCGGTCGACCCGACCGCGATCCGCCGGGCCAAAGGTGAAGGTATTAGTGCTGCCCGACGACGCATAGACGATGGCCGCATTGGTGCCATTCACCGTGGCGTGGCGGGCGAAAGTGGTCTGCGCAGGGTTCAACGGCAAGGTGTTCGGCGTGGGTGCGCCCAGGGAAATGCCGCCGACGGAGCGGGTTTCAAACGGGATGGTCGCGAGGTAAAAGTTTTGGCCGTTGACACTGATGAGGGCTGCGGCTATGGAAACGCCGGAAGATGTCGATGAGATCTGATACGCGACATTGGTCATGTTGCTTACACCTGAAATTGCGCCATACATAATGAACCCGGGTTCAGGAATGATAGCGCCAAAAGCGTATGCAAATGTATTAATCAGAAAAACTGTAATGATCACGCATTTCATAGGTAGCATTCGGCAATAACACAAATTTCTCTTGGATTCTGTCTGTGTTCTGACTTGAATAAGTGAAATCTAGGTAACGGTATCATGTCATTCATCATCCTCTCCTTGTCCAGCACCGGCATCAGCGGAGATATTATCTGAATTGTTGTTCGAATCGGCTTCGCTTTGTTGTGTGTTTACGTCGTTAACCGTATCTTTGATATTACTAATTACATCTACACTCTTCTCTCCAAATCCTTGCGCATCTTCTGCTGCTGTCAAAACCCCTTTAACAGAATTTGGTATGTTGTTTGGTATGTTACCTGCCTTTACCTCGTTCATCAAAGAGTTGACGCCAGAAGAAACTGTAATTCCTTTTGCCATATTCCCAATAACTCCAGAAATCGCCCCGCTAACGCCACCAGATATTGTTTTGTTCAAAATCTTCCCCTGGTCTGAAACGGTTCCTTTATTAATAAGTTGGTTTGAGGTTTCTTGAGCCATTCCGCTTGTAGCTCCAGTCACAATCCCTTTCAAGAACTGTTGGCCAACTGTCTTGGCGGCGAAGACTTCGCCTTCCCCTGTAACTGAAACACCGCCCGAGATTGCGCCAATTGCAGTAGCAGATAAAGCTTCAAAAAAGTTAATCTTGCCCAAATCAATTGAATGGCCTGGATTTTGTTGTTCCTGGGCATAAATTTGACCGGCCACATCGAAAGTGAGTCCCAATGCTGCCCCCCAGATCAATTGTGCAAATCGCCCGTCTTGATCAACATATGTTATTGGACGACCTTTTGCGTAGGCATATACATTAGCATTCTGCGGATCATCCAGAATGCTGGAATTTAAACCTTCGACCATAGGGTCCACGCTAATAAAACGTCCACACACGCTATCAAGGTAGCGAGCGCCAAAACAGTGTAATTGGCTTTCGGCGTCCAATTCCTTACCAATGAAATTATAAGGTTCGAAAGAACCGCGATTGCTAAAATGATTCCGGACATGCCCGAATGGATACATCGTTGACTCTTCAATCAAAGAGCCGGTTGAATCAGCCATAACATCCGTCGAACTTAAATGATCGTTGAGATAATAACGAAATCGCAGGGTTGGGTCGGAAGGCACCAAGGTGTCTGCGGCGTCCATTTTCACAAAGAGAACATCCCCCGGAGAAAGCGTGGGGGGAATGCCGGGCGCATTCGTCAAAGCTGCAACCGAAATCTGCCACGCCTGATTGACGGCGTCGAAGTGCCATTGATTTGAAGCACCATTCAGGCTCAAATTTGTCAGTATCAGAGATTCCAAGCCGGGAACGGCCATGAAAGATGGTCCGACAGATATGGAGTTGCTGGTTGGGGCGGAATACGTTCCCGAAAGCGCCAATGTCGTATTCGTGTTCGCCTGCAACCACAGCACGGATCCGGCAGTAACTGGTGTCCCCGGACTCAGCGGCAGCCAGGAGAGCGTGGAGGACTGCCACGTATAAGCGGAGACGATCGGGCTTGTTCCTAACGGCAGGGTGGCTCCACTGACCGCCACAGACAGCAGATTCATTCCCAGCCATAGCCGAACCCGCTGGACGCGCTGGGTGCTACTCAAAGAACCGGTTACCCGCGCCAGCCGGGTATTGCCGTTCCACACAAATTTGGTTGGGGCATCGTTTTCCCGGACTTCAAAGTATTTGCTGACGTATAGAACAGCCTTGGGGGCGGCGGCGTTTGTTTTATACTGGACGACTTTCATCACCCGTCTCCCGGCGTAGTCGTAAGTGTAAGCGGCGGACATCTGGCTATTTTCGGTCGCCACCAGCCGATTTTTGATATCCCAGGTATTAGTCAGGCCATCGATCACCAGCATGTTCCCATTGGCATCATACGGGTAATTCCGCGCCGGAAATGAAGAACTGGTGATTGAGGACAACGCATGGGGGCCGGGTGGACCATTGGCAGAACGTCCAATACGGTTGGCGGTTCCAGCACTGCCGCCCGATACCATCGTCCCCAAATTGGCAACTGGAAGTCCGCTGAGAGGGTCCAGATCGCCGATACTGGATGATTGCGTCAGCATGTTGCCAATCCGGTCGTAGCGATAGTTGACAAATCCACCGTCAACATTGGTTGCGCCGGGTCCGCCGAAAACATAACCGACATAATTCAATCGGTAGAGGTCGTCGTAGTTGAATATCTGTGTATTTCTCCGAAGATTACCGGCCGCAATAGATGAGGTGGGGCGCCAGTCTTCGATCATTCTGATGTTTGAAGCCGGATCGAAATCATACTTATAATGAATCAATTCATTGATTATTTGATTTGAAGATGAGGCAGACACCAACTCGCTTAAACGAAGCCTCGAATCGTAAGACGAAAATGTTTGGACGCCGTTGCCATAGCTGGCGACCGAGCTAAGACCGAATGGCGTGTAAACCACATTTGAGACAATCGCGCCGCCGGGACCTCCGGGGATTTGCTTCAGCAAGCTGCGCTCATTCCAAATGTAACCCACCTGGTCGTCGTCGGGATAAACCACGCTTGTGATGCGGTCTTGGGAATCATAAGCAAAAGCGGTGCGATAGCTGACAAGGGCTGAGGGCTGGGCAATGCCATGGATTATGAATTGGGGATCAGGCAGCCGCTTGATAATAAAAGCAACACGGCCACGGGAGTCATAGCTGGTGTGCTCCTCCCCTGACAGGTCATTCACGGAGGCGAGCCGTCCAAGCGTGTTAAAACAATTTGTAAAGGTTCCATTACCCACCGGAACGGTCTGGCTGGGAACGTCGTAGTGATATACCACCGCAGGCGGCCCATTGGAGGAAGCATAAGTTTCCGTCACTAGCCGGTTGGCACCGTCGTAACCATACGTAATTGTCTGGTTTCTGGCATCGGTGGTGGCAATGAGGTCGGAGGCGTCATCATAAACGTAACGCATCATTCCACGGTCGGGATCGTTCATGAATTGTTTTCTCTTTAATCCGTCGAACTGCTGAATTTTCTGGTTTCCAAGGCTGTCAGTAATTCCGGTGAGGTTGTTATTGATGTCATAGGCATAAAAAGTTGACCATGTATTAAAGGTTGTCCCCATGCTGCCATCGTCGTGTAATCGGGTCACCTCGTCTAGCTGGACGAGCCGCCCCAGTCCGTCCTGATGTTTGATCTTGGAAGCGAGGTAATTGGCGGAGGCAGGGTCGGCCTGATCTTCATCGTAATCCTGCTCCTGGAGCGGCATAAAAACGGCGCGGCGATAGGAATGGTCCGGATTGGTTGTTGTCACGTTTCGCAGCAGCGCGTCATAACTTTGTAATGTGGCATCGGCATTAGCAAGTGCGAGTATGGTAACGTTGCTTCCGTGAACAAACTGGCCTAGCCAGCCGTTCGATGAAACATCCTCGAACGCCATAACGGATGATACATCGCCCGAATTCACCGAGAAGCAGGGATTCAAATTGAAGTTGGGCTTATTGCGTGAATTGAATACAACGGCGGCGCTGACAACAGCCCGTGGTTGGATCATGCCGGGTGCCGGCTCGGCTTGTTGCTTGGTCATTAACCGACCACCGGCACCATCAAAAAATGTGCGTGCCAACACATAGCCGCCGGACTGGGAACTATCCTTGGAACGTGTTTCAACCCAGTTGACAGTTTTGCCGTTTGATGTTCCGAAGCCTAGCAGGTATGTGTATTCGAGCGTATGGTTCGTGTCAGGGACCTTGGTAATACCCTCCAATCGGCCCAAGGCGTCGTAATCAAATGAACTCACATTGTTATTAAAATCAATGAAATTTGTAATTACGCCAAATCTTGAATCATACAAGGCAGTTGCTACCAACGATTCGACAGTTGTTCCTCCAGTGTGGATTGTTTCTTGGATTGGGAAACTGTGAAACGCCGAATCAAACTGGATTTCGCGGTAATGCCCTGAAGATTGACCGTAAAGAGGATCGTAAATGTCAATGACATTACCATACTGGTCGTAGTTCTTGTTTATCGTTGTTGCGTAATGATTGCTTAGGGTCAACGATAATGTCTTAGTTAAGTCTCCATTCGCAAGTAAGCCCAGCACTTGGTTGCCGTCGTAATAGTTCAGGCTCTGTGCGGCGGTAATTCCGTTCCCGTCGTGGATGGATTCGGTGATCACTCGGTCTAAAATCCAATTCGTAACGTTGGAGGAATACGCGGAAGAATAGGAATTTGTTGTTATTCGTTGCGAAGCTGGCGACTCATTGGTTCTTCCTAACTCGGCATGAAGGGTCAGGTTGCCATAGGGGTCATACTGGAAGTTCTCCGATACCGCAGCGGCGATGCCGGCGCCCAGTTCGAATATTTGGCGGACGCGATTGGTTGGTGCAGTTAATGTTATTAGCCTGGGGTCGTTTGTGGCTGTGTTCACCACGATTTGGACCTGCCACACGTTCTGTTCTCGGTAAAACAGAAATGGGATGTCCAGTGTCGTGGGCACTCCGGTGCCATTAGTCCCATATTCAGGCCACACTGACGTATCTGCTCCGATACCTGCTTCTTCAACCAAAAGTTTTCCCTTGAGAGCTTCATTTATCTTTCCAACATCATATTGGTAACAAGTTACAAGGTTCGGAATGCTGGAATCTCCATGGTCAGTGACTTCGGCACGGGAAAACCCTCTGAATTGTTCTTTAGTGAAATCATAATACCCGTTGTGATAGTGCATGGTCTTCAGGCTCTGTTGGAAAGTTGTGTCCTTCAACACATTGTTCACAATGGATATGGGAAGCGGAACAGGGTCGGGCCATGCTTTGCCAAGAGACTGGTCCCTCACCCGTTCAACCACGCTGGAACCGTAACCCACCGTCGTGCTCATCCCAACCCCGTTGCTTATTTGTTTTATCTGATTTGGGTGTTCGAGACCGGAAAGAGAAATGTAAGCGAGCTGGGGACCATTACCTAAATCCACGTTTAAAACTATGTCCCGCACCCCATTTCCGTCCATATCCGCAGAGCGCACAATAGTAAAACTGTTTACATACGGAGACGAGAAGATGATCGGGTCTGCAAAGCTTCCTGAATTGGTGGATCCTGGATCGAGTCCTTTGTTCAAATAAATGCGAATGTCATTTTCCACTTGCACGACATCGGCCAAACCGTCGCCGTTTACGTCCATCACAAAAAGTCTCGTGGCGTCGTTAACGGTGGTCGGTGGGTTACGCATAGTGACTCGCGCTCCAAACTGACCATATCCAAGGCCCATGTAATAGTAGCAACTCTCCGAGTCCAGGTGTATCAAGTCCATCATTCCGTCGCCGTTCATGTCGGCAAGCCGGGTTGTCGGCTGGTCAAATGTGAGGCTAGAGTCGGGTGAGGAAGTGATAAAAGGCGAACTCCAAGACGTCGCATTTATATTTATCCAAGTCAGAATGTCACTGCCACTTGTTTCCATTGCATCAATAAATCGGTCGCCATTGGCGTCCAAAAGACGGACATTAGGATCAGAAAGTGAAAAACCTGCGCCAGTCATAGTGCCCTTGCTTTGCCATTCCAAATTTTGGCTGATGGAAAAAAGCTCGGGGTTATTCCCGCCAAAGAGGCTGACCAAATTAGGTCGGCCTCGACCCTCCATGTCTGCCAACTCAGCCGTCGCGTCCTGCAGGTAAACACCAACATTATTTTGCATATACTGCCGGCCGGACCAATGAATAACTCCGTCTTGCCCTGTTCCAAGGTTCAAGAAATAGGTGTGGGGCTGCGTGCTTGTATCCAGAATGTCGGGCAAGGCATCACCATTGATATCCACCAACTGAATGTTTGGATTGGACAGGTCAACGAATGGTGCATTAGTCATTACAATAATCGCAATGTTGGTTGGATTAAAAGGTAAGTAATTGAATGTTTCTGCCGGCAGCGATATTGTTCGGTCTCCGCTCATTTCTTGGACGGAGTTAAGCGTAGATAATTGCTGCAGTCCATTGGTTGGCGTGTAACCCAGGATGTAGGATCTTACAATATTTGAACTTACAAGCATATCTATGG
>Ga0075522_10002291_pt1 | contig 14292 bp, 13 predicted proteins | sample NGEPerA_FD_74796 | JGI IMG/M metagenome (GOLD analysis project Ga0075522, IMG submission 74796) | Arctic peat soil microbial communities from the Barrow Environmental Observatory site, Barrow, Alaska, USA - NGEE PermafrostL2-A | ecosystem: Environmental > Terrestrial > Soil > Wetlands > Peat ... | reverse complement strand
GCCTGCACAGCCGCCTCAATCATTGCCAGGCAGATAGGACAAATCTTCCGCAGCCACTGCCTATCCACTCCAACTTTGGGTCCGGAATCCGAAGCCATTCACGCGCGCAGCAGTGCAACTGCAAGGTCCCTTGCAGCTCCGCGTCGCTGCGCCTCTAGCCGGAACATTTGACGATACACCTCATCCTTCAGCTCTTCGCCTTTTTGAGGGCGAGAGTTCGGGGAAGCCGCAATTTGCGTGTTGTGCATCTTCGCCTCAGTTGCAGGTTCTGCATTTGACGTGCTTCAGCCCCATGGCGCGAAGGATATTCACAGCAGGGCACCAGTTGGTGAATGCAGACTGCAAAAGATTAAGTCCGACAAATCCAGTAAGAAAAAGCCAGTAGTAAGAAAAAAAGTGAGCTAGGCCGAGCGACAACAGCACCATGACGCCCGCCATCAGGCGCAGTCCACGTTCAACGGTCATTGAGATTCTCCTTTGTTATTCATCGGTGGTGGGTTCACCGGCGATCTCCGATTCGCGTCGCGAGTGAACCATGTAATAAAGAATTGGAATCGTCGGCCACGATAGGAAAGTGGAAGCGACGGCGCCCGCAATCAGCGATACTGCAAGCCCCTGGAAGATTGGATCGGTGAGGATCACGCTTGCTCCCACCACTACCGCGGCCGCGGTCAGCAGCATAGGGCGGAAGCGAATTGCGCCGGCGTCGATGACCGCTTGACTGAGGGGAATACCCTGGCGACGCCTCAGCTCGATGAAGTCTACAAGAATAATCGAATTGCGAACGATGATGCCTGCTCCAGCAATGAAGCCAATCATCGAGGTTGCCGTGAAGAACGCACCCAGGATTGCGTGAGCCGGCAGAATGCCCACCAGTGTCAGTGGTATCGGTGCCATGATAATCAGCGGCACAATAAACGACCGGAACCATCCCACGACGAGAACATAGATAAGAACCAGCACCGCGGCAAACGCGAGCCCGAGGTCACGGAAGACCTCGATTGTTATTTGCCACTCACCGTCCCATTTCATCGAGAAGTGATCGGTCGATTCCGGCATTACCGCGTTGTAGCGGGCCAGCGCGTATCCAGCGGGAAGCGTGAGATGGTCGAGATCCTTGTTCATCTTCAGAATCGCGTAGACCGGGCTCTCTTCCGCCCCGGCTACGTCTCCTGTGACATACACCACGCGGCGCAGGTTCTTGTGATAGATGCTGGGCTCGATCGTTCTGTGTTCGGTCGTCAGCAACTCGCGAAGGGAAACCATCGCTCCGTCTGCGCCAGGAAGCCGGATATTTTCCAGCCCCTGTTCGGAGGAACGGTCTGCACGGTCCACTTCAACCACTGCGGCAACCGGGCTACGTGCACTCTGGTCGTGGATCAATCCGACTTCGGTCCCCGACGTGGCAAGCGCGAGCGCATGGGCCACATCCGCGACTGCAATACCGTGCTGTGCGGCCTTCACGGCATCCACGCTCATCACCAGTCGCGGCTGCGGGTCTTCGACATACCAGTCCGTATCGACAACGCCCGGAGTGTGCTGAAAGATCGACTTGATTTGCCCGGCGACACGCTTCTGGCCATCCAGGTCGGGGCCGTAAACTTCAGCCACAAGCGTTTGAATCACCGGCGGCCCGGGCGGCACTTCGCTAACCTGAATGCGCGCGCCATATTGGTCGCCGATGGCGTCAAGCAAGGGTCTCAGCCTCTTCGCAATGGTGTGGCTCTGATCGCTGCGCTGCTTGGCCGGAAGCAGATTCACCTGGATATCTGCCTGGTTGGGCAACCGGCGCATGTAGTAGTGGCGCACCAGCCCATTGAAGTTGTAAGGCCCGGATGCCCCCGTGTAGGTCTGGTAATTCAGCACATCCGGCTGACGAGCAAGTTCAGGGCCCAGCGCTGCTGTTACGCGGGCCGTTTGCTCCAGGGGTGTGCCGTCCGGCATATTGACAATGACTTGCAATTCGCTCTTGTTGTCGAATGGAAGCATCTTTACACGCACCAGTCCCAGAGGCACCAGCGCCATCGAGATTAGTAGAAGAACCGCCACTGCGATGAAAAATAGTGCGCGATTGCGGCCGGAAGCAATCAACGGCGTCATGACACGCCGGTAGATGCGGGTTCTCCAGTTTTCGTGCTCTGGCTCCAGGATGCGAGCTCCACCAAGATGCTTGCCGAGAAGCCGCAACGCGGCCCAGGGAGAAACTACGAAGGCCACTAACAGGGAGAAAAGCATGGCTGCAGATGCGCCCACGGGAATTGGCCGCATGTATGGCCCCATGAGTCCACGCACAAATGCCATGGGCAGCACAGCGGCAAGAACAGCGAAGGTAGCAAGAATGGTGGGGTTGCCTACTTCGGCCACTGCCTCCACGGCAACATCCATGCTCGGGCGATTCTGACTTTCAGGCAATCGGAAGTGGCGCACGATGTTCTCAACCACTACGATCGCGTCGTCCACCAGGATGCCGATACTGAAAATCAGCGCGAACAGCGTAACCCGGTTGATGGTGTAGCCCAGGAAATAGAAGACCGACATAGTCAGCGCCAGCGTCACGGGAATCGCTAGCAGCACAACTCCTGACTCGCGCCAGCCTAGGAAGAGCGCAATCAGCAAGGTCACCGACAACGTCGCCAAAAGCAGGTGCTCAAGCAGTTCGTCCGACTTGGCCTTTGCTGTCTCGCCATAGTTGCGCGTATTGGTAATCGTCACGTCGTTGGGCACCGAGACCCCCTGCATCTTGTGAACGCGGTCGAGAACCGCATTCGAGATGTCGGTAGCGTTGGTGCCTTTGCGCTTGGCAACGGTGATAGTAACCGCTGGATACTGGTGCGCTGCGGTCGATGTCCTGTTGCCTCCGGCCGCGGTACCGAACACCACATAGTCGACCGGATCGGCAGGTCCGTCGACAATCTTTTCGGCTATGTCGCGCAGATACACGGGACGGCCGCGAACCACGCCTACCACTACGCCCTCAAGATCCTCGCGGCGCGTGAACAGGTTGCCGGCGTCCACGCGAATCTCCTGATTGTTCTCCGAAAAGCTCCCCGCCTGAACGCTCGCATTTGCGGCCTCAAGATGCCCAACGATCGCCATCGGCGACAAGCCGTAGCCACTCAGCTTCTCGGTGCTCAGCACCACCCGCATGGTGCGCGGAAGACCGCCAATGACTGTCGTCTCCGAGACGTCGGAGACCTGTTCGATATTGTGTTGTATCTCCTCCGCGATTGCGCGTAGCTGATAGCCGTTGTAATGCTCGCCCCACAGCGTAAGGGCAAGAATCGGGACATCGTCGATGGAGCGAGCTTTGATAATCGGCTGCAGAACTCCCGGCGGCATTCGATCGAAGTTCGAGTAGAGTTTGCTATAGACCTTGATCAGCGCGTCTTCCTGGGCGGTGCCCACCAGAAAGCGCACGATCACCAGGCTTTGTCCCGGCGATGAAGTCGAATACACATACTCTACCCCCGATATCTGATGTACCAGGTTTTCGATCGGCAGCGTTACACGCTCTTCAACCTCCGCCGGAGATGCGCCCGGCATGGCGGTTGTGATATCGAGCATGGGAACCAGAATCTATGGCTCTTCTTCGCGGGGAATGATGGCCACGGCGAAGACTCCAACCGCCAGTGATGCGGCGATAAACAGCGGCGTCAGCTTGGAGTTGATGAATGCACGGGCCAGGCGTCCGGCGATTCCAAGTTCCTGCTTCATGGCTGGCCCCCTGTGCGAGTCTCAATACGCTTGCCGGCAAGGTCGCGGTCCGAAGGTGCTTCAACGAGCTTTTCGCCAGTGGAGATGCCCGAAAGGACTTCGACTAAATTGCCTTGCGCCGCTCCTAAAGTCAGGTAGCGGAGTTGCGCGATGCCGTTGTTGTCGAGAACGTATGCGCAGACCAGTGAGCCGCGCTGAACTACAGCAGAACGGGGGATGACAATCGCCTGCCGCGTGCCGTTCGAAAACTCCGCCGACCCGAACATGCCCGCGTGTAACAGGTTCGAGGAAGGCAGGTCGATCTTGACCAGAAAGCTGTGACTGGCCGGATCGGCAGCTGGGACAAACTCCTGAACCGTGCCTGCCAACTTCGCGGATGACGCACCGTCGACTACGACCTGTATCTTCATTCCCTTGTGAATTACGCCGATTGCTGACTCATCGACCGTTGCTTGCAGTTGCAGTGCACCTGCTTGATCCACCTGCAGAAGCGGCACTCCCGGCGATGCCAGCGTTCCCGGATCGGCCGTCCGCGCCGTCACTATACCGTTGAATGGCGCTAGCAGACGCGTATAACCCAGCACCGTCCGCGCGCCGCTCTCCTGGGCCTTGGCTGCATCGGTCTGCGCGCGTACGGCATCCAGCCGCGCCGCAGCGGCCTGAGCGTGCCCCGACACCTCATCCATCTCCTGGGGACTCACGCTCTTCTGCGTCTCCAGTTGTCGGTAGCGCTCAAGTGTGCTGGCCGCCAGTTTCGCGTCGCTCTCTGCCGCCGTCTGTTGATTCTGCGCCGCCCTTACGCCAGCCTCGGCCTGCCGCACCGACGATCGCAAAGTTGCATCGTCGAGCAAGACCAGTGTTTGTCCTGCTCGTACGCTGTCTCCCTCATGCACCAGTACCTGCTGGATGTGGCCCATCACCTGCGCGGAGACAATTGCCGTCTCCCGTGCGCGAACCGTTCCTGTGGATTGAAGGTTTACAGGCACCTCTTGCTGCTGGCTCTCCACCACCTGCGCGGTCACGGTTTCAACGGCCGTCGGCTGTTTGGATTGATCACCGCGGCAACCTGCCAGCAATACTGGAAAGACGGCCGAAAAAACGGCAAGTAAACAACCCGACAACTGAATCTTCATTGCAGTTCCTCCGCCGCGTCGGGAGTCAACGTCCCTTGCGCGTAAAGCAGTTCGGAATAAGCGACTGCGTTGCCGTAAACGGCATGCCAGTAGCTTGATTGGCTCTGCCGCTCGGCATCCTCGGCCCTCAGCAGATCGGTGACAGTCGCAAGCCCCGCGCTATAGCGGTTCTTCAGGATGCGCAGGCTCTCGGCGGATTGATCCATCGTAATGCGTGCGGTCTCCAGCTGCAAAGCCGCCGTCTTGCGATGAATGTGCGCGCGGCTTACCTGCAAACGGGCCTCTTGCTGTGAAATCGCCAGTTGCCCGTCGATGCGTTGCTTAGCGGCGCTTGCACTTGCAAGTTGAGCGCGCTTGCCCAGTGGAAGAATGTCCACACTGATCTGGATCCCGGCAACCCAGTTGTTGCCACCCGAGTTCGTCAGTGAACCGCGGTCTTCTTCCCAATTTCCATAAGTGTTGACGCGAGGGCCGAACTCCGACCTTGCCGCACCTACGGCCTCAGACTGCGCAGACCGAGCCTGTCCCAACGCCATCAGGTCCGGCCGCATCTTCGCAGCCGTCGCTATTTCTTGATCGAGTGAGCCTTCTGGAAATGCATGCGGCTCAATGGCCTTTAATTTCGTAGCCTGCAACTCTGGCGCCCCTATTGCCTCGCGCAACTCCGCCCAGGCCAACTCCAGGTCACCTTGGGCCGCAATCAGCTCTTCCTTGCGCGCCGCCGCTTCCACATCGGCCGACATACGGTCGGATTCCACCGCAAGGCCGGCCCTTACTCGCCCATCCACTGAAGTCAGTAGCGCTGCAGCCGTCTCCTGCTCATGGCGGGCGACCTCAATTTCGCGCTCGGCATAGAGCACCTGCTGGTACGCCGTCACAACGCGGAGCATGACTTGCTGGTCTATTGCCTTTGAGGATGAGGAGGCACTTTGCTTGAAGAGATCTGCGCGACGAATCGCTCGCTGTGTCTTGAAGGAGTCGAATGCCATCCACGAACCGGAGAAGCGGGTAGAAAAGTTGCCGATTGGCTGAGGACGGTTCAGAGCATTCAGCGCAAAGTCAGCCTGTGTGAATTGTCGCTGCCGCAGGCGAGAGCCAAACGCATACACCGGGTCGTCTCCGCGCGAGATCTCCTCAGTAAAGCTGAGTTGTGGCATCAGTTGTGTGCGCGCCAGGCTTGCCGCAGCCCCCGCGTCTTTCTCTTCCGCGCGGGCAACTGTGACTTGCGGGGTCTTCCCAAGCGCCAAATCGACGGCTTGGCGCAGGCTCAATGGCTCTTGGGCAACCGATACTGCGCCGCCCAGGCAAAGCAGAGAAGCGAGAGATAGCGCCTTCCAATGTGGGGAACTCATCGTTGAAACATCCTCGGTGTGTGCATTCAATGGAATAAAGCCACCGAGTCAACGATTCGTTACAGAAAGAGCGCAGTTAGTCCGTCAACGTCCCCACAGCCCGTCAGTGCATATGCTCAACGAACCTGCGAGCGCAGGGCAGCATGGATCTGCTTCGGAGATTTGCGCAAGGCAGCGGATGCCAGGAAGTGTATTTGGATGGATTGGACGTTGCCCAGAATTCAGACAGGAGAGAGTTTGACCCCTAGACCGTTGCCGCAACGGTCTCAGAGGCGGCAGCAGTCACCATGGTGCGGATGGAACCAATCACCAGATCAGGCTCGTCGAGATGAATCCAGTGCGCGCTCGCCGGGGCAATCACCTGCTGTACGTTGTCCCCGATGCGGCCAAGACACACTTCCGAAAGCGGTGTCGAATCGCCCGGCGTCAGCACGATCACGGGAATCTCCTTGATGGGTTCCGCTTCGTTCATTTCTCTTACGGTGTCTGGAATCGAATCGATATGACGACGCATCCCGGCGTAGAAACTCGGACGCGACCAGTGCGAAGCCACTATCGGCCACACCTCGCGCGGCATCTTGCCGACTTCGCTCGTAATCCGTCCGATGACATGGCGCCCGCCGGAAACAGTTGCGCCGTCCAGGTTCCCTGAGAGTTTCTTTGTGCGGCGGAACAGGGAAGTGACAGCCAGCCGAGTGAGTCCGCAATAGGCGATCGGCGTCGCACAGCGGATCAGTTTCCTGCCCAGGTTGATCTGTGACTGCTTGCTGGGGTTCAGCGGCGGCCATTCTTCGCAGCGCATCGGATCCACCAATACAACACCGGCAACGTCTTCCGGATACTCGAGCGCATAGCGGCGCATCACCAGGCCGCCAAATGAGTGCCCGACCAGGATGTAGGGTGGCTTGATCCCTGCGCGCAGCAACAGTTCGTGCAGCTCCACGGCAATGTTGCCCGGAGTGCGTGCCGTGCGACAACGGCTGCTCCAACCCAGCCCGCTGCGATCGTAAGAAGCGGTTCCAGTGAAGTGCGAGACTGCCTGCTGAATGCGCCGCCAATTCAGATTTGTGGCGCCAATGCCGGCCTCAAAAAGCACCGTTGGACCGCCCGATCCCTCCTCCAGCAAGTAGAGCTTGCATCCACGTCCGATCGTTACCCAGCGACCGGAGCCGGTATAACGCAAGCGATCTCGATGGCCGCCGACTGACTGATAGATATACCCGGCTGAGATGAGGACTGCGGCGAGCGACAGGATCCAGAGAGCTATATGCATAATTAGTCCCGATATCTTGAGGGCTGTTCCGGGGCCAAGTCCCCGTGGCCGAGCCGAACGTTCTCGCTTTTCCCAAGCCTACCAGCTATGCCCCATCCTCAAGGCAAGAAGCTAAGCAGGCGAGCCCGTGACATCTCCCGTTCCTTTCCGCGTTTTCTTCAGATATACAGGAAAGTGGATGCCGCGGTCCAGCCAATTCCGAACCCCGTATTTGGTCAGTTATGAATGGGATGAGTTCCGCGCGCCTCCAAAAATCGCCTTTTCCGTATCAGGGCGCGGCGTCTTGGCGCGCTCAAAGTACGCTCTAAACAATATGGAATCAATGCAAAAGTGGTCGATGACGAGAGCCTTCGGGGCTTGGACCAAGACTCATTCGTCTTCAGGGGCACTAGCCGAAGCTTGGTGGGTCAGCGGGCTCTCCCAAACGCGGGTCAGCAGATCCTTGAGTTGCGTAAATGCCTTCGATCCAAGCTCAGCGCTCCATTCGCGCTCAATCTCTTGGAGTATTTCGTAGATTTTCTCGTATGCGGCATGTCCGCGTTTAGTAAAACGGACAATACGCATCCGGCCCTCGTCGGGGGAGTCGGAACGCGCAATATACCCCAGGCTTTCCAGGCTTCCGAGCAGCTGGTTCATGGCCTGTTTGCTCATCCCCGCACGTTCGGCGAGTACTGTGGGGCGGACTCCGTCCGGCCCTGGAAACTGTAGCACCGCGATATGCGGCAAACGTAGCTCGTCATAGCCTGCGGCATTGAGCTCGGCGATGATGCGGCGGTGAATTGCCTGGGCCGGAACGCGCATCAGGGCACCGATGAGTATGTCTGAGGTCTTGACCGGAGATTTTTTTGGCGAAAAAGGCATTGACATTCTCGGTAAACTTCGTTTACCAATATAGCACGGTAAACGGAATTTACCAAAGGAGACCCCGATGATACAACTAACCGCAGATCCCCAGGTCAATCCTTCCGATGAGGTCATTTCTGTCGGAGCGCTCCAGGTGCGATTCCTGCTCACCGGCGACAACTCGACGGGCAGCGTCGCGGCCTTCGAACTAACGGTCCCTGGCGGGCAGCGGCTCCCCGCGCCGGCGCATAGCCACGACCATTATGAGGAGACGATCTACGGCCTTCACGGAGTGATGACCTGGACCGTCAACGGAAAACGGATCGAAGTTGGGCCGGGGCAGGCGCTTTGCATTCCTCGCGGCGCAATTCACCGTTTCGATAACGACACAGCCCGGGACGTGAAAGCTCTATGCATGATCACACCGGCCGCCATTGGTCCGCAGTATTTCCGCGAAACAGCCGCAGTCTTCAATGCGGCGGCAGGTGGCCCGCCGGACCGCGCAAAGCTGGCGGAGATCATGCGACGGCACGGTCTCACTCCGGCCCCGCCTCCGCCGCAAGCATAGGGACTCGATTAGGCTCAATAAGCCTGAACGCAAAAAAGGCAGCCACGTTCCGGTAGCTGCCTTTTGGTGTTTATCAATTGAAAGTTCGCAAAACGGGAGTCAGGCAAAAAACCAACTACCAGAGCTCGCCAGTGGCGAGCAGAGCCGAGTCAGTCGTTTCTATGGGGCTTCGCTTGAAATCCCGTGCGTAAATGTAAGAGCCCAATTCCCGATGCTCGCATCGGGAATTGGGCCACCTGAGAACTAGAAACGACCGCGACCGCGTGAACTGCCGCCGCCACCACCGCCGCTGCCTTTGCGCGCCTGGTAGCAATCCCGGCAAAACACCGGACGATCGCCACGCGGTTCAAAAGGCACTGTTGTAGGCTGGCCGCAACCCGAACAAATCACAGGTGTTCCCTGTGCCGGAGCCGAACGGTAGCCGGAGCCCCCCTGGTCGTTCTTCTTTGCCTGACGGCAATTCTTGCAACGCTTTGGGGTCGAATAACCACGTTCCTGAAAGAACGCCTGATCAGCAGCGGTGAAGGTGAAGTCCTGCCCGCAATCGCTGCACGTAAGTGATATATCTCCGGCCATGGGTCTCCTCGTGGAGATTGTACAGCCCAATCCGCGTTTTGCACACAAAGATTGATTTAAATTGCAAAAACTTAGACGCGGCATAGTTTTTCCTTCCGGGGTTGTTCGTTTGTCTTCGAAGTCTCCGCCGGCTTCAGCGACAGGTTCCACGCCAGGCTGGAATGGGAATTGAGCCCAGACGGACCCTGAATCCGCACCGGGCCCTGAGCCCTATTTCGGATTGCTTGGCCGAGTGTGCATCGTCCCGTCCTCGCCGTCGCGCTGATCGAATTTGCCGACGGCATTTTGTTCGCACTCGGAATAGCCTCGCGCCTCGTCTCTTTGGTGCTTTTCGTCAACATGACCATGGCCTACCTGTGCGTGCCCGACGACCGAATCAACTTCACGCACATCCTTTCCAATCCCAACGATTTCTACGGCGCCACTCCCTACACCTACTGGTTCGCCGCGCTCCTGATCATGGTCCTCGGCCCCGGCCTCATCTCCGTCGATACGCTGATCAAGCGCTGGTTGGACAGGAAGTACAAAGCCTGAGCCAGCGCGTTATCATCGTTCCACTCGATCTTCTTTAAGGGTGCCGGTGGAATGCGGATCGCCTATGTGCTCACATCGCTCGGCGTTGGGGGCGCGGAACGCCAGGCGTTGGCTGTGGCCGATTGCATGGCTCATCGCGGCCACGAGGTTTCAGTTCTCGTCCTAAGTCCTCGTCTCGTCGACGAATGGCCCACGAATCTCCCCACCGTTTGCCTGAACATGCGCAAAACACCGGTGAGCGTCCTGTCCGGTCTGGCTCAAGCGCGCCATTTCCTTCGCGGCTTCCGCCCCGATTTGCCTCACAGCCACAGCTTTCACGCAAACATCGTTGCTCGCCTGCTCAAACTCCTGGTACCCTCCACCAAAATTGTCTCCACTGTTCACAACGTTTACGAAGGCGCCCGGATGCGTATGTTGGCCTACCGCCTCACTGATGTACTGGCCAGCCGCACCACCGCCGTCAGTCAAGCCGCTACTGATCGTTTCATTCGTCTTAAAGCAATTCCTCGAAAGAAGTGTCTCGTTCTTCCCAACGGAATTGACCTGGCTGAATTCACACCCAGCACAGAGCGCCGTAAGAACACTCGGACGGAGATGGCCGGGGGCGACAGCTTCATCTGGCTTGCCGCCGGCCGCCTCGTCCCCGCCAAGGATTTTCCCAACCTTCTGCGCGCTTTCAAGCTGGTCCGTGCAGCCAACCCCAACACACAGCTCTGGATCGCCGGAGCGCCGGCAGAAGAAATGTTGAGGAAGTCAGTGGATGGTAAATCGGGCTTCGTGTCCGGATTCGTCGTCGAGCGCGACTCGATGGAAAACGTACGCCTGCTGGGCTTCCGCCGCGACATGCCCGCCCTCTTCGACGCTGCCGATGCCTTTGTGCTCTCATCCGCATGGGAGGGCATGCCGCTGGCCGTCGCTGAAGCCATGGCCATGGAAAAACCCGTAGTAGCCACCGATGCAGGCGGCACGCGCGAGTTGATTGGCGATGCTGGAACCATTGTGCCGCCCAAAAACGCCGACGCCCTTGCCGCAGCCATGCTTGACCTGATGCAGCAGCCCGCAGAATTCCGCCAGACCCTCGGCCAATCCGCCCGCGCCCGCATCTCAAGCCACTTCAACATTGAAACCAGAGCCAACGAATGGGAAGCTCTGTATCAGGCCATCGTTGAGGCCCGGCACTGATTCCTTTTGAACCGTATTCTCTCCCGCCCAGGTTCCTCGCACATCTGATAGCCTTATCAGCGAAATTTGCACAACGTCGGAACCGGGAGCAAGAGTTTTCCCGTCTCCGGCATTGGAGGAAGTGCAATGCAAGCAGCAATTGCAAAGGGACTAGTGTGCAGTGCTCTTATCGGAGCAACAGCAAGTATCGGAATCGGCATAATGCCTGCTCAACCGACGCCCACACAGAACACAGTCATCGCGCTCGATCACGGCTGGCAATTCCGCCAGATAACTCCTGCCGCCCAAGATGCCGAAAATGGCTGGCTTCCGGCCACTGTTCCCGGTGACGTTCACCTCGATCTGCTCGCCAACAAAAAGATCCCCGACCCCTTCTTCCGCGACAACGAAGCGAAGCTGCAGTGGATCGAAAACGAGAGCTGGGAGTACCGTCTGAAATTCGAAGTAACTCCCGCACTGCTCGCCCGCACAAACATCGATCTGGTCTTCGACGGCCTCGACGCAGCCTCAACCGTTTATGTGAACGGCGTCCAGGTGCTAGCCGCCGACAACATGTTCCGCATCTGGCGCGTGCCCGTCAAAGGCCGCCTTCACGCCGGCAGCAATCTTCTCCGCGTCGTCTTTCCGTCGCCAGTGAAAGCCGCTGCCGAGATCGCCGCGCGCGACCCATGGCAGCCGAAGACCGCGACCGCAGCCAAAACCTACATCCGCAAAGCAGCCTACGAGTACGGGTGGGACTGGGGCCCGCGCTTTGTCACAAGTGGCATTTGGCGGCCAGTCCGGTTGGAAGCCTGGGATAAAGTCCGCATAACCGACTTCGCCATTCATCAGCGCGACGTCAGCGCGGAAGTCGCGCACCTCAGCGTGGAGGTCGAAGTCGAAGCCGCAACCGCTGGTCCGGCGCGCATTACGGTGAACTACCATCAGGCCGGTGTTCCTGTCACGGGCATGCCGGTTTTTGTTACGTCCGCTGCCAACCTCCACGCTGGCCGCAACGTGATTAGTCTCCCCATCGAAATTCGCAAGCCAAAGCTCTGGTATCCCGCCGGCTATGGAGACCAGCCGCTCTACGAGTTCACCGCGCAACTCGGCGTCACAGGCCAGTGGGCCGAACTTCGTACCGCGAAGGCTGGGCTTCGCTCCATCGTTCTCGACCGGCATCCCGACAAATGGGGCCGCTCATTTCAACTCGTTGTCAATGGAATTCCCGTCTTCGCCAAAGGCGCCGACGTGATCCCCTTCGACAGCTTTCCCGCTCGCGTCAAAACCGCCGATTACCGGCGCATTCTCGAGTCGGCCCGCGACGCCAACATGAACATGGTTCGCCACTGGGGTGGCGGCTATTACGAGACTGACGAGTTCTACTCCATCTGCGATGAGCTCGGCATCATGGTTTGGCAGGACTTCCAGTTCGGCAACGACTGGCAGCCCGGCACATACGACTTCAAGCTCAACATTGAAGCCGAGGCTGATGACCAGGTTCGCCGCCTGCGCAATCATCCAAGCATCGTTGTCTGGTGCGGAAATAACGAGACCGAGGTTGCGCTCAACTGGGGCGACAGGGCAAAGCTGCCCCTCGAAGTGAAGTTTCAAATGTGGCAGGACTACATCACCGAATTCAGTGGCATCCTCACGCGTGTTGTGGCTCGCCTCGCACCGGAAACACCCTACTGGCCCAGCTCTCCCAGTGCCGATTATGAGGAAACCTCAGCCAGGTATCACACCGGCGACGACCACATCTGGGACGTGTGGCACGGACGTGTGCCTTTCTCCGCCTACGAAACGCATCATTCCCGATTCGTGACCGAATACGGCTTCCAATCCTTCCCGGAGATGAAGACGATCGAGGCCTTTACCCAGCCCGAGGACCGCACCGGCATCTTTACGCCCGTTCTGCTGGCCCATCAGAAGAACAACGAAGGCAACTCCATCATCCACGACTATCTGCTCAAAGACTATCCCGAGCCGAAGGATTTTCCGAGCTTTCTCTATGTAAGCCAGGTCCTCCAGGCCGAGGGTATCAAGATCGGCGCAGAGCACTTCCGCCGTTCGCGCCCTGAGACCATGGGCTCCATCTTCTGGCAGTTGAACGACTGCTGGCCCGTTGCCTCCTGGTCCTCCATCGACTACTACGGCCGCTGGAAGGCACTGCAATACTACGCACGCCGCTTTTATGCTCCTATCCTCGTCTCACCACACGTCGAGGATGGCTCGCTGAAGGTCTACATCGTCTCCGACAAGACCGAGGCGAAAGCCGCCACTTTCCGAGTGCGTCTCATGGACTTTGACGGCAAGGTCCTGCTCGAAGACAAGCACGCCATTGACGTGTCACCGCTCTCGAGCAAGGTCTATCTTGACTGGCCGCTTAAGAAACTCACGGATGCCGGTGCGGCGGATACTTCCCGCGTCTTCATCGTCGCCGATCTCAACGACGCCGGAACTCAGATCTCGCGCAATATCGCTTATCTGGCACCGACCAAGGAAGTCAATCTCAAACCAGCCGTGCTCAAAGTCGAGGTCAGTGGAGCAAGCGGGAACTACAAGATCCGCATTACCTCTCCAGTACTGGCGCGTAGTGTTTATCTCTCCTTCGGCGGTCTCGATGCAAAACTCTCCGACAACTACTTTGATCTCATGCCGGGCGAAACAATTGAAATCATCGCCAAGAGCGCGGCCTCTCTCAAAACCCTCACGGCGCAGTTGAAAGTCATCTCTCTCACCGACGCCTTCAATGGCGCAACGCACGGCGCAACCATCGGCGCATCAAATTAACCCAGGGAAAAGGGCCAGAGCATAGCGCTCTGGCCCTCGATAACCCGCACTCTGGAATAACTTAGAACGTGAATGCGGCCTGGAAGAAGATTCGCCGTGCCGCGGAGCCCGACGGTGATGCGAACATCCCTCCCGCAAGACTGGTCGACTGGCCAAATCGGCTGCCCGGACTGCACAGCCCTGTGGTTGTGCTGCAGGCAGTTGGAGTCACCGCGCCTGACGGCGTCCCCAGGTTGATGTCGTTGAATAGATTCAAAGCCTGCGCGCTGAAGGTGAGTGAGTATTTGTGGCCGGTGTTCGCCATTCCGCCGCGGCCGCCACCAAACATTCCACCACCGCCACCAC
>Ga0075522_10002286_pt1 | contig 14317 bp, 13 predicted proteins | sample NGEPerA_FD_74796 | JGI IMG/M metagenome (GOLD analysis project Ga0075522, IMG submission 74796) | Arctic peat soil microbial communities from the Barrow Environmental Observatory site, Barrow, Alaska, USA - NGEE PermafrostL2-A | ecosystem: Environmental > Terrestrial > Soil > Wetlands > Peat ... | reverse complement strand
CGCAACAGGGTCGGGAAGGCCTTGGCGACGCGGGCCAGATCGCTCGCGAACCCCGGTCGGGCCGGCGGCGCGCCGGTGTTCATCCGTTCGCGCGCGACGCCGTGCGCGCCTCTTTGTCGCCCGCCCCGAACAGCTCGCGCATGACCTCTTCGAGCGGCGCCTCTTCGATCGTGAGGTCGACGATCGGCAGGGCCGCCAGCGCGGCCTGAACCACCGCCGAGAGGCGCGCGTGCGGCACCGACAGCACCGCCTGCGCCGCGTCGGCCGAGACCACCGTCCCCAGCTTTTCGAGGTCGGCCCGCTCGACCGCCCGCGACAGGCGCAACGTCATCCGTTTGTCGGGCCGCACCCGCCGCGCCAGCTCTTGCAGGTTGCCGTCGTAGATCAGGCGGCCGTGGTCGATCACCACCACCCGCGGGCAGAGCGCCACCACGTCGTCCATGTAGTGGCTGGTGAGCAGCACCGCGGCGCCGAAGCGTTCGTTGTAGTCGCGGATGAAGTCGCGCATCTTGGCCTGCATCGACACGTCGAGGCCGATGGTCGGCTCGTCGAGGAACAGCACCCGCGGCCGGTGCAGCAGCGCCGCCACCAGCTCGCACTTCATCCGCTCGCCAAGCGAGAGCTGGCGCGTCGGTTTGTTGACCAGATCGCCGATCTCCAGCAGCTCGACCAGCGTCCGGACGGTCTCGTCGGCCTGGGCGCGTGGGATGTCGTAGATGGCGCGGTTCATCGCGTAGGTCTCCGACGGCGGCAGATCCCACAGCAGCTGCTGCTTCTGACCCATCACCAGCGTGATGAGCTGAAGGAAACGCGGGTCGCGATCGTGCGGCACGAACGATCCCACCCGCACGCTGCCCGAGGTGGGGTGCAGCAGGCCGGCCAACACCTTGAGGGTGGTGGTCTTCCCGGCGCCGTTCGGACCCAAGAAACCCACCCGCTCACCCTCGGCGATCTGGAAGGACAGGTCCTCGACCGCCTTGACGACCTCGTACTTGCGCCGCAGCACCGACCGCAGCGCCGCGGCCAGCCCGGGGACGCGCTTGTGCACCCGGTAGCTCTTGCAGAGGTTGCGGACGTCGATCATAGGCGTTTGAGGCATAAGCAAGCGGGAAGCTCAGCGGAGGGGCAGGGTCGCGGATCTCAATCGTACACGGGTAACCGTGTGGTGGGCGGTTGGTTACGTGGGTGTAACGGATCGCCGGCTTGCCCGCAATGATTGCGGATTAATTGGGGAGATCGGGCCTCACCCCGAGCTGGTTTCGTTCTTGCAAAAGCGACCGGCATCATGAAAACCAACCCGCGAATCAACCCGCAATCGCCGAAGGTCGTTCTCAAGCGCCGCTACCGCATCCTGGTGGTCGACGACGATGCCGATGCGCGCGAAATCGTGGCCGCCGCGCTCATCGAGACCGGCTACGCGGTCGACGTCGCCTCGGACGGCTTCGAGGCCGTCGCCAAGCTGCAGGCCGTGGTCCCCGACCTCGTGCTGACCGACCTCATGATGCCGGGCATGCACGGCGTGGATCTGGCGCAGTGGATCCGGACCTACAAGACCGGGCTGCCGGTCATCGTGCTCACCGGTCGAGAGACCTACGGCCTGCGCACCGACGCCGAGGCCTATGGCGCGATCGCCTGCCTGGTCAAGCCGGTCAACCTGGAAGAGCTGCTGTGGAACATCGATAGCGCGCTGGTGCAGAGCGACGCCAATCGGCCCAAAATCGCGGCCGTCCCGCTGGCTTGAATCGGGAGATCCGTCCGCGGGCGCGCTACTTGGTGGCGCGCTTGGGGACGATCAGGATCGGACAGGGGGAATGGCGGACCACGCGCTCGGCGACGCTGCCCATGAGCGCGTGCGCAAGGCCACTGCGACCGTGGGTGCCCATCACGATCAGATCGGCGCGCGTCGTGATGGCGCGTTCGACGATCTCGGTATCGGGACGGCCGAAGAGCGTGGCGCTCTCACAGGGGAGGCCGGCGGCCCGCACGCGGGCTTCTTCGTTGGCCAGGCCGGCCGTGGCCTGTTCGAGAGATTTGCCGACGTCGATCGGGAACGACGCCACGTCGATGGGCGGCGGCAAGATGTAAGCGCTCGCCAGCGTCACATGCACCAGATCCAGGGCGCCGCCGAAGGCGCTGGCGAAGCCCATGGCCGTCGTCAGCGCATCGTGGGAAGGATCGGAAAAATCGGTCGGCACCAGGATTCGTTTGATCGCGCGCGGGTCCATCGAGTTGAAGCTAATGATCCAGCGGCCGACGGCAAGGGGCGATCGCGCGCGGCGGGCGGCGCCTTGACGCACCCCCGGAAGGTTTGGCAGGAAAGCGCATGCCCAAGCAGATCGTCAGCCCCCGTATCCGCAGCTTCATCTGCCTCAACGCGCACCCAACCGGGTGCGCCGCCAATGTCGATACCGAGATCGCGGTCGCGACCGGTGGGACGCCCGGCTCGGGCCTGCGCGACGCGCTGGTGGTGGGCGCCAGCACCGGCTACGGACTGTCCAGTTTGGTGAGCACGCTGTTCGGGTACGGCGCGCGCGGTACGGCGGTCTGCCTCGAACGGCCGCCCCAGGGGGACAAGACCGCCTCCGCCGGCTGGTACAACCTGGCGGCCGTCGAGCGGCGCGCACGAGAGCGAGGCCGCGATCTGACCGTGGTCAACGGCGACGCCTTCAGCCACGAGATCAAGCGCGAGACGCTGGCCCGACTCGCGCGGGCCGGCGCCAAGATCGACTGCTTCGTCTACAGCCTGGCCAGCCCCAAGCGCCTCGAACCGTCGAGCGGGATCTCCTACACCTCGGCGCTCAAGCCGATCGGCGCGCCGTTCCGCAGCCGCAGCATCAACCTGGGAAACGACCAGGTGATGCCGATCGAGATTGGCCCGGCCAGCCCGGCCGAGATCGAAGCCACCCGCAAGGTGATGGGGGGCGAGGATCTGGCCGCCTGGACCCGCGCGCTGGCCGAAGCCGATCTACTGGCCAAAGGCTGCCGCGTGGTGGCCTACAGCTACATCGGCCCGGAGCTGACCTTTCCGATCTACCGCTCGGGGACCATCGGCCGGGCCAAGGAAGATTTGGAGTCCACCGCGCGCACGCTGTCGGGCGAGCTCGCCGCGAAGGTCGGCGGCGCAGCCTACGTGAGCGTGAACAAGGCGCTGGTCACGCAGGCATCGGCGGCGATCCCGGTGGTCCCCCTCTACATCAGCCTGCTCTACAAGGTAATGAAGGAGGCCGGGACGCACGAGGGGACCGCCCAGCAGATCGCGCGGCTGTTTCGCGATCACCTGGCTCCCGGACGCCGCCCGACGACCGACGGGGCGGGGCGGATTCGCATCGACGATCTCGAGATGGAGGCCGGCGTCCAGGCCCGCGTCGCCGCGCTGTGGGACACGGTGACCAGCGAGAATCTGCCGCAGGTGAGCGACTACGCGGGCTTTCGGACCGACTTCCGGCGTCTCTTCGGGTTCGAGGTCGAGGGGGTCGACTACGGCCTTCCGGTCGAGACGGACGTGCCGATCGCCTCGGTGGCAGGGGCCTAGACCCGCGCGGGCCGCGGCGCCGTGGCCGGCGGCGCGGGTCCGGCGCTATAGTAGACGCCGCCCATGCAGCGTTCGGTCTCGCTCCACGTGGTGGTGCACTGTCCGCACTTCGGTCGGCCGGTGAACGCCACCCGCAACCTGGCCATCGACAAGTTGGTGGCCTGCGCCGACAGCGGGCTGTGCCGAGATCCCAACGCCCAATCGACGCCGCCCGAGCACGCCCGCGTCTATCCGCGCGGGTGCCCGGTATTTCCGTCGCTGGCCAAGTAGCGGCGACGGCGGGCAAAGCCCGTCGCCACCGGCGCGATTCCTGACGGCTTCTTCCCGATCTTACTTGGGCATCGGCTCGTCGTCGGTACCCGAGGCGGCGGCCTTCTTCTTGGGCTTGCGCTTGGGCTTGGCCTTATCCGCCTTGTCGGCGGCCTTATCGGCCTTGTCGGCGGCCTGGTCCGCCTTCGACCTGCCTTGGTCGGCTTTCTCGGCGGCCTTGGTCGCTTTGTCAGCGGCCTTATCGGCCTTATCGGCGGCCTTGTCGGCCTTGCGCTTGCCGCCTTTGGCTTTGCCGCCGCCCTTTTTCTTCCGATCGGGCGACGGGTTGATGTCCTCGGGTTCGGGCTGGGTCTGGATCTTCTCGCTGGCCGAAAGCAGCCGGAACTCGATGCGGCGGTTCTTCTCCTGGCCGTCCTTGGTGTCGTTGGCGGCGATCGGCTTGTCCGGCCCATAGCCGATGGTGCCGACCCGGCTCTCGTCGATGCCGGCCGAGACCAGGAACGCCTTGACCGCTTCGGCGCGCTTGCGCGAGAGCTTCATGTTGAACTCGCGCTTGCCCTCGGTCGAGGTGTGCCCCGAGATCTCCACCCTCAGCGCCGGGTAGCTCTTGAAGACGCTGATCGCCTGCTTGAGCAGCGGGAACGACGAGGCCTTGATGTCGGCCGAGTTGCGCCGGAAGTTGATCCCCTTGACGACGCCGGTGAACGCCTTGACCGCTACCGGGACCTCGTCCGGGCAGCCGTCCTCGTCCTGATAGCCGTTCTTGGTCTCGGGCTCGTTCGGGCACTTGTCCGACACGTCGGGGATGCCGTCCTTGTCGTTGTCGGGATCCGGGCAGCCGTCGGCGTCCTCGAAGCCGTCCTTGTCCTCGGCGTCGTCGGGGCACTTGTCCTTCGAGTCGACGATGCCGTCGTGATCGCGATCCTCCTCGGGGCAGCCGTCCCGCTCGGGCGGCCCGGCCTTGTCGGGGCACTTGTCCTTGCGATCGACGATGCCGTCGCCGTCGGTGTCCTTGTCCGGGCAGCCGTCGTTCTCCTTCGGGCCGGCCTGGTTGGGGCACTTGTCCAGATCGTCGGTGATGCCGTCGCCGTCGGTATCCTTCTGCAGCTGGACCACCGGCAAGGGCGGCGCGGGATGGTGGCCGCCCAGCACGACGCCGAAGCCGATGGTGGCCTCGTAGTCGGGCGAGAAGCCGTCCTTCTTGGTGTTCGGCGCCGCGATCACGCGGCCATCGAGTCGTAGGTGTACCCGATCGGTGAACGCGTACTTCACGCCCACGCCGAAATGGAAGTCGGTGTCGGTGTCCTTCTTGATCGCGGTGTAGCTGCCGTTGCCGCCGGTCGAGAGCACCGTGGTGTTCCCGACGCCGGCCAACACGAATGGCGTCACGGGGCCCGGGATGACGATGCTGTAGCGAAGATGGATGCGCAGCGAGTCGAGGAACAGGCTCTTGCCGAGCTGGTTGTCCTTGGTCGGCATACCCAAGGCTTCGCCTTCGATCGCGAACATCGAGCTCAGCACCAAGGCCGTGCGGATCCCGAACGTCACCGAGCTCTTGGGGCTGGGCAGCGTCGGGTCGTCGGCCACGCCGAGCTCCAGATCCTTGGCGAACCATTCGTAGCCGCCGGTCACCCCGAGCTCGACGCGGACCCCTTCGAGGTCGTCGTCCGCCATGGCCTTCCGCGCCGCCAACAACGTGCAAACCGCCAAAGTCGCCGCTAGAACGACGCGCGCTCTCCGCTCGAGGATCTGTGCCATGGCTCGCACTATATCCGGTTTGTCGCTCGCCGAAAATTCCGCCGACGCGGAGGTCGAATATTTGTCGTGCGATATGTCGGAATGATTGTCCGCACCGGGCGGCCGCGATATAAGCGCTGGCGCTCGATGGCCGGCCCCGTCTATCCGTTTTGGCAGACCAACCCCCAGGAGAAACCATGACCCGTTTCGCCACTTCGTTCTCCGCCGCCGCGTTGCTGCTGCTGTCCGTCGGAACGGCCGGTGCCGCCGACGAGGGGAAGTGCACCATCGCCACCAAGGGCGACTCGGCGACCGCCAAGGCCTGCGCCAAGGGTGGCCGCGCCGAGGCCAAGAAGGTCATGAAGGCCATGGTCAAACAGGCCAAGGTCGGTGGACAGAAGTTCACCTGCGACGGTTGCCATAAGGATCTCGACAGCTATGAGCTGACGAAGAACGCTCCCGAAGACTTCAAGAAACTCGAAGCCGCTCAAAAAACCAAGTAAGGGCGGCGCGGCGTAACGCCCGCGCCGCGGATAACCGATGAAAACTGTCACCGAGTTCCCAGGAATCGTTTTGCGTGAGGCGGCGGCCATCCGGCGCCTGCACCGTCCGGCGCCGGCTCCCGCGCCGGTTGCTCCATCCGAATCGGCGGCGCCCGCCGCAGAATCGGGCGACACGTCCGCTGCCGAAGCGGCGAACGACGCGCCCACGGTTGAGCTTGCGGCGGAGGCGGCATCGTCGGGGGATCTGAGCGGTGGCGAAACATTCGCAGCCGAGCGGCCGGCCTCTGAGTCGGCTGGCGCCGACGACGCCGCGGGCACCGACGACGCCGCGGGCACCGAGTCCAGCGCGGCCGCTGCTCCAGCCGACGAAGCTCCGGTGGAAGCTCCAGTCGACGAAGCGCGGGCCGTCGAGGCCGCTGCACCCGACGCCGACGGATCCGCATCCGATGCACCGGCGGCAGACGCCGCCGACGTGCCCGCGGGTGAAGCCCCGGCGGTCGAGCCGGCGGTCGAGCCGGCGGTCGAGCCGGCGGTCGACGAAGGCGCCATTCGCGCCGCCGCCGAGCTGGAAGAGAAGATGGACATCAAAGGCGATCGGCTGGCCCGCCTGATGGAAGCGCTCGACGTGATTCGAGATCGCGCCGACAACGTCCGGCTGGTGCGCGTGATGAGCGGTGAAGATCCACCGCCCGGCGCCAAGAAACAGGGCGACTTTTACTATCTGGTCGATCTCATGCCGCGGGCCGAGCCTCGCCGTGGTCGCGACGATCGCGCGGGCGGACGTCGCGACGGTGGCGGTGCGGGTGGCCGTGGTGGCGCCGGCGGACGACCCGGTGGTGGCGGCGGCGGTCCCGGCGGCGCCGGTGGACGCGGCGGTGGCGGCGGCCGGCCCGGTGGTGGTGGTCCCGGCGGCGCCGGCGGCGGTATGGGTGGACGCGGTGGCGGTCCTGGCGCTGCCGGTGGACGCGGCGGCGGTCCGGGTGGTGGCGGTTTCGGGTTCGGGGGACGCGATCGCGACTCTGGCCCCGGCACGCCGGCGGCCGGTCCAGGTTGGATGGTCACGCGCGCGCCCAGCGGCCCCGGTCTACCCGACGGTCGCCCCGGTCGCCGTGGCGCGACGGTGCGCCCCGGCAGCGAGCCCAACGAGCGCCGTGGACCGGGCGGGCGTCCCGGCGGCAGACCGGGTGGACGTCCCGGCGGCGGACCGGGTGGACGTCCCGGCGGCGGCCCGGGTGGTGGTCCCGGCGGATTCGGCGCTCGCCCGAGCGGCGGCCCCGGTGGTGGCGGCGGACCTGGTGGACGTCCCGGCGGTGGCCCCGGCGGTCGCCCGACCGGCGGTCCCGGCGGCGGATTCGGCGCCCGGCCGAGCGGCGGCCCGGGCGGCGACTCCCGCGGCCGGGGTCCTGGCGGCGGTGGTCCCGGTGGGCCGCGTGGTCCGGCGTTCGCACGCGGCGGTCAGGGCCGTGGCGGCCCGGGCGGCAGACCGCCCGGCGGTGGCGGCGGACCGAAGCGCGATGCGATGGGCTGGCCGATCGCCGATCCAGCCGGATCGGCGCCCGCCGCGCAGCCGGCGCGCTCGCCCGCTCCCAAGCCCGAGGCCAAGGGGGGGGAGCCCGCCTCGCCGTCGACCGAGCCCGCTTCGCCCGGGACGACCGAGTCGTCGTAGAGTCGAAGGCGCAGCGTGCGCGGACGATCTAGGCCCGGCGGGTCGTTGACCCGGATCGCCGGGATCGGCGCCTGGTACGGGCTGGGGATCTCGGCGTGGTGGGCGCGACGGTGGTGGCGCCGACCCCGCCGCCGCCCCGGCTGCCCGTCGAGGGGGGTCTGTCGTTCGATGTTCGCGACGCCCAGACCGGCAAGCCGATCCCGTGCAAGCTGACGCTGGTGGGCGTGGACGGCACGCCGGATCCCCAATTCACGCGCGTCGACATCGGGCGCCAGGAGGGCGACGGCGCGATCGCCGCCTTCAACCGGATCATGTCGCTGGCCGGCGTCGGCGTGGCGCACGTGCCGGCCGGCACCTACGACGTCACGGTCAGCCGCGGGCCCGAGTGGGAGATCACCACCACCCATCGACTCAAGATGACTCCCCGCGGGGCCAGCGTGATCGCGCGCCTCGCCCACGTGGTCGACACCACCGGCTGGCTGTCGGCGGATTTTCACGTTCACGCCGCGCGCTCGCCCGATTCGCGGGTGCCGATGCAGGATCGAATCTACGAGTTCGTGGCCGACGACGTGCAGATGATCGTCGCCACCGATCACAACGTGATCTCCGACTACGAGCCGTACATTCGCCTGTGATAGGTTATTTTCTGGGGGGAATCAGGGCTTCGCCGTGCGCATTGCACCAGCCGTCGATCTTGAAGAGCGTGATCACGCGCTTGAAAAGCGTGATCACGCGCTGGAAGAGCGTGCCCATGCGCTCGACGAGCGCTACCACGCGCTGCTTCTGAAGGCGCCGACGCCGATCTGCGTGACGCGCGGTCCGCAACATCGGATTGAGCTGGTCAATCCGGCCTACCAGATCTTTTCGGTCGGCCCGGGCGCCGTCGGCCAAACCTTCGTCGAGGCGCATGCGCCGCTCGGCGCCGACGGGCAACTGTCGGTGATGGATCGCGTCTACCGCACCGGCGAGCGGAGCGCGGCGGTCGAGGCGACGGCGCAGGTGCGCGATCCCACCGGAGCCGGCGAACGCCACTTCAATTTTCTCTACGAGCCGCTCCGCGACGGGGCGGGCACCGTCGATGGCCTCATGATCCTGGCGGTCGAGGTCACCGCCCAGGTGGAGGGGAACCGCGCCCTGGCATCGGTGCACCGCCGTTCGCGGTTCCTGGTCTCGGCCAGCGCCGCGCTCTCCGAGTCGCTCGACTACGAGCGCACCTTGCGCCGGGTCGCCGAGCTGGCCGTCCCCGACATCGCCGACTGGTGCACCGTCTCGGCGATCGACGAACGCGGGGCGGTCAAACGGCTGGCGGTCGTGCATGCAGATCCCGCCAAGCACGATCTGGTGGCCGAGTACGCGCAGAAGTTCCCCCCCACCGAACATCGCACCGGCCTCTTGGTCGACGTCCTCGAGCGTGGGACCGCGGCGCTCAGCGTGCGGGTCAGCGACGCCGATTTGATCCGGGCCGCCCAGACCGAGGATCACCTGCGGGTCCTGCGTGGCCTCGGTTGCACCTCGTGCATCATCGTGCCGATGGTGGCGCGCGGCGAGACGTTGGGCGCGATCTCGCTCATGCGCGCCGAGCCGAGCCGACCCTACGGCGAGGCCGATGTCGCGATCGCCGAGGAGCTGGCGCACCGGGCCGCGCTGGCGGTCGACAGCGCGCGCCTCTACCGGCAGGCGCGGCGCCGCGAGGAGACCATGCGCTTCTTCGCCGAGGCCAGCGTGCTCTTGTCGAGCTCGCTCGACTTCGTTTCGATCTGCGAACGGCTGGCCCACCTGGTGGTTCCCACCTTCGCCGATTGGTGCGGTGTCGACCTCCTGCAAGACGGGGAGCTGCGCCCGATCGCGATCGCCCACGTCAACCCGGCCAAGCTCGAGGTGGCCTGGGAGATGCGGCGGCGCTATCCGCCCGACGCGGCCTCCGGGCGGGGGCCCGTGGCGGTGCTGCGCACCGGGCGGGCCGAGATGGTGCGCGAGATTGCCGACGAGATGTTGGTGCACGCGGCGCGCAACCCCGAGCACCTGGGCTTCATCCGCGAGCTCGGGCTGCGTTCGGCCCTGTCGGTGCCGCTGCTGGCCGGCGGGCGCGCCATCGGCGTGCTCAATTTGGTCTGGGCCGAGTCGGGCCACCTCTACCGGCGCGAGGATCTGGAGATGATGGAGGAGCTCGGGCGCCGAGCCGGGCTGGCGGTCGAGAACGCGCGCCTGTACGACGAGGCGCGGGGGGCGGTCGAAGCGCGCGACGAATTTCTTTCGATCGCCAGCCACGAGCTCAAGACGCCGCTCACGAGCTTGCGGCTCAAGGTGGACGGTATCCTGCGGGCGGCCGCCAAACCCGATCGCGGCCCCCTCGATTCCGCCAAGCTCAGCGCGCGCCTGGCCGGCGTCGGCAAGCAACTCGGACGCCTCACCGAGCTGGTGGACGCGCTCCTCGATGTGAGCCGCGCCGCCGCCGGGCGCCTCGAGCTGACGCTCGACGAGGTGGATCTGGCGGTCGTGGTGCGGGAGGTCGCGGAGCGCTTCAAGGACGATCTGGCCACCGCCGGCTGCGCGCTCTCGATTGTCCTGCCGGAAGCGCCCGAGGTGCCTGGGCAGGCGACGCCCGTGGTCGGTCGCTGGGATCGCCTGCGCCTCGACGAGATCGTCACCAACTTTCTCTCCAACGCCATCAAGTACGGCGCCGCCAAGCCAATCCAGATCCGCGTCGCGGCTTCGGAGACCGAGGCGGTCGTCGAGGTCGAGGACCAGGGGATCGGGATCTCTGCCGAGGATCAGCCGCGCCTCTTCGAGCGGTTCGCGCGGGTGGCCTCCCCCGATCACTACGGCGGCTTCGGCCTGGGGCTCTGGATCGTGAAGATTCTGGTCGAGGCCATGGGCGGGCGGGTCGGCGTCGACAGCGCGGTCGGGGTGGGCTCCGTGTTCCGCGTCGCGCTCCCGCGGACCCGACAGCGCTGAGCGCCGGTCGCCTCGGTTCGCGCGTCGCCTCGACGGTCAGCCGGCCAAGCTTTCCAGGCGCGCCAGGATCTCCTTGGCGGCGATGATGCGCCCGAAGACATAGAGCGCCGCGGTCGGCGCGTGGTCCAGCAGCGCTTCACCGACGCGCAGGGTCTTGCTGACCGCGAACAGGATCCGCTGCGGCAGCCCAGCCCGCACCAGATCGATGCGCCGAAAGACCGCCTCGCGGCTCCAGAATCCGAGCAGCTCGAAGTAGACGCAGGCCCCGTCGCGCGCGCGAACGAAGGCCAGGTCGGGGACGCACAGGCCGGCACCCGGCAGATCCAACACGGCCGGCTGGCGATCGATCCGCCAGCCGCTGTCGAGCCGCTCGAAGGCGGTCATGAAGGCGGCGAGCTCGCCGGGCGCGGTGTCCCTGTCGAGCCTGGTCCCGCCCGTCGCGCCGGTGGCCGTACCCGAGAGGCGAAACCGCAGGTCCCGCCGCTCGGCGCCCCAGCGCACGTCGGCCTCGATCGACCAGACGTCGCAGTCGGCGATGGCCGGCAGCGCCAGCGCGAGCTGCAGCCCGTATCGACCACCGCCTTGGAACAAGCTCAACGGCCCGTCGATTTCGATCCGATAACCGTTCTGAACGCGCGTGATCGCCGGCAGGAGGCGCAAGAACTTGAGCCTCCCAAAGAGGCGCCGGTAGATGGCCGCGTCGGCGGCGCGCACCACGGCCTCCAGCTTGGCCGCCCGCAACAGCACCGCCTGCGCCTCGGCGATCTCGAAGCCAGCCGCCAGCAGCTGCGGCGCGGTGACCTCGACCGCCAGCAGCCGCTGCGCGCCCGGCCGATCGGCGTACAGGCCCGCATCGAGGGTGGCGGCGGTCGTTGCCCGCTCGGCCGCCAGTGTCTCCAGAATCGCCGCGCGATCGAAGGCGGCCGCCGGCGCGGCCCGCCTCACGGCCGCCGCGCGCCGGAAGATCTCACGTCGACAGGCGACCGCTTCGTCCCGCGCCGGCTCCTCGAAGCGCAGCCCGTCGCAGACCAGCTTGCAGACCGCTTCGAAGAGTCGCCGCTCGCCCGGGGCGCCGGTCTGGGCCGCTTCGGACAGCGCCGCCTCGACCGCCTCCCGTGGCCGACCCCGGTGCGCGCGCGCCACCGCCGCCAGCTCGGCCGCCAGCGCCGCGATGCGCGCCCGTCGCGCGTCGTCGGTCGGCGGTAAGCGCAGCTCGGTCCCGCGCCGGCGCGCGCCCACCAGATCAGCGGTAAGCACTGTGGTCCCGCCGCCGCGCGCTGGTGAAGGTCTCGGTGGTCTGCGCGGTGACCAGCTCGTAGAGCAGCGCGTGTTTTCCGGACTGGGCGCGCAGGATCCGCCCCAGGCGCTGGACGTGCTCGCGCACCGATGCGCTGCCCGAGACGACCACCGCCACGTTGGCGGCCGGGATGTCGACCCCTTCGTTGAGGACCTTGGAGGTCACGATCGCGCCGTACCCGCCGTCGGCGAGACCAGCCAGGATCTCGCTCCGCTCGCGCACGCGGGTCTCGTGCGTGATGATCGGGATCAAAAATCGCCGCGACAATTCGTAGGCGGTGGCGTTGTCCTGCGTGAAGAGCAACACCCGATCGTCGCGGTGGCGATCGAGCAGCAGGCCGACGTAGTCCAGCTTGGCCGGCGCGGCGAAGGCGATCTCGCGCTGCCGCCGGTAGGCCGCCATGGCCCGCCGCCCGTCATCGGTGCGCGACGATCGAATGATGAAGTCCGACCAGCCGGTCGGGCTGGACATCCGGATCCCGTTCTTGGCCAGGAAGTCCCGGTAGACGCCGCGGGCCTCGTCGTGCGCGCGGCGATCCGCCTCGCCGAGCTCGACCGACAGGCGCACCGTCTCGTAAGGCGCCAGGTATCCGCCCGACAGATCGACGATGTCCTTTCGGTAGACGATCGGCCCGCACAGCCCGTCGAAGTCGGCGTGGCGGCCGTCGGCGCGCTCGGGCGTCGCGGTCAGTCCCAGGCGAAACGGCGCCACCGCGGCCCGCGCGGCCAACGCATAGGCCGGTCCGGGCAGGTGGTGGCACTCGTCGAAGACCAGCAGGCCGAAGCGATCGCCCAGGTGCTCCATGTGCAGGTAGGCCGAATCGTAGGTCGACACGGTGAGCGTCTCGACGCTGTAGTCGCCGCCGCCGATGACACCGACCGGGACGCCGAACGTCGCCCGCAGAACGTCGTACCATTGCCGAACCAGGTCGAGCGTCGGGGCCAGGACCAGCGTGCTGCGGCGGCGGTCGTCGATGGCCAGACAGGCCACGTGGGTCTTGCCGGCCCCCGTCGGCAGCACCACCACGCCGCGGTGCTTGGCGGCTTGCCAGGCGCGGAGCGCCTCCTGCTGATACGGCCGTGGGTCTCGCCGGACCAGGGCACCGCCCGACAGCTCGGCGTAGCGGCGCGCCCGATCGTCGACCGGCCGCTCCTGCCGGGCCAGGGCCCGCCGCAGATCGGCGTAGGCCGAGGCGGGGGCGCGCCAACAGGCCGTGCGCGGGTCCCACCGGCATCCGGGCAGCGCCGCGGCGTCGGGCGGGAGCCCCGTCACCTCGACGGTCCCGCCCCGGAAGGTCAGCGTCACATCCACGGGGGGAGAATAGTCGACCGGCGCCGCCGCGGAGCGCCCCGATGTCAGCTCGGGCCGAAGCGGCTGCGGAACGCGCAGACCACGCTCGACGCGGCGCCATCGAAGCCCAACGTGCCGGCGTTCACCACCAGGTCGTAGTGCCCCGGCTCGGCGATGTCGACGCCGTAGTGCTGGCGGTTAAAGGCGGTCCGTTCGCCGTCGATCCGGACGATCTTGGCCCGCGCCCCGTCGTCGCTCAGGCCGTCGCGCGCCGCGATGCGCACCACCCGCGCCTCGAGCGGCGCGATGACCCGCACGCGCAGGGTGGTCTTGGGATCGAGCAGGAAGGCCGCGCCCCGCCCGACGATCACGCCCCGGCCGTGTCGGGCCAGCGTCAGCACGACCTTCGACAGGTTGTGCAGGTAGTCGCTCGGCTCGAAGGCGCCGCGCTTGATGAGGCCGGACATCCATTCGGAGATGCCGTCGCGCACCCGCTCGTCGAGCGACTCGACCAGCTGGGTTCGAACGTGCGCCTGCTCTGCGACTTCGTGGATCAGCTCCTGCGAATAGAACAGAAAGCCGAGCTGCTCGGCCACCAGCCGGCCCATCTCGGCCCCGCGCGCGCCGTACTGGCGCGAGACGCAGATCGTCGGCTGCTGCGCGACCACCGACAGCCCCCGACCCTCGAGACGCTTGCGTTCCGCGATCCGTCGCTCTTCTTGCCAGAGCAAAATCTGACGGTTCACGAAGTGATCGATGTTTCCGATCATCGGGTTACCTCCGGGATCGCCGACGCTACCACGGGCGCCACCCGGGTCAAAGCCGCCGCCGGCGGTTCGCGCGCGGGCGCCGGTGAAGCCGGGACGATCGCCCCGGTCGGGGTTAGGCTTGCTGCCATGGAGGCAGGCGCGAACGAAAACGGCCCCGTCGACGGCCTGGCGGGCGGCGCGGTGGTGCGCACCACCGCCAGCACCACGCGCGCCGGCGACTGGGCCCTCGTGCTGGCCGCGGCCGGGATCCGCTACCGGCTCGACACCGCGGACGGGCGGTTCGCGCTGGCGGTCGAT
>Ga0075522_10002285_pt1 | contig 14320 bp, 7 predicted proteins | sample NGEPerA_FD_74796 | JGI IMG/M metagenome (GOLD analysis project Ga0075522, IMG submission 74796) | Arctic peat soil microbial communities from the Barrow Environmental Observatory site, Barrow, Alaska, USA - NGEE PermafrostL2-A | ecosystem: Environmental > Terrestrial > Soil > Wetlands > Peat ... | reverse complement strand
CCATACCCTTCCGCCGCATGCACGTGCTTGGCAACTTGGTGCTCCACCAGCAACACGGCTGGGCCAGCGGGGGATGGATGTCTGACTCGGTCATTGACGGCAACGTCGACTCCGGATCGCAGCAGCAATGGATTTCGCGCAATAGCGAGTGGAGCAGTTGGACCGGCGCCAACTGGAACATGGTCTTCGTGGGCATCAAGAATCCACCGTCGGGGGAGTGGCCCACGCCACCCTACACAAAGGTGACCGAGACGCCTATTGTCCGCGAAAAGCCATTCCTTCAGGTGGATGCCGCAGGCAACTACAGCGTGCGCATTCCCGCAGTGCGAACCAATTCTTCCGGAGTCACCTGGCACGGTGGCTCGACCCTGGGAAAATCGATCCCCATAAGCAAGTTCTTCATCGCCCACCCCGGAGACACCGCTGTCACCCTCAACGCGCAGTTGGCGAGCGGCAAGAATCTCCTCATCACTCCCGGTCTCTACGACCTCACAGAGCCCGTCCGCGTCACTCGTGCCAACACTGTCGTCATGGGCATCGGCTTTGCCACTCTCCGTCCCATCAACGGCAAGGCTGCCTTGACCACAGCCGATGCCGACGGCATCATTGTCGCCGGTCTGCTCTTCGACGCCGGCCCCGTTCAATCTCCCGTCCTGGTTCAAGTGGGCCCGCAAGGTAGCCACGTTCGCCATGTCAAAGAACCAATCTCGCTCCACGATCTCTTCTTCCGTGACGGCGGCGCCGCTGTCGGCCGCACGATTGGCAATCTCGAAATCAACAGCAACGACACGATCGTCGATCACACATGGATATGGCGTGCCGATCACGGCTCCGGTGTTGGCTGGAACCAGAACGTGAGCGCCAACGGCCTGGTCGTCAATGGCAACAACGTCACAGTCTACGGGCTTTTCGTCGAACATCACCAGCAGTTCCAGGTGCTCTGGAACGGCAACGGCGGCCGCACCTACTTCTATCAATCGGAAATTCCCTACGACCCGCCGGACCAGGTCAGGTACACCTCTACTCCAGGAGTCAACGGTTGGGCCTCGTACAAAGTGGCCGATACCGTCACCACCCACGAAGCCTGGGGTCTCGGCATCTACTCCGTTTTTCGCTACCCCAACGTTCAGCTCACGCGCGCAATTGAGGTTCCCAAAACGCCTGCCGTCAAGTTTCACCACATGATTACGGTCGCCCTGGATAACCTCGGCGAAATCTCGAACGTCATTGATGACAAAGGCGGGCCCACTGCGACCAAGCCTCGCGTCACCCCCAAGGTCTCAGAGTTCCCATAAGAGGCATGCTCTGTTCCCACTTCATACGGCCTCAAACCGCCCCGCTCCGCAACCACAGGCGCGACGTTTTTTTGCGTGACTGGCGATGCCTATTGCTGAGAGCATGCACGTGTCCGGAGTGAGGACTGCGGTGGAACATCCTGGCGGGGCGTACGGTTATAATCCGGGGGCGCGTGCTGCGGCAGATGCTTGATGAATCGAGGTAGTGCTGCTTTGCAATCGTTGCCAGACCGGCGGACGGTATCGAATCTCATTCTTGGCACGGGCTTTGGCTTGACGGGCGCGGGAGTCGTCATGCTGGGAGTTCTGCTGCCGGCGCTGGCGAAAAGGTGGGGACTCCGCGACGATGTCTCCGGCTTTCTGTTCTTCCTTCAGTTTCTCGGTACTTCGCTTGGCGCGGTGATTACCGGGGCCAATCACCTGCGCTGGCTGATGATTGGGTACGGTTTGCTGGCAGTGAGTGCATGCGCCCTGGCGTTTTCCAGCTTGCCAGTGGTGTTTCCAGTCCTATTTTGTTTTGGCCTCGGGCTGGGGACCGTGATGACCGCGACTAGCCTCGTGTTTGCGGATCGCTACCAGGGCGACTGTGCAGTCCAGTTGCAGAGACTGAATTTCGCGTGGGCTGTGGGAGCCACAACTGCCCCGATGCTCTTCCTACCCTATCTGCGCATGACGTCTTTAAGCCCGCTCTTCTTCACCTTCCAGGGACTCTTTCTGGCGCTATTCATCTGGATTGCTTTCCGAGAGCGAAAAGAAACGCCAGTCTTCCATCCGTCGTTGGACAAGGGTCCGCAGGAGCATCCTTCCCCAAGGGGTTCTTTAATACCACTGGTTATGCTCGCCGTCTGTGCGGTCGGTATAGAAGCCTCGCTCAGCGGATGGTTGACGACCTATTCCCGGCGTGCCGATCCCACCCACCTGGCAGGTGCTGTTCTGGCGATATCTCTCTTCTGGTTTGGAATTACGTTTAGCCGCTTTGTCTTTTCCACTCGGCTGCTGACGATCATCGGCAGCCGCAGGGTAATGCGTTTGGCTCTCTGGTGCCTCGCTGCCTCTGTGGTCATGCTCATCAGCGCGCACACGCCTGCAACAATCCGGGTGGGCTCCGCACTCGCTGGGCTGAGTTTGGGGCCGGTTTATCCGCTTCTGCTTTCGTTCATGCTGGAATTTACCGCGCGGGGATGGATATTCGCCGTGGGTGGGGCAGGAGCAGCAGTTTTGCCTTGGTTCACCGGACTGCTTTCGGCACAATACGGTTCGCTGCGTTACGGACTCATCGCGCCCTGCGGTGCGGCTCTCCTGATGGTCATACTGGTCTCGATAAGCCTTCGAGAAACGGATCCTTCAGTCCCACAAACGATCAAGCAGGGTTGATCAACGATCACTCAAGGATGCCCGGAAGGCCGAACCCGCTGCAAGGTCCGGCGTCCGGTAAGGAGCTCCGAGCTGCCGCCGGCTTCGCATCGGTCCAAACTGACTGCCAGCCTATTAGAAAGAGGCACTTGCATACCATCAAAAAACCGTTTGACATCTCTTCAAGCCAGTGCCATACTCCCGGCTTGGTTCTATTGGGAGGCACTACAGGTGGATTAGGGCTGTCTACTGGTTGATCCACAGAAAGCCCGTCTCTATCACGATCTGCGCACCGACGCTGGTCACTTTTCGCCATCAAGGGGAGCATGCGCCTGAGACCATTCGAAGACACCAGAATTTGACTAAGACAACCGTTTTTCTTGCGGGAATCTGCACGGAAAGACCCTTGACGTTTCCCGTTCAGGATCTCTTTGTGTTCTCTCGCAATTGAACGAGCGCATTTTAATCCTCTTTAGAAAATCGTTTGTCTTTATCTGTCGATTGGCTAATGTCTCTGAAAGTCTTCCCGGCCCTCCGCCGGACGATGATTCGTGTTCAGCCGATTGGGCTTAGCCCACCAGAATCAGGAGATTGAATAGCCCTCTGCAGTTGAGGCTGCCACTTAGTACGGCCCCATTCAATTCAGCAGTGCAGACCGACCTAGCTCCATTTAAGCGTGACGACGGAATTCTGCGCCAGCTTCAAATGCAGGGACTTCCCCTGGAATCGGCAGTTCAAATCGCGTTCCGCTCCCCGATTGGTAAGCACAAGAACGTAACTGCCATCAGGGTTGGCGAAGGCGACATGGTCGATTCCCGATACGGTTCCTGTCGTGGTCAGTACCTGCGCCCCCCGGTGCACAGCCTTCGAGAAGTGGGCAAATGCCCAATACTGTCCGCTGCGCGTTATCTTCTGCGTCTTCGAGTCGAGCGTGACAAGGCCGCCGCACTTGAAAGGTCCGATATTGGGCCCACCGGCTTCATCGAGAACCAGGTTCCACGCGACAATGCAGCGCGCCCGGTTCTTCAGGATTCCCGTAAATGTGCTGGACCATTTTGACCAATCCGAAGCGTAATTGGGCGCGGTGATATCCGGGCCGCCCTCAGTCCAGTAGGCACTCTTGGTTGGGAAGGCATCGTGGACCTTACTCATCGCGTCCGGAGTGCCCACGTAGCCGTGCCAGGCAACTCCGTCGGCATATTTGAAGACCCCTGGATCGCTTAGCTCATCGGTGACGCGGCCACAAAGATTGTAGTTGTGATCAAGAATCCAGATTTTTGTATCGATAGACGCACTGCGGAATGCAGGTCCGAGAAACTCACCGATAAAGGCCGTCTCGTATTCTTGTCCCCAAAGCGCGGCGGGCATTTGGCCGTCCTGGTCAGTATCGACCTCATTCTGAGGTGTCACGGCCCCGATTGTTACCCCTTCGGCCTTGTAGGCCTCAATGAACTTCACGAAGTATTGCGCATAAGTGGCGAAATAGTGTTTGCGCATGGAGCCGCCCAGCAGCGATTCGCCCGTCTTCATCCATGCCGGCGGGCTCCAGGGAGAAGAAAAAAGGAACAACTCCGGGTTGACGTGAACCGCTTCGCGGAGCATCGGCAAGATGTACTCAATGTCATGCGCGATGCTGAAGTTCCTGAGCTCCGGATCGGGAGCCGGCGAGTCGTCAAACGTATATGCGGTTCGAGAGTAGTCGCTGGCGCCGATGCAGGTGCGGCCCATTGACAACCCAAGCCCGGCAGATCCCAGAAGTTCCTCCATCAATTTCCTGCGTTGCGTGGTTTCCATCTGGCTCAGCAGGAAGCACGATGAATCCGTAAAGGCACCGCCGAAGCCAAGAATGCTCTGGAAGCGCCGAGTGGGATCAATTTCCACATCCGGTGCTTTGACAGATGTCAATGCGCTCCAAGGCTCAACTTCGAGATCGCTAAATCTCTCCTCGCCCCTTGTAACCCAGGCATTAACCTTCGGCGAGGCAGTCGCAATCTGCCCCCACGACGGGATCCCTTTGTTGCAGGCCAACGATACGACAACAGCCGTGGCCTGACGCAAGAAAACGCGTCGATTGCTTGCTTTGATGTTGGTATTCATCGTGATTCTTAATCTTCTCCTATCGCCTTCGCGATTATTTCGGCGAAATAAAAGGTAGACAAACGATTTCCTGCACTTCCAATCCCAATCACGGTCAGTCCGGAGATCATAGAGCACACAAATGCGAAGTAGCCGAAGGGCCCGGTACTCAGCCAATCTATCCTCAAATCAACCGATTGTCTAGGGAATAAATCACAAAACTTTTAGCTTGACAACGATTATTGGTCGGTGGTTTAATCGGGCTCGCCTGTGAAGAGTTTAGCGGAATATCCGTAAAACAAGCGTTTGTCTTACTCATTTCACAGAGCATGACGCCACGAATGGCAGGTGTGTCGGATGCCAGCCAGGGTTGGGTGTTTGAAGGTGGTGAAAGGCACCTTCCCAAGCACTCGTTCCTTGCTGGATTAGGTCAAAACCGTTCCGGTGATAAGCAGTTTTGGAGGCAATTCATGACAAAAGCAAAAGGTATGATTCTGCCCCTCCTTCTGATGGTTTTTGGAGGCGGGGTATGTTTAGCACAAAACACGAGCTCAGGTGATCTTCGCGGCACAGTGACCGATTCGACGGGAGCGGTGGTTCCCGGTGTGAACGTCAGTGTGAGAGATGTAGACAAGGATGTCACGCGCACGTACGTAACCAATGGCGCGGGACTCTACGATACCGGCGCCATCGTCGAGGACCACTACCTACTCACCTTCAGCAAAGATGGTTTTCAGAGCTACGTGCGCGGCCCGGTAACGGTCTCCGTCGGAATCGCGACCGTCGACGCCACCCTGCAGGTTGGCAAAGTCTCGCAGCAGGTCGTGGTCAACACCGACGTGGCCATGCTCGAAACAGAGTCCGGCGCTCAGGAAGGAAGCTTTCAGGCAGACACTATGGTGGAACTGCCTCAGGTGGGCAGCCAGAACGGCGGCGGAGCCGACTGGGAGAACTTCATCATCCTCATGCCGGGTGCATCTGGCGCGCCTGAGAACTCATCGAATGCTCTCAACCCAGGCACGATTTCCTCTGTCAACGGCAATCTGCCCTTTGCCAGCGTACTTCAGGATGGCGCCAACACCACCCTGCCAATGAGCCAGAACTCCGACGTCACAGTTTTTGAGACGACGGCTGAAGTCAAAGTCAGCGCCACAGCTTTCTCAGCGCAGTACGGTGTCGGCGACATCGTTTACAACCAGATCACAAAGAGCGGCGGCGACAAGTTTCATGGAGCTGCCTATGAGTACTTACAAAACAATGCGCTCAATGCTGCGCCGTATCAGTTCGGCTCCGGCAAAAAGGTCCCTGTCCTTCACTTCAACAACTTCGGCGGGTCCATCGGCGGCCCGATCCTGAAACACAAGGCGTTCTTCTACTTCAACTACGACAGGACCATCAATCACGGCGGAGCAAGCACAGGGTTCTCTACCGAGCCCACCACTGCCATGATGAACGGGGATTTCACCGGCGTAGGTTTCCCCACCCTGTACGATCCGACAACACAAACGGTTAATGCCGCAGGCGGTTGCACTTACACCGACGGCGCGCCGGCCGCCAAATTGGGAGTCCCTTGCGTCCAGCGCAAGAGCTTCATCTCCGAATACGGAAGCAACAAAATCCCCGCCGGTATGATTAATCCGGTGGCCCAGGCGTTCCAGAAGCTGTTCCCCGCGCCAAATATTGCTGGCGTGGCTACCAGCCAAGGATACAACCAGAACAATTTCGCCTACCAGGCGCCAAGCACAAACCCCTTCATCAAGTGGTTTGGCCGCGCAGACTATGACGTGACCCCCACCAACCGGTTGACACTAGCCGAAACAGAGAGCGACAACCCTGGGCAGACCGTAAACGAAGGCATTTGCCCATTCAATTGCTACAGCGGGGATGTGAGCCGCGACAACGCCTCGATCTCCGATGTGTGGACCGTCAGTGCGCATGTTGTGAACGAAGCGCGCCTTGGCTTCACAGACCAGATGAACTTCTTTGTGCCTCAAACCGTCGGCAAGGGCTGGCCCGCCAAGCTCGGAGTGAATTTTTCTGTAGCGGACGTCGCGCCCCAGCTAACGGTCAACGGCTTCGATGGAAACATCGCTCCGGGTACCAACGCGGTCTACAAGGAAATGCTCTTCGACCCATCCGACGTGGTAACCATGATCAAGGGCCGGCACGTTCTGCACTTCGGCGGCGAGTTCATGATTAACCGCGCAGACGCTACGGCATGGGGAAATCTAACATCCGCACACGTAACTTATGCGGGCACCTACACCTCACAAGGCGGTGGCAATACAACCTCGTATGACGGTCTCTCCTACGCTGACTTCCTGCTCGGCCAGACCCAGCAATGGAGCGCCAACAATACTCCCGAGTACGGCGGAAGACTGAAGATCCCGCAGATGTTTGTTCAGGACGACTGGAAGATGAAACCCAATCTGACGATCAACCTGGGCCTGCGGTATGAGATCATCACTGGCTGGTCCGACGTCAAGGGCAACATGACCACCTTCGATCCCGCTGTGTCCAACTTCAACGTTTCTGCTACCGCAATTAATGGGATTGCCCCTGGTGCTCCCGTTACAGGCGGCATGTGGTATGGCTTCAGCGCGGCGAACGGACGCACTAACCTTCAGGCATCCAAATACACCATAGCTATGCCACGTGTCGGGTTCAGTTGGCAGCCCATGCCCAATACCGTCGTTCGCGGTGGTATCGGGATGTTTACATCAACCTGGAGCGAAGATACCTATGGCAGCGGCCTCGGAAACGCCTTTGGCGCCAACAATAGCCTCAACGATACCAGCACAACCAACGGCATTTGCCCCGTCGTCAATCTCAGTGCGGGCTTGAACACAGCAAATACCCAGGACCCAGGTTGCGGAGGTCCCGGCTTCAACCCAACCACGATTGCTCAAGCCAACATATCGGCTCCAACAACTCCCTGGGCCAAGAACGGTCAAAACGTAAGCTATAACCAGTACCACACCCCGGTGCCGACGAATTATCAGTATACGTTGTCGGTAGAACGTCAATTCGCGTCGAACTTTGTTGTGCAGGCTGCTTATGTAGGAAACAAGGGTAGGCACCTGAACACCAGCTCCGTGGACATCAACCAGGTTCCACAGAGCAAACTCGGCCAGGGACGTGCGACGTCGCCGTATCCGATCTTCGGGCAGATTACCGGGAGTACCAACAATGCCATCTCCAACTACAATGCGCTGCAAGCAACGGTAACCAAGCGCATGAGTTATGGGCTGCAGTTCAGCACCAACTACACATGGTCACACTTCCTGAGCGACATAGACTCGTCTGGATGGGGAAGCCGCGGCGGTTGGCAGGACTATCAGAATGCGTACAATATTCACGACAACTACAGCAACTCCAACTTCGACATACGCCACATGTTGAAGGGCGAAGTTGTTTACCAGTTGCCCTTCGGCAAAGGCAAGCAATTCCTGAACAATGGTCTGATCGTGGATGAAGTCTTGGGCGGCTGGCAGCTCTCCGGCACCTATATCTATCAGGGTGGGAATCCCGTGAGCGTTACCACCGGCGGAAGCAAGACTTCAGGTGACCTGTCCAACGCAAAGCAGTTTGCGATTCTTCTAGGCGACTACAAGAAACCATGGCAAAGCTACAACCTCACCACTAAAGTGCTTGGTACGACTATGTACCCGTACCACAGTCTAAATTCGTGGTTCAACGACAATGTGGAAGCCAAAAACGATTCGCTGGGTTCGCAGCCTTGGGAAAATCCTGTCGACTACACCAACCAATTCGGTACCTTCCGCAGGAACAAGATTTACGGTCCCGGGTTGAGCGATATCAACTTCTCCTTTGGAAAGAGCTTTGACGTCGTCCCTGATAGAGGCGTCAAATTCCAGATTCGTGCGGAAGCTACAAACATCCTTAATCACCCGAGCTTCGGGCAACCGGGCAACAATGCAATCGGCAATAACGCACCGGAGCAGATCACCAGCACCACCGTTGGTGGCAGAACCTGGGAGATGGTTGGACGCTTCTCGTTCTAACCTCATCACCAATTCAACTTGGAAAGGACGGCAATTTATCGCCGTCCTTTCCATTTCATCAAATCTTGCTTTGGTATCATAAGGTTGCTATGTCCACCAAAGCTCTGTTGCTCGTCATGTTTCTACTGCCGTTCTTTTCCATCGCATCCCCGTGTCAAGTGGCGCCGAGTAAGCAAGAGCAAATCGGTCTGCTTGAACGGCGAGCCCAGCAATACCTCGGGCAGCAGCGTCCTGACTTGGCAATACCGGAACTGCGGAAGCTTGTCGATCTCGATCCAGACAATGTGAACGCTCGCGCAAATCTTGGTGTTCTGCTCTTCTTTCACAAGGATTACGAGGACGCCGTACCGCAGTTGCAGGCAGCCATCAAGTTACAACCGGACTTATGGAAGGTTCGGGCGTTGCTGGGAATGGCCGAAGAACACACCGCAGACTTCAAGAACGCGCAAAGTGATCTGGAAGTTTCTTTCCCGTCGATTCAGGACCAGAAGCTCAAGATAGAAGTGGGATTGGAACTCGTAGGAATTTATACCGCAGCCAGTAACTTGGACGATGCAGCGAACATAGTAACTCAATTGCGGAAAGCCTATCCCGACGATATGGAAGTGCTTTATGCCGCGTACCGCACTTACTCTGAGCTCTCCGGCGAGTCGATGCTTTCGCTGTCGCTGATTGCGCCAGATTCAGCGCAAATGCACCAGATAATGGCCCACGAAGAGATCAAGGAAGGGAATACGAACGCGGCCGTTGCCCAGTTTCGCAAAGCGATCGAGATCAATCCACATTTGCCGAGCGTACATTATGAACTTGGGGAGCTGCTCAATACGTCGCAGGATTCCGTAGTGAAGAGCGAAGCGGAGAAGGAATACCGCGCCGCGGTGACGGCAAATCCAGCGGATGAGAAGGCGGAGTGCAGGCTGGGCGACATCGACGCGCAAAAGGGAAACACAACGCAGGCGTACGAGGAATACTCAAGAGCAGTTGCCTTGCAGCCTGCAGATGCCGATGCAAGGCTGGGCCTGGCCAAAATTCTGACCGAAATGAACCAGACCGATAGGGCACTACAAGTGCTTGAAGAAACGGTCCAACTTGAGCCAACGAATGCGATCGCACATTACCGTCTCGGCACGCTATACAGAAAGGCAAGACGAATTGAGGATGCAAAGCACGAGGTGGAACTATACAAGAAATACAAAGATATGAAAGAGAAGCTTCGTGCCGTTTACAAAGATCTGCAAGTTCAGCCAAACGAAATCCGCCGCGATGAACCGGATGAGAAGTAGCTTCAGTCCGCCAGGCGCGAGACTCATTCATCTGAGTGTGTCGCTGTTGTTCCTTTGCATGAGCGCCGCGGCGATGGGACAAATGGGAACCCCAACTCCGTTGTCAGCTGAGGAGCGGCAAAAGGCTGCAGCAGAGAAGGAAGCAACCGGTGCGCTTCCAAACTATCCGCAGTTAGTCGATATTACGGCTTCGACCGGGATTAACTTTGAGCATCTATCGAGTCCGGAGGCCAAGTTCATCGTCGAGTCGATGAGTGGCGGAGTGGCACTGATTGATTACGATCGTGATGGATGGCCGGATATCTATTTCACAAACGCACAAAGTGTGGAGATGGCGCTTCACGGAGTGAAGGCACACAGCGCTCTGTACCATAACAACCACGATGGAACCTTCACGGACGTAACAGAGAAGGCCGGGGTCGGAACCCCGTGCTGGGCGATGGGAGCAGTCGTTGGCGATTACAACAATGACGGTTGGCCCGATCTGCTTGTTACCTGCTTTGGCGGTGTCGTGCTTTATCGAAACAACGGCGACGGGACATTTACCGACGTTACCAAAAGCGCCGGCCTCGGCGGCGACCACATGTGGGCGACCGGAGCGACCTTTGGAGATTACGACGGCGATGGCTGGGTCGATCTATTTGTATCGCATTATGTGGATTTTCATCTCGATGATCTGCCTGCATTCGGTTCGAGCAAAAGTTGCAAATATATGGGAATAGACGTGCAATGCGGGGCACGCGGGTTAAAGGGATCTCCAGACTCCCTTTATCACAACAACGGCGATGGAACATTTTCCGATGTCTCAGAGAAATCCGGCGTGGGAGATGGCGAGCACCGATACGGACTTACGTCGATTTGGTCGGACTTCGACAACGATGGCAAGCTCGATCTCTTTGTTACAAACGACGGTCAGGCGAACTATTTATATCAAGGAGACGGCAAGGGGAAATTCGATGATGTCGCATTGCTTTCAGGCGTGGCAGCGAGCGAGGACGGAGCTGAGCAGGCCAATATGGGGGTTGCCCTGGGCGACTATCTGCACACCGGGCGCATGTCTCTCTTGATCTCGCATTTTGACATTGAGTATGCAACCCTCTACCGCAACGAGGGGGCCATGAACTTTACGGATACGTCGGTTGCATCGGGAATTGCCAGGGGCACACAAGGCTACGTTGGTTGGGGTGCCGCATTTGTCGATTTCTCAAACGATGGGTGGGAAGACTTCTTCCTCGTCAATGGTCACGTGTATCCGCAGATCGACAGCGTTCATGCGTCGGCGAGATTTCTTGAGCCTAAGTTGCTGTTCATTAACCAGCGCGATGGGATGTTCAGGAACGTTAGCAGACAGGTTGGCGCTGCGATTCAGGCTCCGCAGGTGAGTCGCGGGATGGCGGTGGGCGATCTTTTTAACGATGGCAAGATGGAGGCGGTCGTTGAGAATCTCGCCGGCAGGCCGATGATTCTACGTCCGGAACGTGGCCCGCCAAACCACTGGATCAGTTTTCAGCTGGAAGGTGTCAAGAGCAATCGCCTGGCTCTGAATGCGCGCGTGCGTGTGACCGCTGGCGAGCTGGTACAACTCGCGGAGGTGATCAGCGGCGGCAGCTACCTGTCGCAAAACGACCTTCGTCTGCACTTTGGGCTCGGAAGCCATGTGCGGCTCGATAAGGCCGAGATTATTTGGCCGAGCGGAAAGGTGGAAACGCTCGGCAATCTGGACGCCAACCGGTTTTATGTCGTACGAGAAGGATCGGGGGTTGTTTCATCCAAGCCTGTCGAAGCGGACAAGGCCACGCGACCCTGAAGGATTGATCGCGCAAAGATGCTAATTCGAAATTCAAGAATTACGCGCGTTTCTCGGAAAGAAACGCCGCGCAATGCATGTAAAATCAAGGTACCGCGCAGTGATTGAAATTTGCTGCAAGTGAGCCACTTAAATGAAGCAATCCATGGCTGATGGGAAGCAGAAAGATCCGGTAAGGCACGCAATCCACAAGCCGGTCACTCTGAAGCAACTGGCGGGCCATCTTGGGCTGAATCCTGCCACCGTATCTGTCGTTCTCAACGACGTCGCGGGACGATCGATTCCGCAGGTCACGCGCGACCGGATTAAGGCAGCCGCGAAGGAGATGAATTACCAGCCAAGCCTGCTGGCACGGGCGCTTCGCAATCGGCGGACTCTGACCATTGGCATTCTTGTGCCTGAGTTGGGCGACGGCTATCACACCCAGGTGATGAGCGGCATCGGGGACCAGCTCATCAAAGCTGGGTACTTCTACTTCACGGCGCACCATCGACACCAAAAAAGTCTGGTAGAGGAATACACGCGCATGTTCATTGGGCGTGGCGCGCAGGGAATCATCGCGATTGATACTCTGCTGGAACACTCCGTCCCCGTCCCGGTGGTCGCCGTGGCAGGTCATCGATCGATCTCAGGCGTGACCAACGTCGTACTCAATCACGTGTCCGCGGCAGAAATGACTCTTACTCACCTGTATTCTCTGGGGCATCGAAAGATTGCATTTATGCACGGCCAGCCATTCAGCTCGGACTCCGATGAGCGCTGGAATGCGTTGATGGCAGTTGCTGAGAGACTCGGTATCAAGATCAATCCACAACTGGTTGTCAGCCTCGATCGCGATATCTCTTCGCCGGAGCTTGGATACCCGGTGGTGCAGCAGTTGTTGGCAACCAAGCAGCCGTTCACCGCGCTTGTTGCCTTCAATGACATTTCGGCCATCGGGTCCATTCGTGCGCTTCAGGATGCGAATCTGCGTGTGCCGAAGGATGTCTCGGTTATTGGGTTCGACGACATCAATGCCGCCGCTTATACGTTGCCCAGGCTCACAACTATCAATCAGCCTTTGGCCGAGATTGGCCGTATAGCCACCCAGTGTCTGCTTAACCGGATTCACGGTACGGCCACTTCGCCCGGTGAGATCTACATCGAGCCGACGCTGGTTGTGCGCGAGTCGACGGCTCGAGTCAAGACCTAAATACCGCCGTCGCCTTTCTACTTCTTCTGCCGACGCCACAATCGAGAAGCAAATTGCTGCTTCAGATCTTCAATCTCCAGCTGGAGTATTGGAGATAGAAGATCGCTACGCAAGATAGTCGATTGCTACCTGAGGGGCAGTGGATTCTCCTTTGCAGGGATCGAAGGACTCAAGTTCACCTTCAAAGCGGAATCACGGTCTTACTATTTGCTTACCTTCTTGAAGGTCAATGTTGCGAGGTTCATCTGCCCGCCGGTGAGGATATGGACGGTGAGGACGGTCTTACCTTTGGGCAGTTTGACCTTGGCGATTCCTGGCGCCAGGTTCCAGTGGTGCCACTGTCGCCATGCGATTGGATCGACGGCATTAAAGGTGGTGGCGATGATCAAGGCCCCAGTCGAGGGCTGTCCATTCACATCGAGCGAAATGGTCCCGCCGCGGTTGGAGGTGTAAAGCAGGTCGGCGGAATACTCCCCGGCCTGGACCACCTCGACCGTGATGTTGAACCATTCCCCAGGTTCGGTCCAACCAACATAAAGCAAGTTAGCCGGTGGCTTGACCGCCTCAAAGCTGTTGTCGTCGATCTGCGGGTCCAGGTTGAACTTCGTGAAGGACGTATCGACACCCTCGCTCATGCGGAACTCGTGCAGGTAGGTTCCGTCGGCAGGGTTCAGCACTCCGCTGCCATTGTTCTTGGCATCGGTGTCGTGATAAGCCACTCCTTCGCCGCCCAGGTCGTAGTAGGCACACAGAACCGTCCCGGGAATTCGCTGCGCCCCGCTCTTATAGAGGCTGTCATGGTACGGCGTTCCCGTGTAATGGGCCAAGTAGTCTGTCATCGAGGCACCAATGATCGAAGCGGTAAAGAATATGGCGAGGATGAAGTACGGCGTTCTAGAGCAGGTCAATAATCTCTTCAAGTGGCACCGTCTCCTGTGCGGTGATACCAATGGTGCACGAACCCATTTCAAACGTAGTTGGGAACACCGAGGATCGTACGCCACTGAACGCAGTGGAATCAAGCTTGTGCATGGATCGCATGCGAGGATATTTCAACCGATCGAAAGAATTCCTTCGCGCCCAACTTTAAGGATTTGCCGGCATGGCTGATGTAAAACGTGAGTACCCTCATCCCTGAGGCAGGACCCTGGGGAGACACTTCCTTCGACGCTAGTGTACCGTCTCACGCAGATCGTCTTTTATTGAGCGCGGTCTGAGCGCGGGTTACCTTTTCCAAGATGTCGTTGGCTTTTGCTGTCCAGATGAAGGGCTTGGGATTCTGATTATGG
>Ga0075522_10002283_pt1 | contig 14329 bp, 10 predicted proteins | sample NGEPerA_FD_74796 | JGI IMG/M metagenome (GOLD analysis project Ga0075522, IMG submission 74796) | Arctic peat soil microbial communities from the Barrow Environmental Observatory site, Barrow, Alaska, USA - NGEE PermafrostL2-A | ecosystem: Environmental > Terrestrial > Soil > Wetlands > Peat ... | reverse complement strand
GAGCTATGTTTCGAAGCGGTGGCGTTGTTCGAGGCGTCGTGTCCACAGGGAAATGGGCAGCGTTAGAATGAGGTAGCCCACCGCCAGCGGAATATAGCTTTCCAGCGTACTGTAAGTGCGCGCGCTGACCATCTCGGCATTCCACGTCAATTCACTCACCGAAATAATCATGAGCAGCGACGAGTCTTTGACCAGCGACACGAATTGCCCGGCCAGCGGAGGCAGGGTTTGGCGGAGCGCTTGCGGAAAAATCACATATCGATAGGTCTGCGCCCGAGTCAAGCCAATCGCTTTGGCCGATTCCAATTGCGACTTCCCCACGCTCTCGATGCCGGCCCGAATGATTTCCGAAATATAGGCCGCGCTGAAAAAGGCCAGGGTAAGAACGCCAACCACATACCGGTTATTGACTCCGAAGGCTTGCGCCACCACATAGAAAAAAATCAGGATTTGCACGAGCAACGGCGTGCCTCGCACCACCTCGATATAAATTCGGACAAAATAGCGCAACGGCAAAAAGCGGCTGCGAGAGGCCAGCGCGGCCAGCGTTCCGATGACCACGCTTAAAACCAGCGCCGCCAGAGAAATGCCAATGGTGGTCAGCCATCCCCGCCAAAAAAGCGCGCGATAGGCGTAAATCGAATTCCAACGCAGATGATACGCCAGATGCTGGAACGAAAAATAAAAGACGAGCGAAACAGCCAGAATGGCCAGGACGAAGTTAAAAGCCCGGACGCCGAGCGGGGGAGAAGGCGTTCCCGGCTCCACGGAAACGGTGAAATAACGAGGCTGCGGCACGCTCAGAAGTAAAAAGGAAAGCCCAACTTTCTAAAAGCCTCTTTTTGATCTTTCAGGTAACGGTCGCCTAATTGGCCAAAGCCGCCCGCTTGCTGGTAATCCTTCAAAAAATGATTGACCTTCTCTAAAAGTTCGCTGTCGTCCTGGCGCAGGCCGATGGCCCAACTCTCTTGCTGAAACGGCTTGAGCAAAGGACGGGTCGTGTCCTGGTTGCGCCGCCAGTTTTCGTAGGTGGAAATTTGGTCATAAATAAACGCGTCCGCTTTGGTCTCGACGACTTCCAGGACGCAGGCGTCCTCCTTGTCCAGCACCAGAAGCCGCGCCTTTTTGATATGGTCGGTGGCGTAAATCTGGCCGGTCGTGCCGCGCTTGACCACGATCGTCCGCCCGGGTTGCTCGGCGTCGGCGATGGATTGGATCGTCGAGTTTTTTCCAACCAGCAAGCACAGGCCGGTCGTCAAATAGGGATTGGAAAAGGCAATGGATTGCGCCCGCTCCGGCGTGGCGGTCATGGATGAAATGATCAGGTCAATTTTGTGGGTTTGCAGCGAAGGAATCAGGCCGTCAAAAGGAATATTTTCGATTTGCAATTCCCTGCCCAAGGACTTGGCCAGTGCGGCCGCCAGGTCCGGACTGACGCCGGTGGGGCGGCCTTGCGGATCGGTCATTTCGAACGGCGGATAGGCCAATTCCATGCCGACGATCAACTGCGGGTGCGGTTTGGGCGAACAAGCCGCGAACAGCATCAGGCAGACCAGGATCAACGCCGTTTTCATCGCCGTCGCCAGATGCTGGCGTCCGCAACGCCATACTGAAACTTGCGGGCGTGCTCTCGAATCACAAACGGCAGGTCCTGGCGGCGCGACAACTCGAATTGCGCGTCCAGAATTTCTTTCAAGGCAGCGAATGTATGCACTTGATGCCCATCGCGCGCAAATCCGCCCAGCCAATTCTCACGCGGCGTGTATTCGGGCAGCCAGGTGTAGGGCGAAGTGATGATTAGTTGACCGCCGGGTTTGAGCACGCCAGGCAATTGCTCCAGGCACTTTCTCGGGTCATCGACGCGATCAATTAAATTCGCCATCAGCGCCACATCGAACACGCCCAAATCCGGCCGCAGATTGACTGCGTCGCCGCGCTCAAAGGTCACGCGTTTGCGGTCAATGTCCGACGGCACCACCGCATTATGCGAATGCGTCAAGTCGCCTTCCTCGATGTATTTAAAGCTGAAGGAACCATGGTCGCGCAAACGATTGGCGACATGAATAAAAGCGTTGGAATAATCGAGGCCGAGAACTTGGGCGCAATGGCGGGCCAGTTCAAACGAACTGCGTCCCACGGCGCATCCCAAATCCAAGGCGCGGGAATTTTGCGGAAGGTGGGTGGAGTCGAGGCATTGGCTGACGCATCGAGCCGGAAAATGAAGCGCCTCGGACATTGACTCAGGCAGGCGAGGCTCGGGCTTGCCGTAGTGAAAAATCAAATACTCGGCGACGGCTCGTTCCGTGTCGTAATAATTTTCAGCCATAGTTTTTTACGAGGCCAGCAATCGCCGCAGATAGGCCGAGGGCTGATAATCTTCGATGACTACTTCCTGCCGGCCATCGCGATACATCCGCGCCTGGGTCACGCGAATTTCCGGGGTCTTGGTGGGCGAAAACAAGATGTCGTCGTGCGTGGCGTTTTTGGAATTGGCGAATTTATCCGGGGTCAAATGGCCGCCCAGATGATCGCTGCGTCCGGTCGCGACATGCAGAGTGCCGAGAATTTTTTCATCCTGAATATCGCGGCCCGAGGGCGGAAGTTCCTGCGTGCCAAACCCCAACTCGCCGATCTCGCCAGTGACGGGATCAGATTTCAGTTTTCGATTATGTTCATCCACCACGGTTTGCCGGCCTTGCAGCAAGGTGGCTTGTTGAATTCGTCCGCCGCTGACTTCCATCAAGCCAATCGTGCCGTCTTCGTAACGCAATGGAAAAACACCCTCCGCGCTCGCCGGCACGAAATAAACTTCGCCTGCCGGCAGGTTGGCCACATCGGGTTTGTCGCCCCGGCACATGCCATGGCTTTTCTGCGCTTCCTGCCGCGCACATTGCAAAGTCAGCTTGTGCTTTTGTCCGGCCACTTCAAAATCGATTTCAAAATAGTCGGCCCGGGTCAGGCCCAGGCGAAGTTTCTCCGCGTTGCGGCTGACGGCATTATAATCGACGGACAGGCCGGTGCGTAGAATGATGTCGTTCAAGCCATGCAGCGTCGCGCCGCGAAAACCAAACTTTTTGGCGAACGCCGTGAGTGGCGCCGTCGCGGAAAAGGTCGAGATGCAAAGGATGATGTTATAATTGGGATAAACATCCTTTTCCAAATTCACTTCCCGTCCGGCCGGGTCGAACGCGACGCTGGGCAAATCGAGATTGCTGCCGCCCGTCACCTGGTAAGCGAACAAATCGCCGCCCGTCAATTTCATTTCGGCCAGGCCGCCATTCTTAAGCCCCTCGTAAAACACCTCGCAGGCATGGCGTTGAATGGTGAGACTCTTGTCACGTAAAAAGGCGAAGTCCTTGACCGCGCGAGGGTCGGGCAGGTCAATCAAAATGGCCACGCGCTCGCTGGGTTTCGGCGCAAAGACGGTGGTAAGGAGGCGGGTCAGGCTAAAGGGAGGAAACGCTGGTTTATCCATGATCGTTAATTTTTTAATCCGGCATCCGTTTGGCAAATTTAGCAGTGAACACGACAAAAATCCAGCCGCCCTATTTTCAGTTGACCTCAGCGGCCAAACCCATTGAAATCATAGCGCGAGATTCTTTTGAAGCCATCGTTTAATATCACCTGGGCCGAAGCCGCCGCCCTTGACGAAATCCCCTCTCCCGCTCTTTTAGTCGGTTTGGAGCCGATTGAATATAATCTGGGGCGAATGCTGGCCATCGCGGGAGGTCCGCAACGGCTGCGGCCTCATGTCAAAACCCACAAATTGCCATGGCTGGTGCAACGCCAGCTTGCCCTCGGCATCGAACGCTTTAAATGCGCCACCATCGCCGAAGCGGAAATGTGCGCCGGGGCCGGCGCACCCGATGTGCTGATCGGCTACCCCCTAGTCGGCCCCAATATCGGACGTTTGCTCGTGTTGCAAAAGACGTTTCCCGGCACGAGGTTCTCCTCCGTGGCCGACGATGTCGCGGCATTATGCGCCCTGTCAGCCGCCGCCGTGCTGCGCCGGAAGCGCATCGAGGTCCTCCTTGATCTCGATGTGGGGCAGCATCGCACCGGCGTCATTCCCGGCCCCGAGGCGGTCGAGGTTTATCGAACGCTGGTGGGATTTCCCGGGCTGATCCCCGGCGGGTTGCATGCTTATGATGGGCACTTGCAGCGGACCGATCCAGTGGCGTGCGCCGAGGCGTTTGCGCCGGTTTTTGCATTGCGCGACGAATTGGTCCGCCTTCGTTTTCCGGTGCCGCGCATCGTGGCGGGCGGCACGCCGACCTTTCCCCTTCACGCCGCCCGGCAGGACGTCGAGTGCAGTCCCGGCACGGCGGCTTTGTGGGATGCCAGTTCCGCCACCGCCATGCCGGATATGGACTTTCAACCCGCCGCCGTCCTCTTGACACGCATCGTCAGCCGGCCGGGCGAGGACTGTCTTTGCCTCGACCTGGGCCACAAGGCAGTCGCTTCGGAAATGCCGCACCCCCGCGTTCTCTTTCCCATGTTGCCGGAGGCTGAAGCTGTCACCCATAGCGAGGAACATCTGGTGGTGAGGACGCCGCGAGCGAGCCAGTTCGCCGTAGGCGATTTCCTGCTGGGGGTGCCGTGGCATGTCTGTCCCACCCTGGCTTTATATGCCGAAGCGCTTGTGATCAGCCAAGGCAGAGTGACCGGAACCTGGCCCATTGACGCCCGCGCCAGGAAACTCACGATATAGCGGGGTCTAGTCCACCAGTTCTTTTTCGATTTGCTCGAGGGTTTTGCCTTTGGTTTCGGGCAGGCAGAGTTTGATGAAGACAAAGCCCGCCAAACAAATGCCGGCATAAACCCAAAATGTGCCGGCCGGGCGCAGTATTTTGTTCAGGGTCGGAAAGCTATATGTCAACAAGAAACAGGCGATCCAAAGCGAGCCAACAGCGATGGACATGGCCGCGCCGCGAATGCGATTGGGGAAAATTTCCGAGATGACCACCCAAACCACCGGCGCAAGGGACATCGAGTAGCAGGCGATGGCGGCTAAGACAAGCAGAAGCATAGGCAGCCCTGTCACATGAGTCTGGTAGCAGTAGCCAAGGACGGTATAAATGACCGCCAGACTGAGTGAACCAAAGAGCATCAAAGGGCGGCGGCCCCGTTTGTCCACCAAGGCCAAAGCGACAAAAGTAAACGCCATATTGACTGAACCGGTCCAGGCGATGTTCTTCAAAGTGTCCGAGATGTCATACCCGGCGGCGGAAAAAATTTCTTCGGCGTAGTTGAAGATGACGTTGATGCCGCACCATTGCTGAAAAACCGCCAAACCAATGCCGAGGAGAAGGACCTTGACCATTTTGGGTTCGAGCAAATCCCAGAAGTTGACCTGATGAATTTCCTTGCGGACGGTCGCATCGATTTCCGCCAGGGCCTGATGGGCATAAGCCTCGCCGCCGATTTTCGCGAGGATTTCGCGCGCCTGAGCAGGATTGCCATTCTTGACCAGCCAGCGCGGACTTTCTGGAACCAGCCGCATGCCGAGGAAAAAAAGAAGCGACGGCGCCGCCGTGACCCCGAACATCCAGCGCCAGCCGACTTGTCCATTCCATGATTTCAAAATTTCCGGCGCGGTGGCGTGCGGCGGAACTTTGTCCGCAATAAGGTAGTTAATGACTTGGGCGAGCAGGATACCGATGACGATCGTCAGTTGGTTAATCGCGACTAACTTGCCACGAGCCTGGGCGGGAGCGACTTCGGCGATATACATTGGCGAAAGATTGGAAGCCAGCCCGATTGCAACGCCTCCCACAATCCGCCAAAAAACAAAGCTGGAGAACTGGCCGGCCATAGCCGTGCCAATGGAGGAGACGGCGAATAAAAAGGCCGAGAGAAGCAGAAGCCGTTTGCGGCCGGTTTTGTCACTTAATCCGCCGGAAAGTAGGGCGCCAATCAGGCATCCGATCAGCGCACAACTCATGGCCCATCCTTGCTGGCCGGTGCTTGTCAAGTTGAAGAACTTTTCATAAAACGGCTTGGCTCCGCCGATGACGACCCAATCATACCCAAAGAGCAATCCCCCCAGCGCCGCCACGAAGGAAATCGTCCAGATGTAGGGGCGGTTATACTCTGACTGAAGGCTGGAGCCTTCGGGTCGATCCGTTATGATCATAGCTTGAAAGGACGGGCGTCGGTTCAGGGGTGGAGAGGTCAAGGGCCAAGGCGTGATTCGGATCCCGCTTCAGGACCCCGGCCAATAGCCGTTCGGCCGCGGCGGTTTTGCCCAAGCCGAGATTAGCCTGGGCTTGGAGCAATAAAGCGGTCGTTTCCTGGCGGAATTGAATGTCTTCGTCGAAGAGCAGCATGGCCGGAAGCGACGTGGCAAAATAGTCAATCTCGGCCTTCGTGTGAGCCAGCTTGCGCCCATATTCGAGAAGTTCGCGCAAAAGCTTTTGCATGCGCTGTTTTTGTCCGAGGCGTCCCAAAGCCCGCGCGGAGAAGTAAGTCATTTCCGAGAAAATACGCACGCTCATCTGCTGAAAATCACCCCGAAAATCTGCGGCGGCCTGCCAATATTTTTGCGCGGCAGCCTTGTCGTCCATCGCGGCGCAACTAACTCCCAGCCAATAATAGATGTCACTCTGATTGCTGAGCAGGTGCTTGGCTTCGCCCAAATTGTCGGGCGCAGTCAGCGCTTCCTCGAAGTGAGTGCGGGCCTTGCGCAGATTGCCGTGCGCCAGCGCCTTGCGGCCGAGCGATAAGTGGGTGCGGACGTGCTGATGGATGGCCTGCCCTTCGCCTCCTTCCCAGGGTTGGAAGTGGCGGGTGGAAATAATTTGCAACGCGCGGGCCGGTTGGTCCATCTGATTGTAAAGGGCGCAAAGCTCGATGGACAGATCGTCGCGCTGACTTACCAAGGCGGGATATTTCTCCAGTTCGCGCAGCCGGTTTTGCGGCGATTCACCCAGGCGCTTCCAAAGTTGGTCCCGCTCATAAAGCAAACGCGCGTCGGTGGGCTTGGCCAGAAAGGCACGGTCATAAGCTTGCCGGGCTTTCGCTGGTTGTTGGGCAATATTGAAGTAACCAATCCCCAAATTTCTCCATACCACCGAGTAGCTCGGATCGAGTTTCGCGCTGTTTTCCCAGAATTGAATGGCATCCTCATACCGGCGGCGGTCATAGAATAAGTTGCCGAGATAACAGGCGGCGCGCGCATCGCTGGAATTGGCGCGCATGGCCGCAGTGAGAATGGCGATCTCTTCGAGTCGCGAGGGGAAGCAATAGTCGGGTGGCTGAGCGGCGGCTTTTTGATAACTGGCCAGCGCGCGTTTTTTGTCGCCCATTTTTTCATGCAACCAGCCGAGATAGTAGGCGATCATCGGCTTCGTGCCCCAGTCGAGGGTCGGTAATTGGGATGGTTTGCGCGCCTGAAATTGTAATAATTGGATGGCTTCCTGGTAAAGACCGGCCCGGGCGAAATCGAGGGCTACATCCAATCGAATTTGGCCGTGGGCTGTAATTACGCGGCCCGAAAGATGGCGGGCCCACGTATCAAGCGGATCAAGCGCCAGCGTCTCGCGCAACGAGGCTTTGGCGCCGGCGCCTCGGCCCATCCTGGTTAACGCCATGGAGCGCAGATTACGCGCGCGAAGATTATCGGGATTGGTCCGAAGAGAACGGTCCAAATGTTCAAGGGCCTTGTTCCAATCTTGCCTGCGGCAGGCCAATTCACCCAACGCATGATGGGCGGCGGAAGACCAAGCCTGGTTCCAGCTTGCTTTGTGAAAAGCCGAGACAGCTTCCTCAAACAGCGTCGGCGAGTCGGCGGCGTCAAGCTGGTAACAGAGACACAAACCCAGATTGTAATAGGCTTCGCCATCATAGGGATTGGGATTGCGGCGGGTGAGGCGTTGAATGGCCGTTTGAAAATGTTGGGCCGCCCGCGCGAATTCCCCCTTCTGCAAATGCCAAAGTCCCATGGCGTTGTTGCAGCGCGCATCCAAGGGATCGCGCCGCAAGGCTTCCTTCCAATATAAAGCCGGCGAGCGGGTGGCATGGCGATATTGCTGGAGATGCAGCCCTGTCAAATACAGTTCATCCGCGCTGGCCATTTCGGAAGGGGGCAGCGGCTCCGTCGCCGGGGCGGGGACTTCGGTTTGATGGCGAGGCTGCGGGCTGTAAACAATAAGTTCTTTCCCCGCCTGCGAGAGGACGCGCAAAGTGAGGCCGTCTGGGGCAAACTTCCCCTGTTCCTGCTCTTGGAGAAATGATTTTCCCGGCGCAAGGTCCGCGTTCCATTCCAGGGCGGTCCCATTTCCCTCCAGCCGGATGAGCGCCTTGGGAAAGGAGGACGACACACTCACGCCCACGCGAATCTTTCCCTCACCGACTGTCAAATGAACGGCGGCATCGAGATTGGCGTGGTGAGCCGGGCCGATTTGCTGGATGGGGTACCAGAACTGGCTCCAGGCCTTGGTTTCGCCTGGTTGTAAATAAGAAAAATCGGGCTGGTTGTCCGTGAAAACTCCGGCCATTAACTCAATGTAGGGGCCGTCGGAATCGGTCAGATTGCGGTCCCAGGCGTAACCGAATTCATGATTGCCCCAGGTCCATTGTTTTTTGCCGGGGGCGATATGATGATCGGCCACATGCACGATGCCGGCCTGGGCGGCATGATCGTAGCCGCCAAAAAAATCCTCCTTTGTGCCCATGCACATATAAGAACAGGGGGTGGGAATATTGGCGTACCAGGAAAGATCGTTGGGACGGTAATTGACCGGCCCCTGGCCTCCGCTGTGCGGCGGCAAAAAATGGGCTGGACGCTCCTCGGGCGGCACGCCAGTGCGCCCGCGCTCGCCGTAATTGATGCCATAATAAGTGCCCTCGCACTCGGGATATTCGCAGGTGGCGCGCTTGGCGTGGTCCGCCACATAATAACAGTCGGGCGGAAAAAAAGATTGATAAGCTTCGTGAACGCGCGCTCCCACGTTGGCCCACCAAAGAAAACTCTGCGGCAGCGTCGTCCGGTTATAGGCGCGCACCTTCAACTCGATGATCGCGCGATCGGGATGCAGGCATACCCCGTGCATCCCCTTCATTCGGCAAAGGGGGTCGTGGTCGCTCAACCATACCGTCTTGGAGCCGTCCGAGTGTTCTTCAATTTCAAACTCAGCCGGCAGAAACGTGGTGGGACGATGATGCTGCGGCCAGTTGAATTCAATGCCGCCGGAAATCCATGGGCCTGCCAAACCGACCAGGGCGGGCTTAATGACCGTCTGGCGATAGATAAAGTCGTAACCGTTGGTTTTGTCCTGGGCGATATGGATGCGACCGCCAATCTCGGGGAGAATCATGACGCGGAGGAATTTGTTTTCCAGCCACACCGCCGTCCACTTGCGATTGGTCTTGTGATGGGCGATACGATCGGTAAACGGCAGAGGATAAACTTTTCCGCTGCTGCCTTGATAAACCCTTCTTTCCAGAAACATGGGATTCAAGTCCGGGGGAGCCGGCAGGTAAGTCGGTATCGTCACTGCCTCAGTCCAGACCCGGACACTCGAACGTTTACTCATAATCTTGAACTGCTTGGCATCTGTTTACAGGTGTCTCCCTTTATAGCGACGCAAGGCGGAAATGGCAATGGATTGAACACTTATTTAATGGATTATTCACTGGCGTGACTGAAGTTCGTTTTTGCATGGACGGCCGTTGTCCAAGGGGCCCGGCCATACTGCGCGCATGAAAAATAGACATGCTTCCAGTCCGCCGGAAAATGAATTGCGTGTGGTCGCCTGTTTTGGCGAAGCCAATTTGGTCACAAGCGGCGGGGCCGATTACGAATTGCGCAATGCTTCCGCGGAGGATTGCACCGCAGCCAAGGAATGGGTTTCCATCTTCATGCACGAGGCGGTGATTGTCCTCAAAGGCGGGCGACGAGCAGTTCGCGCTGATAGGTAAGTTCCTTGGGCAGGTCGGCGTCCAACCGGAAGAAAAGTTCTTCGTGGGAGAGGACTTCCCGCCGCCATTCGTCGTGATCGATGGATTGGGCTTGGGCCAATTTAGCGGAGTCGAAATTCTCAAGTCCGGCCAAGTCGAAATCGCGCGGGCCTGGCACCCAGCCCAGCGGCGCTTCCGAGGCGTCGGCCCGGCCGCGGGTGCGGTCGATGATCCACTTGAGGACGCGCATGTTTTCGCTGAAACCGGGCCACAGGAATTTTCTGTCTTGGTCGCGCCGATACCAGTTGACGTGAAAAATGCGCGGCGGGCCGGCCAGCTTTTTGCGCAGGCGCAGCCAATGTTGAAGGTAGCGGCCCATGTTGTAACCGCAGAAGGGCAGCATGGCCATCGGATCGCGGCGGACTTTTCCAACTTCACCAGTGGCGGCGGCGGTCGTTTCGGAACTAAGCGTCGCGCCCACATAAACGCCGTGGATCCAATTGAAAGCTTGATAAACCAGCGGAATGGTCGTGGCCCGGCGGCCGCCAAAGATAATGGCGCTGATCGGCACGCCGTTCGGGTCGCTGGCTTCGGGGGCGCACGCCGGATTGTTGTGCATCGGCGCGGCGAAGCGGCTGTTGGGATGGGCGGCCGGTTCGGGGGACGCGGGCGTCCAAGGGCGCCCTTTCCAATCCGTCAAGTGCGGCGGAGGCTCTTTGGTTTTTCCTTCCCACCAGACATCGAGGTCGGGGGTGAGCGCGACGTTGGTGTAAAGCGTGTCATGCGAAATAGTGGCCATCGCGTTGGGATTGGTCTCGACGTTCGTGCCGGGAGCGACGCCGAAATAGCCGGCTTCGGGATTGATGGCGTAGAGACGCCCGTCCGCGCCGGGTTTCATCCAGGCAATGTCGTCCCCGACGGTGCGAATTTTCCAGCCCGCAAATCGCGCCGGGGGGACAAGCATGGCGAAATTGGTTTTTCCGCAGGCGCTGGGAAAGGCGGCTACGACAAAGGTTTTTTCTCCGTCGGGCGATTCGGCGCTCAGGATCAGCATGTGTTCGGCCAGCCATCCTTCCTGACGCGCCATCCACGAGCCGATGCGCAGCGCGAGACACTTTTTGCCGAGCAAAACGTTGCCGCCGTAATTGGAGCCGATGGAAATAATCGCGTTGTCCTGAGGAAAGTGCGCGATGTAACGGCGAACAGGATCGGCCTGTAACATGCAATGCAGCCCGCGATTGAAATTTTCCGCCTGGCCGAGTTGATCGTATGCCGCCTGGCCCATGCGCGTCATAATCCGCATGCTGAGCACGACGTAAAGCGAGTCCGTTAATTCGATTCCAACCTTGGTCAAAGGAGAACCCGGCGGCCCCATTAAATAGGGAACGACGTAGAGCGTGCCGCCGCGCATTCCGCCGGCGCAGAGCGAGTGCAGTTTGGCGTACATCTCGGCGGGGACGGCCCATTGATTCGTCGGGCCGGCTTCCTCCTCCGTGGGCGTGCAAATAAAAGTGCGATCCTCCGTGCGGGCGACGTCATCCGCGCTCGAGCGGTGATAATAACAGCCGGGAAGTTTGTCCTGGTTCAACTTGAGCAAAATCCCGCGAGCCACCGCTTCCTCGGTGAGCGTTCTCTTTTCGGGTTCGGAGCCGTCGCACCAGAAGACATTCTCTGGCTGGCACAACTTCGCCATCTCTTGAACCCAGCGGAGGACGGCGGGATTGTCGGTGTTGGGCTGGTTCATTTTTGCCGCCGAAATATAGGCCTAGCGCGGAGCGAAACAAATTGAATTTTGACAAATTTACGGGCGGATAGATAGTTTCTGAATATGTCGAAAAAATCAGATACGCAAAAAAAACGAGCCGGGCGTCTTCCGGCTGAAACCCATCAGACCGTTTCCGAGCAAGCTGCTTCGCTGACCACCAACCAGGGGACCGTCATTTCGGACAATCAAAATTCACTGACAGCGGGCGCGCGCGGCCCGGTGCTGCTGGAGGATTTTGTTTTGCGCGAGAAAATTACCCACTTTGATCATGAGCGCATTCCCGAGCGCATTGTTCACGCGCGTGGTTCCGGGGCCTTCGGATATTTTCAATGTTATAAATCCTGCGCGGACATCACCAAGGCGGCGTTTCTCCAAGACCCGAAAAAGAAAACCGAACTCTTCGCGCGCTTCTCGACTGTGGCGGGCGGGGCGGGATCGATGGATTTGCCGCGTGATGTGCGCGGTTTCGCGGTTAAATTTTATACCTCTGAAGGAAACTTCGATTTGGTTGGCAATAATATTCCGGTGTTCTTCATCCAGGACGCCATCAAATTTCCCGACCTGATTCATGCGGTTAAAATGGAGCCGGATCGCGGCTTCCCACAGGCGGCCTCAGCGCACGACACCTTTTGGGATTTTGTTTCACTCACGCCCGAAAGCATGCACATGATCATGTGGGCCATGTCCGACCGCGCCATCCCGCGTTCGCTGCGGATGATGGAAGGGTTTGGCATTCATACTTTCCGGATGATCAATGCGAAGGGCGAATCGAATTTTATCAAATTTCATTGGCGTCCGACGATTGGCGCTTCGTCCGTGGTGTGGGACGAAGCGGTCAAAATCAGCGGGGCGGATCCTGACTTTCATCGCCGGGATTTGTGGGAGGCCATTACGAAGGGCGACTTCCCGGAATGGGAACTGGCCCTGCAGGTGTTTGACGAGGAGACGGCCGATACGCTGGATTTTGATGTGCTGGATCCGACAAAACTTATTCCCGAGGAAATTATTCCACTGCGCGTCGTGGGTAAAATGGTGTTGAACCGAAATCCGGACAACTTTTTCGCGGAAACTGAACAGGTCGCTTTTTGTCCGGCCAACATTGTGCCGGGAATCGATTTCAGCAACGACCCGTTATTGCAGGGGCGCCTTTTTTCCTATTTGGACACGCAGCTTAGCCGCCTGGGCGGGCCGAATTTCCATCAGATTCCCGTCAATGCGCCGCGCTGTCCTTTCCACAACATGCAACGCGACGGCCTGCGCCAGATGCAGGTTCCCAAAGGCCGCGTCGCTTATGAACCGAACTCGCTCGATCAAGGCGCTCCGCGTGAAAACCCGACCCTCGGCTTCAAATCGTTTCCCGAGGAAATGAACGGCGAGAAACAACGCCGCCGCATCGAAACTTTCGCCGACCACTATTCCCAAGCGCGCCTCTTTTTCCGTTCCATGACCGAGCCGGAGCAGAGGCACATGATCAGCGCGCTGGCCTTTGAGTTGGGCCATGTCGAGACGGCCGCCATTCGCAATCGTGTCCTGGGCCACCTGGCGAATGTTGATGCTACTTTGCATAAAGAGGTCGAGGAAGCCCTTGGCCTGCCCGGTGCGGCTGAAAAAGTCGAGCCAGCCGTCACGCCGCGCGACCTGAAACCCTCCGACGCGTTGAGCCTTCTCAAAAAAGCGCCCGCGACGTTAAAGGGCCGCAAGATTGGCGTGCTTCTCACCGACGGATTTGACGAAGAACTGCTCAACGCCTTGCGCGCTTCGGCCAAGAGCGAAAAAGCGGCAGTCGTTCTGATTGCGCCAAAACTCGGAGGCGCAAAAAACAGCGCCGGCAAACTTACTCCCGGGGACTTCGCCATCTCGGCTGCGCCGTCCGTCTTTTTCGATGCGCTGGTCATTCTGGCCAGTGAAGCAGCGGCGAAGGAACTGAGCCGGCAAGCCACGCCGGTCGATTGGGTGCGCGACGGTTTTGGTCATTTCAAAGTCATCGGCCACACCGCCGGCGCGCAACCGTTGCTTGATCGCGCCGGAGTTGAACCGGATGAAGGCATTATCGCTGTGAGCGATAAAAAATCCATTGGCGCCTTTATTAAAACCGCCAAGAATGGCCGAATCTGGGCGCGCGAACCGGGCGTGCGGCCGCCCGGCTGACCTTTTAACTCACCCCAGCGCGCGTTGGATCAATTGCTTTTCTTTCGATTCGAACGGCAAAGCCAGCGCGTGGCTGTGGGCGGAGGGGCTCATTTTCTTCCAGGTCTTCTGGATGGCGTTGACCAGTTTGTCTTCCGATGTCTTGCGAGCCAGGTCGCCCAGTTGAAATTCCAGGAAGACCAGGCAGAGCGCGTCCTCTAAGAGACGGCTCTCGGGATCGGCGGGGAAATTCTTTTTCAAATTGAGGTCCTGCACTTTTTTGATCAGCGCTTCATCCGCGCCGGCGGCTCGCAGAATCTCTCCAGCTTTTTGCGCGTGAAAATTTTTCAGGTCGTTGCGCCAGCACAAGTAGCCCGGTTTCGTCATCGGATAACTCGCGCGAGGAATGGTCCACCGGCAAATATGCTGGCAGCGGGCGGCGAGGCGCAACGGTTCGGAGGCGTCGGGCGCAAGCTTGAGCAGCCAGCCGGTCAGACGCCGGGCATAAAGAAGTTCGCGCGGCTCGAGGACGCCATC
>Ga0075522_10002281_pt1 | contig 14330 bp, 11 predicted proteins | sample NGEPerA_FD_74796 | JGI IMG/M metagenome (GOLD analysis project Ga0075522, IMG submission 74796) | Arctic peat soil microbial communities from the Barrow Environmental Observatory site, Barrow, Alaska, USA - NGEE PermafrostL2-A | ecosystem: Environmental > Terrestrial > Soil > Wetlands > Peat ... | reverse complement strand
GAGCGAGGCCAAGCCATGCAGCCCTGGATCACCGATTACAACCACACCCGACCCCACTCAGCCCTCGGCGGAAAACCACCGACCTCAAAGCTGAACAACGTGCTTGGATTCGACACCTAGTCAGCCACAGCTTCCCGCTGCGCGTCTATTACGAGGACACCGACGCCGCCGGCATGGTCTACCACGCCAACTACCTCAAATTCGCCGAGCGCGGGCGCAGCGAGATGCTGCGCGGCCTCGGCTTCGGACATCGCCGGCTCGCTGGCGAGGACGGAATCGGCTTTGCGGTGCGGCGCTGCTCGGTCGATTACCTCGTACCGGCCCGGCTCGAGGATGCGCTGACCGTCGACACGACGCTCGCCGGGATCGGCGGCGCGACGCTCGCCCTGCGCCAGCAGATCCGCCGCGACGGCGAGCTGCTGGTCGATCTCGACATCCTCGTCGCCTGCATCGGCCGCGATGGCCGGCCGCGCCGGCTGCCGAGCGCATTGCGGGCGGTGCTGGCCGAGCCTCGCGCGCCATAGTTGCGCCGCATCTTCATGTTTCTTGCCCGAATGACGCCATAAAGGCCCGCCAAGAATGCCCGTTGAAACCGCGCAACTTCCCGGAACCGTGTCCCACAGCCTCTCGATCATCGATCTGGTCGGGCAATCCGACATCATCGTCAAGCTGGTGCTGCTGCTTCTGCTCGCGGCCTCGTTCTGGTCGTGGGCGGTGATCTTCGACAAGCTCTTGCGCCTCAGACGCTTGCGCCAATCGGCGGCGAGCTTCGAGGAGACCTTCTGGTCGGGCGGCTCGCTCGACGACCTGTTCGACCGCGTCGGCCAGCGTCCGGTCGACCCGATGAGCGCGGTGTTCGCCGCGGCGATGCGCGAATGGCGGCGCAGCGCCGCCAAGGGGCTGCTCGGCACCGCCAATATGCGCGCCAGCCTGCAGCAGCGCATCGAGCGGGTGATGAACGTCACCGTCGGCCGTGAGATGGACCGCGCCGAGCGCTTTATGAGCTATCTCGCGACGGTCGGCTCGACCGCGCCGTTTGTCGGCCTCTTCGGCACGGTCTGGGGCATCATGGACAGCTTCCAGTCGATCGCCGCGGCCAAGAACACCAGCCTGGCGGTGGTCGCGCCGGGCATCGCCGAGTCGCTGTTCGCGACCGCCCTCGGCCTCGTCGCCGCGATCCCAGCGGTCGTCGCCTACAACAAGCTGTCCTCGGATTTTTCGCGCTATGCCGGCCGGCTCGATGCGTTCGCCTCGGAATTCAGCGCGATCCTCTCGCGCCAGCTCGACGAGAGGCCCTGAGCCGTGGCGATCGTCACCGGCCGGCGGCTCCCCGGCGCACGCTACCGTCCGATGTCCGAGATCAACGTGACGCCGCTCGTCGACGTGATGCTGGTGCTGCTCGTCGTCTTCATGGTGACGGCCCCGCTGTTGACCGTCGGCGTTCCGGTCGATCTGCCGCAGACCTCGGCGCCGCCGATCAACGAGCCCAAGGAGCCGACCGTCATCACCCTCAACAAGGAGGGCGAGATCTTCATCCAGGAGACGGCGGTGCCGATCGATACGCTAGTGGCGAAGCTCCAGGCGATCACCGGCAGCAATCCCGACGCCGTGCTTTATGTGCGCGGCGACAAGGACATCAATTACGGCAAGGTGCTCGAGGTGATGAGCCTCATCAGCAATGCCGGGTTCCACAAGGTCTCGCTGGTCGCCGAGGCTCCCAAGGGCGCCGCCCCCAAGGGCGCCGCCTCCGGCGCGACGCCTGGGCCGGCGCCCGCCGCCGGGCGCTGACGCGCGGGGCCGGGAACTGAAAGCGGTCGATGACGATGAGCGTCATGGTGCTCGAACGCGGCGTTCCGGTGGATGCGGAAACGCGCGACGTCATGCCGGGCGGCATCGCCGCCTCGGCGCTGATGCATCTCGGCATCTTCGCGGCGATCATCATCGGCCTGCCGGCATTGTTTCGCCCGGCGATCCCGGAAGACCAGCCGATCGCCGTCGAGCTGGTGACGATCGCGCCGGAGACCCGGGCGACCCATCCCAACCCCAACACCCCCAAGCCCAACGCCAAGCCCGACATCCCGCTCACCGCCGCCGAGGCGCCAAAGCCGGTGCCCAAGCCCGAGCCGCCCAAGCCGAAGGCCGAGCCCAAGCCGCAGCAAGTGGCGCAGGCCGAGCCAAAGCCCGACAACAGCAAGGCCGATGCGGCGGCGTTCGATTCGCTGCTGAAGAACCTGACGAAAACCCCCGCCATCCCGCAGCAGCAGGCGAAGCCTCAGCGCCAGCAGGTCGCCGCCGCCGCGCCACCGTCGTCGCAGCCCAAGGCGCCGCTCGGCAGCCAGCTGACCGCCAGCCAGATGGACCTGGTGCGCGAGCAGATCGCGCGCTGCTGGAACATCAACGCCGGCGCGCGCGACGCCAAGGATTTGGTGGTCGAAATCCGCGCCGCGGTGCAGCCCGACGGCACCGTGACCCAGGCGACGATCGTCGATCAGGGCCGCGCCAATTCCGACCCGCTGTTCCGCGCGGCGGCGGAAAGCGCGCGGCGCGCTTTCTTCAACCCGGCCTGCACGCCGCTCAAGCTGCCCCCCGACAAATACGCGACCTGGAAAGACCTCGTCGTCGACTTCAGCCCAAAGGACATCGAATGACCGCATCGAGCAGAACCTCGCGCGCCGCCCTCGGCGGCTTGGCGGCAATCCTGCTGATTTGGCTGGCTCCGGCCGCGCGCGCCGAGCTGCATATCGACGTGACGCACGGCCAGTCGCAGCCGCTGCCGATCGCCATCCCGGCGTTTCCGGGCGACGGCGACAACGCGCAGCTCGGCCGCGACATCGCCGGCGTCGTCTCGAACGATCTGCAGAGTTCTGGCCTCTTCCAGCTGCTCGACCCGAAATCCTTTATCCAGAACGTCTCGACCGGCGGCCCGCCGCAATTCGGCGCGTGGCGGCAGATCAATGCCCAGGCGCTGGTCACCGGCCTCGTGCAGACCCAGCCCGACGGCAAGTCGCGGGTCGAGTTCCGCCTGTGGGACGTCTTCGCCGAGCAGCAGCTCGCCGGGTTCGCCTACACCACGACAAAGCAGAACTGGCGCCGCATCGCGCACATCATCGCCGACGAGATCTATAAGCGCATCACCGGCGAGGACGGCTATTTCGACACCCGCATCGTCTATATCGCCGAGTCCGGCCCGGCGCAGAACCGGGTCAAGCGGCTCGCGATCATGGACCAGGACAGCGCCAACAATCAGTACCTGACCGACGGGCGCGCGCTGGTGCTGACCCCGCGCTTCTCGCCCTCGGCGCAGGAGATCACCTATCTCAGCTACGCCGCCGGCGTGCCGCGGGTCTACATGTTCAACATCGACACCGGCCAGCAGGCCGCGCTCGGCGATTTCCCCGGCATGTCGTTCGCGCCGCGCTTTTCGCCCGACGGCAACCGCGTGGTGCTGAGCCGCAGCGAGGGCGGCGCCAGCAACATCTATTCGCTCGACCTGCGCACGCGGCGGCTGGCGCGGCTGTCCGAGGGCGCCGCGATCGATACTTCGCCGTGCTATTCGCCCGACGGCAGCAAGATCGTCTTCAACTCCGACCGCGGCGGCTCGCAGCAGCTTTACGTGATGAGTGCGGAAGGCGGCAGCGCGCAGCGCATCAGCTTTGGCTCGGGCAAGTACGCGACGCCGGTCTGGTCGCCGCGCGGCGATTTGATCGCCTTTACCAAGATCGACGGCGGCCAGTTCTCCATCGGCGTCATGCACCCGGACGGTTCGGGCGAGCGCCTGCTGACCCACGATTTTCTCGTCGAGGGGCCGACCTGGGCGCCCAACGGCCGGGTGCTGATGTATTTCCGCGGGGCGCCGACCGACAAGAACGGCCACGGCGGCGGTTCCCGGCTGTTTTCGATCGACTTGACCGGATCCAATCAGCACGAGGTCGCCACACCGGGCGATGCTTCCGATCCGGCCTGGTCGCCCTTGCTTCGCTAGGGCATGGCGGTATATTTCGCGCGCTTTTTGCGCCTCGGGGGCTGATTCCCCGCTGCCAATAGGGCGTTTCACTAGGTGCGACGGTCTCCGTTACTGGGGAGCTCGCCCCCGAATGGCTGAGGGAGTTTAGCGATGATTACCAGAATGATTGGCGTGGCGGCCGCGATGCTTTTGCTGGCCGCTTGCAGCAGTGCGCCCCCTCCGGGCGCCGGCGGCCCCGTATCGGGCGGCATCGGCAGCAGCGGCGGCGGCGCCTACGCGCCCGGCTCGCAGCAGGACCTCGCCGCGACCGCCGGCGACCGTGTGTTCTTCGCCTACGACCAATCGGACATCTCGTCCGAAGGCCAGCAGATCCTGCAGCGCCAGGCCGAATGGCTGAAGCGCTACCCGCAGGTCTCGATCACCATCGAGGGGCATTGCGACGAGCGCGGTACGCGCGAATACAACCTCGCCCTCGGCGAACGCCGCGCCACGGCGGTCAAGAACATCCTCGTCGCGCTCGGCATCCCGGCGGCGCGCGTCCAGACCATCAGCTACGGCAAGGAGCGGCCGATCGTCGTCGGCTCGGACGAGGCCGGCTATGCCCAGAACCGCGTCGGCATCACCACCGTCAACGGCGGCTGATCCGGGTTCCGGGTTGGAGGGCGCCTCGGCGATCCGCCGCATGGCGCCCTCGTTTTGCCTAAAATCGGGTTTATACCGAGAGGCGGATAGGTGACGAGCCTGCACAGGGTCGTCCGTCTTTCACAGGGTCGTCCGCCTTTGTTGCGAGGCCTGATGGGTCGGTATTCGCTCGTACCTTGTTGCCGTATCGCTGCGCTGGCGCTGATCCTCGGCATCGGCCTGATCCCCGCCGTCGCCCACGCCCAGGATCGTTCGAGCGACGACCGGCTCGACCGCATCGAGCGCGACCTCAACATGCTCCAGCGCCAGGTCTATCGCGGCGCCCCGACCGCGAGCGGCGCGCCGATGGCCGGTGGAGGCGGCAACGCCGCCGACATCGAGGTCCGCATGGAGCGGCTCGAGGCGCAAATGCGCGACCTCACCGGAAAGGTCGAAAGCGTCGCCAACGGCCTCGACCAGTTGAAGCAGCGCGTCGAGCAGATCAATTCCGATATCGACGTGCGGTTCAGCGAGTTGTCGGGGAATGCAGCCGCGGCGACCGCGCCGGCGCGCCCCGGCGCGCCCCCGGCACGCGGCGACGGCGGCCGATACGCCGCGGCGCCGGCCGGGCTGATGCCGCCTGGCACCGTGGTGCCGCCGCCCGGCTCAGGCGGCGGCGGCCTCAACCCGATCTTCAACACGCTGTCGCCGCCGGGGAGCGCGCCTGCTGCGCCGCCGAGCGCCGCCCCCTCCGCGGACGAGCCCGCCAGCACCGGGAGCCGGCTGCCGCGCGGCTCGGCCACCGAACAGTTCAACTACGCCTTCGGCCTCGTCAAACAGGCCGACTATCCCGGTGCGGAGACCGCGCTTAAGGCCTTTATCGAGGCGCACCCGAACGACGCGCTCGCCGCCAACGCACAGTATTGGCTTGGCCAGAGCTATTACGCCCGCAACAAATACCAGGAGGCGGCGACCGCCTTCGCCGAGGGTTACAGGCGTTTTCCCAAGGGATCGAAAGCCCCGGAAGATCTCCTCTATCTCGGCAGGTCGCTGGCCAAATCCGACCAGAAGAAGAACGCCTGCCTGGCGCTGGCGCAGCTCGACCAGGCTTTTCCGAATGCGAGCGCCGCAGTCAAGAAGTCCGCCGACGGTGAGAGAAAGCGGCTTGCTTGCAGTTGAGCCAAGGCCTCCTTGCGCCGCGCCTATTTGCCTTTGGCCGAACTGACCCGGCCATCCACGTCTTCCTTTTACGCCTCCGGATCAAGTCCGGGGGAGGGAAGTTACGATGTCGCGATGTGACCCGGTGCCGCTCACCCTCGCCGCGCTCGACGCCGCGCTGACCGCGATCGGCGGGTTTGAACCGCGTCCGCTGATCGCCGTCGCGGTGTCGGGCGGCCCCGACAGCATGGCGCTGGCGCTCCTCGCCGGCCGCTGGGCGCGGGAGAGGGCAGGCGAGGCCTGGGCGTTGATCGTCGATCACGGGCTGCGCCCGGAAAGCGCCGCCGAGGCGCAAACCGTCGCCGCCTGGCTCGCCGCCCGCCATATCCCGCATGCCGTGCTGATTTGGCGTGGGCCGAAACCCGCGACCGGCATCCAGGAGGCGGCGCGCGCGGCGCGCTACCGGCTGCTTGGCGAGTGGTGCGCCGCGCGGGGCTGCTTGCATCTGCTCCTCGCGCATCACCGCGAGGACCAGGCCGAGACCGTCTTGATCCGCCGCCGCGCGGGCAGCGGGATCGATGGCCTTGCCGGGATGGCGGCGGTGCGCGAGCTGCCGCAGATCCGATTCGTACGGCCCTTCCTTGGTGTGGCGAAGGCCCGGCTCGCCGCGCTGCTCGACGCCGAGGGCCAGGAATTTTTGCGGGACCCGAGCAACCGCAACCCCCTTTTCGAACGTTCGCGCTTGCGGATGGAAATGGACGGCGCCACGGTCGAGACCGCAGTGGCGGAGGCGCGGGCTAACGGCTTCGCCCGCATAGCGCGCGAGCGTGATTTGGCCGCGCTTCTGGCGCGAGCGGTGGCGCTGCACCCGGCCGGCTTCGCGGTGATCGACCCGGCGCCGGTCGCCGCCGCCGGCGAGGTCGGCGAGCGGGCGCTCGGCCGGATCGCGGCGGTGGTCGGAGGCGCTCTGTATCCGCCGCGGCGGGAGCGTTTGGCGCAGCTCCGGCGGGCGTTCGGCGACATGCCGATGCGGGCCCGCACGCTCGGCGGCTGCCGCTTCGTGCCATGGCGCGGCCGGGTCCTCGCGCTGCGCGAGACCGCGCGCGCCGCGCCGCCGCTGGCGCTGGCGGCGGGCGGGTCGGCGGTCTGGGACCGGCGCTTCGCGGCGAAGCTGCCGGCGACGGCGCCCGCCCCGGTCACGGTCGGACAACTCGGCGACGCCGGCGTCGCCGCCCTCCCGCGCGCCGCCGCCGGCGGCGGCGACGACCCCTTGCCGCGCCTTCTCTACCCGGCGCTGCCGGCGGTCTGGGATGCGGCCGGGTTGGCGGCGGTGCCACATCTTTCCTGGCGCCGTACAACGGCGGCGCGCCTTGTCGATTTGACGTTTCGACCGGCGGTTTCGCTATTCAGCATAGGCTTTACAGTTGTTTAATTGCCGAGGCATCTTATGTTCTGGTGGCGGCGGAATCGTCATGGCCGTGCCGGCATATCGGTCGCGGCGCTGAGGTTAGGAAAGGCCACGGCGTGAACAATTTCGGCAAGAATCTCGCCCTCTGGATCGTGATTGGGCTGCTGCTTGTCGCGCTGTTCAATCTTTTCCAGACCTCCTCCAATCGCGGCCCGCAATCGACGCTCGCCTTTTCCGACTTCGCGACCGACGTCAATCGCGGCTCGGTGACCGACGTCACGATCCAAGGTAACAACATCACCGGCCATTTCTCCGACGGCCGCGCCTTCACGACCTATTCGCCGAACGATCCCGGCCTCGTCAACCGGCTGATGGACAAGGGCGTGCGCATCACCGCCGCGCCGCTCGACGAAAATGTGCCATCGCTGTTCGGCATCCTCGTCTCGTGGTTCCCGATGCTCCTGCTGATCGGCGTGTGGATCTTCTTCATGCGCCAGATGCAGGGCGGCGGCGGCCGCGCGATGGGCTTCGGCAAGAGCCGGGCGCGGCTTTTGACCGAGAAGGTCGGCCGCATCACCTTCGAGGACGTTGCCGGCATCGACGAAGCCAAGCAGGAGCTCGAGGAAATCGTCGAGTATCTGAAGGACCCGCAGAAATTCCAGCGGCTCGGCGGCAAAATCCCGAAAGGCGTGCTGCTGGTCGGCCCCCCCGGCACCGGCAAGACCCTGCTCGCCCGCGCCATCGCCGGCGAGGCCAACGTGCCGTTCTTCACGATCTCGGGCTCGGATTTCGTCGAGATGTTTGTCGGCGTCGGCGCCAGCCGGGTCCGCGACATGTTCGAGCAGGGCAAGAAGAACGCGCCCTGCATCATCTTCATCGACGAGATCGACGCGGTCGGCCGCCATCGCGGCGCCGGGCTCGGCGGCGGCAATGACGAGCGCGAGCAGACCCTCAACCAATTGCTCGTCGAAATGGACGGGTTCGAGGCGAACGAGGGGGTGATCCTGATCGCCGCGACCAACCGGCCCGACGTGCTCGATCCGGCCCTGCTGCGTCCGGGCCGTTTCGACCGCCAGGTCGTCGTGCCCAACCCGGACGTGCTCGGGCGCGAGAAGATCCTCAAGGTCCACATGCGCAAGGTGCCGCTCAATTCGGATGTCGATCCGAAGATCATCGCGCGCGGCACGCCGGGGTTCTCGGGCGCCGATCTCGCCAACCTCGTCAACGAGGCGGCGCTGATGGCGGCGCGGCGCGGTAAGCGGTCGGTGGCGATGCTCGAATTCGAGCAGGCCAAGGACAAGGTCATGATGGGCGCCGAGCGGCGCTCGATGGTGATGACCGAGGACGAGAAGAAGCTGACCGCCTACCACGAAGGCGGCCATGCGCTCTGCATGCTCTACGCCGAAGGGCACGAGCCGCTGCACAAGGTGACGATCATCCCGCGCGGGCGCGCGCTCGGCATTACCATGTTTCTGCCCGAGCGCGACAAGTACAGCCAGTCAAAGCTCGAGATCAAAGCGATGCTGGCGAGCCTCTTTGGCGGCCGGGTCGCCGAGGAGCTGATCTTCGGTCCGGAGCACGTCACCACCGGCGCTTCCGACGACATCCGCCGCGCCACCGGCCTCGCCCGGCGCATGGTCACCGAATTCGGCTTTTCGGAGAAGCTCGGGCCGCTGCGCTACAGCGACAATGAGGAAGAGGTGTTCCTCGGCCATTCGGTGACGCAGCGCAAGAACGTCTCCGACGCCACCGCCAAGGTCATCGACGACGAGATCCGCCGCCTCGTCGAGGAGGGCGAGCACACCGCGCGGGCGATCCTGACGACGCATCTCGACGAGCTGCATGCGCTCGCCCACGGCCTGCTGGAATACGAGACGCTGTCGTCCGACGAGATCCGCCGCATCATCAAGGGCGAGCGGATCGTGCGCGAAACCTCGACCGGGTCGGGTCCCTCGGCCGACGAGCCGCGTCCCGGTTCCGGCCGGCGCAGCTCGGTGCCGCCCTCGGGCCGCCCGAGCGGCATCGGCACCGAGCCGGAGCCGCAGCCGGGCGGGTGAGGCTGGCTGCCTGTTAATTCCTGCAAATAACAGCGGAAACAGCGGACGCGCCCGGCGACCCTTATCCGGCCGAGGTCGCGACCACATCCGCGGGTGCCGGATGCCAGTAGGACGAAAGGCGCCTGCGCCGTTCACTGGTCCGATCCAAATTCGGAATTGACTAAGTTCATGGTTTGTTCTATCATCGCCTCTCCTCGGCAGGGAGACAGCGATGGGGCAAACCCGGGAAGGCGACGGACGGCTCATCGATATCGATACCGGCGTGTTGCGCGCCGATCGCGTGCTCGTGCAGCGCGGCGCGGGCGCGGTCGTCTTCCTCGGCCTCGGTCCGCGCGCCGGTCGGTTGTGCCGGTTCGCCCTCGATGACGATGACGATGACGACGGCGACCCGTTCGTCTCCCGATGCCGGCGCCTGGACGAGGCGCTCGAACAGGGCGATCTGGCGAAGGCGTGCGACCACGGCATCCCGCACGTGGTGTTCGACATCGCGGACCGGCCATTGCGCCGCCTCGCTATCGCGGAGGCGCTGGCCAAGGCCGGCTTCAACCCCGACGAGCCGCGCGTCCCGGCCGGCAACTCCGACGGCGGCCAATGGACCACCGACGGCACAACTGGGAAGCCGAGCAGCGGCCCTGGAATTCCGGTAGCTATCAGCGCCCACGGCTCTGATATCCAACCAGTCGCAGCCCAGACGGGCGTTGGACAAAAGGGGAAGGAGCGCTTTGTCGATGCGCATGTGGCCGACACGCAGCCTGCCGCCGATAAGCTAGGAATTCCCGTCGAAAACATCCTGGCTGCGGCGGCGGAAGAAAGCACCTGGGGTACCTCGTCGTTTGCGATCGACGGAAATAATTTCTTCGGCATTCATTTCCCAGCACCCCATGCAGAAGGGTATATGGAGGCACTTGGGAACACTAAGATTAAGGTTGCCGCTTTTCCTAGCTACGCCAAGAGCCTCGCGTCGTTTGTCGCCACCTCCGGTTCGATCATTCAGGGTAAGGCTGACCCCGAAGATTTCGCAAGAGCGCTCCAAGACAGTGGCAAGTTTGGCGTTTATGAGAGCGGAGCGAAAGTTCCGACCTACGTCCATGACCTGGCTGCCACGATCCGGGGAATTCGCATCATCCTCGCCCGTAGACGACTGTGATGAAATTGCTGTCGGGCTTGATGTGTACAGTATTTTTTCTAACCGAATTTCTGATAAGCTCCGTTTCCACTGCTCAGAGTACCACACTTCGGTTAAAAATCGGCTATACGATTGCAGCGAGGCTCGTAGCTGAAGGGGTTAACCAAGGAACAACAGTGAGAAATCTTGATTATCAAGAGCACTTAAACCATCCATTCTTTGAATTCTATGGAATTACAGAGGTTTCTAGCTTCGGATATTTTGCGGTCAACCCTTGGACAGGAGATGTATGGGCCCTTTGGGGCTGCCGCAGGCTGAGCACGCCGGCCTTGCGCAAGTCGCAAGCGGCAATTCGGCGGCGCTTCTCGCCGGCGGAGTTGCGGCAGTATCCGCGGCTGCACCGTCTGAAGCCGGAATGCATCGTCGAGGATTGAACCTGTTCATATCCCCTGTCGTCAGGCCGCCAGTCTTGAGCTGTGCGATGCGGTCACGATCGTCGCGGCGATATTCCTATCGCAAAGCGCGTGCCTCAAAGCAGCCGAAATCGCGAGAAATCGCCCACGGCCGCGGCGAACAGTGAGGGGCTCACGCTCCTCTGCTTTTTCGGTCTTTGCCATCCGATGATGAATTGTTGAGTGTTATCCGCTAAAAAGAGCGCGATCCGCAAATCTGGCGTTGGGGGATCGCGAGTGGCGCGTAAACTCTTTGGTACCGACGGGGTTCGCGGCACCGCCAATGTCGAGCCGATGACGCCGGAGACGGCGCTCAAGGTGGCGATGGCGGTCGGCGAATGCTTTCGCAACGGCACCCACAAGCACCTCGTCGTGATCGGCAAGGACACGCGGCTCTCGGGCTATATGCTCGAACCGGCGCTGACCGCCGGCTTTATCACCATGGGGATGGACGTGGTGCTGGTCGGGCCATTGCCGACCCCGGCGATCGCGATGCTGACGCGCAGCTTGCGCGCCGATATCGGCGTCGTTATCTCCGCCTCCCACAACCCCTATGCCGATAACGGCATCAAGCTGTTCGGCCGCGACGGCTACAAACTGTCCGACGAACTCGAAGCCAAGATCGAGGCGAGCCTTGACAAAGGCCCGTCGCACCGCGCCGCGCCGGCCGAGCTCGGCCGCGCCAAACGGCTCGACGACGCCGGCGGGCGCTACATCGAATTCGTCAAGCAGAGCTTCCCCAAGGGGCTGCGGCTCGACGGGCTGCGCGTCGTCGTCGATTGCGCCCACGGCGCCGCCTACAAGGTGGCGCCCACCGTGTTCTGGGAACTCGGCGCCGAGGTGTTCTCGGTCGGCGTATCGCCCGACGGCATGAACATCAACCGCGAGTGCGGCGCGCTTTCGCCGGAGGCGATGCGGCAGGAGGTGGTCGCCCGCCGCGCCGATATCGGCATCGCGCTCGACGGCGACGCCGACCGGCTGATCGTCGCCGACGAGCGCGGGTTGATCCTCGATGGCGATCAGGTGATGGCGCTCATCACCACCGCGATGGCGCGCGCCAACCAGCTCGCCGGCGGCGCCCTGGTGGCCACGGTTATGTCCAATCTCGGCCTGGAGCGCTTTCTCGGCGAAAAGGGGATCGGCTTGCACCGCACCGCGGTCGGCGACCGCTACGTCGTCGAGAAGATGCGGTCGAGCGGCTGCAATGTCGGCGGCGAGCAGTCCGGGCACATCATCCTTTCGGACTACGCGACGACCGGCGACGGACTGATCGCGGCGCTGCAGGTCATGGCGCGCATCGTCGAGACCGGGAAGAAGGCGAGCGATGTCTGCCGGCTCTTCGCGCCGGTGCCGCAGCTCTTGCGCAACCTCCGCTTCGGCGAGGGGCTGCCGCTGGAGGCGCGCCGGGTCAAGCAGGCGATCACCGCCGGCGAAGCTCGGCTGGGCACGGACGGACGGCTCGTCATCCGCCCGTCCGGCACCGAGCCGGTGATCCGGGTGATGGCGCAGGGCGAGGACGAAGGGTTGCTCGCCCTGGTCGTCGACGACATCTGCGAGGCGATCCTCGCCGCCACCCGCGGCACCGACGAGGCGGGCGCCGTCCAGGCCGCGGAATAATCCCGTGAAGGGCCGTGTCCTCATCGTCGCCGGCTCCGATTCCGGCGGCGGCGCCGGGATCCAGGCCGACATCAAGACGGTGACGATGCTCGACGCTTTCGCGGCGACGGCGATCACCGCGTTGACCGCGCAGAACACCGAGGGGGTCCACGGCGTCCTGCCGATCGATCCCGCCTTTATCCGGCAGCAGATGGAAGTCGTGCTCGCCGATATCGGCGCCGACGCGGTCAAGACCGGCATGCTGCACGACAAGGGCGTGATCGAGACCGTCGCCGCGGTGCTCGAAGAGCGCGCTCCGGCGATTCCGCTGGTGCTCGATCCGGTGATGGTCGCCAAAGGCGGCGCCCCCCTCATTCAGCCCGACGCGATCGCCGCTTTGAAGCGCTGGCTCGCGCCGCGCGCCGCGGTACTGACCCCGAACCTGCCGGAGGCCGAGATTCTCTGCGGCGAGGCGATCGTCGACGCCGCCGCGATGCGCGACGCGGCGCAGGCGCTTCTCGGCCTCGGCTGCCGCGCCGTGCTGCTCAAGGGCGGGCATCTCGCCGGCGACACCGTCCATGACATCCTGGCCACCCGGTCGGGTGTCAAAGAATGGAGCAGCCCGCGCATCGCGAGCCGGCACACTCACGGTACCGGCTGCACGCTCGCCTCGGCGATTGCCGCGGGGCTGGCCCAGGGCATGCCGGTGGAGGAAGCGGTCGAGCGCGCCCGAGACTACGTCCAGCGCGCCATCGCCAGCGCCCCCGGCTTTGGCCGCGGCCACGGCCCGCTCGACCACGCGCATCCGCTGCGCCCGCGCAACTCCTAGAGCCATCTGGCCTAGCGCCATCTGGCTTACCCCATCCGGTTACAGAAATCGGACGAACGATGTGGTAGATTAGCCGCCGGCGATATGTTCATTTATCAGCCCAGTACTTGGGGAATACCGATGCGGCGTATGCGACGATTGACGATCCGACACGCGAAGGCCGTCAGGCCGGCGGCGCCGCGGCGTGTGGGCTGCGCCGCTCGGCTTCCGGCTATCGCATCGCTGCTGATGCCGATGGCTCTCCTCATGGGCCGTCCGGGAATGGCCGCCGACGAGCGCGTCGGCGTCAACAGCGCGGTCAATCCGGCCGGCACCGGCACGCTGCCGAGCGGACCGACGCGGCAACTGGTGATCGGCCAGGACATCGTCTTCAAGGAACGGGTCGACACGACGGCCATCGGGCAGACCCAAATCATGTTCCTCGATGAATCGTCGATGAGCGTGGGTCCCAACTCGGACATGGTGATCGACGAGTTCGTCTACGACCCGAACGCCAACAGCGGCAAGTTGGCGATGAGCGCGACGCGCGGGGTCTTCCGCTATGTCGGCGGCAAGATCAGCAAGCTCGAAGGCGGCGTGTCGGTCGATACGCCGGTCGCCTCGATCGGCATCCGCGGCGGCGCCTTCGAGATGAGCATCGTCAATAACCGGCTCGACATCGTATTCATCTACGGCAAGGGACTTGCCGTCACCGGGCGCAACGGCGTGTCCAAGGTGATTTTGCGGCCGGGCTATCGGATAACCGTCGGGCCCGATGGCAATCCCTCCGACCCGTACAAGGCGACCGAGGATTTCATCGCCACGCTGTCCGCCGCGCTCGACGGCCGCCCCGGCGGCAATGGCGGCGCCCGGGAAATCCCGACCGACCGGCGCGTCGTTATCAGCGGGATCGGCAATGTCATCTCCGGCAGGTTCGAGACCAACCTGCTGGCCGCGCTGAAAGCGGCGGGCTTCAGCTGCGGCGGCGCGGTCGGACTGCAGGCGGTCGCCGGCCGGCTCAGCCTGCGTTGCTCGTCTGCCGACGATCCCGGCGATTTGCAGACGGCCTTCCAGGAAAACGACGTCATCCAACGCCAGCGGACGCGTGTCAGTACGAACACGCCAACACCGACCCCAACC
>Ga0075522_10002277_pt1 | contig 14351 bp, 11 predicted proteins | sample NGEPerA_FD_74796 | JGI IMG/M metagenome (GOLD analysis project Ga0075522, IMG submission 74796) | Arctic peat soil microbial communities from the Barrow Environmental Observatory site, Barrow, Alaska, USA - NGEE PermafrostL2-A | ecosystem: Environmental > Terrestrial > Soil > Wetlands > Peat ... | reverse complement strand
TCCGGCAGCATGCGGCTCGCGAAGCTCAACATCGACGACAACATCAGGACCGCTCAGCGCTTCGGCGTAATGAGCATCCCCACAATGATCCTCTTCAAAAACGGCGAAGAAGTTCGGCGCATCGTCGGCGCGATGGGAAAGAGCAAGCTCGCCGCCGAGATCGAGGAGTATCTCTAAATCCGCCAAAAGACGGCCATCTCCTCTCCTACGATGAGGAGGTGGCCGTTCATTCCGGTGCTCCGTCAGATCGGACACTCCCGCTCTCTGAGGGCGACTGCGGTGAAGCCGTAAGCGACCTGCAAGCACGCCTGAGCGAGCTCGACCTGATCACCTCTGATCCTCTAGGGATCTACGGCAAGGCAACCGTCGCCGCGGTCGCGCGCTTTCAACAAGAGCGCGATCTTCCCTCGGATGGCATCTGCAACTCCAAGACCTGGTCAGCCCTTGTGGGCGCGGGGTACCGCCTCGGTGACCGACTGCTCTACCTCCGTCGTCCGATGCTTCGAGGCGACGACGTTGCCGACCTCCAGCACCGACTTTCGGCGCTCGGCTTCGACCCTGGTGGGGTCGACGCGATCTTCGGTGACAGAACCGAGGTCGCGCTGCTGGACTTCCAGCACAACGCAGGGTTGCCGGCAGATGGTAGGTGCGGTCAAGAAACGCTCACGGACCTGTTGCGCTTCTCGCTCCGGGAAGGTGGCAAGGACTTGGTCTCGCCACTTCGAGAGCGCCTGCAAATTGCACGAAACAGCTCGAGGACACTTGAAGGCCGCCGATTCGCGATCGGGGAATCCGGTGGTTTCAGTGCCGGGGTAGCGTCATTGTCGCGCGGACTCTACGCAGCAGGGGCGTTCGCTCTCGCACTGCACGATCCCGATCTCTCGCGTCAGGCCCGAGAGGCGAACGCCGCAGGCGTGGACTGTTACATCGGGTTGCGAATCGTCGCCGAGCGTTCAAGCTGCGCGACCGCCTTCTACAAAGGATTTCGCTACGAGTCCGTCACGAGCAGACGCCTCGCTGAGCTGGTACAGCAGCGTCTGCCGAGCGAGCTTGGCCTAGGGGACGATGGCATCTGCGGGCTTGCACTGCCGATTCTTCGTGAGACCCAGATGCCAGCGATCGAAGTACAGCTCGGGGAGCCGAGCCGCGTCACGCAACGGACCACGCAGCTCGCGGCCGCGATCACGACCGCACTCGAAAGTTGGGTCGCCGAAAGTTTCGAGTAGAACTCAAGCGCGTACCCCTTGAGAAGCTCTCGTAGGGGCAACTCACAGATCGACTTGAGCCCTACATGGCAAAGCCTCGATCACTCAGACGGTGGCCGACGGGCTCGCCTGTAGGCTTCGACGCCGCCGCCCACCTCGGCTAGCTGACTTTCGCCGCAGGCCCCGACGACGGGTCATCTACAAATTGCACCTGCACGTCGTCGACTGGAAATCGCGACTCCCAAAGCCTTCTCATCAGTCCTGCCGGTGACTCGTCGTCGATGATCACGCGTTGATCAAGAATCGCGATCCAGCGCCCGGCGAACTGCTCGTTATCGATGCCAGACTCGGAAGTGACGAGACTCGACAGCGAGCTGCGAGCGGGCGTGCCACGTTCGGATCGTCGAAGCAGGCGATGTGTCAACGGTTCCACCAGTACCACCTCGGCTCAGAGGGATGGCTAACTTCATCAGTGTAGTTTAGGGCAGGCCGTGCAGTAGGGTAACGACTTAACCGTCACCGCTCTTGAGCAGCAACGTCGTCGCGTCTCGATGCTCCCGACCGGCGCAGATCGGTCCAGGTAGCGGGCATAATCCGAGATGAGGGGAGCCCAAACCTGAACGTCAGCTGTAACCGGTTCACGCTACACGTCACCGTTAATCCACAGGCTGTGCATCAATCTGTGGATGACCGTAACTCGCGCATTGACGGCCAACGTTATCAACCGAACGTGATGATCAAGGGTTAGGTATAAAACCGTCTCTGAACAGGTCCTTTAGCTTGCCCCGTGACCACTTATCCACAGATATCCCAAAGTTATCCACAGGCTAAGCGTGTCGCCGCAAGTATGACTGAGCTTGCAGCATTCTCGAGCAAGTAGCGAGGAAGGTTTCAGCAAAACGAGCTGCCGACGTCCACTACGGTGGCGCGGCGCTTCGGGATGACCGAGAACGGTAGACCGACAGCGACCGGCAGGAGTTGCCGTTTCGAGACGAGCTGACCTGCAAGCTGCGTCGCGGCCTCATAGCCGCGGCGCTCACGATTACGGCCGCTGGCCATAGATGACAAGGCGTCGGCTCTCTTGACGATCCGGAACTCAGCTCAATCAGCGAGAGCTGCCATCGAGCCCCGGTTACGGGCACGCCTACGCCCGGGAGTCGATTCTCTGCCGCGAGGGACTTACAGCAACGCGAGGCGACTCGAACCCGAACGAATATGCCGCAACGTGATCACAAGATCACGCTACGGCTCGACGTCAACCGGCAGCATCGACCGATAGATCCGCTCAAGGTCCGTGATGTCGGCGAACTCAATTAGTATCCGACCTCGTCGGCGAGTGATGTCAACCTGGACCCGAGTGCTCAGCCGGTCAGCCAGTAGTTGCTCGAGCTCCAGTATGCCCGCAGGACGTACCGTCGTTCCCTTTCGTTGCGCGCCGTCAAAACCGTCCTCGGCATCCGCTGACCCCGACTCGTCACGAAGCTTGCTCCTAACCAACTCCTCAAGCGCTCGAACCGAGAGATTTTCGCTCGCCGCGAGATCACCAAGCTCTTCTTGAAGCTCTCGATCCGGTGTCATCAGCAGAGCTCGGGCGTGGCCAGAAGTCAGCTCTCCATCACGGATGCGTCGCTGCAAAGAAGGCGGGAGCTGAAACAGCCGCAAGGAGTTCGTGACGGCTGCCCGTGATCGGCCAACCTTTTGCGACACCTCCTCGTGTGTCAGGTGGAAGTCCTCAATCAGCTGTTTGTAAGCGGCGGCCTCCTCGAGCGCATTGAGGTCCTCGCGGTGGAGATTCTCCACTAACGCTCGCTCCAGACTGGCCACATCATCAGCTGTCTGGACGACAGCTGGAATGGTCTGGAGCCCTGCCCTGCGAGCAGCCCGACATCTCCGCTCCCCGGCGATCAACTCGAACCCGTCTTCCGTCTGACGGACGAGTACCGGTTGGATCACGCCGACTCCCTTGATCGAGTCCACGAGCGACGACAGAGCTTCCTCGTCGAAATATGCGCGTGGCTGATGTTGGTTCGGGCGAATCTGGGAAAGCGGAATGTCCCGAAGCACTGAGCCCGACTCACCAGTAGGTGCGGTCGGAATCAATGCCCCAAGTCCTCTACCAAGACCACTCCGCTTAACTGACACCACTGACCTCCTTAGCGAGCTCGCGGTAAGCGATCGCTCCTCGTGACATCGGGTCGTGCACGGTAATCGGCTCGCCGAACGATGGAGCCTCGGAAATGCCAACGGAGCGAGGAATAAGGGTTCGACAGACGGTCGGCCCGAAGTGCTCTCGAACCTCGCTCACCACCTGCTCGGCGAGCTTGGTCCTGGCATCAAACATCGTGAGAACGATCGTCGACATGTCCAAGGTCGGGTTCAGGTTTGACCGCACGAGCTCCACATTCCGAAGCAACTGGCCAAGACCTTCGAGCGCGTAGTACTCGCATTGGATCGGCACCAAGACCTCATTGGCAGCCGCCAGGCCGTTTACGGTAATAAGGCCAAGCGACGGCGGACAGTCCATAAAGATGAAGTCGAACTCTTCTTGAACCTTCTCGATCGCCCGCTTAAGTCGCATCTCGCGTGAGAAGGCCGGTACGAGTTCAATCTCGGCGCCGGCGAGATCGATCGTCGCAGGGGCAACAAAGAGGTTCTTGATGCTCGTCGGCTGCATGCAGTCCTCGAGCGACACGTCCTGGAGCAGCACGTCGTACATCGAGAGGTCGAAATTCCTCGCCTCAACGCCCAACCCTGTGGTTGCGTTCCCTTGTGGGTCGAGATCGATCACCAGCACGCGATGGCCCAACTCAGCGAGCGCGGCACCAAGGTTCACGGTGGTGGTTGTCTTACCTACGCCACCCTTCTGATTCGCTACCGCGAAGATCCGGGGAAACGGCCGAGCCCGCGTAAACCCTGGTTCGGGCTCTTCGACGGGCTGGACGGGCGTCACCAGGCACGCCTGCGAGACATGAGGCTCCTTCTTATCGTCGCTCAGCGAGGCAACGTTCCACGTGAAACGCTTGCCCCAAGCCGCAGACGAGGCATTCACGGCCCCGACATGGGCAACTCCAAAAGCATAGCCCTCCGGACAGCGAATCGTATCGATTCACGGATCGGCAGGAACAGCGCTGATCAGCAAACAACGGCACTAAAAGAGCGGCCGCTTCGCTGGTACGCCGACCCGACGTGGATACTTAGGAGGACACGGCGCTACCTGCCGCAATACAACGAAGGAGTTCGGCGACTCGACCGAGAACAGCGCTTGGAGCCCAAGTTCCGCGCAGGCCTCCTTAGGCCACCGATCAAACGGACGCGAAGCCGGTGGCTCGGAGACGCAAAGAAGACCTTGGTCGCGCAACAGCGGTGCTGCGCATTCAGCGGTAACGCCAGGGGCGGCAAAACCTCGGGCAACGGCGGCGTCAAATCTCCCCCGCCACTGCGACTCGTGTCCGGCAATCTCCGCCCGAGTTGAGAGCACCGAGACGCGGGGTCCCATGCGAAGTTTCGAAATGGAGTGCGACAAGAGCTCGCATCGTGCCGTCCGGCCCTCGAGCAACACGAACGAGATGTTGGGGAAGACCTCCGCGAGTACCAGTCCAGGGAGGCCGCCGCCACTGCCAAGGTCGACGACGCACGCATCACCGGAGAGATAATCAACAAGGGTTTGTGCGAAACCCAGCGCGTGTAGGAGATGTTGTTCGAGTGCTGCCGGACCTATCGCTCCTACGCGCTGCGCGTCAATAAGGCATTCGATCAGTGTCGGTGACAGGTCCGTAAGAGAGAAACCGTCCGATGGCGAGTCGTTACTCGGCAGTGGCGTGTTCTGCCTCAGCTTCGGCGACGCTTGGTCGAATCACGACGTAACGCCGAGGCTCTACACCTTCAGACGTCGTAACCGCCCCATCGATCGCATTGACGGTGTCGTGCGCAATCTTGCGGTCAGCGGCAGACATCGGCTCCAGCGCTTCGGCAACACCACTCGAAACCACCTCAGCGGCGACGCGTCGCACGAACGTCTCAAGCGCCGCTGTCCGTCGCGCTCGGAACCCGGCGACATCCACTGTCACACGAGCGGCATGTTCTTCGGTCCGACGCTGAATTACGGTGCGAGCCAACTCCTGTAGCGAGTCGAGCGTGGCTCCCCGCGGGCCTACGAGAAGGCCGAGCTCTTCCCCGTTCACATCGACGAAAATCTCGCCGTCCTCAACTCTGACGATCGTCTCCGCGTCAAAGCCGAACCGTTCCACGACGCCGGCTACAAACTTTTGAACACTCGCACTCTGTTGTTCGATCGTCATAGAACTCTCCTCACTTGAGATCCCTGAAGGCTTCGGGCCGCCGGAGCTGCGCACTTCTGAAGCGTTGCGTCGCCCCGATCGAGTTCGCGACTGCTTCTCGCGTGGGCCGTTCGTCGGGTGTGCATCGGTCGCGACCTCGGTACCAGGAGAAGGTGACGAACCGCCCGCGTTTGCTGGCCTCCTGGTTGCCCCTTCGTTTCGCGGACGTCTCGCACGAGGTGGCCGCTTCTGTCGCGGCGCAGCCGGCCGAACCCGTGCGCGAATCCTCGCGTCAGCGCGGCCTAGTCCAAGAAAGCCCGCACGACTCTCCTCGAGCACAACTACCTCGGCGTCGTTCTCATCCACCCCGAGCTGATCGAGGGCATGCTCCGTCGCTTCCTGAACGGTGCGACCAGTCGTCTCCACCCACTCCATTACTAACGCGGCCTTCGCGGCCGGTTGTTGGCGGCGCGCGGTTGGCGTGGCTTTGGAGAAGGTGCGGGCTTCGTCAAGTAGCGCGGTGGCGTCGTGCTCTTCGAAGGCGGCTTCGCTGGCTCTGGAGCTGGCTCACTGGGAGTTTGCTGAGAAATTCCTGAGCGGAGAGCGGCCAGGCGGCCCTTCGGCGGTGCAGGCACTCCCTTTACGTCGAGAACCTTGGTTGTCGCGGGAGTACGAGCCTTCAACTTGTTCAGTGAAGCCTGTAGTTCAGGATCATGTCGGTACATGAACTCCTGTTGTCCGACGCGAAAGAGACTCGAGACGATGAAGTAGACGTTGACGGCTGCAGGAATCGAGATGTAGATGACCGCAAAGATCAGGGGGAAGATCTTCTGCATCTGCTGCATCTGCGGATTCGCCTGCTGCGCGGCTGGGTTACGACCGGAGAGTTGCTTCATCTGAAGGTACTGCAGCCCTACCGCCAGGAGAATCATCAAAATGTACGGCGCCTTGCCGCCCCAGCTCAGACCGTGCGTCTTTACCGAGTCCGCGAGGTTGACGCCGAAAGCGCGCAGCGCGCCGTTGGCGTGGATGATCGACTCATACAGCCTGCTCGTATGCGCAATGTAGAGCGGGTCCAATTTGCCGGCCGAGGTCTTATGGGTGAGACCTTTGATCGTCCCGTACAAGATCAAGAACATCGGCATCTGCAAGAAAAGCGGAAGACAGCCGCCTGTCGGGCTCGTGTTGTTCTCCTTGTAGAGCGCCATCATCTCTTCATTCAGCGCCTTACGTGCCTCTGACTTCTCCTCGGCGCTGACGCCCGGCGAAGTTTTGTGCCGGGCCTGGATTTTCTTCAGTTCCGGCGCCAGGAGCTGCATCTTCATCATTCCCCGAGTGCCCTTCAAGGTGACGGGAAAGACGACAATCATGACCAAAATCGTCAGTAACGCGATCGCGATCGCATAGTTCGGGATCGCACCGTAGATCAGGGCGAGAACCCACGCGAAGGCATGGTAGAAGGGAGCACCGATTTGGCCAATGGACGAAGCGAAGAGCACGAGAGGTCCTAACTCGAGACCGGATCGAAGCCGTAGCCACCAAGCGGCCGACAGCGAAGGATGCGACGAAACGCCAACCAACCGCCACGCAGCGCGCCTCGGGCCGTTATCACTTCAATGGCGTAATCCGAGCAAGACGGCACAAACCGACACGGCGATGGTCGTCCGGCATGCCAGATCTGGTACGCCCGTATTGGGAGGATGACCACGCGCGACGGCAGGCGGCTCATGTTGGCACCCGACTCGCTCGTCGCATCGCGTCTACCACCCGTCTTTGTAAGTCGCCGAAAGGCGTCCCAATGACGTCCGGACCTAGAACGATCAGGTAAGTGCCAGGAACAAGGTCCCGCGACGCTATCGCGGCTATCGCCCGGAGACGCCGTCGCCACCGATTCCGAACGACTGCACCTCCAACCTTCCGACTGACGGAAAAAGCAACCCGAGGAATGGAGTCGCCCTGTTCCGACGGAGCGAAGTGTACTCGCACGGCACCTGAGACGGCTCGGCAGCGAGATTTGCCCAGTTCAGCAAAGGCTTGCCGACCCCTCACGGGCGCCGGCCGCCCACTCAAGCGGAGAGGTTTACCCGGCCGCGGTTGCGTCGGGCCTTCAAGATCGATCTCCCGGCTCGCGTGGCCATACGGTGCCGAAATCCATGGCGCTTCGACCGGCGTCGTACGTTTGGTTGATAAGTCCGCTTCATCTCGCTCCTGACAAAAGACTGTTCATATTAGCTCGTTCCGGGGCCAGACACGCCAACGCAGAGGCAATGGGTCCAGCTGTACGATCAGTCATCTTCACGCCAGCCTCACGGGATCCACCAGGCAGTCCCGTAAGGAACTGGGTCGGAAAGGCGGAGACGAGGTGACCGATGTGCAGCAGCTGTGGGATCGGTGTGCCGGCGTCATTCAGTCACAAGTCTCGGATGCAACTTGGCGAACCTGGTTCGCAGGCATCGGCACGGTAGGGATTGTCAACGGCACGCTCGTACTAGCCGTACCGAACGCATTGGTCCGCGATCGCCTAGAGAGCCGTTTTGCCGGTCTTCTCCACGACGCCATCCGCGACACTTCAGGATCCGAGCTCACCATCCGGTTTGATCTCAACGCAACCGACGGCGGAGACATGGTCGAAGACCCGGCATCACCCGCAGCTGCAGGGCCGAACGATGACCGTGGAACGAGCACCCGGGATGAAGAGTCGTTGCCCTCTGGGAGATATACCTTCGAAGGCTTCGTTATTGGGCCATCCAATCGCTTCGCCCACGCCGCAGCGCTCTCTGTCGCAGAGTCCCCTGCGAGGGCGTACAACCCGCTGTTCATAATCGGCGACGCGGGACTTGGAAAGACTCACCTTCTCCAGGCCATCCGCAACTACGTGCTCGAGAACTTCCCAAAGCTCCACGTCCGTTACGTCTCGACTGAGACGTTCATGAACGAGTTCGTTGAGGCAATCCGGAGCAACTCGACCGGCGCGTTCAAACGCCGGTACCGAGAGTGCGACGTACTCCTGATTGATGACATTCAGTTCATCGAGGGCAAGGACGCTCTCCAGGAGGAGTTCTTTCACACGTTCAATTCCCTCCACGACGCGGCGAAGCAGCTGGTCATTACCTCGGATCGGCCGCCCGGATCCATTGCGACGCTAGAAAACCGGCTGCGGAGCCGGTTCTTGTCCGGCCTCACTGCCGATATTCAGCCACCAGAGCTTGAAACCCGCATCGCTATCTTGCGTTCAAAGGCTGAACACGAGCGGGTCGTCATCAACGACCAGGTGCTCGAGTTCATCGCGATCATCGTGAAGGACAACATTCGCGAGCTCGAAGGCGCGTTGATTCGGGTTAGCGCTTACGCCCATCTAACTCGTCAGCCGCTTACAAAAGAGCTAGCCGAAACCGTCCTCGCTGATCTCGTATCGTCGCGTCAGCCTCGGCGTATCACGGCTCAACAAATCCTTGTAGCGACCTCTGACATCTTCGGGTTTCCGATCGACGAGCTGTGTGGGCCGTCCCGGCGTCGGCCGCTCGTCATTGCCCGACAGATCAGCATGTACGTCTTTCGCGAGTTGACCGACTTTTCGTACCCTGCGATCGCGCGTGAGTTCGGTGGGCGAGATCACACGACCGTAATCCATGCCGTTGAAAAGATTGCGGGGCTCATGAAGGAGCGACGACAGATCTACGAACAGGTAACCGAATTGACGCTGCGCGTCAGAAACGGCGAGTGACGTGAATGTGTCACGTGAAACAACAAAGATGTAGTTCGGTGGACAACTACTCCGGGCGTTGTGAACGCGGCTTGGCTAGATGTGGACGACAAGCTAGTTGTTCCAGCAAGTCAAAATTACAAAGTTGTCAGATGTGCACAGGACTGGATAACTAGGGCCTAAATAAACCTACCTTGACCAGGGCCAATGATAAGTTTTCCACAATCCACAGCATTACTACCACTACTAGATTTATAAATAACTACTAAGAAGAGGAACTCAACAACGGTGAAATTTAGAACCGAACGTGACGTTTTGCTCGAAGCTCTGTCGACAGCGAGTCGGGCCGCCTCACCTCGGACTACCGTCGGTACCGGATCACCGAGCATCCAACTTGCCGTGCACGGCAACCGCCTCGAGATCATTGGATCGGATCCTGACTTGGTGATTGAAGCGAGAATTCTGGTTCAAGGTGATTCTGACGGCATCGCGTTGTTGCCATCCAGGCTTGTGGTCGACATCGTTCGGGCATTCGAGCCCGGCGCGGTCAGTTTTGACGGCACTGAGGATGAGATTCGGATCACCTCCGGCAGGGCAGAGTTCGTGGTTCGAGTCGCGACCGGCGCGGAGATCACACGACTTTCGTCTCCAATGAGCGACGCGGTAACGCTTCCCTCTGCTCGCTTCGCTGAAAGTTTGCGTCAGGTTATTCGTGCCGCGTTGACAGACGATTCTAGAGCCCCCCAGCTCACAGGTGTGTTGATGGTAGCGACAGCCGAGGGTTTGCGACTCGTAGCGACAGATTCCTACCGACTCGCGTTCAGTGATCTTCCGGGCGTCAGCGCGCTCGAGGAAGGCCTAGGAGTGTTGATTCCAGCGCGAGCGCTGTCGGAGATTCAGCGACTAACGACGTCGAATGATGAAAAAAGCGAAGCGACGCTGATCTTTCGCCACTCCGAACTTGACGCGGTTTTCGAGGTAGGGGAGACGAAACTCACAACTCGCCTTCTGAAGGGGCCCTTTCCGGACTACCAACGGCTCTTGCCGCCCTCGTACCCCAGCGCACTTGTGACGAGTAGAGAGGACTTGGCTGCAGCAGTACGACGAGTGCGGCTGATGGTCCGGGATACGAAGGACGCGATGACACCCGTACGTGTCGCCTTCTCGACCGACGGGGCAGAACTGACCGTTCTAACGGCGGAGAGCGGTCGTGCAGCCGAACGAGTCGATGGTCGTTTTATAGGCGAAGACCTGACTGTGGGCTTTAACCCCAGCTATCTACTCGAAGGTATTGACGCGATCCGGGCAGATGACGTCGTCATCGAGGTGATCGACTCCACCAAGCCAGCCACGCTCCGTGGTGACGGAGAGACCGACTACCGCTATCTGCTAATGCCGGTGCGACTCCCCTGAGTCATCTGGTCTGGTTGGAAATAACCGATTTTCGTAGCTTTCACCGTACAAAATTTGAGCCGGCTGGATCAGGACTGACGGTGATAAGTGGTCACAACGGGGCAGGTAAGACAAGCCTTCTTGAAGCCATTGGGTATCTGTCGGTTCAAGAGTCTTTTCGAGGATCACCACGGGAGGCCCTTGTCCGGGTAGGTGCTTCTTCGGCGGTGATCCGTGGTGAGTTCGAAGAACAGAGCAGGCCGACGTTGGTAGAAGTTAAAATCGCACCGCCGCGCCGAGACGTTGTGCAGCGAAATCGCCAACGTGTGAGCCGCGTTCGAGAGCTTCTCGAGACCTCGCGGGTAACCGTATTTTCTCCTGATGATCTGTCACTCGTAAAGGGCGGTCCGGCCGAACGGCGCCGATACCTCGACGACGTTCTCGTCTCAGCGTTTCCGCGACACGCGACACTTCGTCAAAGTCTTGACCGGATTCTTCGTCAGCGTGGAGTTCTGTTACGACAAGCTGGTGGCCGCCTCTCTCCTGAGATCGAGGCCACGCTCGACGTGTGGGATGAACAGCTAGTCGATGTAGCAGATGAGCTGACCGCTGCGCGCCAACAGCTCGTCGCCGAGCTCAACCCATGGGTCCGCGACGCCTTTTCTCGACTGACAAAACTCCCAGAATCATTGGAACTCACCTACGAGCTCTCCTACGCCGGAGATTTTCGGACCGCGTTAGGGTTAGCGCGAGCTAGTGACCTCAAACGCCAGAGCACGGGGATAGGCCCGCATCGAGATGAGGTGATGATCGACCTCGGCGACCTCGACGCCCGGAGCCGGCTCAGCCAAGGACGCCAGCGAGCGGTGACGCTCGCGCTCCGTCTTGCATCCCATGAAGTTGTGACACACCACGTCGGATCGCGGCCGCTACTACTGCTCGACGACGCGTTCAGCGAGCTCGACGAAGCGACGGCCAACGCGCTCGTTCGAGAGCTTCCAGAAGGCCAAGCAGTGCTTACTACCGCGGGACCATTACCGCTCGGTCTTGAAGCGGCGGTCACACGTTTCCTCGAACAAGGCACGCTAAGTTGATGCCGCCGCAGGTGCCTCGCCGTCGTGTTCTTCCTGACGAAGAAGCTGAAGAAGTCGCGACTGCACCATCAGGACACCCGGTCGGCCCTGCGATTAACGAGTATTTGACGGCGAATGGCTTCGCCCGCGTCGTTCGGCTCAGCGCGCTTATGGACGTGTGGGACACGACAGTTGATCCAGATGTCGCGGCGCACTGTCACCCCATGCGATTTGAGGGTGAGGATCTAGTTGTTGAAGTTGATCATCAGGGTTGGGTGATCGCGCTCACCTTTCGCGAGGCCGAGCTCCTTGCACGCCTCGGAGCAGCTCTCGGTGAGAGAATTACCGGTCGTTTAAAGGCCTATGTCGGTAGTGATCCGGCATAGAATGGGAGGCACACCTCGCCGGACCATCGACACTTCGATGGGAGACCGGCCGCTTCGGCACCTGTCGTCAAGGAGACGCGCCTGTGGTCGCAAACGCCCAACCTGACAGTCCCGAAGACTCCTCGTACGAGGCCGAGGACATCACGGTTCTCGAGGGACTCGAACCGGTTCGCATGCGACCAGGAATGTTCATCGGGTCTACTTCAACTACCGGACTCCATCACCTCATTTGGGAAGTCGTCGACAACGCTGTCGACGAGGCGATGCAAGGATTCTGCACGCGTATTGACGTCTCACTTCTTGCCGACGGTGGTTGTCGTGTCGTTGACAACGGGCGAGGTATCCCAACTGGGCCCTTCCCACCGGATCCAAGTAAATCAGCCGCGGAGATCGTGCTCACGGTGCTGCACGCAGGCGGAAAGTTCGGTGGTTCAGGTTACAAGGTCTCCGGTGGCCTGCATGGCGTCGGAGTGTCGGTCGTCAACGCGCTTTCCAGGCGGCTCGATCTTGAGATCGATCGCGACGGCAAGCGCCACGAGATGTCCTTCGAGAAGGGCGGCCGCCCTACGGGCCCTTTGCACGTGACCGGAAATGCTCCGGGAGGACGCACCGGCACCACAGTGACGTTCTGGCCAGATGAGACCATCTTCGACGAGATCGAATTTCGGGCACAGACCGTCGTCGAACGACTGCAGATGATGGCGTTTTTGAACAGGAATCTCGAGATCAACTTCACTGACGAGCGACCTGATCACGAGCAGTCCGTGAAGTTCCAGTACGCCGGGGGGATCGAGGACTTCGTCCGTCATCTCAACCAGTCCAAGGAGCCGCTCTTTAAGAAGGTCTGTTACTTCAACCAGAGTGAGACCGACCAAGAGGTCGAGATCGCGTTGCAGTGGAACGAGAGCTATAACGAGTCGATTCACTCGTTCGCGAACGGTATCTCGACGATCGAAGGCGGTATGCATGAAGAGGGCCTGAAGAAGGCCCTCACCAACATCGTCAACCGGTACGCCCGAACCAAGAACGCGCTGAGAGAGTCGGACGCGAACTTCCAGGGCGAAGATATCCGGGAAGGTCTCACCGGAATTCTCTCGGTTCGTCTCCGCGAGCCGCAGTTCGAGGGCCAGACGAAGGCCAAACTCGGCAACGTCGCGATGCGCTCGCTCGTCGAGCGAGCGACGAACGAGAAGCTCGGGATGTGGTTCGACGAAAATCCGCGTGAAGCTAACCAAATCGTTCAAAAGGCGCTGCTTGCAGCTCGAGCTCGACTCGCTGCTCGCCAAGCACGAGATCTCACACGTCGCAAGTCCGCACTCGATGGCGCAGGTCTGCCCGGAAAGCTGATCGACTGCTCGTCTCGAACCCCTGCGGACTCAGAGATCTTCATCGTCGAGGGGAACTCCGCTGCGGGATCGGCGAAACGCGGCCGGGATCCACGGACACAGGCGATTTTGCCGATTCGCGGAAAGATCTTGAACGTCGAACGTGCCCGAATCGACAAGATGTTGAAGAATCAAGAGATCCAGGCGTTGATCATGGCTATCGGCGCCGGTTTCGGCGACGAGTTCGATCCCGCGAAACCGCGCTACCACAAGGTCATCATTCTTGCGGACGCTGACCCGGACGGCAGTCACATCAGGACGTTGCTCTTGACGTTGTTCTTGCGCCAGATGCGCCCGCTCATCGAAGCTGGATTTGTCTACGCGGCCCAGCCGCCGTTGTTCTCCACGCTGGTCGGGACAACCAAGGTCTATTTGAAGGACGAGTTCGCACGGCAGCAGTTCCTTGACGAACACCCCAATCACAACAAGGAGTTTCAGCGTCTGAAGGGGCTCGGGGAAATGGACTGGGATGAGCTCCGCGACACGACTATGGCCGCTGACAAGAGAACACTCCTGCAGGTCACGATGGACGACGCGATCATCGCCGACGAGGTGTGCTCGATCCTGATGGGCGAGGACGTGGATCTTCGCCGTCGATTCATTCAGACGAACGCGAAAGACGTCCGATTCCTCGACTTCTAGTTATTCAAGATGCTCGCGGACCAGCGATCACCGTGTGTGTTGAAACAGAGAGGCTAAAACCGTGACGGTTACTGACCAAACTCCGCCTGGTGGTGACGGCCGTGAGTCGGTCGAGCCAGTTGACATCCAATTTGAGATGGAACGCTCGTTTCTCGAGTACTCGATGTCGGTCATCGTCTCGCGGGCACTGCCCGATGTGCGTGACGGGCTAAAGCCCGTGCACCGCAGGATCCTCTACTCGATGTGGGACAAGGGCCAGCGCCCCGATCGTCCACACGTGAAGTCGGC